>Ga0116229_10000201_pt1 | contig 67499 bp, 46 predicted proteins | sample S1TSphgellanicum_3_FD_87313 | JGI IMG/M metagenome (GOLD analysis project Ga0116229, IMG submission 87313) | Host-associated microbial communities from peat moss isolated from Minnesota, USA - S1T2_Fc - Sphagnum magellanicum MG | ecosystem: Host-associated > Plants > Peat moss > Unclassified...
AACAAAACATAGTTGTGACAGTTCTTCAAAAATATAGATGTTTATGTTTTGTTTATTTATTTATTTATTGGGCCATGTAGGATGTTAAATCAACTTGATTTTTTTTAGTTGAGTTAAATGAGGAACAGTTCAGTCATCTTAGTCATTGGAACTTAATCCAATTTATGGCGTAAATGGTTGGTCCATTTTTATTATAAGAAAAATTGTAAAATATAATTAAAAACTTGAATAAATTTAAAAAAAAAAAAAAAAAAACCAAAACTAGGTTTTATACAAGTGAAGTTAATTATAACATGGAGAGGAGATGGAAAAGTTGGTATCCAAATTCTCAACTTTTATTGGCTTCCTTTTACTTTTTCCAAAATCCAAACCCTCACATCGAAGGATGTTGGATGGATGGGCATGTTACATATTAACATGGCTTAAAAAGGTAGCCACAAGATTGATTGATCCCTACATTGTTTTATTGTTTTCTCCATCTCCCACCTTTGTGTCCATAAATGTCACCTTGACCAATTGAGGATGCTTGTTGGTTCTCACTTGTAGACTAGCCCATGTATCCTTTGAAAAGGCCTCAACCACCCTTGTGATGTGCCTCTCTACCTATTTATTTGGGTGTAAATGTATGTGCTTGAAGATCAATTTTTGAAATGTTCGTTACCCTCTTCCATGGATCCCTTCTTTGTTAACGAGATGTGAGTTAGTCTTTCAATTAGAAAAAGTTGTTCAACTTTCTTAATTCTTCCAAGCTTTCCATATCCTTCCATTTTATTTATTTCTTTTTTTTAATACCTATGGGAGAATTGCCTATTAGTATGTGTACCTTATTGTGCATTCAAACTCCCCTCCCCCTATACATGTGAGCACCACCACCATTCAATTTGCATTTTTTTGTTAAAGTGCAAGTTTAGTCGATGCTTCAAAATGCATTTTATTAAACCCATGGAGGTATAAATTGGTAATTTAGCTTTGGTTAAGGTTTTACTCTAGCAATCCTCATTACCATCAACTATTCTCATTCCTAAAGGAAGCTTAAGTAGGTCTACATATTTGTTACAAAGCAAAGCCTCTAATTTGTCTTTGGATATTCTTGTGAACATTGACCACATTTAGGGTCTTTGCTCAACATATTTGGGTATGGGGTTGATGTGCAATGCCTTGAAGAAAAAAGACTTGGGTGTGGAAGAGGCCATGTTTTTTTTACCTATTTTTGTGGAGGGTGCTTTGGGTGGTTGCCAATCTTGTGTGTACTTATTTGTAATAATTATAAACATTGGGTCTACTTTCCTTTATGGATAGTTGGTTGGACTAGTTTTTCCTTCCTTTTTTGGTCTTTTTTTCTCCTGGTCAACACCTTCCATTCTTAGAGACTTGGGTCTAAATATGGCTCCTCTTCATTACTTTGTTCCTCATCTTTTGTTTGGAGTTTTGTGAACAAATTTTCATCAATCCAATTTCCTTGTAGCTTGCCTTTTTTGTTTGGTGAAAACCTAAGAGAAGTTTTTTGATTCTAAAATTGTGCTAAATTCATTCAACTTTGCCTTGTTTAATATGTTCTTTTTAGCATCCCTTCCAACCACTTGTTGGGCAACCATCCATGTTCTGGTCTCGTTCTTTGTCCTTGATTCCCCAAGTTCAATCCTCCCTTTTGTTTGAGCCTATCCCAAGTGTTATTGAGTAATTAGCATGGGTTTTTTTGAGTGAAAACTTTTGACTACCCATTCCCAAGCACTGGTAGGGTTCTACTTGGGCCAACATTGGCAAGTAGTGAAACCCTTTGTCTATATGGGGGTTTGTTTTCTTGGTCTACCATTATTTAGTCCTTAATATCTTTCCCCTTCCCTATGGTTTTGGCAGCTTTTGGGTTGAGATTAGGGGGTTTCCTTGGATTTTTGGGGTAATATATTGCTTATTGCCTCTTTGGGATTCTTCTTGCATCCTTCACTTGTGCCTCATGTTTAGGTAATGACGCCTTGTTCACTCCTTTTGTTGGAGCTTTGTTTGCATCTTGCCCATTTGCCACTTGATTCATCCAAGTGGTTGGTTTAGCTTGTTCTACACTTGTAGAGTTGAATCCATCCTAGGCCGGAACCTTGTGTGTCATGCAAACATTAGGAAAGTGCCCAAATTTCCTACCATGCCTACATTGGTTTGGAAGGTTTGAATAAACTATCTTTTGAGACACCATAGCTCTAAATTCAACATGTTTTTAGAAAAAAATAATTCTGATATTCCAAACTAACTTCTTTAAACTAAGGACTTCCACCATGCTTATTGGACCTACAAGGTGTTTTAAGTATGAATCCAACATTTCCCCTATTTTGCTCACCATGTGGGTGAACACTTTTTGCATTATAAAAAACTTCGTTAAGAATTGAGAATTGAACTTTTACCATGTGCATTAGTTGTAGCCCTGCCTTTTAAACAATTGAATAAATATGAGATTTGTATTTCGAAAAATTGAATGGCATACTATTCCATTCCATAGCAATGGTCTTTTGAACTTCCTTAATTTGTTCCTTTCTCATCCATGAAAACAATCTCAAAGAATCCTTGAGTGAAAAGTTTCACCAATTAAAAAGATTTGTGTATATGCAACTTCATATGATTCAAGAGGAATTTTTGTGTCTAAAGGCATATTTATACACTTACACAATGCCATTGAATGATTCAATTTTCAACACCTAAATCCAACACCTAAGTTACTTACAATGTATGTCTAACATGTCATTGATAGGTGTTGATGAACAAACCATAACTTTAAAAGAAAAAAAACATGTTGTGAAGCCTATACACAACTACTGAGAGTGATGTGCAATTCTACAATCTAACATCATGCAAGCTAAAAAATGAAAAAGGAAATTTACCTATAAGCTTAATGCATGCAATCAAATAACACCTGATGAATCCTTTTTTGGACAGACCCAATGCAATACAAGTCAATGTTTTTACTGAAGAGACCATGTGGGTGAACTATGGGGCCTCATTTTGGTACTTTTAATCAACTCCATCATTGCATTTTGTGAGTTACTACCATAACTAAAAAAAATAACCCCAAGTTTCAGTGTTTTTTTCTTGAATTTTGTGAATGGATACCATGCTAAAATTACCCCAATATTCAGTTTATTTTAGTGAATTTTCGGATGGAGCCAAGTGGCGATCATGCATTGGAGGTGTAGTGAAAGTGGCAATCGTCCATAGGAAAGTTTAGCAAAATGTGGGCTATAAACTGGATATGAAAGTACAAAATTTTATTCATCGTTTTATATTTTTGGCTACTTATTGGAGGCAAACATAGAAATCTGGTAAATTTTACTATTCAATTTTCCAATTTACTGAGATTCAAACCCTAATAAATCACTTCATTTTCAATTTTCAATTTTTCATTTTCTCTTTTTGGTAAAATTTCACTACTGAAAGAAAAAGGCTGCCAAGATTGAACCAAGCCATTGTGAAAATAGTGAGACAATGAATGTTTGATCCTTCTTTTCCATATGGTTGCCTAAGGTTTGGCTAGACATTATTGCCTTAGGCAACCATATCACAAAAAAGAAAGTTATATTTTTTTGAAGTTTTGTATGCACAACAAAAAAAAGTCTTTACTTTGAGAGTGTCCGAAGTGCAGAAATATTTTATGATGTGTGGGTCAATCCAGGAGGCCCATCACAAGAATAGAAAATTCACACCTCGAATGAACCCACAACTAATTAGTAGAAATATACTATGTCACCATAGCATGTACCATACTCAAACGTTTTAGCATTGCAATTTTAAGTTGGATGAAACAAAGGAACTCCCGTTCTACTCATAAGACCTTAATACAATGAAATTCACATTACCTGTTTAAAGAAAAATGAACTCTTTGAGTCTCCTCCAAGGAGGGACTTTGAAGGTTGGGGAGAACAATACCGTAGTACCTTGGCCATTTCAGCAAATGTCTGTCGAATGACTAATTAATTTTTAAAAATTCATTTCAACAATGGAATATTCCTAAATATTAATTATTTTCCTTCACAACAATTTTTTGATTTGTAAGAAATAAAATTTGAAAATTTCAACATTTATGAGAATAATATAATTAGTGTCGAATTGGCCAAGGTACTAAGGTATACAAACCATATTGCTCTATGACATTGAATCCAAGAATGGTTCTATCCCTCAGGCAAACACTTTGAAAAGTGAGGGAAATGACAAGTGTTGGTCTGGTATATAGGCTTGTGCTCTGGTATCAACACACATATCAAGCACCCTAACAGTTTGATATGAGTTCATGAGGCAAAACCAGCATTATATCAGTACCAGCTTAGTAGTAATCCAGGTAATACAACCCTAGTATCAGTTTTACACCAACCTCAACCATACACCAACATATGTATGCATTGATGTATAACACATGTATTGTATGTGTATGTACATAAATATATATATATTTTGCACTTATATACATAATATATGCCATATATTATGTATATATGACATATTTTATGAATGGAAGCCAAATTTGGTCCACATCCTTTTGAGAATTTCATCACAATTTCACAGGATAATCTTAAAATAGGCTAAGAGGTGCAAAAAGTTATGGCCTTTATTAGAACAAGTGCCACAGGTGCAGCAGTTAAGACAGCACTGGAATGAACCAAAAACCAACCAACGAACAAACTTTATGTTCTGTGGAGGTTGTAGAACAAATGGATTTGAACAAATCCGACCGTAGTAGTGGTCTGTTGTATTACTTTTTTTGGGCTACTTTCATTCTGAGGGAGATGTCGGATATAAAGTAAGCATGCTGCAAAGTGAGGAATACTTTACACCTTGGAAAAAATAACAGATACACTTACAATTTGTGAAAAGACCCAAAACCCAAAAGAAAAATCCACTGATATGATATGTTGCTCAAGACTTAGAGCAACTCCACCCATGCTTAATTGTGGAAAGACAAAAATGTCAAGCCTTTACAAAACTGAAAGAGCCCACCCCCAAGACCTCTTGTGTTAGGAGTCAATATTATGGATTTTAGGCTCCATCCAAATACATTGGGAAATCTCTGAGAATGTCATTATGATCCTGCAAATCCTTCAAATTGAGACCCAGTTTCATGAAGCAATACAAATTACATCTCAAATTGAGGATGAAATAGGGATTACAAGGTTGGAAATCAGTTCCTAACTATAGGATGACTTTATGGATACTTGTAGTATTGTGAACTCTGAGTTCATCTTTGAACTTGATGGAACATCTGAACTTGGTTCAAGAAGCAGAGCCATCACACAATGAGCTATGAAAGACATTAAACACCCCTCAACTAGCTCTAATATCCAACACATTATTTCTTAGTCAACATTGCTCAACATGGCATAAAGCTGTGTGGTTCAAACACGTGATCTAATTGGTTTCACCTTAATTTTTAGGTTAAATAAAAAATAATGTCGTTATTATTCAATCAGCAAAACTATGCTAATGATAGGTGTTCTCAATCTCCTTAGAAATGTAAAGTTTGGAATTGGTGTGAGACAACACAACCAAAACAAAATTTACAACTCTTTTTGCACAGAACTATGTAGAATGCAAAAAGACAAGGAGAAGACAAGCCCGAAAATGTGCAGGACAAAGCTTGTTGGGGACAGGGAAAGGGCGTATTTAGTTAGTGTCCCCATGAGCCACCACGTGTTGAGTCTCCCATGGGTTATGACTAGGATTGTTTAACTCTGGGCAAACACATAGACATGTAGATGATGAGCTTCTGGTCACTTAGGCCAAAAGTTTTTTGGGGAGGGGGGTGTGGAACTTCGAAGAACTTAAATGCCTGAAGATCTGGGGCCGCAAGCTCCCAGAAGGAGAAGGAGAAGGAGCAGTGGGAATTGGGTTGGCGTGAGGAGGACACTTCCGGATTGTAGGAAACACACCAATCAAATAGTGGCTTTAAGAAGGTGAAATAATAAATTGTTTCTTTCTTTCCATAGAAGAAAAACAGGTCAAGGGAGATGGCAGAAGAATCAAGTGTATACCAAACCAACACTTGATATTCTTCTGCCATCTCCCTTGACCTGTCTTTCTTCTATGGATTCTATGGAAGCAATGACCCTACGAGGCTAGTATGACCTGAGGCAATAGAGCTTGATAACAATACCAACTTTGTTACCAAACCTTGTGACGACTAAGGACTTGAGGTAAGATCTGTCATGTACCAGTTTCAATACTAAGGATATATACCTGCATCATACCAGCCAAATAACAATCTTGAACCCAATACCAGGACCAGATCAGTATGAAAAGTTTTTATAAGTCCCCAACCCCAAGACCCAACGGGTATGAAAATTTAATTGAAGTACCCAATATCAAGACCAGCTGGTATGTTCAAAAGTCAATACCAGACCACGATGAAAGAATTCCTGGCTCTTCCATCCTCACACCCACCCGTCCCCCCCCCCTCCCTCACCCGGTCCTACCCATTGGGTGAAAAACCTTGGCCGAATAAAAAAATCTTAGGTGAAAATTGGAGTTCAACCTTGATTTCCAATCAAGAGGGTAAAGGAACTTTCCAATTTTCAATAGGGTTCGAGGTTAGAGTGTTCTTAGCAACTTCCTTGAGTGAATAGGTATAGAACAATATGTTAATCATACTAGCCATAATTAGCCATGCTAATGGCATATTAAGGTTGGGAGGGTGGGCCCAAATAATAAATTGAAGAAAACTTCAATTTATTATTTTGTTCCAAAAGTTGCAATTGTTTTACATGGCTATCAAGGTTTCATATTGTGATTTTAACTACTTTGCTCATTTAATCCTATTATATATATACTCATTGTCAAGTTTGAGTGAAGTGATTAGTGCACTTTTGAGACATACGTAAATCAATCAAAATAAATATTCAAACATTTCATGAGAGAGTGTTTTGTCATTTCAAGCTCATTTAATCATTACTAAAAGGTGGCTATGTGTTTGTGCCAAAACAATAAACCTTGTTTTATTTCAAAATAATGATATTTGGTTTGACTAAAATGATCAATGCATTTCACCACCCAATCAATGGAATCAAGATACACATCGAAATATGAAAACAATATTAGCCTACCCTTTCAATGTCACTAGCAAACCACACAAATATTGATCAAGAATCTTAGTTGCACATAGTCACTTTAAGAGATGGATTTTATGCCAAATTGTGATTTGCTTCCATATTAAAGATGAGTTAATTCAAGAAGATCAGGCTAGCGATCAAAATTCATATAAAACTAATGAAAGTCCAAATGCAACTTGTGAAAATGAATAATGGGCCTAGGTGAAAAGAGTTGTCTTCAAATGTTTGACCCTTTTATGTTCTTCCAACATGGTGCGTTGACTTTTCTTGGATTCAACAGACTATATTCACTTCACATTTCATGAGGTTAACATACACAACAATTTTTTTACACATTTTGACAACCAATAACCATGTCATAATTTGCAAGGACCCAACATTACTATGTAGTGAAATTCGACTAGACAACACATTACACATGGGGAAGAAATATTGAAAAAATGACAACTATAATTATGTTGATATGTAGCATGACATGGTAGTGGTTGAAGATGGATCAAAAATTGCATTTACATTACACTTCTAGGCAATTTGAGTCACCTCCTTGAGGAACCATTTATGTGGGGTGACACCAAGTAAATGTAAAGGCCAGTGTGCTTAAAAAAGTTGATGAAATAACATTTGTAGATTATATAAAAAAGATGTGGATGATAGGGCATCAAATCACATTTAAATAGTTGTGATTTAAAAGGTAATCAAAATCACATAAAGAGGACAATTCCATTCAAGAATTTAATTTTGGGTTGGGGCTAGTTATGGTGGATCAAAAACACAACTTAGATTTATCACTATGTAGAGTTCAAGGACTTGATGTCAACTACGAAAAAAGATTATGCCCCAACAACATTGTAATTTTTTATGAGAATCTACAACATATTTCTAATCTATAGAACAACAATGTCCACCAAATTTGGAACTCTAACAAATTTGGCGCACAAGTTGGTCATAACGATGACGCCCTTGTGCTCATTAAAACTAGATTGAAAAAGCTGCACACCATTATTTTAGATAAAAAAGTGGGTTTTTTGTATTATTTTGCATCATGAACACATGTTATGATTTGATTATTAACTTTTACATTTTCAAAGGTTAACAATTCGAACACAATTACATTGAACATTGTGAAAGTGGATCTACAATGATAATGCAACCCAAAGCATGGATGATTGCATGTTGTTTTTCACATGGATTTATCACTTCATGTAGTAAATGCAAGCACAATGATGCAACATGTCAACAAACAATAAACAATTTCAAATCACAAACTTCATGGGCCACAATTTGGCAATAATAATCATGAGAAATCTATTTTTCATAGGTTTGTATGGAATAAACATAAATGTCATTCATCTATTTGTATTGTTTGAACATCAATGTTGTGCGCACATCATTTAAACACAAATGTCATATGCATATTTGTATTGTTTAAATGTAGATATTGTATGTCTATTTGTGTTATTTACACATGAAAGTCGTGCACACAACTTTCGTATTTAAATAATGCATGACATTCATGTTTAAATAATACAAACTTATGAAATAACAGATTTTGCATGGATTTGAAACAAATCCATGAAGCTTATAACTTTGTGATGATTTGACAATCACAATTCCCACATCATGGTGAATGTAGTCTAAACACTAATATAATTATGGATAGTTTTGATTATTTTACTATCAAATACATCCTCTGCACTATGCTTGTTAAATGTTTTGGGTATATAAAGATGTTCAAACATTAACAAATAAAAGGAAGGGTGTGAAGAAGAAAAAATTGGCACAATGGGTATCATTAATTTTCAAAAAACAATTCATGTCCCACAATATTCAAAAAGGGTTTGAAACAATTAACGTGTACATCACATATTTGCAATATCATGAAATTTCAATAGATTTTGTGTGAAAATCATAAAACAATATGTCTATATAAAATTTGTGGGCTTCAAAGTGTAAAAATGGCATGAAAAATATACATATCATTTCTATATAAATTATATGTCTTTTTTACTTATGATATATTGATGTGAAATATGTATGATTTACATTTTAACTAAATTTGTGTAATTATTGTAATGTAATTTTGAATAAAATTATGCGATTTTTGTGTATTAAACATGAACGTTCACGTATTTTATTTTTTTAAAAAAATTTCAAATGTTTGAATATTTAAGATGTTGAATATGTACAAATATCATCCATATTAACCATAACATGAAATTTGTGCAATTTTTGTACGAACTTATGAAGCTTGGTAAGTTTATGATGTATGGCCATTCAATCCCAATGCAATGACAAGTAAAATGCACCTTTTAGAATGTTTAAGAGAAACACAATAATTGGCCAATGTAAAGTTTGTTGAAAAAGAATTTTAAATACAAGGGATTTTAAGAGAGTTTATACCAAATATGTAGGAAAAAACTTGTTATTATTTCATTGATGTAAAAAGTAGTGGCATAGGTGGGTCCAAATTTTTTGAGGATGATGGTTTTAGAGGTAGCCATGATCAATGTTCATTAGGAGCTTTCACAAACTCAATTCAAGACCACCAAGCATGGTAGGTTGCCCCACCACCATCAATCACCCAATTTTTTGTTTTTCCCAAGGTAGAGGTTATTCAACTATAGAAGTATTTGTATGAAGAACCATAATTGATTACACGAAGTCGATCATGATGACTTTTAGAACATTACTTAGTAGCTTTATAACAAAAGGCCACCAAGAAGGAGGTGACTACCAAAGATTAAAAATGCAAAAGATAAAAACTTGTTAATAAGGAAAAAAAGGTGTTTGACAAAATAGACAAAGAAATAACAAAACAACAATTCTTGGATAAAGAGGTAAGCAAAAGGTTAATGAAACGCATTTTTGAACAAGATGGCACACTCGATGTGGCAATTTGATATTGTTTCTTAATCATATTCTACAAAGCTTTTTTTGTGGAATTACAATTGATGAAGGTATCAACAACATGAAAGTAACCATGGGAAAAAGGAAAAGCCAAAAAAAGTAGGATTAGTTAATAATGATTTGCACTTAGTAGAACCTCCATGGGTGTGGATATCCATGCCATATTTCATGCTAATTTTGTGAGTTTAAAAAAGCTAAAACTCTATTGTCATGCCTTAGCACAAAAGAAAAATGAGATAAAAATGATTAAAATGACCATCATTTTTTTCATTAAAGTGATCATGATTGTTATCAAAATGATTATCATAATCAAAGTGAAAAATGGTCAAAATGAGTAAAACAATTAGAATGATCATTGTCATTACTTAAAGAAATTTTCATGGGAAAAAGGAAAAACCCACAAGAATTAGGTAGTTGTTCATGCCTAAAATGACTTTTTTTTACACATTGTAATTATAAGGCATGGTTAATATAAAGTTACATCTATAATTGAATTGATGGGAGGTCTTCATAGTTTGGATTATTTGTGTATCCATTCAAAATTAACATTGGTTGTTTATTTTATTAGTTTTTGGTTGATTAAAAGGTTAATTAAATCCATTTTTAATTCACCAAATGTCACTCTTTTGCCATGTATTGGTCACAAGCACAATTTATGAAGTGTGCACCTTGACATGCATAAACAATTTTTTTTCTTGATTTCCATACTTTGTATTCAATATAAAACATGATATGCATAACCCTACCAAATCTGTAAACTTAGCCCCTTGTACATGGCAATTTTAGGTATCTATGATGGTGTGATTTAAGTAATTCATGTTTCATAAAAAAATTGATTCCCATTGAATTTGTCTCTTCATCCATTTGTTAATTGTTGAAAATTTTCCTCATATTTAACTTCGTGATTTTTTTTGAAATAACTGTGTAAATTGTCCATTTAAAACATCTACCTTAATCTTCTTTCATGATTTTGTTTAGCTTTGAGTATGCACCCTTAGCTTTTAAAACATGATTATTGTTTCAATTTCAAATTTTGTTATAACCTTTGGCCATTGGTTTGCATTCTTGTCGTAACCCTAACCTTGGGCTTGCAACAACGCAAGAGCTTGCAAAGGTGCGGCCCAAGAGTGAGCCTGAGAGTCACATTTCATGCTCCTGGGAGTGTAAGAGAATGTGAGGGAATGAACCCCCACATTCCCAAATGAGTTCCCACTTTGGGAGTTAAAGTCTCAATGGACTTCTGAATCTTCAGAGGACGATTGCAAAGGTCAAAACTCATTGGATTGAAAAGTTACTTATACCATTAGAAATCTCTTGGAATGTAGATGCCTAAAATGGGCTTGCATGACCCATTTGAGTATTTAAAACCCAAGTTATGGCCAAAAGAAGGGTTGGAAGTCAAATTGGCAATTTGACTCCCAACCACTAAAAGTTGGGAATCTCCTCGATTTCCTTTTGTTCAGGTGGTGTGCCACATATTTTTGGAAAACTCTCGACAAGGGCTACAACTTTGTTTTAGACTTCATCTCAATCGAAGGTTTGACACAAAGTTATGGGCCTCCAAAGTTGCGAGAATCTTAAATTTGGGAAGTCTTGGGACAAAATGCCATTTAGGTTTTGGCCCTGTGGCCAGGCACAAAGTATATTGTAAGGGGAAGGTGGTGGCTTCCCCCAAGTTCGGGCCGTGATGAATCTTGTGAGTCTGTTTTTGCCCATGGTTTATCCGTGCACCAAAGATGCTCAAAATACGCATAAATCAACTTGTTGTTTGGTTTGTGCAGGTTCGTGTGAGTAATTGATGCTTGTCACTCTTCCTAGTCTCCATTTCAGAACTTTAGCACACCCTTTTACCCCCAAAATGCTGCCAGTTAAGCGTGCTTTGATTCCTTACTCTTCCGTTGATTTCACTTTAAACTTACATTTGAATCTATCAAGGAGCTCGGGAATGCATCAATTCTAGTCTCCTTGATATTAACAAATATAATGCCAATTCATGTAACTCACCCCAAAAAAGAAAAAAATTTGATTACACATAAAATAATATTGTTATTTTTTTTCTTGCAATCCCATTCAAACTCAAAAAATGATTTGTGATATGTTTTATCAACTTAAAAAAATCAACCTAGATATTTTGTAAAAGCATTACCCCAAAGAAGGTTTAAAAAAACTAGACATCAACAAATCCCATGTCAACTTCAACTCATATAATGCTAAAATGGCATTTTAAAAAATCAATTTGTGTAATTATTCAAAATATATATCTTAAAACAAGATGTGTAGTTACCATAGGAGTAATTTTTGTGTCATTATTTGTTTTACCACTAATTAACACATCATATGTAAGTATTCAAGCTTTTGACTAATTCACCATAATTGTTTTGGTTACTTTTGACAAATTACTTATTTCTAGCAAAATTGGATATGACTATTGGACAAATTGCTTCAATTAATTTTTTCTTCTACTTTGTTCATATGTCCATATCTAAAAATGGGAGGAAGGGGTTTAAGAATGCACAATAGAAATGTACAATTTCTTTCTAGTTTTGAAGATGCAATGAAAGTAAAAAAACCCACAATTGATCTTCTCAACATATTTTTGGGTTGTTTTGTGTAAGGTAAAGGCCACAATGGGTCAATCTCCAAATGAGGAGTCTAGGACAAGGTGATAGGTGAATCTAGCCCCACATTTGAGAATAACTTAGACCCATGAACTTATAAAGCACAAGGCAAAAATTATCATGAACATAAATAGACCTATGTTACAAGAAGACGAGGGGAGGGTTCTTACACTTCTTAAAGAGATCTTACACCTTGAAGTCAGCATAATATCCCTCCTTGAAAAAAAGGAGGGATATTCATGGATAGAAGGCACCCTGCAAATGCCCTAACAAATTTATAGGATTGTTTTACGATGAAACAATTCACTACATGGAAATGTGGAATACCAATTGTTCTTTTCCAAGGAGCACAATTACACCATGTGAACATTTTTTATAATGTTTAATAAAGCCTATGACTATGCACCAAGATTGGTAAATTTGGGTTTTTTGGCCAATTTGCAACCCTTGGATCCAATGTTGCAGCATTTATTAATATTTGACCTCAATGTTATAGCATTTATTAGTAATTTGGGGTCAAACAACAAGCCAAAAATGCTCAAAGTTGGCCCCAAGTTTTTTCACCCCTGACTCCTAGTGTAAAGTGGGCCTAAGTATGCTAAGTGCCCCTAGTAAGTTTCAAAGTCATCTTGTGTTTTGAACTGGGTTTTTGACCTTTTTGAAATTGGGTGTTTAGAATTTGACAAATTGTTCTTAGTTTTTTTTCCCCCCCTTTTTGATTGGTCTTTGTAAAAACTAATTAATATTAAACGTGAGTAATAGGTATGATATGCCTTTTCATGTTTAGCACTGGGGTGTTGAATAATTATTTTATTTCTTAAATTTCACTTTAGTAATTTATGAAGTTTATTTAATAATTTCTTATGCACCAATAAAATTATAATTTATGGCTCTATAGCCTTCTTTTTAGGTTTCCCCTTAAACTTGACCCTCTTTTAAAACTTTGTTCACATTTACTTCATGCAAAACATTACATTTACAACCCCCAAAACCAATTATTGTGAAGGAGAAGAAAGTTGGGTAGTGTGATAAAAAAATTTAGGCACCACATAAAACTGATCGAGTTCTCAAATTTTGACATTAAGAATAATAATTTCATTAAATTCTGGCATTTCAAACAAAGAATTTTAAGAAAATTTCACATTTTCAAAATAATTAAATTATTGCCAAACCTAAAAAGGTGTTCCAACAGTCTTGTGAGAAAATGCAAAGAGTGCACTTGTACATTTGGCACCTTGCAATTGAATAAACACACACAAAAAGTGGTCAATTTTTAAAAATTACAAACCGTTAGAGTTCTTGATAAAGTGCCAATGGCCAAGGGATGAAACTATTCATAAGGGGTTCAATCGAGGTGAAAAAAAATTAGAAAATAATTTCCATATTAATTATTAATTTGCCTTGGGTGTTGTGCTGAAGACCAAACTAGTTTGAATACTTGTGGAAGTGAAATAGCTTTCCTCCACTTATCAGCACAACCCACTACAACTTATAAGTCATGTTAAATTGTTTGCCTTGATAACCTCAGTTTTATGAGTTTGTCCCACATTTGCCTCACTTAAAGAATGACTTCACATTAAGGATCAGATTGAAAATGAGACATCAAATTGGATTTCAAAGGGAACACCACTTTGCGATGGTAACTAAAATTAATCAGTTCGATCCAAAACCCTGAGTTATGTAATTGTAATTACATGCATCCTATACTGTGGAGTACTCCTTGCAAAAAACTCAATGTTTAAGACACAATCTATTAATACCCAAGAAACTAAATAATTGCCTGAATTGAAATAACAACCAAAATCTATTAATGTAAAGACTCGAACTACCACATTTTGTTGATCTCAAGTATTTATTGGGTCATGTATTCCTCATTGTGTTTGGGTCTTTTGACACAGAGATTTAAACATAGTCAATTGTAAGGAGCATCTCAGCATGCTATTGTATGTCAACTCAATTTACAACATATGCTGCTATCTTCCAACAATTTCATATCCCCTGAACAACTGTATGCGTATTCCGTGTTGCGGCTGGTTGACTGAACATCTCAACTCAACCTCTCCTGCGTCCCATACCCAAGACTCTTAATGCTTCCAGACAATCAATCCTCTATATCCAATTAGTGGTAAGAGGCCACTGTTTACTTTGAATAATCATGCTTTGACTTCTTTGAGTAACCAGTACACTCTTGCCGATCACCTAGTCCATAATTTAAGTTTTCAACAACAAGTAACACAATTGCTAAACATGCATGGTTTAGCTGTCTTTTGCTCACATATATTAAACATTGATTGACTTGCATATGTGATAAAAAACCCAGTTGACAATCCATAGCCGGGCAAGCTGCCACCCCAACATGACTTCTCATTGTGGCTCATAAACAACCCTTTAAACTGTAGTCAAAGGTTTTGTTAAAGAACCCATCACGAACAAAAGAGATCACAAAAGAGATCACATCATCATCAAGAGAAATACACGCACATGCACATATATATATATATCTCCATCATGTCTGCAGAAATCCAGTTTGATTTTGATTAGGCGCAGTCAAGTCTAGGTACACTGCATCCTTAGAGATTGTTAATAAGTTATAAGATGTTTAATATTTTTCTAATTCACACTGTTTGAAATCAAACATGACAAAACTCCATTTTTTTAAGTGCACATGCTAACTAAAAACCATATGGGGTGCTTACTGCTTACATGTGTACCCTTTCATGAACTCTTAAACTCTGTGTATTTCTCTTGATGAAACAGTTCATGAATTTAAGAGTTTAAGAGTTTCATGTTTCTTAAATTCATGAACTGTTTTAAGAGTTTCGAGTTTCTGGAAATAAATAAAAATAAAGGCTCCCCTTGACAAACATTATGCCTGCTCTTGTGGGTGTTTTGTTTTTTTGAACATAATTTTCTTTGGAGTAGCCAGGTCTTTATGCATGGGAAAGTCCTTGGCAAGCAAGCTTTACCACGTTTGGGCCTGGGCTTGGCTCCACCTCACACAGGCCCTTATTGCACTAAAGCCCACTCCCTAGGGCCTTACCCTACACGAAATCTGCAGATTAACTACAGTTTTAGGTATGGTAAAAGTATTTGACATCAGTTAAAGAGTTTTTTTGGTTTTTCTGAGATGGCCAGATTCATTACAGATTATACCATTTGTAATTAGTGAAGGCCACAGTGAACCAGCACCCACCAGATCATCATCCACTGGATGCCCATTATTCATCAGTTGTGGATGAATCTCAATTGAGTTAATATTGGGTTTCACCATAGTAACCAATTCTGTCAGAAATAGGTCTCATATATTGGTAAAACATGTAACAAAATAGGTAACTACTAGGTAAGTAGATGGTTTATAATTTATACATAGGTAATAGTTTTTTTTTTTGTTTTTTTCCTTTCACTATTTAAATTTGGCTGAGCTGGCTACATGTTAGCCCCTCTTTGAGCTGTAATTGCCACATAGGCATATTATGTGTAGAATTGCCCATCTACATGGTAATGAGGTAAGTAGGTCTTCAGCAATTAAGGGAAATCTGGTTGGATATGATTTGCTATAAAAGAGTTTTATAAGTAAGTTTTGGGACTGCAAGCTTTCAATTCTTTTTTTAAAAAATTGAATAATTATGATTATTTTCAATTTTTTGTAACAAAGCTATATGGGGGGGAATTGAACCTTGACCCATCATGGCCCTACCCATTGGAACATAAAGCCTAACCTACACAAAAAAAAATGTTAGGTCTTAAATCTTTGATGCAAAAACAAATGTCAATTCATGTTTCTTTAAGGCCCAAAAGGGGGTCGAAACTTGATTGAAACTTCAAAAACCATCATATCCAAAATAACATGGCTCATGGAAACAAATGACAATTGCAGAATTCACATTCACATTCAAGCTTCAACACCATATTGAGTTCTAATTTCCTTTCGATTCTGAATTGCTACTCCAAAAGGGAAGTTTTGCATGGTGAAAACTTTTTGATTGAACATTAAAATGACTAGCTCCAAATGTTTTGTCAATCGATTATTTAATTTATTTTTCATACATGCAAATGTAGAAAAAGACCATTCATCCTCTACTGAACCAATCACTTACATCACATCAAGTTCAACCAACTTGATGTATTCAAGGATTTTTTGTTCAAAAATTTGAAATGAAGAAAAGGTTCTCCATAGCTTGGTAAGTAGGTTGATATCAAATGGTTTTTGCATTGCTAATTTAACATTATTCTTCATGGTAAAGACAAACAAATTCTTTTGCAAATCAAAGGTAGTGGCTAAAAACAATCCTATAACTCATACCTCAATAGGCCTGACCTTCTTAGGATGGCAAAAGGTAGTCTTGAGGATTGTTAAGAGAATAATAAACTTGGCTCTAGGTTTTGGTTGCAACCATTATTAGAGGTACACAACCCCAAATGCATTCATTAAATCTTGGTTTGGGAATTGGCATTGGAATTTTGTAATAAATTGATTGGCAATTTCTATACAATGTCATTTCATAGATGCCACAACCTTTTCATACACATGTCTTGTCACAAAACTAGATGCCCCAATCTAATCTACATATGTGGTCCAAACATGTTGCCCAACAAGCTTAAAAGTTAAATGATTTGTTTTTGCAGTTAGATTTTTGATCCATCAAAGACTTATACTTTCATGAATAGAATTGATAAGGGCATGGAAATTTCCAAACACATCACCTTGGAAATCATATTCGTTGTCATAGTACATTTGATTTACATCCCCTTCACAAATTTTCATTACTACTATGAAAACACACACAAACACATCACATAGTTGGGAAAATTTGATCAATGAATGAATTGCCTCCAATAGTGGCATAATGACATTCAACCCCAACAATGTTTTTACATTAGTCAGTAAACACAAATTAGACTTGGTAAAGACTATGGTGGGTGCATTTAATGCCATTTTCATGAAGGAGGTGTGATATTCAAACAACACACACTTGACAGGACTAATCATGGATATCCACCTAGTTTTGATGTTTTGTAATATTTTGTTATCTTTAATTTCCATGGTCTTTGCCAATTTGGTAATCTCCAAATGTCTTTTGGGACTATGGCTGAAATAAGCATACAAACATTGCAAAAATGCTTCAATGCAAAATACCAAAGTTAAATGTGAGAATGTTTGTACTACTAAATTAGTCTAATGAACTATACAATGTCCATTAATGACGAATGGAACATATTGCTATTGGATTTGAATTGTAATTCTAGATTTGAAGTTTTGGAAAGTATTGACCCTATTATCATCAAAACAAAGCACCCTTGGTGTAAGGTCTTTTTCTTGTAAACCCCCTTATGTCATCAAAAAGTTCATGATGAACAAAATTAAACTATTAGTTTTGAATCCAAAAACGCATGTTTCAGATTCAACAACAAGGGTATGTGATAATAATCTTAAACAATATAAACATGCACACTTGCCCAACTTGTGTTACCCATAAAAATAACTTCATCACATGTTAGGGATACAAACTTGGCATTTTGGATAGTAGTTATAATGGCCTTTCCCCCCTCATTCTCTATGTGTTCTACCATTTCCCAACTAGCCCCATTAGTTTAATGTTTCTTAAAAATAGATCAAAAATTTGAGAACTCAATAAAGGCTTGAAATTTTGATAATTTGTCATTGGCTTACCTTTATTCAAAAAATTGAAAATAGGAACAAACTAAACAAATTTTTTTAAATCTTCAATTACCTAACCAAGATCAAGCTATTGGAAGACAAGAGTTGTTTATAGTTAAACATAAGTGATTTCATCTTTTGCATGCCCACATTTTGGATCCATAAACCACTTACCATTAAAAGCTTTCCTTTACCTACATGTTTATTAATGGAACCACTTAGCCACCAAAACCTTGTCCTTCTTTTCAATTTTATAACAAATATAACATTCCATAGAAGTAACCAATCTAGTTTCATTGAAAATGGGTTCCAACCATGGCATTTTCAAAGCCCAAGCATCCTAAAACTTGCAATTCACATTAGTATCAAAAGTTTTTTTTTTTTTTTTTTTAGGATTAAAACCATGCACATTTTTAACAACAATAGGGCTAGGATTTTCAAAAGGTTCAAACATTACAAGAATTATGTTGCAATTATAAGACATAGTGGTTGTTAATTCAAGGTTTTGTAATTGGCTTTTAAGCTCACCTATGTGATTGGATTCAGGTACATCAAAAGAAACAAGCTCATCAGGTGCCAAGGCTTTCCTCAAATTCAACCACCAAAAAAAAATTTTAAATTTGAAATTATTTGGAACTTGTAATTTTGGAGGCATGGTTGAAGCCTAAAACAAAATGACAAATTTCAAACAACAAAATGAACCCAAAAATGAAAACTTAAATTTTTGACTAGAAAAGGTTCGCTTCAAGTAAGTTTGTAACAAAAAACTCAAATGCACATGGTAGTGTAGGTCATTGTAGTTTATAACTTTGTAGCATTTCAAACAAAAAAATGGTTACGCTATGAGCCCACTGCTTTGTATACATGGAACCCTAATGCTCAAATGTTCACAAAATAAATCCAATTGAATTGCTTAATACCACCCACAACTTGCTAAATGAAGAAAGGTTTAAGAATCAAGTCATAACTCATTATTGTTGGAGTTGGGATTCAATGGTGCACTTTAGCAAAATGAATTTTGACTATGGCACTACACATCATAGAAACCACACAATTTGTGAACCTTTGAACATTGTGAGTCTTGATATTTGAGTAATGAATTTTAATTTCTAATTCTCAAATTTTAAGCATCCTAAATAATGATAATTCAAAAATGAATTCAAAAGAAATATTGTCAATCCTTGTTAAGAAGTATCGGGTTTCTAGCATCAAACAACTTGAGTGCACTAAATAGTAAAACTTTGGGAATCCAAGGGCTATGATTGCTTCAATGACAAAGTGTGAAAATTCAAGGGCTAAAATAAGCACTACCACATCTACAAATTTCGACTTGCAAAATGTGAGTGCACAAATGGTCGATGTTGGTAGTTGATGCATAAGTTAACGTTAATAATCAATGTGCAATTGATGTTGACAATAGATGCGTAAGTCAACGTTGGTAGTTGATGCGTAGGTAGGCTTCAACAATGAAGCTTGCATAATCAAGATTCAAAATTCAACAGTCATTACGAATAAAACATACAACAAACACTCAAATGGAATTTGGGAATATCGATCAAGATTCGACAATCACTACACAGTGTACTCAAAAACATACAAAATGCTTAAGTGGAATTTGGGAACATCAATTGTTGATATCAAACTTTAAATAAAATTGCATTTTTAAAAAGTAGCAGACTTAACTTAGTGTCCAAGTTTATTGGTCGGCAATCATGATTCGTTGATGTTGAAGCTTGAGTCAATGCTTCACCACGATGCCACCTTGCTTTATAAGTTACAACACTCAATGTTCAATGGCTCATACAAGCTTGCAATGATGTTACATTTATTAAAAATTCACGAGCGCCATGTTGAAAGATTTATTGCAAAACTCGTCAATCCCATCACCTAAACTCTTCTTGGTTGTTGCTTGAAGCTTACAAGCTATAGTGTTTTAGAATGCACATTACACATCGACATTGGAGTTTGGAATTTGGACAAAATCACCATTTGACAAGGCAAGTGAAACAAGTTTTGGGAGGAGGGAAGTTTAGTGAAAACATGTTTGAAGGAGGGGTTAGGGTTTTGATATTGATGATCCTCAAGGTGAATATCTAATGATACCCTAAAATAAACAATGGATTATGTGAATAGACATTTTCAAGTAGTGGCGGGGAGGTGAAACAAAAATGTCTATTGTTTACATGGTGGCGACATTAAAACATTTTTACTGAGATATTTGCAAGTTTCTATATTTTTTCAAATTAAAAAACCCTTTGTGATTCACCAGCCCAATATTCAGGTCGAAAAAAAGTGAAATTTCGCTCCCAAAAAAAAAACAGCGATAGGTAAGGGCTGTTTTTACTACCTACCTAGTAACAACCTGCTTGTGGGTTGTTAGCAGGTAGGTAGTAAAAAAAGGACAAAAAAAAAGCAACTGAGCTCACCACCATGGTTAGCTAGTGAACTGGAAGCCAACAGAAAACTGTTCCCTGATCACTTTACCATCCATCAGGTAACCCAGTCAGGTAACCCATGACTGATTAGTAACACTGTCAGGGAATTTAGTCACAAATATCCATTACTAAACTCAAGTGTGTTGTAATGATTACTGAATTCAGATCTTTTGTGACTAAAGTGCGGTGCGCTCACCCTATTGGCCGGAATATCCAGAAGTCGCGGTAAAGGATCCAGGGAGCATTCCTTTTGACTCTTGGTTTTCTCAGGAGCAAGTGAATCCAGTAGCTAAAGCATTTTTCCAGCGGTCCCAAAACGAGCTTTGCATCCCCTAATCTCCTTTGCTGCTCTCGCGAGCGTCCGTCTCTCTCTCTCTCTCTCTCGTCCGTCTCTCTCCCTCTGTGTATGCTGCCGTCGCTGTGGATCCGTCGTTCCTCTCTCTGCCGTTGTTGCAGATCCGTCGTTTACGAGCAAAAGTGTGATGTGTTGGGGATAAAAAGAGGCTTTTGTGCGGACGATGGCGCTGAGAACTTTCTGGAAAGAATGATTCCTGAATCTTGTGTCGTGTAGAAAAGGAAGTGGGAGTGCCGGAGTGCAAAGGTTTTCTTCTTTGGGTTTTTTTGTCAGTTTTGGCGGCTCTTGGAGATGTTGATGGGGTTTTTTTTTGAAGGCGGAGGGAGGGAGCGAGGAATGATGAGGGGAGTGCAGGTGTAAAGCTGTTGGATCTGTTTTGAAAGAAAGCATTTGAAAAGGAGGTGTTCTTGGACTGTTTTGAGGCTTTGAAAGAGCGAGAGGTAGCTGGGAAAGAGGATTCTGAGGGTTTGCTGGGGTACTTCTGGCCGTTGGCGAACCAGGCAATCCGTGTTGGAGAGAGTGAGCTACCAGAGAAAGCCAGGTTCTCGAGGTTTCTTATAAACCCCGAGAGAGAGAGAGAGAGAGAGAGAGAGAGAGAGAGATCATGAACGAGAGGGGACCTGAAGTAGGTAGTATGAATCCCGAAGAAGAAGAGCGCGGCCGCAGAAGCACGACTTTTCTTGGACGAGAACGCTAAATACAGTGAGAAGAAGAGAACAAGTAGTAGTAGGAGAGAACAAGACCAGCAGTATGGCAGGAAGCAAGCATGACAGATCAGGAGCAAGCGGAGGAGAGGTATCTCCCCTTGCAGCACAGCTGCAACAGGCATGGATGCACACACAGATGCCGAAGACGGCGAAGCGCTCTTCGATTGCCGCGCCCAGCAGCCTACAGCAGCAGTCGAAAAGCACTCCAGATCATCATCATCATGAGTCCTATAGCCCTCGCAGCTCTTCTTCTTCTCCTTCCGTCGGGTCGGATCAGGCCCAGTCTGCTTTGAAGTCACTCTCTTCCATCTTCCCGGAGCTTGCCGCGCTAACTCAACAAGAGAAGAAGCCCATGATCTCTTCCGTCTTCAAAGACGGTGAATACCCGGATCCGACATCGACCGGTAAGGACGGTGCATGTCCAGCAACCCTTTTTCTGCAGTATGAGGAAAACACTACTACGCCAGTTTCTCAGCCTGATCCTCGATCGTTCTCTGCCAGCGTTCCGGGAGCTCTGCACGGTTCCAATTCCTTGGAGCAGTATTTGGCAGCGGCGACAGGATCAGCAGCTTTTCTTCGAACCTCGCAGAGCTTTTCTGCTGGAAACAACAACAACAGGAGTTTCTACACAACTCCTGCAGCAAGTTCTTTGTCGGATGCCTACTCTTCTGATCAATATAGGGCAAGTACGTTGTCGCCGAGCGAAGCAGAGACGTCAGGAAGTAGTAGTAGTAGTAGTGGGATCAACTCCTTCGCGGCAGATGTCGATCCCGCGGATCCCAATACGTTTTACTCCTACCTGAACGACTTGATGGACGACGAGCCAGAGGAGAACAAGTGTATGTTTGTGCAGGCTAGCGCTTTCCAGGCGATGGCCAAAGAGCTTGGGGACTTGATAGGTGATCATGACTCCCCTACTACTCCATACTCTGATCACAGCAGAAGCTCGGAGAAGGATCCAGAGGTAGAGCGATGGTTAGAGGATGTTCTTAGTGGTCCATTGCCAGCTGAGGTTCCAGAACAGGGGCTCAAAGATGAGACCATGCAAATCATTGATTCTGGAAACAACAATAATGGTTCATGGACTGCGGCTGCAGCATATAATAATGGTTTGACAGGAGAGGTGTATGTCCCTGGTGATCATGGTGGCGGTGCTGGAGCATCACCTAGACTGAGCATGATTGATCGTTATAAGCAGCTGGATTCTGTTTCTCGCAGTGAAGTCTCAGAAGATGTCGATGATGTCCTTCACATGCCAAAGATGAGCAGCCATGTTCCAAAGCCAATTATGTCCCAGCAGCTTAGCAATGGACATCATGGCCCTCCAGTTGATCTGAGCAATCTTCTTCTCAGGTAGAGTTCCCTTCCCTTCCCTTCCCTCTCCGGCTGTCTGTGTCTTTGTGTCTGGCCCCCCCCCCCCCCCCCCCCCCCCCCTCTTTTCCTTTTTCCCCCCCCTCCTTCTTCCCCCCCTCTTTTCCCCCCCCCCCCCTCCCCCCCCCTCCATACTTTTTGTTTTGCCCCCCCCCCCCCCCCTCTCTCTCTCTGTCTGTCTGTGTCCCCCTCTGTTTCCTTCAGCCTGTCCTTCACCCCCCAATACTCCTTCCCCTTTGGAAACTTTTGGTTTGTGAAGCTCATGCAATGGGAAAGGTGGGGGGGATTTGGCCATCCATGCAGTGTGACTCTTCAGGCCAGATTGGCCATTAGAGGGAACCCTACCAAGCATTTAGGGAGTTCTCTTGGCTGTTGATGCCAAGGAATTGGTTCCCTGGCCTGCTATTTAATGCCAAGGAATGGATCCTTGGTGGCCATTCTACAAAGTTCATCAAGTCAGACTTGCTTGCCTAGTGACTCCTTGCTTGGAAGAATTGGAATTGACCACCAGGGGCCCATTCTTTAGTCCAAAAATTCCTAGGCTTGCCCTGTTGGGCTTGCCTCCTGACTGGTTGCCTGGAAGAATTGGAATTGACCACCAAGGGGCCCATTCTTTAGTACAAAAATTCTTAGGTTTGCCCTTTTGGGCTTGCCTAGTAAGTGCTTGCCTTGCAGAATTGGCAAATAGGGTCTGTTTTGGCCACCAGGGGCCTGTTCTTTAGCACGGGCTTGCCTAAACTCACTGTGAGTAGGCAAATAAATATTACTCTACTGTTGCTCTTGTGGAGAGAGGAACATTACCTAGTAGAGCTTTCTCTCCACCTAGTTCATCCATGATCAGAAGAGAGGTATAAAGCTTAGGTTGTTTAGGTTCTTGACATGACCCTTGGGATCACCCTTGAGTTCAAAGGGCCACTCAGGGTGCACACCACCTAACCGAGGCTCCTGCTGAAAGTGATGAAGGCAAATAGAATGTGATGTTGCTTGAGGTTTGTTAGAAAGAACTGCATTATTTGATGGTTTGAGAGTTTTGCTAATTCAGCAAAGTCTGTCATTTTTTTTACTTCAGGTGTGCACAGGCAGTTGAACAAAATGACATCTCACATGCTAGTGAACTGATTGCGGAGCTTCGTCAGCACTCATCACCCTATGGAAGTGGGCCACAACGGACTGCCCACTATTTTACAGAAGCACTGGTTAGTTCACTCACCAGCTGCCATCAGTTTCCATTGGTCAAGTAGCTGCTGGAGAGCATAGTATGCAACTTGTTCACTGAATCCTAAAACTGAGATACATTCAAAGTACAGCAAACCTTAGAAGAGTTATTACATGAGTTGACAACAACATGAATGTACTATGTAACAAACCTGGGTATGGTAGGGCCTTTTCAAGCTAGGAATGTGGTGAGCCTGGTGAGGTGAGCTGCCATTCTCTTAGGTGGTAACAGGTTCAAGCAGGGCCTGTTCCAGAGTATAGCTGGTTTTCCCCCAACATTGATTCACATCGCCAAGCATGTTCTCCACCATCTATTCACATTATAATTGAAGCTGATCGCACCAAAAGTGAAACCAGTAGATGCCTACCCTTTCCACCTAAGAAAAAGCCTGAAAAAGTGCCTGAATAGGACACTCAAACTGGCTACACATTAGGTGATGGCTGGTAGGAGGGCTGTTACCATAACTATTTCATGTCCTGGCAGTAGCTGGGGAGTGAATTACAAATGGTATTGGCCAACCAACAGTCATTACAGAACCTAATTTGAGGAGGGATTAGATTTCCTATAATGCTAAATAGGAGAAATTTGATGGGTCCATTTTGATGGTTTCTTTTGGGTTCTCCTACAAAGAACTATTTAGACATTGATTTTTTAAGTTTTTATTTGGATCCTTGCTTTGGTGGAATTTGGAGACATTGTCTATTTTTTTGTTAGTTCCCGCAAAATGATGTTTTGGTGCTTGATTTTTTCTTAGGTGGTGGGGCCATTGTGCAAGAGTTTCTTACGTTTTTGGGTGTGATAAGTGGATGCAGGTTGCAAGAATGTCAAGGACAGGTTTTAAACTCTACACAGCTCTGACCAACAATCGACCCTCAGCATCTGAAATGCTGAAAGCCTTTCGCCTCTTTGTTGACTGTGTCCCCCTCACCCGCTTGTCTCATGTATTCTTGAATTTGGCAATTATGCATGCGATTGGCGATGCAAAACGGGTCCACATAGTCGACTATGGTATCCTCTATGGTGTCCAATGGCCATGTTTCATCTACCATTTTTCTCGACTTCCTGGCCCACCGCACCTCCGGATTACTGGTATTCTCATATTAAGAAACTGCCATAACTTAGGGGAAAAACAGTTTCAATTAATATGTGAAAACAATTGATGTGAATTTCTTGTATTTTATTTTTCTCAAGGTCATTATTGCAGGTATGGAGTTTGTGATTTTAACTTTTTTCAATAAATTATTATTTTCAGGGATTGATCTGCCACAATCTGGTTTCAGACCCTCGGAAAGAATCCAAGAGACAGGTCGCAGGCTTGCGCGTGTGGCTGAGCAATATGGTGTGCCCTTTGAATTTCATGCTATTGCTGAGAAATGGGAGGCAATCACACCTGCGCATCTTCTCTTACGCAATGATGAAGTGTTAGCAGTGAACTGTGCTTTCAGGCTTCGCCATCTGTTGGATGAATCTGTTGTGGCAGCAAGCCCTCGTGATCTGGTTCTGAACAGGATACGAAGCATGAACCCTAAGGTAACAGATGGTTTTTTTTGTTATGCAATTGTCCTCTTTTGTTATCAGGACCTAATTGAGATCCAGCTTTGACCTTTTCAATTGCCACACATACATGCATGTGGTATTTTGTGCTTTCTCTTTGTGTTGCTAAATTTCTGTGTCGATTTGGAAGTGCTGATGCCTTTATGATTTGATGTGGTCATGAAGCGGAAATTGGAGAATGTGACGGTGCATATGAGACATTTAACAATCCTGTGTGTTATTGGGCTTGGCCTTTGGTTTTTCCTCTCTACAGATATTTGTGGAAGCAGTGGTGAATTCAGGCTACAATGCACCTTTTTTCATGTCCCGGTTCCGGGCAGCATTGAGTCACGTATCAACTCTGTTTGAAGCATTTGACGCATCAATGCCATACGAGAATCCTGAAAGGATCACCATAGAGAAAGAGATGTTTGGTCGCCAGATTCTCAACATAGTGGCGTGTGAAGGTCTGGAGAGAGTGGAACGAGCTGAACCTTATAAGCAATGGCATTCACGAATCACACGAGCAGGATTCAGGCAGTTGCCAATAATGGATAAGACGAGAGTCAAAATCAAGCATATGATGAGAAGTTACCACAGAGATTATGGAATTGGTGAAGATGGTGCTTGGTTTTTGTCAGGCTGGAAAGACAAAATAATCCACGCGATGTCTGTATGGGAGCCTATTCCCATCAGCCCTTGACATATGCTGCCACAGGGGTTGCTGATTTGGCTAACTTTCTCTAAGTCCCACTTCCAGTTTCACATTGTACCATAACTTGAGCTTGATGATCCAGCTTTATTGAAGTGGGCACACAACAACCACTGTACTTTGTATAGTAGAAGATGCAGTAATGTGCCCTTTTTTTCTGGGCCCCTTACAGCAGTGCATGTGTTTCTGACTCAGAAGCTCAACTGAGCTTTAGATACCAAGCACCCAAAAAAAGAAAGGGGCATTGCATTGACAACAGATGAGACAGATTTGCCTGATGAGATTCTGGACCCATATAGATGGTTGCAGGGAGTGCTGTTTGTGGGTGATGCTTTTGGATTCTTTGTTCCTTCCTGCAATACTAAGTAAAAAAGTTCTCATCTCATTTGTCATCAGAATGGTTACAGTATTTTCTACTGCCATTTCTGGGTGATGTTCTTGTGGTTGAGTTGGGACAGTCATCGGCTTTGAGCTATATGTACATATGTACAGGGTGTTGTTGATCTTGAAGAAGTAGTGCTGTTTGGTTGTCTTTTGTGGCTGTTCATTTATTGTGTTGTAAATGTGTTGACCATGATGGCCAATCCAAGCTTATCAGAACCTCAGTTCCATGTTGATGAAAACTGAGTCCTGCTGTTACAAGCCAGCTCTTTTCATTGCATTGATTTCTTTTGAGTTGCACAAGTTTTGTTTGTTCCAACACAACTCCTCTGAACTGTTATGGATTATTCTACACAAGCACAGGAACTTGTACCAAAAGTGCAGCATGTCTGTATACTACTGGATTAAGAAGATTGTAGACGCAGTTTGCAGATTGCTTACAATATTGAATAGCTGGACAGATGGACATGAAAGCTGGTATAACAGCTTGAGATATTTCTGTGCAATGTCTGAAAGAAACTGATGTTAGAAGGTTGCAGAGAGCTGAGTCTTGTTGCCATTTTGGCTAGTCTCTTGTGCGAGAGTCAAGAGACCCAAACTCAACACACACTACTACTGTCTGCAAAGCTTGTTGAAAGACTTGATAATGTTCCTCAGTACATAGTTTGCCAACTTGGTTAGATGCTAGCACGATTTCACCGTCCTCCGCCAGTTTCTCCCATTGCAATTGCACGAATGAAGGCAGCTGAATCGCAAGAATTCTTGCGTGAAAGATCTGTAATGCCATCACTAAACTAAGAAGCGCACTGCACGCACATTCCAACTGAGTTAGGGTTAGGGTTAGAGCTAGGGTTTGGGGCTCGTGCAATGAGCAAGCTTGGTGACGAGAGAGGAAGGAAACGACGACGAGGAAGAGCGGTGGAGGGAAGCATTGAGATGGGGAGGAAGGCGGGTGTCATGCGGGTGAATCCCAAGCACTTGACACGCAGGACGATGCCGTGTTTCCAGGAGATGCTTGTCTTTCTCTCGTGTCTTCACAAGTTCAATTACGATGACGACAAGGTTGTGAAGGAGAAGAACGCCCTCAACATCTGTATGGATGTTCAGGTTCCTGTCTTCGTCTTCTTCTTCGTCTCTTCTTCTACTGCCGTTTGCTTTCCGTGTCACTCTTTTCTCGCTGGCCTCGGATCGCTCATGCTTCCCGCGAGAAATTTGTCTTTGAAGTTTATATCTGTTTGCCTAGGTTCTTCTGCATTATTTATGTTTCCTTCATTTGGTTTTGGGGTTCTTTCATGTGTAGTTCATTTCTGGGAAGTGGGGTTTGGGAATATCAGGCAAAGCAGGGCAAGCAGCACAACACCATCAACTACCACTTGCAAAGGATATCACGTACAATGAAAGGGGCAGGCTGATGTGCACTCTATGATAAGTCATTTGAGAGATTGCTCTCTCCTTCTTGGACAGGCTGATGTGCACTCTATGGTAGTAATCTGAGAGATAGATTGATCTCTCTTTCTCATAGGGTATGTCTTGCACTTGGCTCATTTCTGAGCTCCTCCTAAATTTTTTTGTGCAGAATACGTTGCTATCAAATCATGTCAAAGACTCCTTGAAGTCACAATTATTGTCTTTCAAGCTTTCTGGAGAATAGTGTCGTTTTGTGCTTTGGGGAAAATGCAGTTAAGGAATCTGAACATCAAGGAAGAATGCGGTCAAAGTATATCTGTGTGTTGCTTTTGATTTTCAGCTTTTCCTCTATTGCAAAGGAGGATGGTATGGGACTGTTTCAAGTGTCAAAGTTATAGTCTTTCACGCTTTCTGGAGAGATTTTGATGGTGTTTTCCTGCTTGAGGAAAAATGCAGTTTAGGAATCTGGACATCACAGATGATGAAAAGGAGAATATGGTGAAAGTATGTCTGTTGCTTTTGATATTCAGCTTTTCCTCTATTGCAAAGGAGGAGGGAATGGAACTGTGTCAAGTGACTGCCATGACATAGACAGGTAACTCATCAACTTACAGATTTTTGGAGAAGAGATTTTATACAAGTCTTAGTGTTAATAGTTCAGCTGGAACAGAAGTCTGGAATTCCTATATAGTTGTTTCCTTGACTTGTAATTTTGGCTACATTGGTTAGCTGATGAGTTATATCTCCTGTCCTTACTTCCAATTTTAGGATGAGGATGGCCTTTGTTTAAGTGTACTCTTTGAATTGAAATTGGAGTTTTTAAAGTATGGGACACATTTCAGACAAACCAACACTAAGTTATATTTGAACATAGGTCTCAAGAAGCTTGCACTGCCAATATCTGAATTAGCTGTTGTTGTTGTTCCAAATTTGATGGCTCAAATGTGGGTGAAGCTTGTGCCTTTGTGGGCTGTTCTAATTGTGCAGGTGTCCCCTTCAATGAAATCTAGGTTTTATGAATCTAGAACCCACCCTTTGAGCCACCGATGTTCTACAACTCAAAAGAGTTGTAGAATATGCTTAAAGGATCAGATTAAGTAAATCTATGTGGTGGCTGGCAGAGTTTACTCTTGCATATCTGTTTGAACTTCATTCAACTACTGGTATGAGCTAAAAGCTTGGCAATCTTGTGTGATAATGAGTAGCAAGGATATGTACATCATTTACAGCCTTATGTTTAGGAGCGGATATCACTGGATGTGATACTGCCTCCCCATTTGGAGGTTTCCATATCCTGCCATTTCTAATCTGAATTACTGGATGGGACACTGCCTCCCTGTTTGGAGGATTTTTCAGATTCTGCCATTCTTCATCTGAATCACTGGATGTGATACTGCCACCCCATTTGGAGTTTTTCCTTTCTGTTATGCCCAAATTGTGAGGAAATCATCTGCACTGGCACAGAACTTTTCCCAAAATGGTCTGAGCTGGAGACATTGAAAACCACAAGATTTTTAAAGTTCAATATATTCCCATCCCCAAGGATTTTGAAGATTTCAGTAATTTAATAGTACCCACAATTTGGTAAGAATTATTAAAACACATCTGAAATCCAACAACAGCTACAACTTTGGAAATGCAAATGAAGTTAATGAAGAATTGTCAAACTATGAAGTTTGGAAAGCAGCAACTTGGAAATTTTCTTTCGAAGGCATTGTTCAACTCATTGTTGATTTTGCAACTGTCCCCCTTCATTGGGATAAGGGTTTTGGCGGTATCCAACAAATGTGCATCAAATTGTGTGTAAATTGGCAATCTTGCAAAACATGGATTAATTGCTTTCCCTAATCATGATCCTCACGACAGGGATCATGTACTCAGTTATGTGTTATTAAGTTACTTATGACAGGATATTTGAATTTTTGTTAGGATTTTTTTTGACATTCAATTTAGTGTTTTAGCATTTCTTGTTTGTGACTTTGTTAGTTTCACTACTTTTGTGTCATTGCATTATTTGTGCATTCAACTTTGATTTCTTTGCCGTTATTGCTCAAACATTTGTTTACCGAGCAAAGACAAAATTTGTGTTACTTGTAATGCAATTCATAACTTTTTACATATTTGCAACCAACTTCATAAATCTTTCACTTTAGTTTCAAATTCGATCATTTCAACTTTAAATTCAATCCATTAAAGTGTTTAGGGGAAAAAATATTTCATGTGAGCGGTGGCACAACATTTAAAGAAGCTAGAATGAAAACAACCATGACAAAGGAGGGCCAGGGTGAACCAGCACCTAGGCTGGTACCTTCACCTTCTTGAGTGAGGCCTTTTAGTGTCCATATTTCACTCAGAAAATATTATATTTGGACTCAAAGACCCTGATTTAGTCTTACAACCAGACATTTACCATGGTTAGAAACATCCCCAAAAGAATTAGGGTTTCTACTTTTTTACAGGTGTTGGTCGGTTATTGGTTCTTTTAAAACCACCAGGTAGGTCATAGAAAAGGTTAATAACCATTGATTATGCATAAGGGTAGGTTTTCAAATAACCAGTTAAGAACCACCAGTTAACCTGCTGGTTACACACCAATTATATGTTTTCTTTATTAAATATTATTATTATTATTATTATTTGTATTCATGTTTAAAGATTGATAACCTACCTGGATGATAATCAGGTCATCCAAGTAGGTTATTAAAATTTGAAAAATCAATATAAAATGATTATCAATTTAATCAGTTATCCAAAAATCAATAACCGGCTGGTAGGTTACTAATAACCAGCTTGATAACCAGGTCAAAACTCAATAACTAACCAACAATGGTTTTTACCATGGTACCAGTGTAGGAGCTGGTTCACACAAGACAGAAGACCAAAACTCACACTGGGAAGGTCATTTTATTGCACTCAAAAGTGTGCAGGAAGTTATGAAAGAAGCCATTGTAGGAATGTGAGTTCTCAAGGGCATAGGGCTATAAAGTATAGAGTCCTCCTCCAAGTGAGGCTTGGAGAATTCCAAGAAACGTAATTTGTGCTACATTGAATCCCCCCTTGATCCACTTCAAACCCAACTATTTGGTTTCATTGAAAACAACCAATGTGTCTCAAAATCTGAACACTATAGGAAAAGCTGCACCCTGACCTCCTCAATGTGCCCTCCATCACAGTTACAAGGCTTCACCCACTGTATGTAACTAACTTCACCTTGTTGCCTGGACTGTGTGGAGTGCAGAGTTCCAAAATCTATTTGGGTCTGAGTGCAAATGCCAAAGTTTCAAACTTAATAACTTCACCTAAAATTTTGTCAATATCTGAGGAAAAGAAACTACGGAGTTTTGAAATTTACTTGGGTGTAGTGCGAATGTCAAATGTGTGAAACTTAACTGTTGTCAGCAAAAGGCTTGAATTTCCCAACTCACAACTCACGAGCAAAGGGAGGGGAAGTTGGAGTTCTTCTTGTCAGCCCAGTTGTGTCAAGGATTGGCCTGTTGTGTACATGATGGGCATTGGACATTGTTTTTGCCTATTGGACAGCCTTGCAACGAGTTTGGGGTTTGGGCACCCCCCGGCACACCCCAAAATAGTGAACTGGCACTCACTAGAGCAAGCACCATGGATGGTGTTGGGACAACAAACTTTTTTTGGGGGGTTGTATCCCTTGTCCAGAACTAACCATGGTGGTTAACTATGTACCAACTGTCCACATGCATTTGTCTACTTACAAACCACCAAGTGACTTACTTACCTACCTACTTAGCGACCACTTACATTTCCTACCTACTTACCTACAATACTTCTGCAACCATTTATATAGGTAGTTACCTAAGTTGTGTGAGGGGGAAAACACGAGAGTTTACAGGATAGGTTACCACTGAGGAACCTTGGTAACTCGGTTGTGGTTACCTGACCTTTCAGTGGTTCATCTACTACTGAGTTATAGTTATAGGTTTCCAATGTATGGTGCACTAGTGGGTAGCTGGGTCACATAATCTGGCACAGCTGGCCCCCGACCTCCCCATGGCCAGCTTGCAGTTGAGCTAAAATTCTCCTTCATCTTGGGGACATGGTCCACCATGCTCTCCATGACGAGAGCAGCCTTGTAAGGCTGGAATTATTTGGAAATCCCAAAACAGAACATATTAGGCTAACCGTTGCCGTTCGTCAATATGCACATCACACACAAGCTTGTGTAAAACAGGTGACAATTGATTCAAAACAAGGCTCAGAACTGCAGGGTGCTAAACACCCCCTGCCCCTCTGCCTCCCCCTCCCCAACAAACTGGTTGGGTCTTGAGAACCTCACTCGAGATTCCATCAAATTCATAAAATTTCCATAACATCCACTTAATTTTACTGGGGTGTTTACATGATACACATGATGAAGCTCTCAAAACCTGTAACTCCAAAATTTGCCCACATAAATCATTTGAAGGAAAGTTACCCAAAACTACTTTTGAGAAAACCAATCTCATACATGACCACTACATAGCTAGTGGGTGGCCAATCACCACATCATCCTTTTCTTGCATGCGCAAACTAAATCAAGTTCTGCAAACCACACTGCACCTTGTACTGAACAACTTCTCTCTCTCTCTCTGTGTCTCTCTCTGGGGTTTGAAGCTAAGTAACCCTAATTTATAAAATGAAGTTAGGATGGTAGTTGGCACTCTATTCATGGGTGCACAACATTATGTTCTTCAACTGGCATTAGCACTCCCCCCAACCCATAATGAACAATTTCTCTCTGTTAAGGTTTTGGTATATTTTTTCAGTGAGTATGTCCTACAAACCATGACCACCATCGTGACCCAATTACCATCAAATTGTTACATTTTTTATTTTTCAGGGGAATAGCAATGAAGGTTACGCTTCTTTTTTTTTGTTTTTTCTTGGGGGAGTGTGATGGGAATAAACAGTGGCCACCTACCAACAACTTTAGGTTTGGGTCATAAAGAAAACCCACCAGCTGACCTCCTCCTCCACACTTAAATCACCTCCATAAGTAACAAAGTTGATTAGATCATGCACGGCCTATGCATGACAGCATGACATGCAATTTCCCTGCTGACTTTGTCTTATAAGTTCAGCGGGGCGGGGGGCGGTGGCGAGCCAGACATAGTGTGCATGCATACCTATGGGATAAGACTATTGTACGAGACAAATTGATAAGGTTGGAGTTGAGGATATCATTATCATGTTATAACAACAATGTACTCTCAGAAGTGCACACGGGTGGCTACCACCTCATTGCTTCAAAAAGTGTGTGTGTACATGCCCTTGGATCAGCTGGACTACTTACTTGTACAGCCCTTCCAATAGATACTTATCACTAGGCCAAAGCTACCTGCAAGCTGCTGCTAAAGAGATCTGAAACTGTGCAGAAAAACAATAATATGAAAATAGGGTTGCTTGTTTGATTCCAGTTTACACCAGCACCATTTGTTGTAGCCACCACTAGGCTTGGAGGAGCTTGTCTTTGATGGTACAAACATTTTCTGGGAATGAAGTGTTCATAATCCAGATGCCAGGAGTTGGTTTTCAATCATTGAACATGTTTGTCAATCACTTTGGCCAAAACTCAACTTTTGGTCTGTACAAAGTTGTTGAAGTCCCTCCTGCCAGTAGCCTTGTTGTTAGCAAAATAGTACCCTCCTCTTCCTACGTATTGCATATCATTGTGTATGCATCAAAAGGAAGTTCAATAAAGTATTTGATATCAATTGCATGTGCACACATGATTGCATATGCATCATGGAAATGGGCTATTGCACCCAAGTAACAATTTAACTAGATAGTTCATTCTAACAAAATGACAATTTATAAAGGGACCAACTATAATAACTAAGGTCCACACTGTTTGCATGACAACGTCATTGAATGGAACATGCCCCCTTGAAGGTGGTGGTGAAATACACCATATGTTAATTATACGATGTAGAATGCCTACTTTTGTGAAAGATTAGAGGCCAAAGGAATCAGTGCTAAAATCTGTGAAAGCCCGTTCTCATGGTACTTGCCACCTTCCTGTGAGATTCTTTGGAAGAATTGATCTCTTCAACTTCCATTCCCAATAATAAGATTCATATGGAAGAAAGGAAAATTACTTTAATATATTTTAACTACAACATCACGTGCAGTGGCAATGCCAAATCCCCAAAAATCGGCCTTTTCACTTGGGTTCAGGATCTAAACAATGTTAGCTATGTACCATATGACCAGTGTCAACTACACATCTTGTCATAAATTATGAACTTGCTAGGGTCAACAATCCATTTACTTTGGGCAATGGGCATGTGATAGTGTCAACAAAGCTGTTGTTATAAACGTTCCTCAATGTTCACACCTTCTATTAAACCCAAAATTAACACCTCAGGCACCCTTGCTGATTTGAGTTAGGGTCCTGTTATCCTCCCCTACTGAACAACCTTTTTTTTTCTGACTAAATATCACCAGATTTCTACATAAGAAGCTGTCATGCTCCAAGTACAATGGGAGAAAATTGAGGAAATTTTGATTTCAAATAGCCAGAAATCATGTCCATTGCACATGACCATGTGAGAAGCCAAATTGCTACATCAACCAACATGGGAGTAGCATGAGATCGTTTTTTGGCCATAAATCTTGTAGCTTAGATTCAATCTTAACCTTCCAATTTTCATGAGGTGGCTACATCTTGGCCTTATATGTCATCGAAATAATTACTCTAGGGTTTAGATAGCAACTAGCTAATTTACAACTAGGGTTTTAGGTTAGAGGCAACTATCCTAGACATAAGCTTAAGGGTTAGAGCTAGAAAGCCACCTTGTTTTTTTTTAGTTTCAAACTACCCTACGAATAGTACTTGCTTACCCTAGTAAGCATTTACTTACAAACTATTACTGAAAAAACAAATTCCATCCTAAGTAATCACCATTGTGTTGTCACATGCATAATTATGGTAATGACACTATGAACTCAAACCTTGTGAAATTGAACACTAAAGTTGTGAAGAACTTGAATGTTGAACCTTAAAGTTCAAACTTCACTACTCAATTCCTAATGTCTTTGTTGAAATTGACAATGGTGGTTACTTGTGATTGTTACTAACAATAAAACTTAGTTGTTGAACTTGCAACTTATAATAGTCTTTTGGAATTTTGAATGTGCAATCAAAACTATCATGTGATAGGTTAGACTTTACGAGTTTAGAATGTGCATATCATTACTATAATTCATAGTTTTTTAAAAGGTCCAAATTGATTGACAAGTCCTTTTTTATTAGTGGACATGTATATTATGATCAAATGCCTAAGGCTTGAATGACACGTGTAAAATTTGATTAGGGAATTTAATTCAAATGACTTATTTGACTATGTACCAAATTGTACATCTAATCAACTTGAACAAAAAAATTACCACCTTGATCAAAATGGCCAATGAATTTCAATTAATTAGGACATTTGGTAAAGTTGAACAAAGCAAAACAACATCCTTAATCAAGATGGACAATAGTGTTTTAATCAAATGGGTCATCCTATGTTACATAATAAACAATGTAAGTTACAAATTAAGCTAGGCAGTAATCTAAGCCTACTTACATACTAACTTACTTACCTACCCATCTACCTACCTCTTACTTCCCACCTACCATCCTAAAGTGACTTAGTCACCAAAGGATAACCACCCAATAACTAAGGGGCCCGCTTTGCTAATTAAGGCCACAAGCTTGATCGACAGAGCTGGGGCACTTTATAGCAAACCTATTTACCTATTTCATAGACCTACCTCCTACAACTTACCTACCTACCTATTTACCTCCTATGACCTACCTACTTAGTTGCCTACCTAACTACCTATTTCATTATTCCCTCCTACAATCCTACAAACCTACCTATTTCCTTCTCACATACCATTATGGGTAGTTGCACATTAGACAATCCATTTTTTGGTGTCACAAGGGCAGTTTTTGGGGGGTACCTTTAAGTTTGGTACAATATGTGTTGGAATATGATTGAAAATTATAGAATGGATTCATCTAACTAATTTATAACACTTGTAAAATCAAATTTAAAATTTGAAAATAAAATCTTTATCATTTCATTACAAGGTGGACTTTTAAAATGATCTAACATTTTTGTCATAGTCCATAAGAAAATTTATGGACTATTATTATATAATAAACATGTGTGAAATGTAAATTTTTCCCCTTAATATGATTGTCAAGTTATTGTAATGGCAAAATAAAGGCTTACAAGCAAATTTAATATTTTAATTTATCAGCTTTCCATAAAATAATCAATAGTTTATAAAATCCATGATTTACTAAACTGAAAAAAATGATTTTTATTTTGTAATAAATGACATTATTACCTTGCATAATATGTGCCAATCCTAGCTAATCAAATTGAACATGTTTTTCAATTTATAAACTTGTAAGTTTAAAGTCTAGGTATTCCATTTGCCTCTTGCTTTCAAATGGATAATTTTACATTCCCAAAAGACTAAACATTTGAATTAAAATTTTTGAAAGAATAAATTTGTGGACTCCACATGTGCCATTTTTAGTTCACCTTAGTGTGCATTCACCCTTTTACAAATCTACCTACCAACTACTTACGTCCTACTTCCCACCTACCGTTTTACAAACCTAACTACCTACCTCCTACAACCTCCTTGCCTACCTAACAATTTATTTACCTACATAATTACATATGTTTACTTCCCACATACCATCCTACATACCTACCTACCTACCTATCCATTTACTTATGTGCCTCGTATTGCGTACCTACCTAGATTTTCCCACCTAGCTACCTCTTATTCCTACAACCTACCTACTTACCTACCCCTTTTATGTACCAATCATTGCGCAACCGACCTATTAATTACCTAACTTTCTTACTAACTTACATAATTAATCATGTGAAATAAACAAGTGAAGTAAAAAAACTTGACAAATTTTGTTAATTTTGGACAGTCTAGTATATTGATAAAGATTTGGATTATCATTGGGGAGATGAAAGGTTCAATTCCTAATACTTACAACCTATATACATGCTTGAAAGTTTATAATAGGTAAGTGTGAACCGTATTTACACATCCATCTACATTAGTCTCAATTAATTGGGAATTGTATTGAATTTGTAAGCAGTTTGAAAGGGTTGTCATGGACATTCAAGGATTTCAAACTAAAATGAGTAGTAAATCATTCACTAGTTAGAAGGGAAAATTTGTCTAAGGATTCATTAGATAAATTAATGTGGGGGTTGGTTTTTTTCTTTGACAAAAATCTATTATACTTCTTTAGAACTTAAACTACATATGATTAGACATGTAAGGTGTCTAGAGGTGTTGGGATTGAAATCAAATAATATAATTTATATTTGAAAAAATGTTAAACTTGTTACAATGTTTGAAGAATGTCACCATACAATAGAACTTAAACAAGGATAATCTAAATTTCTTGAAGCTTTTAGGGGTATGGCAATATAGGTTGTCTAGCAAAAACAGACAAGAATGATTTTTGAACATTGTAAACATGTAGGATTAATTTTGGACGAAATAACAAATATAATAAGCAGTCTGATATGGTGACAATTGTAACATGGATTTTGTGATAAACAAAATATTTCTTTAGTTCATGGATAAGCCTAAGGACTACAAGTACATGTTGAATCCTAAATTATGTTACAAGGAAATTTTATAACAACAAGAATTCAAGCATGTGTTAGATGGCCAAACAAGATGTTTGGCCCTGCAATTGGAGGGCAATTGAATAATAGAACCACATAACTAACAATAATGACCAATGCCTAGAATTGAAAACCATGCCAAAACTACAACTTCATCACCTTCATAAATGCCTTCGTCAAATATTCCAAAATCATCATTCATAGTCATCTTGACTTTAAACAATATCACTAAAGAATGAACATGAAGGCCCAATCGATGGTACCAAGCTTGAGGACGTTCGAGTTCCAAACATGGCAACATGGGTTCCAAGTGAGGGTGCACAACAAAATTATATGTCATGAATGGCATCGCCAACATCATTGTCAACATCATTGCCAACATCATCACCAGCATCACATTCTTAGTTTATACTCAATTCACTTTTAGTTAATTGTTAGTTTAGTTCTTTCTTAATTAATTGTTAACTCATTTTTAGTTCATTCCTAATTCCCTTTCAGTTCAATCATGGGCCACACACTCAAAGAAGCTTCCATGGGGGCTTCTTTGAGTTAGGACCCCAAGGGGTATAAATAAAAGTAGGACCTTCAATTACCTTTAGTATGTTTAACACCAATTTTGGGTATTTTTTTGGTCAAAACTTTGTTTTGCTTTTGTTTTGTTCTTGCAATAAAATCTTATTGGATTCATTGTTTCACACATTTCATGTTATTGTTATTGTTTCTAATGTTTTATGATTTGGATTTGGAATAAAACATGCCTTTTTCTTTTCTTTTTTGTTTAAGAAATCATGTAGACTTGGTTGTTTTTATGTCCATTATAGTTTGAATAGACTCCCATCAAGCCTATTTTTGTTGTCTTTGTTATTATTATCCTTTGTTTTTAAAAATCATGCCTACATCTAGGGAAGAATTTTCAATATCCATGGATGAAGTCCTTATTGTCTTTTAAAATCTACAATAAAAAAATCAAGCACTTCATGGATTCGTTGTTCATCTCCAAAGCAATCAAATTTTGACATCTTTGGGATGTGTTTCCATGACCCAACCAATGTTTTGCGTGTAAATGGTTTGGGACTTACATTCTGTGTAAATGTAAATCCCATAATGAAATTTATTTACATTTTGTGCAATTGTAAACATATAATAGTCACTTACATTTTTATTAGTGTAAGTGTAAAATTTAATATATTTATATAGGTTACATGGTCCAATAAAACCATTTAAATGTAAATATATATTTATATTTATATGAAAATTTACATGGTTACATAAAACAATGTAAGTATATAACAATGTCAAAAATGTGATTTCTACTTGAGGATGGGAGATTTCATGATGTTTTTGAAAATAAGCCAACCAAATGGCACATCACAAAAAAATATATATCAAAATTTACACCCACAATTAATCATATGACTTTGTAAGAAGGTTTAGTTATTGAAGATATATAATAAAATTATCTTTGAAGTAAAGAAAAAAACACTAGAACCTTGAGTTTATCATAAATAGGGTGAGGTTCAAAAAAATAAAAAACATTAGCATTCAAGGGTCGGGGGACCTTAGTTTCTGTGGTGAATTGAGTTTTAGGTTTGTCTTTCCTTTTTATTTAGCACCTCCACTGTTATTGCATATATTTTCACTACTCCTACTTGCAAAGTTTTTATAATTGGTCTTAAACCTTGTGCATTAAATGTTGATTTTTAACATTTCATTCCCATATTTCATAAAGTTTCATTATTTTATGGATACCTTTAAAAGAAGGGTTTGGGCTAAAAGGATGCCCAAAGGCAAGGTGACTTTACAAATAATTTTAATATTTACACTTACATGCCCCAAAACATTTACACAAGACCATGTAAGTGTATTTGACAAATATTTACACTAGCCTTGTGTAAGTGTAAGTGTAAAAATATAAATATGCACTGCAACAGGATAAGTGTAAGTGAAAAAAATTTAGACGTGTAAGTGTAAGTGATTTACACGATTTACACTTACATTGAATCTACACATTGTATATACAACTATTGACACTTACACCCACGAATTTGGTTGGGGTTAGGTCTGTAACAAAAGGAGTTGTGAATCAATTTGTTTAACAAGTTTGATGGCTCATGGTCAAAGTTTCGAAGTTTTGTCAACCAAGTGCACCTAGTCTTCTAACTTCATCCTCATTGGTATCCAACCAACTTAACCGAAGTTGGATTCCTCGGCACGAGCTTTGGTAAAGCACTACCCTTGCTTGGTTTACACCTTTGTTGGAAGGCCGATCACCCTTACTCAATGATTTTGAAACATTCTTTGAGGATTTTAATGCCATGTTTGGAGACTCAAATAAGGAACACATGTTCACCACCAAACTACAATATATTTCCCAAGGATCACGTTTGGCAATAGTGTATGTATCAAATTTTAAACAACTGGTTTTTGACATTTCATGGGATGAAACGACACTCATAAGCCATTTCAATTTGGGCTACACAGTGATGTGAAAGATTTGTTATTCACCACGCCAAACCCTTTAACCTTAAGTTAAGCCATTGCACAAGTTGTTCACTATGACAATATACTTTTCAAACATTGACAAGAAAGGCATTGGGAATCAACACCCATAACACAACAAAATTTTGCACCTATCATGCCACCTTAACCTTTGGCAACTTTACCAATTGATGACCCATGCAGATTAATAAAACACAATTCAAACCTTCCATAGAGCAAGAAAATCAACATCAACATATAAACAATCTTTGTTTGTATTGTGAATAACTAGGTCATGTTGATTATGAATATTTGAAGAAGCATGATCAACATGAAGCATGTGTCACCTTTATTATCAACCCTTAATAAAAAAATTAAAAAATAAGCATGTTGAGTCTTAGTAAAGACCATGAGGTTGTATTTTGATGCATCATGTAATGTAGATGGTCCTAGGTTATTTTCAAATCCATCACCACATTTTTGGTACCAATCACGATCAAATGTAATAAATTTGTGACAATGGAGGCCCAAGCCAATATCGATTCTAATGCATCAATGTATTTCATTGATTAAAAGTTGGTACAACAATACAAGTTGGTCTTGGTAAAGAAGAACACATGAGTGCTAGTTGAGGTCATTGACAGTTTTTCATCAAGATCGGTCACACATGAAACCAAGGCATTAGATGTTGCCATTGGTTTTCACACTAGCAAGGTCATTTTCAATGTCATTTCATTTCCGAAAAATCATTTCATCATTGGGTTGTCTTGGTTTGCTTTACATAATCCATAAATGGATTGGCATACATGGAGTTTTCATTTTGAAAAATCAAAACATGAAGCTTTTGAATGTGAAACGTTCATCAAAAACATGTTTGGTGGAGTTCATGATCGCACATGTCATGCGGTTGAAAAGAAATATGAGGACATATGCATGTAGGACCTTCAATAAAGAAAAAACATATGTGGTATGCGAAAATCCAACTGTTGCAAGTCAATGTTTATAGGAGCCAAGGCTTGATGCATGTTGCCAAAAAAGGAGATGCATTCCTGGTCTATGTTTTTCCCATGGAAGGTGTTGAATTGCCTCATCATGAGATTCCTTCCTATTATAAGGAATTCAAATACATGTTTGAAAAGAAGAATGTTGACACCCAGCCATAACATTGTCCATATGATTGCACCATTAATATTGAGGAGGGAACACAACCTCCATTCAAACCCATCTACTTGTAGCTCTTCGTGAATACATTGATGAAGATCTTAAAATGGGGTTCATTCGGCATTCCAAATTTCCAACTTATGCCCTTATCCTTTTTGTCAAGAAAAATGATGGCTCCTTGCGATTGTGTGTTAATTTTTATGGATTGAATTGGCTCACCATCAAGGATCAATACCCTTTGCCTTTAATCTCAAAATTGTTGGACTAGTTAAATCATGCTAAAATGTACACCAAGATTGATTTACATGAAACATACAACTTAGTGCATATTGAAAAAGGTGATGAATGGAAAATGATGTTCAAAACATGTTATGGCCATTTGAATACGTTGTGATGCCTTTTCGCCTTACCAATGCACCTGTTATATTTCAACATTTAATGAACGATGTTTTTCGTGAGTACTTGGATGATTTTGTGGTTTGTTACATCAATGACGTGTTTATTTTCTTGATGAACATGGAGGACCATGAACGCCGTGTATGTCTTATTTCGGAGAAGTTATGAAAAGTTGGACTTTAGGCCAAACTGAAAAGATGTGAATTTCATCAATTTGAAATAGAATTTTTGGGTTACATCATCTCTAGAAATGGCATTCGCATGGATTTCCACAAGGTTCAAATCATTTATGATTGGGCTACCCCAACTTTTGTTTACAATGTTTAATGTTTTTTAAATTTGCCAATTTCTATCAACATTTCATTGCCCATTATTCTACAATAGTGGCCCTTCTTATTCATCTGATTTGGAAAGATCAACCTTTCTCTTAAGGAGTTGAAGCTGACAATGCCTTTTGATCTTTGATGGCCTCTTTCATAATTGCCCCACTTTTGATTCATGCAGATTTTTCCAAACCATTAATTTTGGAAATGGATACTTCTAACTTTGTATTAAACACCGTACTTTCGCAATTCGAAAGAGACAATTTTCTTCATCCTATCGGCTTTCACTCTCATAAGTTTGCTCCTATTGAATTCAACTATAAGATTCATGACAAAAAAAAATTAGCCATCATGGATGATTTTGAAGAGTGGTGTCATTTATTCGAAAAAACTCAACATGAGATCATTGTGTATTTAGATCATAAGAACCTTTAATATTTCATGTTTGCTTGAATTATGAATCGATGCCAAGTTCATTGGGCATTATCTTTGTCTTGTTTTCAGTTTGTCATCACCACCATCTCGGGTGTCAATAAAGGAAACTAGATGCATTATCATGTTATTCATACCTTGTGCTTAAAAAGAGAAATATAACCTATGATCAACAATGTGATGTTATCCTCAAGTCCAAACACCTTTAACTTCAAGCATTTATTTTGACTTTTGATGACAAATCACTTCTTGTTTCCATTTGTGAAAAGCTATTGGAAAATCCTTTTGCTAATGTTGTTTGAAATTAATTGAAGAATCCAAATTTAACTCTAAGTCACTATGACAAATTTTGATTTTTGTGATGGTTTGTTATATTGCAATGGGCTTTTGTACATACTTAGTGGTCTTGCTCGGTTTTGAGTTTTTCAAATTGAACATGACACTTTGGCTGTGGATCATTTTAGGTTTAACAAGATCATGGAATTATTGTCTCATGATTAAAAATGGCCATAAATGTAGAAGTATGTGAAGGAGTTTGTTGGATCATGTGATGTTTGTGCAAATGTAAAAAATCTTCACCATTAGCCACATGCACTCCTTTAATCGTTGTTTATCTTTCCATTACTATGCTCTTCCATCTCCATGGATTTCATCATGGATCTCCCACCTTTTAATTCATTCAATTCCATTTTGGTGGTGGTGGATCACTTGACAAAATTGTTTCATTTCATTTTTTGCAATAAAATAATAACTAGTGAAAAAATAACCAAGTTATTTCTTAATCATGTTTTTTGATATCATGGTTTTCCTTAGGATATTATTTTGATTGTGAACCCCAATTTGCATCCAAGTTTTGGAAGTGGTTTTTTGAACTATTAGGTGTGAAGGTGAAGTTATCACTAATCTTCCACCCCTAAACGAATGAGTAAATAGAATGGGTCAATCAAGTCCTAGAACAATATTTGTGATGCACAACCAATCATCATCAAGATAATTGGTCAAACTTCTTGTCCATGTTGGAATTCATGTACAATAATATGGTGCTTCCATCAACACAATAAATTTTTTTCTTTGCAAATCATGGATTACGCCTTGTAACGAGCATAAAACAACCAAGCCTATAAGGTTTATTAAACCAAAACATGACCATGGGCATGCCTAATTCCAAATCGAGATTGCGAAACAAGAAAAACATGACATGTGCGAAACAATAATCCAACAATGTTTTATTACAAGAATGAAACAAGAACAAAATAAAGACGTGACAAAAAAATGTATCCAAAACTAATGTTGAACAAACTAAAGGTCATTAAAGGTCCTACCCATTTTCTAGAAGGTATATCATGGCCTTCCTCACCATCACGAAACAAGTCAACATTACGGCCTTCCAACTCAAGCTTCTAGACTCCATGAAAATCCATATAGTGTTCCAGGTTTCCTTGTTGGAACCCTATCATGCATCCACCATCCCAACATGGGTTTCAAAACCACCGTCACCAAATAGAAATCAATGGTGAACAAAAGTATGAAGTGGAAGAGATATGTAACTCTAAGTTGTCCAATTGAAGTCCAAATTCTTTAAGGAGTACAAAAATAGTGTCACCTTTTTTGTACTCCTTTACATAGTCCTATTTGACCATGTAAAGACACAAAACGGATGAAATTAAAGTTTTTTGAAAACATATTACATGCCCTATCTTTTCCAAATTTAGTCGTCAATAATCAAAAATTTCAAACATTGCCTAAAATATTTGGACAATGACAAAAAAATTGTGTGGTTATGTCAAAGATCACTTTTGATCAAACAACTGAAAATTTTTGGGCTTTTCCTGAATTTTTTCAAGTAGACCAAAAAAATGTGGTCATCATTATCGACAACCAAATTTTTTGGTCACCCAAGTTGATGACCAAAATTTTCAAACAATGCCCAAATATGTTTTTCCATCATTGGATTAATGGTCACTCTGGATCATATAACAAAAAAAAATTGTGCGAATCTAAAACTCTTTTGGCCATATTGAAATTTTTTTGGTTGTTGATTGTGGTGATCGAAAGTTGGCAATTGAAAATTTCTGGTTGCTTATCCTATGGCAATCAAATTTGTTTTAGGTGCCATGCATAACAAGGGCAACCCAAGAGTAATGAAAATTTTTCGTACGTAAATCCTGATAGACGTGACAAACAAGTTTAGATGGATGTTGACGTGACATCTGATGTAAAATGGCCACATCATGTCAGTTTTAACAACCCTAGCTGCTCCTTGTGGAACACATTACAAGAAGGGGAGGTGATGTCATGAATGTCATTAATAACATCATTGCCAACATCATTGCTAACATCAGTGTTAATGTCATTGTCGGCATCACATTCTTAGTTCACTTTTAGTTAATTCTTAATGAATTGTTAATTCACTCTTAATTAATTGTTAGTTCATTCCAAATTCACTCTTAGTTCACTTTCAATCCAATCATGGGCCACACATTCAAGGAAATTTCCATATAAGCTTTTTGGAGTTAGAACTCCAGAAGGTTTAAATAGATGTAGGACCCTTAATTACTTTTAATTTGTTCAACATTAGTTTTGGGTACATTTTCTTTTCATAGCTGTGATTTTTTTTTGTTTCATTATTGCAATAAAGTCTTGTTGGATTTTTATTTCGCACATGTTGTGTTATTATTATTATTTTCTTGTTTCATGATCTAGATTTGAAACTATGCATGTGTTTGTTGTCATTCTAATTTTAAAAATATTATAGACTTGGTTATTTTCGTGCCCATTACATCATGTGCACTTGATTTTTCACGAGGTCGATGAATCATGGCCAAAGCTAAGGATAATTCATGGCATTCATCTCCTACTTTTATAACTTGACGTCCTTCTAAAGAGGGGGTGTTGTTTGCCATAATGTAGTATAAAAAAAATCATGACACCAAATATAAAGGATATGGAGCTTGAAGGGAATTGATGGATGGTTTTAATACGATATTTGATGCACATTTTTATATTGTAATGGAAGAAAGGTAAATTGTTAAGATGGAGAACATAGGTATAAAATGACAACCGAATCAAGGTAAAGTAAAAATCCTAGAGTCAATGGTGAATGGAAAAGGTGAAATCATTTTTTATGGAAATGAAAAAAAAATTAATTGGATGTATCCCCCTTTCCTTCCATAGGTCATCAAACTTGGACATTTCATAAACCACCAAGCTTGGAATCTTCCATAAGCCACTAAACCTGGAACATTGCATAAATCCACCAATTTTGGAACCTTCCATAGATCATCAAGCTTGGAACTTTCCATTGGCCACCAAATTAAAAACCTTTTCTTGCCTCCTTTCCTAATATATTTAAAAGGCTTGGGCTTTGATCATTTTACTCTTTTAGGATGGGATTTTCAAGCATAAACCTTAAAGAATTTGTTCACTTGATATTCTTTGTTAGAAAGAGGAAAGATCGTAGATTAAGTAGATGGTAAAATGAAAGGATAATAATGTTGGATGGATAATGTTTTTTAAATCGTAGGAATGATATAATATTGAACTTGAAGGTTTCAATCTCAAAGAAATTTCATACAACCTTCTTGGGTTTCGTGGCATATCGTGCTTTTTATTGAAATGAAAAACTTGAAACTTGGTGTACTTGTGTGCCTTGTAGTTATCTTTCCAACGAATTAATGCATGTTAAATTTGGACAAGGGATTTAATGGTGATAATGTTTTAAGTGTCTAAAGGTCTGTTATCAATTCAATATTTTGTTAGCCTTTTAGAAGCTTGTTTAAGTAGGTGACAAATCAATATAACATTAAAAGATTTGGAAAACTTGAAATTCTAATTTGGACTTAACAGTTCCAATTGGAATTAATTCATTTGGAATATTTGAATGGAAATGGTGTCCATTGGAATGAAGGAAGGTTGATATTGTAGTTTGATTTTCCACAACACTCACCTTTGTCATTTCTTGAATTCCTTACACCTCAACATTTTGAATTCCCTTTAAACACCATTGGCAAATCATATGTGTAAAGTTGTTATGGTTCAACATAGTTAGACATCCATGCATGTAATGATTATTTTGTTAATATGAAATATATAAGTAAAAGTTTTGAAGGCACCATTCTTCGATCTTGTAAATGCATGCAAGTTGTGATTCTTGTACTTTTAGTCTATTTCATGTTTAGTTTGCATTATGCCATGTTTAGATAATAAAATCATCTAATTCTTGTTCCTTGTTGAATTCTTTGTTTCTAAAATTTATAAAATTTTCTTCAAATTGTATTTTTGATTTGTCCTTGACAAGACCTCCCAAATGAATATAAACCACTTTTGCATTTTTGAGAGGTCTAATCATGGTTATAAAATAAATTAAAAATGTCAAAAAAATTTCAAATGAAGCATTGACTCCCCTTTAGTGTTTGAAGGGTCCATTGATAGTTACAAAATCAAAATAGAACATCAAAGACTTACAATACAAGAAATCATGATTTATTTCACCGGAAAACTAACCCAAGAACCAATCATTTTGACATTTGGTTAATTTGACCACTTGGTCATATCAATCAAATCAAATTTGTACACATCATCCAACTTGACTAGTGGTTTTTTGACTAATTAAAAGATGGTTTTTTTGATTGGTCAAATCAAACAAAAATTGAATAGCCAAAAACATTTAATTAAAAAAGATCAATTTTTTAAAAAAATGTAATAAATAAATAGTAAATACCTACCTACCAACCCATTCATGACCTAACTACTTGCCATACCCCCTTACTTACCTATTCACAACCCGCCTAAGTATTATACATTTACATGCATGTATAATGTATATATGTTGGTAAGGGGAATTGAACCTTAATATTTCTAACTCAACACCAATGTCTTGGGCATCAAACCACCGCATCACTTTGTAAAACAATATGGTACTAAATGCATTTAACATGATTATTTGAACTTCAATGAATTTTTTTGTCAATGTATATAACAACATTTGAACTTCAATATTTTTCATAAGTAGGTAAATAAACTAACTAAGTAGATAGGTAGGTACACATGCTTACCTACCTATATTTTTAGATGTATGTACTTATTAATGTGAAACATAGGTAGGTAGATAGTAGGTAGGTAAGTATGTAGGTAGATAAATAAACAAATAGATAAATAAATAGGTAGGTAGATAGATAAGTAGATACGTAGGTAAATAAATATGTAACTAGGTACATAAATAGGTATATGCTTAAGTAGGTAGATATAGGTAGATGGTAGATAAGTAAATAGGTAGGACATATTTAAGTAGGTAGGTAGGTAACTTAATAGGCATAGTTAGTAGGCTAGTTAATCAAATTAATATGGCCAATTTGACTAAACATGGCCATTCAATATGGTTGATTTGACTAAGCCATGGGCATCTTCATGGACCATTTAAAATTTTTGTTTTTTTTGACTAGATGTACGGTTTAACATTTGGTCAAAATGGTCATTTTAGTCAAAAGAACCATGTGTCTTTAATGCCCTGTAATTTTAGTTAAAGTGAACATCATTTTGGTCAATGCAAACACTTTATTCAAATTAAGCCTTTTAAAAGGTTGTGATTTATTGTAATGTTCACAAAAAAAATCTAAACCTTCAACTACTAGAATTGAGGTTTTTCAAACCCACATTTATAATAAATAAAACCCCAAAATGATAGGGGTCAAAAAACCTTCCATTGGTGTTTGAAAGGTCCATTCATAATTACAAAATTAAAATATATCTTCAAAGACCTCATGAATGAGTTATAGACCTCCCCTTGGTTTTTAAAAAGTTCAAGCATAACTACATAATCAAAATAAAACACCAAAGACCCCCAAATGAACTACAACCCTCCCCTTGGTTTTTGAAGGATCAAAAAATAAATATAAAATCAAAATAGAACATCATGAATAAGCTACAAACCTCCCAAATTGTTTTCAAAGCTCCATTCATAGTTACATATAATCACAATTGAATGTCAAAGAGGTTTCTAGTTCATAATTGCAAAGGGTTCAAACATACATTTTAGGTTGCATCCATAGTTGTAGATTCAAATATATTAAAATAGCCAAACAAAATTGAAATGGGCCCAAAAATTATAAAAATGAAATTGTTGTCGTGTACATACTTTCATTCTTGATAGGCTTAGTTCTTAATCAAAATTTGCTTCAAAAAATTTGTCAATTGCCTTCATCATTAGGCTTTAGCAAGTGACATGTGTTGATATAAAACTCAAGGCGATGCATTTCAAATCACAAACACTATTTAAAAAAACACATTGGGATGTTTTGGGTTGAAAATGTTTAGTGGTAATAAGTTTAAATGTTGTATTTCACAAATCTCAAGTGCATTCCATGTCATAGTATATAGCTTATAACATTATATCATGATTTGCTATCTCAATGAAAATGCCACAACATTGAAAGGTCCATAGGCAAGTGAGTCAAAATATGTTCATTGATGATTGCATTTGTGAAAGTAAGCAATGTTGGATTCACTATTTTCATATTTGTGTTCCAAGCTATGGTGAGGCTTCAAAAGGAACTTGGTTAAGTTCTACAACTATTGGAAGCTTGGGGTCAACTTGTTTGAAGGATTGTGCTAACCATGCATTGATTAAGGTTTGGAGGCTCTCACAAATCTTGTAACAAAACATGGAAAATGACCACAACAAGAGAAGAAATGCTTGCCATAGGCTAAGGTGATTCATTTTACAATTGTAAAAAAATCTTCATCTTCTCAAGCAATCCATGTAAGCACCATGGCTTTGTATTAAAAATTATAAATGAAATATTTAAACCTCACCTAAAGAGCTCAAGCTTATTGGTTTTTGGGTTGTAGCTTTGAATCCCACCTCCCACTTTGTGTGATCCAAGGGCTCCAAATGTGTGTGGTTGCACAACTTCCTTTCTACACAACAACACTCTCTTCCTCTTTTTTTTTGGATATTTTCTATGAGCCCACATGAAAACAAATACAAGAAGACACAAAAACAAAATCAAAATGTTCAAATTTGCTTGTGTGAGTTTTTGTGACAAGCACGAAAACTTGGGTGCAAAACTACTTTGAGATCAAATTTAGGTGCAAAATCGTGTTTCTTGCCATGTTGGGGTGTTATGTAAAACTTTGATGTTGAATTTGCAATTAGAACTTGTGTATGGAGCAAGCACAAGCTTTTGGTGTTATGTTTATTCAACTTTCTGGATAATTTTATTTTGCATGTTATGTATTTATGTATAGTTGGGTATTATGCTTTCAATACAATGTTGTGACTTATCATAACCCTTATGCTTGTAATAATAATTGTTTGCTTGTGAATTTTTTGGTGTGAACTCCTTCATACATCATTAATGAAGTTGGAATGCTCCCTTTTTATACTTAGCATCCCATGATTCCCAAAACTTCAGCCTTTACACTCGGGTTCATAATCTCAACAAGGGTTAGATAGGTCCCATGCATAAATGCCCACTCTTTTAAGACTCATTGGCATGGAATTGTGGCGCCCACACCTTCACCCCACATGGTCGATGTGCAATGTTGGGAGGGGAGATGGTACCTTTGAGTATAGTACTCCAAGGCTTTTTCTTTGTATTTGAAAGCACCTCGCTAGATAGAAGATGTGTCATTTGAAGAGACATTAAGCATAAGAGGGGACAAAAAAAACCATTCGTATTTTATACTACAAAAGGGCCTTCTCATGCAAGCATCCCACAAGAAAATGGTAACAATTGACAACAAATCATAAAAAGACAATTTGAAGGAAAGGTGATAGCCCAGTACAAATGGATATAAGACTTTCTTTCTCAACAGGTTCTAGGGCATCTAGTGAAACCCCATTCATACAAAGATGATGATGCTGGTCACCCAGCTTGGAGTGGAGATATATGTAAGTGTTGGGTGAAGCCCAGATAGAGCCATGGGCTTCATGGAGCATAAGGACCTACTCTGATTTGTTTGGTGATACCTGGAGGGTACCCACTGGGTATCATGGGAAAAAAAGAAAAACAAAAGTGGGTCATTCCGAATTTTTGAAATGCCTCCCACTCCCCCCTTCCTCCCTCCCAAACAGAGGGGGGAAAACATGGTGCCCAGGTTTAGGGTTTAGGGTTTAGGGTTGCCCTCCAATTAATTACACTACAAATACAGGAGCAGGTCTTTGTGGTGGGGGGAAGAGGTTATTGAGTGACAGCAATTCTGAGAAGGCTTCAAAAGTTTGGGGGTGTGTGTATACCTAGTATAGTGAGAGATTCAAAGTGTGGGCATCATCTCCTTCTGGCTCCAAAAACTTTGGTATATATTTGGGTTGGGTGGCAGAAAAGGTGTGGTGGGGTGGGGTCCTTTCCCCTCTCTCCCTCCCCCCACACAAACAACCAGAAGATCTCTTGTTCTGGGGGAGGAGGAGGAGGAGGAGGAGGAGGGGAACAGGTAGTTAGGTGACAAATTTCCTCACCGAACTTCCTTGAGATTTGTGAGAATCCCTCAACAACTGAGCTCAGCCTGTGCCCCACACATGACTGGGTTCTCCACTTGGGAGGCTGGCATCATCATAGAGAGTATCTATCTTTCACCTACCCTTTATTCTTTCTGAAGCTCTCAAGTTACTGGAACTGGACAGCACTGGTTGGAACTTGGAACCTAACTTTCTTTCAAGTTACTCCAACTGGATATCACTAGTAGTTGGGAACCTTGCAAGTTACTGGAACTGGACAATACTGGTCGGAACTTGGAACCTACCTTTTAAGTTACTCCAACTGGATAACACTAGTTCGGAACCTTGCAAGTTACTGGAACTGGACCAACACTGGTTGGAAGTTGGACCTTTTTTTTTGCAGTTACTGGAACTGGACAACATTAGTTGGAACCAACGTTTCCAGTTACAGGGACTGGACAGCACGGGTAGTACCTGGAACTGGACAACACTGGTTAGAAGAACTGGGGGGCCAGGGTGAACCAGCACCCACATTGGTTCTTCACCTTTTTGAGTGAATCCTTTTAGTGGCCACATTAATCTCAAAATATTGTTAGATTTGAACTCAGAGAATCTGATTTAGTATAAGCATGGGATGTTTGTAATATTTAGAAATAATTTAAATTGATCTTGGGATTTTTACCGTGGTACTAAAGTGGGTGCTGGTTCACCAAAGGCGGAACTAGGAACCATTGAAATGGATGGCAGGCACAAGAGTGAGACAACATTGCTATTTGGTGCTGCATGCGTCCATCCTGGAAAAAGATTCAATTACCCACTTTTGGGTAAAACTATGGGGGAAGGGAATGAAGACAAAGATGAAGACAATAAAGTTATTCAATTTTTGATTCTCCAGTTGTCTTTGGCATACAAGTGGCAAAAACTTACCTAGCTAGATACTACTATTGATATATTTGAAACTTATTGTCGAGGGATTCCAAAGGCGAGTACTAATAGGAAATGTGAGTGTTCACAACAAGCTTTTGATGAGAGAGATAGAGAGAGAGAAACCAAGGGATGTGTCACACTGCGGCCTTGCCATTTACATGAAAATGTATCTTTAGGCAAAAGAAGAAGTAATGAAAACTCAAATATTTCACCATGCAAAAATATAATCTTAAAAAAAATCCTCTAAAGCAAACCAAAATCCATCAAGAGATTATAACTCTGTAACTAATCTCAAGTTTCAACACAAGCCAACTTATTTAAAAAAATCCTCATATAAAAATAAACCTATTATTACCTAGGGGCCAATATCCATTACGCTACTATACTCTAAAATGAATCTAAACACAATATCCTTGCCTTGGTAGTAGGCAAGGCCAACAAATTAAATGTGCATCATGTTTGAAGGAGAAGCATATTTAACCCAAAGCACAATGATCAAGAATATGTGTGTGAAGTAAGTGAAGTGAACCTTAAAAAAAGGTATTTCAAACATGAATAGAAGAAGATCATGTACAATTCGTGTGTGCATGGAATGGGCAAACATAGTTTGGGCGATTGCTATTAAATGCATTGGCTGCATACCATGAATGTATGAAGTGAGAGAAGTGAACTTAACAAAATGTATTCGAACATGAATGCACCGAGTTAAGCAAGTGAAGCACATCACTGGTTCACCCAAAAAAGGATTGTGAACTTGGCCAGCATCTCAAAGTGGTCACACTATGGACTTTGGCATCACTTTCTGGGCCTACACATCCTGAGCAAGGAACTCCCACAGGGAGTAAAAGAGATCTCAGATGATGATGAGGAGGGCTGAGGTCATAATACCCATTGGATAAATATCTGGACTGTTGAGTAAAACTATGCACTTTGTTTGTGCATCGGGCTCTAAGCTTTCCCAGCCTATGGACTTTCGGTCTGATATTTTATATGTTGGACGGATTGGGTGCAAGCAAGTGAGCGAAGGTTTTTTTTCCTGTGTGGAAGGGAAAAAGAACTGGTAGATAAAAGGAATATCTTTTAGTCGGTTGTTGGGCTGACACAACGAAGGAAGAAAGGCGCAAGACGCCCAGGGGTGGGAAGGTTTATAAACACTAGCTTTCCAGGCTACGGACTTTCGGTCTGAGATTTTACACGTTGGACGGATTGGGGGCGAATGAGGGGAGAGATTTTTTTTTCCAGTGTCGAAGTGGAAAAAAGAACTGGCAGATAAAAAGAATGTCTTTTGGTATATTGTTGATCTGGGCTGCCCGCCCGGCGAGGGAAGAAAGACGCAAGAGCGCGAGGGCAGGTGGTTTTGTGAGGAAGAAGAGATTTGGTGATGTCTGCGCGCAGAGGAATGTTTTTCCGGAACAATAGCAGCAGCAGCGGCAGAGAGATTGGTACACTGCGAGGTTGAAGTTCTTTTTGGTTTCGTAGCTTTGGAATCCGTTTTGGGTTGCGAAGGAAATTTTTTGGGAGGTTTTGGTTTCTGGTTTTGAAGGGGATAAAAAAAACCTCAGGGTTTTGTGGTGCTTGGGTTGTGGAGGAAAGGCTGAAAACTGTGTGATTGAAGAAGAAGAAGAAGAAGAAGAAGCATGAGGTAGAGGTTGTTTTGTTGGTGATTTTTTTTGTGTGCGGAGAGGTTAGGGTCCGGATCAAGCTTTTGTGAACACAAAGCTTGGAGGTACAGCTTTGAGCATTGGGTTGCAAGCGCTTGTTCAGAATACGACTTCTTGTTGTGTTGCAAAGGTGGAAGGATTTTTTTTCTTTGTTACTCAGGAAAATCACTTGCACGTTCGGGTGGTTTCTGATTAGGTTTCGAGGAAAAGGTTGGAAGGAAGTGGGGGTTACTCTCCGACCCATTCAGAAGAGTATCAACACTGGGGAAGCAAGCAGAGAGATGGGTCTTCTTCTTCTTTGCGTTAGGAGAGATGATGGGCTTCGATGCGGCTGCCGGCAATGACAAAGATCTCAGATGGAGTGGATGATGAGCTATGTCCAGTCCTGAACAACATTGGAGTAGCAACAAAAAACTTACTTGTGAGTGTTTCGCATCCACAGGAAGCGCAAAATCCAGTTCCGAAATCTCTCAGTTTTGTGGGTTTCTACCAATGGGTATTGATCAAGGAGGAGGTGCAGTTGCAGAGTGGCTAGCAGTTTTGCTCCATGAAGAAGCTTGGAGAACTAGTAGTAGGGCGTGGATTTAGCCGGATTCTCCAAGTTGGGTTGTGTTTTTAGGTTCTGTTGCAATTGCAGTTGTGGCATCAGAACGGGAACAATAATCGTCTAGGTCGAGAACAGTGGGTTTTTGGAGATTAATGAAGTCGTTGTGGAGGAGCTGCTCACACCAGCCGCCTCTTCTGTGTGTTTAATAAGTGGAGGTGGCTCTGAGTTATGGTAAAAAAATAGGGTCAGCAGCGGAATGCCAATGGACTTGACAAGAGATGAAGCTGGAGGAGCTGCTGCTGCTGCTGCTGCTGCTGATGCAGGAAGATCTGGCGCAGCATCTGCTGTAGCAGCAGCAGCAGCAGCAGGGGATGAAGTCTCCCAGCACCACAACAACAACAACAGAAAAGAAGAAGAAGCAGAAGACGAAGAAGAAAAAGGCATGCCAGGTGCAAAGGCAAGCTGGTCATTTGTGAGCATACCTGCTGCATCATCAGTTCACCCTATTGAGGAGATTGATGATAATGATCTTCCTTCCTTTCATATCAACAGGCTACGCCGGCTTCCTTTTCGAGCAGCAGCAGCAGCAAATAGGAATGGCAACTTATCAAAGCCAAATGGTAAAGACCTTGGGGTTACAGAACTGCAAAGAAGCTCAGGCAGTGCTGTTGAACAAGGAGTTGCAATCAATCATACGACAGCTCCAGAAGAATTAGGAGTTGATGAACAGCAGAGGTTGCAAGAAGTAGTAGAAACTCAGGGCACCACCACAGTCTTGGCAGCAGGTTCAGAACTTTCAGATGGTAAATTGGAAGCAATCATGCGTGTACAACCACAAGAGCAGGAAACACATTTTGAGGAGGAACCTAATGATAATCTCAATCGAACAAGAGGTTCTGATGCATCTCCTCCAGCAAATTTACATGTTATGTTGTTGTCAGAGGCAACAGATGAGAACTCACTGATAACACCACTACAGACTGATGGCAATCAGCCACAGGCTGACATTCTGAATCAAGAGAATGTGCAGGCAAACCTTGAGAAGGATGGAGCAGTACGCCTAATGGAACCTGCCATCATCCAAGAAGACAATCCCAGGTCTGAATATCTGGTTTTAATAGTTACGCACAATGTACTATGGAATGGTCAAGAAACTGCCCATTATGTTGGATAAGGGACAAGTGAGTCTGTTAGGGTGAGCTAGGCACCACACTCAAGATAATAGACTAAGGGCTTGCTGGTGCCTTACCCAACATAATGTGCAATGACAAGACCATTTCATGGCATTAAGGTCTGGGTTTGGCAGATTCAATGATTTTTTATAAATTCATTTTCAACACGTGACAAATTTTGGTCACTATTATGAGTTTATCATCATCATTGGAAGATTAGGTCATATAATGTGGTCAAGAAAATGACATAATCTGCCACCCCAGACTCTTAATGTTACAGTAGCCAGAGGTTGTTTAGTTCACAAGAATGCATGTGAAGAGAATGAGATGTTGCAGCTCTCAATATGCTTATCAATATAGCCTCTTGATTTCTTTCCTTGAGCTACTATGGAGGATTCAGTCAGCACTCTTAGTAGAAGCTTCTCCAATGTACAAGGGAAGTGCTCCTCCAAGTAGAAGGTTTTAGGTGCTTGAGGTTGTTAGGGAATGAGGAAGTTGTGGATTTCTTATTTGATTGACTTAGTGTAACTATCTCCTGGAGATGAGGGAGTTGAGTGTTTGAAGAAGTGGGTTTAGATTGCCAGACTTGAAAGCTGTGGCCTAGCCAATTAAGTCTATGACCATGTAGAGTATACTATCATCTTTTCATGTTGTTGATGAAAATTTGGAACTTGTGTGATTGTTTACAGATTCCTTGAAAGAGCAGATGAGAGTGAAGGGGAATTGTTACTAGGGGAACTGCCCATCACCTTTGATGTATTCCATGCGCTACCTGCAGAAGTTCCAAGCACTGCCACTAAGGAGGCCCCAGAGATACCAGCAGCAGAAGCTCTCAATCTTGAGCTGTCTGAGATGCCAAAGGCAGCAAGTGCAATATTTGCAAACTCACAAAAGGAGGCAGATATGTCAGCCACTTCAAGAGAGTCTGCTGAAGGTGAAACAGTGGTTCCTTTTGCAAATGATCTAATGGCAAGCTCATCCAAGGATACAGAGGCTGCTTTGCATGCAGCAGCAGCAGCAGCAGCAGCGACGGAGATACCTGCAACTGCTACATCATCAGCTAAGGTTGAAGCAGATAATTTATTCCTTCCATATCCGCAAGAGCTGGAGCAACAACTGCCTAATGATCATGATAAGTTGGCTATTGATGATGGAAAACAGGGAGAGTCAGTGGACAACAATGAATTTCCAAGTGGCCATTATTATACTAATACTGTGCACCACAGTGGAGATGCACTTAACACAGTGGATCCATTGGACAGCTCAGACAGGTTAAGTCAAGGGCATGATTCTCCGGGTAGTCAGGCTAAGACACATACTGGAAGTGATGGAGACTCATCAAGGTTGCATGAGAAATCAGTCTCAGATGTGGGCACATATGCGGATCTGGTGCCAATTCCATTCTCAGGACCAATTGCGTATTCAGGTCCGATACCTGCAGCCTATTCTGGGTCTATCTCGTACCCTGGAGCACCCAATCATTCAGGCCAGGTTCCTTTTTCGGGGAGCATTTCTTACCGATCTGATAGTAGTGCGGCAAGCAATCGTTCTTTTGCATTTCCCATGTAAGCAAGCAAATTGGTCTGCCCCTTTCAGAGACTCCTGGGTTCTTTGTTTTTATCTTCCTGCCATTCCGTGGATGTTTGACTGGGTGGTTCTGATGGCAGGTTTTGTTTTGGGTTTTTGCAGATTTGCAACTGAATGGAACAGCAGTCCTGTAAGAATGGCACAGCCTGATCGGCGATATTTACGGCATAAGCGACGATGGAGACCTTCGTGCATGTGCTGTTCAAGACCGTCACCTACTTACAATTAGGATTTTATGTTCCACAAACACAAACCTTACCCTGTTGGTACAGCAAATTTGTCCAGGTATTGGATTTTCAATGATGCAATCCTAGGTTTCTTCAGAAAAATGGCAAGCCCCTGAAACGCAAGGTGAAAAAGCTGCCGCTTTGTTGGCATTCCTGTACATTCTTTTGCATCCCTGCTTGATTGAAGGAAAGTACAACCTTCATCTTGATACCTGACCTGGCAGGGATTGTGTAACTGTGCATTGTTAAGGATCTAGTGTTTATGCTCAAGGCATGGGGTTTCTAGCAAAATCAATAGTCAGGAATGATAATGCTTCAAGAGAGTGAGGGATCTCTAGTGAATCGATATTGCTCAAAAAGGGGCTTTTTAGTGAATCAAAAAATGTAAATGAGCCTTTGAATGTGTATTCATTGTGTTTCTCTGTGCAATAATATTTTCACTATGGATCAGCAAGTGTTGTTGGTTCATCTACAAAATCCAGATTGTTGCCTTGCCCTAGTCATCTTGCCATAAGTCATGAACAACTCATTCAGTCCATTACCTTGGATCGATGAAACCCGCAGCATCCATGAGTTATCCTCAGCTTCTGGAGGCTTAATAGTGAATCAACAATGCAAATGAGCCTTCTATTTTTTGAAATGTCCTGCAAGCACCTGAGGAAAAATATGCTCTTGGTAGATTGCTAACCTACCATGATGATGATTAGGTCATCCAGGTAGGTTAGTAGATTTTCAAACTTTCCCACCTGGTGGTTATCAAAAAATCGAGAACTGGCTGGCAGGTTATTAACAACCGGCTTGATAACCAAGACTAGTTAATACATAGCTACCCACTGTGGTTAGCTGCAGAACATGAATACAATGAAAACAATAATAGGTGATGTAAGTGGTTACTATTTACATAGGTGAGGATGTGAGGACACTTAATGGCTACTTGGTAAGTAGATATATTTGGATAGTTAGTACATGGCTAAACACTGTGCTTACCTACAGGACATGAATGCAATGAAAGCGTGTTTCATGACCACATACCATCCACCCTGCATGGTGTGCTGGTGGGTGGTGGTTCACTCTGGCCCAATGGTAGTTGAGCCTTTGTAGAGGGTTAGGCAAACATGTTCTCACCATTACAATTGGTTAGAAAGTGACCAGCCACTCGGTCATTTTTTGCTGATGATGTTGAACTTCAATTTTTTGGTAAGGTAGATATGTTAATTGAACTAGGTACAAGTTCATTTAAGTAAAACATGCTTATTCCAGTGATCACAATTTTCAGTGTTCTACATATGCCCCATTTGTTTATTCTCCATAAACAACGCATAAGAAAAAACCAGCATCATAATACAGGTTGTTGACACCATGAACATTGCACTGGAATGAAATTTCAAGGAGTGAAACAAGATTATACATCTACAAAAAACCTGACCTAATTTCTCTTTTGTATTCACATGTAACTTACAAAGAATAATATAACCCCCCATGTAACCCTCAGTGCCATGCCAGACCTTGGGCTCCACACTTGTGTTAACATAGTGTGAGGTCATTACCACCATGAGAACACTTCCCCCAGCAAACCAGAATCCAATATCATCCATGGAGACTAATGTATTATGGTGCTGGTTTCAACCTATTTGGCTATAATAGCAATGTGATTTTTCCCACACAAAAAGGAAAGGGACCATCAAATACAACAAACATTATTTGCAAACTTGTACCTTCATATTCCACAAGATTCACTGTGCATCCATATATGGAAATGGTTTACTTACCCATTTCTTCCTCTTGGATGATTGTGTTGCTCAATTCAATGAATTGCACTTGTGTCCACATAATGTTTGCCAACTTAGTGCAAATCTGTTGCTGCAGAGTTTCTGCAGATGTGAAAAAAATAATTCTATGGCAAAGATGACCTCCGTAGGGCAATTCACCCTTCTAGTGTACATTACATATGACAGTGCCAGTGATGTTCACTAGCACAACCAGAACTAGCCACCTTTGAGGCAAGCTCATGTAAATAAAACCAAGCCAAAGAAAAATCCCTACCTGCCAAAGATCTGTAACCTTTTTGGAGTTTCAGATGGCAGCTCAGGCCTTTTCAGGTATATGCTTGAAACTCAGAGACACTCGCCAGCAGTAGACAAGAGGGACATGGTAGATCCAGCCACTCTCTCGTATCACGAGTGCTCTCTCCCCTGTATTGCCATTTTCTCTGGAGACTAATGTCTGCCTTATATCCACAATGATCACAGGGACTAAATGGCCCACCTTTTTTTTCCAATGTTTTGGGATGTATGGAGGAGTAAATTGCTCTTGTTGCTTATTGCACTAGAGTGGCCTAGTTCAAGAATTCCTGTCGGAGCATCTCAAAGAGGAAGTAGTTCCATGTGTCAATAGGCCCTGGCATACACCAGTGCAAACAATCTTGAGGGGGAGGCTCACCATTTGGGCCTCGTGCAACAATTTTGTTGGGGTCATTGTTCCTGTAGGGACCAGGATGTCCATCAGCTCTGTACTCAAACACCCGTGTTATGTCCAACAATCTCAGCTTGGAAGGATTCCTTCCAGGCATCCTTTCGGCTTCCCTGTATGCTGTCATCTGATGCTCATACATTATGTTCGTGTAATTATTTTGAGGTAGCTGTTCCGTAGTTAATGGCTGAGTCTTGCCGGTGCATGATCCACCAGTGTTCCATGCTCCTCCCTCATAGTGGTCTGGGGAGTATGTCCTCAAAATAGTTATTCCCCTATACCATGAATGCAGCACATTGTCAGAATTAGATACTTGTCAAGCAACCTTATTAACCAGAGTCCTTCCAGTTGAGGCTGTTCATTCCAATTATACTCCAATACAGACCTAAACAGGGCAACAACTCCAGTTCACACCATGAAGTCAGATCCATGATGGGTCTTCCTTCTACACAAGAACTGCCACTTCATAACATGAAATCATTCAAAATATCAACCCTCTTCAAAGCTTTCAAGGTTATCTCCTACACGGGATCTGCTTAGGAATGGGAACACTGAATGTGATGTTCAAATCTCAGGTGTAAAGAAAAACAAGGGTTCCAGCACACAAATGGAAAGTGCTCTCCACTTTTCTGAGAAATGCAACACATTCTTTACGAGACTTGTTGTCTCTACCAACATAGGTAATTCAGGTTCCACACAGGAATCACAAAAATGAACCATGTTTGAGACATGAGAGATTGAACTTACTTGTAGTTAGGGTGAGTAACAATAGCCTTCATTGCAGTCTTCATAGCAACAGCATAGCCAGAAATAGCGTCATACTGTTTCTCATGAGCATTGTCCCACCAGCCTTGTCCACCAACCACACTTCCATTCAGAATATAGGCAGTTGTCTTTGGCCACCAGTGGCCAGAAGAAACGACCATAACATCAAAAGTCAGCATATACTCAATGATGTTCTGATCAATGTCTTCAAGATGCAGCTTTGTCAGATTCTCAGGAGCGAAGTCAATGGCTTCATGAGAGACATTGACCAGCCATGATGACCAGACTCGTATCACTGTGAATGAATAATCCCTGAATATCCATCTCTGCATTTTTCGACTTCCCTTGGATTCTGGTGTGTAAACCTGTTATCAGGAAGTAAAAAAACATCCATGGACTGTCAGTCTATTGTGAACATACCCAACAAGGAAACAAAATGAGATTCATAGCTATTCTCCTGTCTCCTTTCAACCACAATGGGATCATGCCATTGCTGTACTCAGATACACAGGTTCTACAAGATGTAGTGCCACCCAAATCATCAGAACCTCCTTCCAAGAACTCAAATAAAAACAAATTGCTTATGACTACCCAGATTCAACTGGGTATTCATTGCCTACTTCTCTTCTACCAGAGATCATCTCCATAGAGTGGATCTTGCTTTTGAACAGAGAGCAATTCTCTGAGCTCCCCACTTTAGGAATATCCATGGGCCACACCTCATTGAATAATTAGGTTAAGAGATCAATTGACCTCTTGACTCTGGGCATCATGTACATTTCAGAAGTAGCATTATGCATGCCATCTTTACTACCAGCTTGAATTCATGGGAGGAGGTGCACAAGAATCAATCCATGATCACTGAACACAGTGTAGTGCAAAAGAGACCGAGTCCACTAATCTCAACAAAGATGAAAGCACAGATGCTAGACAAACCTTGGAGTCCAAGTTTATGATGATGAAGAAGAAGAATACCTAAGCATTCCTGACATGATAGGCAGGTGATGAAGAAGATTACTGTGGAAAAAACAGGTTACAAGAAAGTTCACCTGCCACAACATGCACAGTAGAGACTCATACTGGTTTCGTGCTACAGAGTCTCCAACGAAAGCAAGGGTCTTCCCCCTCATCATCTCCAAGAAGGCTTTGGCATCAAAAGCTGGCAGATCACACCCTTGAGGCTGCCATCTCCAGTTGAGATAGTTGCTATCAGGTCTCCCATTCCCGGGACAATTTTGCGTCTGCGTGACGATAGGACAATTCTCGTTTGTGTACAACGGCGGAGAATTATCCTCGACCCACGCTCCTGTGAACAAATCGCACGTTTCCTCTGCACACAGCAAGCAAGCAAGCAAAGAACTCACATCTTAGAAGAAGAAGAACAGTTCCCCGATTTCAAACCTCTCAAGGCAGATGCATCAGGTACAGCATTATCCCTAAATAGAAGTTTATTCCTGGACATGGCGTAGAGAGGAAGAAACGAGAGGGAAGACCTGGAAGAGAACCTTCATGTTTGTCCGATTCGAGTGCTGGTTCCACGACCTCTGCTGCAAAGTCTAATGGTCCCTGGATCTCATGGGATCCTTGTCGACGTTGTTGCACCGATTCTCCTTGTTTTCCGAACCGCAAATCCGCTTCTCGCGGTTGAAGCTTAAAATCTCCTTCTTCTTCTTCTATTTCTGCTTCTTCTGCTTCTTGCTGCTGGAACTGCTGCAATCCGCCGTCCCGGACTGCAGGCTTGAACGTCGAACCCTTGTGCCTGATGTAATACATCTGCCACAACGGATCTCCAACTGAGACTGCGCTCCTAGCAGAACCGACGAAGGGAGCCGTGAAGAAACCGAGAGTAAAAGCAAGTATAGCCGCAACAAGACACAAACAAGGTAAACGCCACAAGAGTTTCTTGCCACCTGCACAATATCCCAGCAGCAGCTGCTGTTGCTGATGCTGCTGCGACTTGACACCAAACATCCTGCTATCATGCATATTACAGCAAGTCTCTCTCAGGTTCTTCACACAAACTCTCTCTCTCTCTCTCTCTCTCTCTCTCTCTCTCGCTCCTCCAAATTCCACTCTCTCTTGAACCTCTCTTCTCTGAATCACTCACACACTCAAATGCTGTGCAATCAATTCTCTGCTCTACAGCAATCCTTCTTAAGAATGCGACAGTCCTCTTTCAGGCTTAGCAAAAGAAATTAGTGTATTTCCAGCAAAAAGCCATTGCAACAACACATACTTTGCAAAATCAGAATGGCAAAAACTTCGAATGTGAGCAAGAAGAAAGAAAGAAAGAAAGAATAAATAAATACTACTACTACTACCACAACGACCAAAATAAATAACTAAAATCAATCCTCAAATGGATTTTGTTTTTTGGTTTCTCCCAGAATCAAAATGGAGAGTGACGGACTGAATAGGAGCGAGTAGTAGCTTGAGAAAACTCAGAGCTGATTTGTACGAGTGCGTTGTGTTCTGTGTGTAAAGTACACAGCAGGTGTTACTTTCCTTCGTGCGTAACGGTGCAAGGTTTTGCAGCGGAGCGCGCCGCGGTGAGACAAAACGGCAGACCAGAACAGGCAGCCAGGCACGCAGGCACGCAGAAGTTGGGAAAAGGTGGCCAATGACGGCCCAACCAATTTTTAAATTATTTATTCTTATTGTTATGGAAATTGAATTTAATATATGGGATATTTAAAAGCAGAATCTACCTATTGGAAATTTGAATTCACAAAACTAGCATATATAATAATATATTATGGGAATTTTGAATTATAATACGGACATAAATTTGAATTATAATCGGAATCTGTAATAATAGTTCAGTGGTTTTACTTTTATTGCGAATTATTTTGGAATTTCTTGTTTTCCTATTGTAAATTCAAATAATTTTTTAAAAATAATTGGGAAAAAAGGTTAGCAATTTTCTTATATTACAAAACTGGGAAAGAACCAAACAAACAAAAAAAAAACCCCCATTAACATTGCATTCATAATTTAGATCATAATATTATGGAAATATTGAATTATAATATGGAGATATATTTGAATTAAAGGAGAATCTTCTATTGGTTTCCAAAACAGATATTATTATTATTATCGAAATTTTTTAGTTATAATTATGGGGATTTTATGGAATTTAAGTAGAAAATCTATTCCATTCAAAAATAGGTGAGATAATAATATTATAATGAGAAATTGAATTACAATAAGGAGATATTTGAATTTAAAAAAGTATTCAAAAAAAGGTGCGTGACTAGGAAAGGGGAGAGTGCAGACAAGGGGAGCCAGTTGGGCTGTGATAGTGGGGTAGGTAGGTAGGTACGTAACATAATATAGTGGATGAATAAACACTTTTCTAACTCCACTAAAAAAGGAGGGATGTATGCACTTAATTTGTAGATGAATGACGACTTTTCTGTTCACTAGAAACCAAGAATCTACAAAATTGATAGATGGATAATTAAAACAACTCAAGGGGAATCTAGTTTTTTTAAAAAATAAAATTAAAATAAAAAATAAAATAGAGGAGCATATGGCATGTTATTACCTTAGGATTGTGATCTGACACCATGTTCTCTAGCTTTGCAATCTAATGCCCTTTTAAAAAAAAATCACCAACAACTGCCCCCTCCCGGCCGGAGTCCGCTTCCTTTGATATCTTTTTCTCATACAGTTGGTATTTTTGATTGGAAAATCCAAAACCGAGTCAATGGAGTGGGAGGCGGGGGGGAGCCATTGTAGGTGGTGTTGCTTGTCCGGATTTGCTATGTGCATGCTCTTGGTATGATTGTTGGGGAAGTTGGTGCTGATATTTTTTTTGTTGGGAAGTGGGTGATGATGATACGAATTATGCAGGGTTGTTTGTTTTGTTAAGAGCTTGCTAGCTGGTTTCCAGTTTCTCCATCACCTACTTACTTTCTTTCTTTCTTTCTTTCTTTCTTTTAATTTAACGTCACCTACGTACCTGTGTAAATAAGACCCAAAAAAAAATTGATACAAATTTGTTGTCAACTACTTAAATCACCAACTTTTTGGGCATGAGGATGAACAAGTAATTTTAATTTAATTTTTAAAAGAAAATTATTTATAAAAAACATTTGTGTGTGTGTGTGTGTGAGATTTGGAGTAGATGATGAGGAGTAGCACAAATTTCGTGTGTGATTTAAAATGATTGATTTGAAGCACATGTTTTTGTTTTTTGTCCCACAAAGATAGCCAAAAGCAAGCCCTTAAATCAAAGACAATTTGGGTGACTTGGATGGAAATCACGGATACAAAAAATCACGGGATACGGGAGTGACTTTCTAGACTTGAAAATAGCCACCTACTACAACACTTTCTTGTGACTTGACTTGAGTTGAAAAGACCCATCCATTTCCTTAACTCTTGTGCTCGTTTGGAATTTTGAACTTTCTCACAGGTGGAAAATGCGGGTGACTTTCTTGAGTTGAAAAGGCCCACTCGCTTGCCTAATTCCTATGCTCAATCTGAATTTTGGACATTCTCATGGGTGAAAAGAATGTCTATGATTTTCTTGAGTTTCAAAATGACCTACCCACTTTCTTAACTCCTCCTCTCATTGGGAATTTCGGACTATGTGTTGGTATACTTTTTCGGTATGTGTTGGAATACCAAAAGGATCATACTTTTATCATTTCCCTTGCCTCAAAAAAAACATTCCATTATTGTAAGATATGTATTTTTTTCCACTTGATTTCAAACCTCCTAGGATGAGGTTTTGATTTTGAGCAAGGACCCATGGATGGATGAGGTTTTGATTTTGAGGCAAGGACCCATGCAAGTCGAGCATGTTGAAGCAATCTACTCCAAGCTAATGCAATATTCCTTGAGGCAAGGGTTTAGTTAACAAAGGTGCATTAACAAATTGTTTTTATCACATAGAAAACTCCATTACGTAAAAATTTCACCTTAATTGGTGTCACTTTTTCTTTGGTTTCTATCTACAAGTAAACCTCTTTGATGAGACAAAAGGAGCATGATGGAATGGGTTTTTCACAAATGAATAGGCCTTTCAACAATACAAAAAGGTTGTGGGAATTTTTTTCAATTTGGCAAGCGAGAAGAGTGAACAAGAGTTGCATCCAATGGTGAAAGTTTTTTCCCATGCATTCGAGCAAATTATGAGATAGGTGTATTTTATTTTATTTTCCCAATTAGGAAAAGGAGTGGCTAGCGATTTTTTCTTCATGCTCTTGGCTGAGTGTTGACATTGGTCCTTTATCTTGGAGATTTTACAAATATTTCAAAACTTAGTATGAAATGCAGGCCCAACACAGGTCCAAAAACAAGATTATTTTACATTTTATTTTATAGTCAAACATTTTTATTTCAAGGATTCTTTTGCAAGTTGGAAGAATTCTTCCAGTATGTATGTAGAATGTCCTTTCCACCTTTTTTTTTGTCTCTTGCATCTCCATATATTTCAAAAAAATAATTCTTTGTTAAGTTTTTCATCATCACATGTGGTGCAACTTATTAAAAACAAGAAAGTAGAGCCTTTAAAAGTATAGGAAAATGAGAGAAATCATTTACAATGGCTAGGAGGGGTGAAAAGTTAGTGCACCATTTTGGTTTCACAACAAATTTGAAAAAAAAAAAAAAAAAGGGTTCCAACAAGAGTTTTCAACAAGTTCAACATGTAAAAATGTAAACTTGTTTCAATTTCATCAAAGTCCTATAGCAAGTTGAAAAACTTTGCACATTCTTCATCCTATCTTGGTCCTTGCTACCTTTACATTGTTGCAAAAAGAGGATTGATAACTTCGTCAACATTTTTAGGATGTAAAAACATGAGAACAATGACAATGTCCTTTGTGTATTAAGCCTTGAATTTTTAATTGGTGTTGAGGAGAGGTCCTCTTCTTCTTGTAAAGCAACATTTGTAATAATAATTTGGAAGGATTGTGTTGTTTACTTAAATTTTTTTAATTTTTTTTTCATCTTCCAATTGGAAGGTGCACACAATCATGCCTAGCAAAGGTCTTGTAATAACAAAATAATTACTAAAAGTTGTAATTGCTAATAATAATATTATGGCCTGGGGTAATAGTATGAATAAAAATGAAAAATAAAATAATGAGTTTCATGAGTCTTATAAGGAATTTTTTATTATTAGGGGCATAAGGGTTGATTATGAATAATTTAGATAATTATTTTGGGTTAATAATAATGGGAGGTCAAGTATATAGATTTGGCCAAATTTTAGACTACAAATAATGTAAAACCTATCCATAGAAGAATGAAAAATTATAAGTGACACACGATGATTACTTTGATACATAGGGAATAGATGTAAATAAATGTGGTTGACTATTCATTCATTTTTTTCCTTTAAGTATATAAGGGGTGGAGATTGAAGCATTCGGTTCATAATTTGAATTCAATAATTTTGTGTCGTTAGTTGTTATCAAGACTTATAAAAATATCATACACAAATAGGAAGCTTTGAAAAATGAAAATGTGAAGATTATTTATTGTGAACACCATTGTGAAAACTTTATAGTCTTTGGTGAGTGATCCTTGTAAAGAGAAATTTTAGGTGCATGTGATGAATACTTTTGGGGTGTAGTTCTCACACATAAAGATTTGATTTTAAGCGTGTTGGTGATTTTATTCCAAAAGAATGTAAGGTCTCATGTTAAGAATAATGTGAATGACGAGTATTGTAATTGTTGTGTTGAAATATATTTGATTGTCTACCTATGTGATGGAAGGGATTAATCAAAAATTAACTTTCATAGTTCTAGCACCTCACCATCCCACCACCTCCCATCCTCCCTCCATAACACATAACCAAAAACACCTCCCACTCATTTTTTTTTTTTTTTCTTTTTATTTTAAAA
>Ga0116229_10000203_pt1 | contig 67420 bp, 48 predicted proteins | sample S1TSphgellanicum_3_FD_87313 | JGI IMG/M metagenome (GOLD analysis project Ga0116229, IMG submission 87313) | Host-associated microbial communities from peat moss isolated from Minnesota, USA - S1T2_Fc - Sphagnum magellanicum MG | ecosystem: Host-associated > Plants > Peat moss > Unclassified...
ATAAAAAATAATTTTTTTTTTAATTTCATCCAAGATTACTGAAGTAGTCTATTTTTTGGCCCTCATACGTTTTAATAAAAAAAAAAAGACCACCCCCCCCCCCCCCCCCCCCCCCCCCCCCTTACCCCCCCTCACACACAAACATTTCCATTGAAAAAAAATCACATTCACAAGTTATTAAGAGAAAAAATTAAGTACAATTGAACATCAACTTATTCATTTTTATTATTTTAAGCTCTTTCAACATGTCCTCCCTTCCAACTCTGATCATCTAAAAAAATCTTAGTCCTTAGTGTAATAACTATGTTAAATTTGGTGTTGGGTGGGTATCAATCAAAAATTTAAAACCAAACCAAGGTTCATCATGATTCTTTCCAAAAATCTTTACACATTGGGTATCAAATTGTAAAAACATAGTTTTCAAATAATTCATGTCGCAACCCCACTTTGAAGGAGTTGTGAGGTCGCCACTCACACTCCCGAAAATGGGACTTGGGAGTCTTATGGGACTCCCGAAAATTCAGAGTGCAATCGCAGGAGTCAAAACATTTTGCATTGAGGCGTTTTTTATACCGTTGAAAAGGTCTTGAAATGTAGATGTCCAAAATGGCCTCGCATGAGCCATTTGGACATCTGCAGCACAAGTTGTGGTCGAAAGAAGGGCTGGGAGTCAAACTAGCAATTTAACTCCCAACCACTAAAAGTCGGGAATCAACCCAAGTCCGGGGCATGCAAGTGAAGTGCGACACACCGTTGGAAAGCTCTCAAAGAGAGCTACAACTTTAGTTTGGACCTTGTCCCGATCCGAATTTGGGGCGAAAAGTTATGAATGCCCAAAGTCCCGGGAGTCTAAACCGGGACAGTTTTGGGACTCCACTTTGGGAGTCCCGTGAAAAATAGCCATTTGGATGCAAGTGCAGCAGAGAGCTGCAGAGAATACTATATGGGGAACGTGGTGGCTTCCCTCGAGTCCGGGCCGTGGTGAGTCAAGTGAGTCCAAGGTCACCCGTGGCTTGTCCCAACACTAAAAGTGTGTAGAATGAGTTCAAACCAACTTGTTGGTTGAATTTGAATGCAGGACCGAATAATTGAATAAGCTTGTCCCTCTTCCTAGTCTAATCCCGAAGCTTTCAGCATGCCCCTCTCACCCTCTTTAGTGCTGGAAGTTGGGAACGTGCCCCAAGTCCAAAAAATTCCGCAACTTAAGTGACTTAACCCCAACTTGGGGCTAACTTGGGACTTGGGAGCGCGTCAATTCAACAAAATATTAAAGTTTCATTTCTTAATTCTCGAACAAAACCTATAATAAATGCAAACTTTAGGTTTAGTTGTCAAGGCCATGGCCATTTTCAAATAAGGTAGGTCAAAACAAAATGTCACATGAGGATCAAATCCAATACTTCCCAAACATTTACAAAGGCTTTAACCAATAAACCGATTCCCCATAAGTGTGAATATTTGTTGTATGTGTTTTATTTAAAGTTTAAACATTCCAATGTTTCCTATCTTAATACATGTAAAATTTTAATTTTTAATTATGATTTAATCTCTTATATGAATAATGTGATTTAACAATTAAATCATTATCATACAAACAAGTGGTTTTGGATTCAAACCTTGAGCAATGTTTATAGTTTTTAAAAAATGAAATTTGATAACCAGTTCATGACAACTAATGTAGATAAACAATTGTTTTTAAATTTGTGAAAACTAACCATTTTTTTTTTAATAATATTGATACCTTGTTTAGTTTTCACAAACATGTCATTTTTTGAAACAAAAATTAGCCCATTTTTCACAAGCATATGTAAAAACTAGAATTAATGGTTCTCACAAAAATGTGAAAATTATGCAACATTGGTTGAAAGTTAAAAGAAATGGTCACAAATCATATTTAGAAAAGGTGTAAAATGGTAGACTTTAGATTTTAAAATAAAAGATGGGATAATAACTTACATATAAATACGGTTTATAATGAAAAGTTCAAGAATTTTCTATACTACCATTGGGTTGAATAATATGTAACTCCATATTCTAAAGCAAGGAATTCAAAAAAGGTAGATTTTAACAAGCTCTAAAATGTTAAACATTGAGATTCGCACTCATAACCTACACATCAAAAACATACCTTAATTTTATGCAGGACGATTTTTCAGACTTTTATATTTTCATTTCCTCTATTAATATATTAAAAACACGTACACTTTTAACATACTTTGACTTAACACATTTTCAAACTTATTAGTTTATGTATGGGAAGGAAAAGGGGCATATATCTTGAAGGGTGAAAACATAAACATTGACTTGTTGGAGGCTCATTGGGCTAAGAGGGTAAAGGCTATCAAAATGTTGGTAGTGTTTTGGAGGTGACGAATAGGCATGGTGGACCAACCAATTATGGATAAAGAAAACATGTCCAACCTTAACATGGGTTAGGGATAACTAAACAAAACACCAAAGGTTAATGAAATCTTTGTAGTCAATGGTAAAAACAAATGAATAAACAAATCATTGGAAAAAGAAATGGATGTAGTGAAAAGAGGGACAAACATCGTTGAAAAAAAACAAATAGGTTTTGGAACATACCTTTAACCTCCCATTTTAATCATTTAAATGAAAAAAATGATCAAGGATTATTGAGTCAACATGTGTGTTATCAGAAGAAGGGGAAATAATTTTGGATGTTTGAACTTTTGTTATGTAAAAATGTGAGTAATGAATAACTTTATAATAGCTCAAGATGAAGGTGCAAAAATTCATTCAAACTAGACCTATGTTATTTCAAAATGGTGTATTAAGGAATAGTTGATGTTATTGATTAAAATTTTGACACCTTTAATTTAATATTCATCAAATAGAATGGTTCAAAGTTTGTAAAGCACAAGGACTAACTACCTAATCTAGCCAGTCATTCAACCAAAACTCTCAAACATTGGTAAATTAAACACAATTATAATGTACACCACGTTTGGAATTCAAATGAAATTGAAATTTAAACATGCATGTAATCTAGTGTAATTGTATTAGGCAAGCAAGGTTCATAACACCATGCCCAAGTTTAGAAAATGATTAATTATAAACTATGTTATTAATGTAACTAAAAAAATTATGCCAACCTTTTATATATTCAAAAGTGAAAGATTGTTAATGATTATATAAAAAGTTGCAAATTATGAACATGCATGACAATGTAAAAGAAGGCATAAATGACCTTTTTTATATTCAAAGAATATATATATATATATATATGTCAAGAAGTCAAGTTTAGGTGGGATCTCTCAATTCAATTGTCATTAATTGATTATAGATGGGCATGGATCACATATTATTATTTTATAAACAATAAAATTATAAACAATAGAATAAACATAATAGTTCTGATTAAAGACGATCACCTTATTTTCACAACCCTTAGATGTTTTATGCAAACCTTTCAAAACAACATTTTTAAAAAAAGAACGTGAAGTTATAGTTAGGAATATTTATAGTAAACTAAACAAAATCATTCAAGTCAAATGGGGAGACAAAGCTTTGGATTAATCATTGTTTAAACAAACATCAAATTAAGGTTTATGGCTACATGAGTTTGATTGTTTAATTCTAAAGCCATGGATCACAAGACTAAACCTAATGAAATTTACACAATATAACTTAACAATAAAGAAGATGTTGAAAACATTTTAACATGAAATAAAAAAGAATAGTTAAAAATGGGGGTTCAATTTTCCTACCATAAAATTGTGCAACAGAGTAACATTACAATTGATATTGCAAAAATTGGTATTGCTTTTGATGACAAAAAAACAACTAAAACACTTAATACTTAATGTTATAGAAGTGCAAAGATTAGTAAAAGTCATAGATACAATAGTAAATCTAAATCACCTTAATTTGAATATGAGGAGTTGTGAACCTTGCTAAAGCAAAGGAAAAGGTTTGAATGTAAGCAATTAGAAATGTTGTGATAGCAAAGGTTGCAATAGGCTTCCAATGATGGAAGTTGTAACAAACATCAAAATGGGGAGAGGGGTGGAATTTAGCCTTTTTTTTGGCTATATAGCCAAAAAGCCATATTAATAAATAAAAGTGCTAAAATTAAATGGGTTTTGAGTTTTTCAATAGCTAGAATTCAACAAAAATTTAAGAAAGATCATCAAACTTCTGTACATGGTACAAGTAGGTAGCCAAAAATATATAGAAATATATTGAAAAAATTAAAACATTCATACTTAGCTTGTAACTACTTGAATGAAAGTAATTCAAAAAAACCATTGGGTTAACATTGTATATTTAAAATGTTTGTGCAACCTTTATATTTTATACTAAATTCAAAATTCTGAAATACTCAAAATTGGGATTTACTACTTTTCAAATAATTAAAAATTTCAACCAAATCTAGGCATTATGAGTGCATGGTACAAGTATGGTATGTACATACATACATACACAATATACATACATACATACATATGGCAACTAAATACAAGCCATTGAAAACAAAAGATATAACAACCCAGTTGTTTAGCCAAAACCTTAATAAGAATTTAGCCTGACCCGGGCTCCCCCATCTGACCCTTGTTAAGCCCGATTGGTGTCCAGATTCAGACCCCGGTTGGTTGGTTCGTCCGTCCGTCAGTCCGTCCGTCCGTCCGTCACAAGGGCCGCTCTTCGTCGTACACAAGGGTCGATCTTCGTCGTCCAAAAAGGCTGCTGTTCGTGGTCGTCGTCGTCGTCGTCGTGGTGGTGGTCACCCGTTCTCTTTCCCGGGCCCGTGGAGCAGCGACGGGAGCGCGGGCGGGGGACGCGGGCGCTTTGGCGGTGGCGATGGCGACGACGAAGAAGCTCGTAGAAAACGAACAGTAGTGTGTGGGGGAGGGGAGGGGGAGAGGAGAAGAGAGGGAAGGGGAGGGAAGGTGCGGTGGCAGTTGCATTCCATGGATCCTGGCGTCATCAAGCTTCTCCAAGATGACGAGGTGTTTTATAAGCTTGTCGCCCTTCTCTTCTGCTTTTTCTTCTTCTTCTTCTGATACAACAACTCAGCTGGAGCAACAACAAGCTATGTAGCAGTGTCCGCATACCAATATACACATCTCTCTCTCCCTCTCTCCCTCTCTCTTTGTGGGTCTATGTCTCTCCCTCGCTTTGGTTCGTGGACATCTTCATCTTCTTTTTCGTCAACAAAATGTTTCAGGGGTTTATGAATGGGAATTATTGGATAGGGTTGAAGAGACTGGTGGCTTCCAGATCTAAAACCCTGGGTTAGGTTTTTTTTTCTTTTTGGTTCGCCTTGTCCTTCTTTGCAAGAGGACGGGGAAGAAGTGTGGTCGGCTTATGCTGGGATGGGGCTGCTGCTGCTGCTGCTTGGAATCAAGAAATGAAATGAAGGAATTATGATGTATTTGGTTGAGAATGTGAAAGGAGAAGATGGGGGAAGAAAGAAAAACGGGAGAGGGAAAAATTGGAAAGAGGTGTAAACAGGCCATCCATGGGGGAATGCTGGAAGGTGTGGTGTAACAGGCAGGAATTTTGACAGAACATAGGAAGAAAAAGAAGAAGAAGAAGTGGCCAACCCACCTGGCCCATCAGTATGGTGGACAGAAGAGACAGACAAAAGAAGAGAGAGAGGAGATGTTTCTATGGGAAGTAGTATATCAATCAATGACCTAAATCTGAGGGGGATTCCGTGTGACAGGGGGTTTGGATATGGAACCAGTGAAGGTATTTTGGTTGTTACCTATGAGCTCTGATGAAGCACACTGTCTCCTCAGCTCTCTTGTGGTTTAGGGTTTCAAAGAAATATACCCTAATGATCTTTCCTGGTTTCTTATTGTTTGTGTGCAACAAGGAGAGAATCTTTTTGACCTAATTGATTGTTTGCCTTAAGGTGTTTGTTGTTTTTGTTCTTCTTCTTTTTTGCTGTGATGCCTGATGAGAAGAACCACTTTTATTGATGGTTTGGTGGTAACTAGGATTTCAAGTTATTGACGTACACCCCACTTTGTTACATAAACCTGATGTGCAGGATGATAGTAGACCTGCGGTGTCGGGAGCTGCAGTGGATGCATTTGCTGAGAGATTGAAGGGAGAGATTGGTGGATCTACTGCTTATGACTTGGCAACTGCTGCTGGCAATGGTAGCTTGAGACCTCTTACTTCTCAAGTTCCTATCTTGTCTTCCTCTGTGCCACTTGCTACAGGTTTGTGCTTTTCCTATTTTTCCAAATGTGACTTGACTTTTTCTGTTGGCAGCAAGCTAGTCAATGGGAATCAAGGCAGTGTGAGTATGGGAGATACTGTTACTTGATGGGGTTTCTTAGTTATGAATTCGTCCTGGGTTTCATCAGGGTCTAGCACACCAACTGGATCAGGGCAACAGGTAACATGGGACCAACTAACAAAGCACCAGCAACAACTGTATTTGCAACGCAAAGAGATGCTGCAGCGGCAACAACAGCAGCAGCAGCAACTGCTGGCAGCAAGCCAAGCATCAAAAAAATCAGGTGGTATAAGCCAAGGCATTTCGTTTGGAGCACTGATGCCTTTGCTTCAAGCCCATCTTCCACCAGAGCAGAACCAACAGCTCAACTCACTGTACCAGAAGTTCAAGGCAACACTCCATCCCCTATAACATGCCCCATAGTGGAGATTACTCATGGTTTAGATCTGGGACATCTTTTAGGGATTTCAGAAGTTTCTGAACCCTAAAGTACATACTGTGGTTTTGTGTGTTTTATTTTCAACAGGTTTTGGTTTTGTAGAGTCTGAGAGGATGGAGGACACTTCATTCAACAGTTCAATTTGATTGAACTCCTAAGACATGGAGGGTATAGCTGCACTGCAATGCGTGTTAGGACTGTGTCAAAGAGCTTTTACTCTGAGCTCATTGAACCAAGTTCTGTCAGCTCTGAGAGCTTTTGCAATAGGACAATAGCAACTTTTGGCTGAAAGATCCTTGTCTCAAGTGTGTTGCAGCAAAGTGAGATAACAAGAGAAGACTTTGTGAGAGGAGCAAGAGTGATTGTTGGAGATCAAGTGTTGGTGACAACTATTCGCCATATGCATTTGAAGGCAGGTTATTTTTGCACATTAACTCTGTCATTGAATTCTTTGAATGTTGATCATCTGCTGCGATCATGCTACATGTGTGTGCTGACTCTTCTCATTGTTGGTGCTCAAATTCCAGCAGCAGCAGCAACAACAAAGCCAACAGCCACAGCATTCAAGCAGCTCTGGCAACCCTTCTCCCATGGCAGCAGCAGCAACTGTCACACAGGGCTCATCCTCCAAACCAATGCCTGATCAGACAACTGCAGCAAAACCCATTCAGCTATCAGCAGAGCAATTGTCAGCTTCCCGACCCCCTGCCCAGCCTCTACAAGCTGCATCTCTCCAGCAGCAGCAGAAAGAGCAGGAAGAGTTGATGCAGACGGCATCACAGGCTCATCAGCAGTCTATACAGCAGCCTCATCAGCAGCCAAAATTGGAAGTGCAGCCCCACACATCGTTGCAATCTAACCAGACAAAACCCCCTTTACCACTGCCTCCTCAGCAAAGTAAACCATCTGAGCAGGCTCAGTTAACTGCAGATTCAACTGAATATCCAGACCAGCATGTTACTCCTTCCATGCTCTCACAACAAGCAAAGCATGAGGTTGAGAAACCTTTGGTGACGACACAGCCTGCCAGGCCACATGTTCCACTCCAGCAGCCTCAAATTACACCATCACCAAGCCCTTTTGCTTCATTTCAACCTCGTCCTCCTTTTATAACCCCACAAACTGTTGGTCCTGTAGCTCACCCATCACAGTCTCAGGTGCAGAGGGTTTCAACCCTGCCACAATTTAGTGCGATGCCCGCTCAGTCACTCGCAGCACAGCTTAAGCCTGGAGTGTCGTCACCAACCTCGGACTCTTCTCTCCAACCTGAAAAGCCACTCTCAAAATATGCCAAGCAAAAACTGCGGAAGGAACAAAAGAGACGTGAAGAAGAAGAGAGGATTCGAAAGCTTCAGGAAGAAGATAGGTTGAGGAGGCTTCAAACTGGGCCTACACCAATGATGCCAGTCGCTACTCTTTCTACAGCTCCACAGTCAGCGCCACTTGTTTCTGTGCCCCTGCAAACACCACAGCCACATCCAAAGCTACTGGAAAAGCAGCAGCTAGGACAGCAGACTCTAATGGCAGTTAAGCAAGAGCCCCAAATTGATCAGCATACAAGTGGGATACAGACATCACAATCTTCGCAGCCATTGGCAAAGGTTCAGGAGATCCATTCGGGGCAGCAGGTAGGTGTGAAACAACCAGGACAAATGCAGTTATCAGAGGCAGGTTCACTGCCATCGCCCTTGACACAAAAGGACGTAGTGCTAAATGGTGCACCTGGAGAACAAATTCGCTTGCCCACATCACAAGCAGTCGGTGGACTTGTTAATATCCCCAGCACAGCCACCCTTTCCCCAACTTCTGCTTTTGCGTCTTCTTTACCCCAATCACCTGCTTCTGTAAGACAGGTACTATTTTCTCTGTGCACATAATCACTGCCGTTCTGCTTACTCCATATAATGACTATCAAATCCAGTTCCCTGAGTGGAATTAGTCCAAAATTGTCATGCTACTCTGGCTCTTGTGACAGAAACTCAGTATGTTGGTTTAATGTGTGACTGTTGAACTCCACCCAATTTTGCAAGATGATAAAGTCAGTGGGGATGGCTACAACCAGCAAGCAGTGTTGCTGTTGAAAGTCACTGTACATTCATGTGACTTGCATCTGACTGTTGCTGTTGCTCAAAGTTGCCCCTTAGTCATTTCTCTGGTTTTTAGGGTTGGGTGAACTTTTTTAGGGTTTTACCGCTTTGTTGATCAATGTTGTCAGTTCTGATAACCTTATGAAAATGGGTCATCTCTCAATTCTATCCAGGTTGATGTTAATTGTAATGGTTTGCCTGAACTTTTGGGTGGAGTATGGAAAAGTTCTTCAATGCTTTGTGAAGATATATTTGACTATGATGTTCTACACTTTCTTTCTTACAAGCTGCAATCCTGCCCCTTGGGATGGGCTTTGCAGGTTTTTTTTCTTCTTGCTTTGCTCATTATTTATCTGCTTGCTTTTGTGAGCTTTTCAAATAGTGAACTTATTTAGTGAACTTATCTTTCTATAGATCTGTTATATAACTGAGGAAAAATTCCATAACTGCATGATACACAAGCAGGAAGAGGAATGGACAGAAGAAGATTGAAGCATAATAATAGGAGGATGAACAACCAAGCAAGAAGAGAAAGAAAATGAAGAGAATGTGTTGGGAAGAAAGAACTCTTGGAACTTTTGTTGGGAGGTCCCTTTGTCAAGACTGGGTTGGTGGTATCTGTTGGAAGAAAAACTCTTGGTTGTGTATAGGAGTATTCTAACTGAGCTTGCTGTCACAAGCTTGTTGCAGCTTGAAAGATGATACTATTGTCTTTTTTTGGTTAGCTATGTCTGTTGAGTGCTAGCCAACAGTATGATCAAGTCTTCCTGTTGTTTACACAAAGCAACAGAAGTTGAGAATGCAGATCTTTGTATAATGGTGTAATGCAGATTGTAATATACTTATCTAAACTGACCATTGGGACCTGATGAAGTCAGTGGGGAGTTGTGGCAGCTTGTCACTTCTATTCATGATGAAGGTGCTGGTCTGATGCTTGTGAGTGACACTCACAAGGTTATGGCCACACTCATTGTCATGTTGTCTTCAGGGTGTTGTGGTGGAGTATTCTCTTCAATTTCATAGATATCTACTACGGCCGAGCAGTTATACTGGGGCACAAGGGCTGACACAAGTCTTCTGAGGGGTATTTATATTGGTTCCTGAGTCTTTTTTTATCCTTTGTGTTACACAGACTCTTACAGTTCTTTTCTTCTTTTCTTTGATCAGGTCAGCCAGCAACCTCATACAGGCCCAGTGTCTGTGCCAACAACTCCCCCATCACTAGTGAATTCTGCATCAGTGTTGGGTCCTGGAGTTGGAACAACTCAAACACCAAGCACTGGGGGTGTAGTTCCTATGCATGGTCAGAACTCAATGCATCAGCAAGGGTTGGCCACTGCACCTGTTTCTCAACCTCTCAGTGCTGCAGTGAAGACGCCTCCAAAAGTACTGCCTCTTGCTGGCCAGAAGAAGCCTGCTGAGCCTATGCCTCAAGCTTCACAACCGGCCAGGTCAGTTTTGGTTGGAATCCAAAACTTTCTCTCTTTCTACAACTAGCTGAGGCTCCCACTTCTGTAGGTTCTTTGCAAGAGCATGTCCAGCAACTTGCAAACCATGTGGGCACTGACCGATCACACATGCAGTTTGCATATGTTGAAACAGTATGATATGATGTAGATAACATGTGTTGATGGGCGTGATGGGGTAGCAGCAAGAAGCAGAAGCTGCAAGCGGGAGAGGCTGATCAAAGTATTGACCAGCTCAATGATGTCACAGCTGTCAGTGGTGTGAACTTACGGGTAGGTTCACATCTGGGGGGGGCAGGGCACTCAGTAGCAATATAACAGTACTCAACCCTAACTTCAGATGTGTAAGAAGCTAGGAAATTTGTAGGTAGGCATTCTCTCTGCAGACTCAAACTCGTGTTGTGGGTTGTTTTGAAATGCAGGAAGAGGAGGAGCAGTTGCTAGCAGGACCAAAGGAGGAAAGCCGAACTACGGCAGCCATGCGCAAGTTCGTTCAAGAGGAAGAGGAGCGCTTGTTTCTTGAAAAGGGCCCATTGCGCACCAAAGCTCAGGCCATTGGTACACAAATTTTATTGTGCTTGACTATCGATTACAATTTTTTAGTTTTTTTTCAAAACCTGTATTATGAGTGGCATTCAAGATTATCTGAGAGAAAATAAGCTAGTTTTCATAAGTTGAAGGAGCTCAAGCTAAGGGGGGTACTCTTCTGGTGTTCTGCAGCAGCGAAATGCGGTATTAAGAGTGTGAGTGAAGATGTAGAGCGATGTCTATCAATGGTATTCAAGTCTGCTGCCCTCACATACGTTCTAGTTCTCACGTTATGGATTGAGATTTCCTTTTTGGTCTAACCCCTTGTGTAAGTTCCAAGGGAAGATTATAGAAGGCTCCCCCTTGTTCTTGCAATGTGCCACAATTGACAACACTTGCTGTGATTTTCTACTGTAGTTTGCATTAGTGGATGGGTCTGGTTTGTTATATTTTGGCTATATGGAACAGTGTATGTATAATTTGCCTCTGGTGGAACAGTGTGTTGAGGAACGATTACGGAGCATGTTGTACAAACTGATTAAGCTGTCAAAACAGGTACTACCATCTACAGGTGCCAATTGCGTGTTTCTCAGATCCATCTCTCTGGATTTCCAAAGTTTCTATTGAATCAAACCAGAGATTTGCCGAACAAGAAAAGGCTAGCGTGTCTGAAGTCCAAATCTTTAACATGATTGTTTGCATGACTTAGTGGCAGTTTCCCTTTCTTCTTTGTTCCTCCTGTTGTGTCATTCTCTTTTATGTTCTGTTGAGCTAGCCAGTATCATGGCTGAGTGAAAGAGTTTGATACATGGGTATTGATAGACATTGACCTCCACCCACTCTTGAGAAGCTGATGAAGTGAGTGGAGATATTATGGGTAGCTGGCCATTAGCATGACATGTTTCTGTTGAGGGTCACTGAACGTTTTTGTGACTCTTTCTGTATTTTTCTGTCCATTGATATGTTATCAGACCTGAAATCTGAATTACATTATTTTTGGTTTGACATCTCTCAATTCTTTTCAGTTTGGCTTAAATCATGAGTGGGGGTGGCAGCGTTGTGATCTTGAGAAGGATATGCACAAAGTTGTGGTCACATCAGATCCCAGGAGGCAAGTTCTTCTAATGAAAAAGAGGTCCAAGGAAGCTTCAGAGAAGAAGCTGGCTGAAGAGAATGAACGTCTGCGCAAGCTCAATGAGGTAAGTTCAGCAGTGAGTGCTCGAATGGCCAGTAGTTGTTTTGTTGGAAAGCTCTGGATGGCTATAGTATAGCTGACTATAGCATATGAACACAGATTAGTACAGGCAACTTAGACGCTTTACATTTGCCAGATTTCAATCATGTGAGAGGTAGGATGGCTTGAAGTTACACTACATGCATTTGGATCAACATGTCAATGAGCTGCCACTCAGTTCAAATGAGATGTATTGGATGTCGATTTTACAGAAAAAGGATAAAGGACCATTAGCAGATGCTGAAAATGAGGATTTGAGGGCCAAAGTGCAAAAGGTACATCTCTTTCTACTGTCCTCTGTCCCTGCTCTTGCTACTGTGCAGGGCACTTCAGAACATATTTGTAGACATGTGATAGGTATGCTTCCAATTAAGCTCTGACAGGCATTAAACCAAGAGTCCTCAGAATCCAGCAATCCCCACTAGAGGCCAAGATCTCATAATTGCCTGAAGAGCACAGCAAAATCAGCAGGGATCCAATTTTTTTTAAATTTTGGATTGTGTATTTTCTTGTTTGATCTGCACAGGCACAGCAGGAAGAAGAGGACAAAATGAGGGCTAATGCTGCCAATGTTGCAGCACGAGCTGCAGTAGGAGCTGATGACATGCTAACAAAATGGCAATTGTTGGCAGCTGAAGGTCTTGCAAAACGCCAGGGAGGAGGAGCCACTAGTAGGTCCCTCCTTTTTCCTCCTCAAACTGTGCTATGTCACTCAACTAACCGTTTTGTGATCTCCACCAGCTCTTGAGCCAGATGTTGTGTAAGGTTGTGATCTGAGTTCCCTGCAACTTGGCCAAATACAGCATGTTGTGATGTTGATGAAGAATAAGTAATTTCATTCCTCACAAATCATCTTGATGGGACTTTAGGTTTTTCCTCTGTATTACCAGATTACAGGGTCCAGATTGTAGATCACAGCTTTCTGTGTGTGAGTATCCAAATTTGAATAATTTCAGAGAGCACAAGAGCAGGCGTTTTCTCCTGAATGAGTTCACTAAACCGGGTGATCAGGGCTGGTGCCAGCCAATGAGGCAACCCGTGCAAGGACTGTTGATGAGACAAGTGTCAGTCGGGAGCAAAACCGACAACAGGACGAGGGGGGAATTCGCTCAGGCTCTGGTCCTGGACGACCTGGCACTGAGCAAGAGGGAGGTGCTCCAGCTGTGGCAGCCATTCCAGGTAGAGCTCCAGGTATGACACAAGAATCCCACCTTTATTCTGTGAAGGGATTGTGAGTTACTCTCTGTTTTCTGGAATGAAAATCTCCAGAAGCATAATTGTTTATGCCAATGTTGGGTTGTTCTTCAGATTTTCAAAGAACAGTCAAATGTTCTGGTTCATTTTAAGTCACTGAGAAAAAATAATGGGGCAGGCTGTTACCTCTCACCTCCCCAAAATCCAAACTTTGGAAATGAAAGATTGGGGGCTGATTGCTACTTCCCACTTCCCCAGAATCCAAGACCCCTTAAGAAGAAATATAGTGATGATTGTTCTAAGCTCTTCAGAATCCAAAAAATCCTGTAGTTGAGGTTAAGAACCACCACTTAACTTTTGGTGGTGGTTTTCAAGTGCACCTGGTTCTTTCAGCCTCTAACATACATTAGTCAGTTCTTTCAGCCTGCAGTTTTTACAGGAGCTAATAACTGTTGAGTTTCTGGCAAAGAACCGGCCTGGTTCTGAACTAGATTCCTATACCTGCCCAACACTGGTTTATGCTCTTGCCATACAAGCATGAAGTTTGTTTTGGATTGGTGATACAGCTGTGTAATGTAATTGGTGATCAAGCTCATAAGAGGCATACTTGTTGTATATTATCTGTTTGAAGGATGCTTTGTTACATGTCTCAGGACCTGGACTGGGAATACATAGAACAAGCAGCCTACGGCAACCAGGCACAGTACAGGCAGGAAGGCCACAACGGTCAATAATGGTGAAAGATGTGATAGCATTCTTGGAGAGGGAGCCACAAATGTCAAAATCCAAGCTCTTGTACAGGTTATACGAGCGGGAACAGAAGTCTTAAAAAAACTGCTGAACACAATGGATAAATATAGTGTCTAGAAGTCCCTCATTTGGCCAGCAAAGTAGAGTTAGAGTGAAACATCTGATCGTGGTGAGGTTTTGGTGTGTCATGTAGAGGAGACCCACAAATACCATTTTTGACAATGTCAAATTCTGGGATCAGCAAAGGACATGACAACCCAATTCCGAGACCCCTGTTAGTGTTCAATATTTGTTCTGATTGCAAGGCTGGCAAGCAAGCTTTTTAAGTGTAAGCCCTTGCAATATTTGAAGTATGTTTTCTCCCACAACTTGTTTTTCTAGGCATATGAAATGATTTATTTTTTTTGGCAAACAAGCTACCAGTAGGGAGGTTGGATGGTGTATATGCTTATGAATGGAGGCATCCTGAACCTTTTGATTACAAAGCAAAGCGGTTCAGTTGTAGGAATCATTTGCTTCTGTACTGACCTGGAAATCGGCAATGAAAATATTGACCGCAATCTCACCTGGATTCCTCAATTTACCCAAGTGGTCGGTTCCTGTTGAATTTGATTTCCCTTCATACAATTGAGGGACCATTTGTTGATGGATATATATGTAAATGCTTGACTTTGGTGCATAGGAACTGCCAGTATCAACATTTGAGGTATTATGGACTTAATGTCACCTTGAGCTCATCCACTTAATGGGAACATTGTTCCTCTTTGCCTTGAGTTCTCTTCTTTATGTAGATTTTTAAATTATATCTTAAATATTTATTGTAATTTGAGTACGATTAAAATTTTGGAAGAGAGTTGAGATTTGCCTTGAGGAATGTCCAGGGGTTGGTGCTAGATTTAATTCGTTGCTTTTGTGCTTGGAAGCCTTTTTTTTGTTGGCTTACATATAGCCAAAAATCGATGTTAAAAATAAAAAGTGCTAGAAATTGGTGCAATACTATATTTGTTGCTTATGTGCTTACTAGCCTATATATAGCCGAAAAGGGATGTTAAAAATGAAAGTGGTAAAATCAAATGTTTTTAAAGATTAGCAATAGCCAGAATTCTACCAAAATTTTATAAAATGGCAACAGTTTTATACATGGTTCAAAGTAGGTACCCAAAAATATCGAAGGATGTTTAAAAAGTTTTACTTTCATATTAAGCTTGTAGCCAAAATTTGGCTAAATTTTGTCAAAACATAAAAAAGGATGTTTAAGGAAATTTACATTCATATTTAGTTGGTAGCCAAATTTTGGTTAAATCTTCCCAAAAAATACACTAGCTTGATGTTTAAATTCTTATTTTACCTTGTCGCGAAATTTTTGCTAAATCCTCCCAAATTTTAGAAAATGATGTTTAAATTTTTTTACGTTCATATTTTAGCTTGTAGCAAGAATTTGGCTAAATCCTCCCAAAAATTAAAAAAAAGATGTTTAAATTTTTTTACATTCATATTTTGGCTCGTAGCCAAATTTGGCTAAATCTTCCTATGGATGATCACCACTTTGGTTACATCACAAAATTGACCCTAAAAAAAAACGTTTGCAAGTTGCCAACAAATGATTACCATAATACCTAAACATATTTAACATTAAAAATTTACTTGCCCCAAATGTCGAAATTTCAAAAATTACAAATGTCTATTGATGAAACTTTTAAAAACATAAACCTAATGGTAGGAACTATCGCCATGCTTCTTTGATGCACAATTATGAACTCTATGAACATAGAGCTTGGGAATTCAACTAGGAACTTAGTTTAATCTTAGTTTTGAGAGTAAATCGTTGCTTGTGTGAGTTGTGTTGGTTTGGGCATCGTCAACAACAACTCCACAACAACGGAAAGTGCTCACTCCCATTCTTGAAAACAAGGACAACAACAATTTTATTGTTGATGTTGTATTTCGAAAAAAAATGGCTTTTTCATTCTAGAGGAAAGCAAACAAGGAATGGGGAGCTTGGTGAAAAAGCCTCCTTTGCTTGCACAAATGGATGTAGTTGTAATGTGTCCCCATGCAAGCCCCCAGACTAGCATTATCAACATAACAACCACACCTTCTAAAGTTTTTAGGTCTTTGAAGTATGATGGAGCAATGATAGTTGTGAGTGGGCATGGTGTTACTATTGTTATAAGCTCTTTTGGAGTGGGTTAAATTGGTAATCAAATAGTTGTTGGCTTCAAAGTTCTTGCAAAACATGTCTCTAGGGTGGGAGCTCAAGTTGCCACCCTGCACAATGCATAGTTGGTGCAACAACAACAAAACTTGGAGCTCCAAGAAGACCCATTGTTTTGGGATGAATGCAATGTTTAGGTATGTCCAAAAGAAAAATCATTGCATCCATCATCCTAGGTCCCAATTTTTCTCTACACCCACACTTTGTATCATGTCAACCATGCTTATTTAGAAAGGGAGAAGAAGAATAAGAGTTTTTCTTCTTCCAAGCATGTTGTTGTTGTTGTTGCTACTTGGGTCTAGAAAGAAATGATCTTATCTTACATTGGGTTGGGTTGGGTCATTCTTCTTCTTGAGCTAATTTGATGTGTGTTTGCACATGGAATTTTTTTGTTGAAATTCTTGGTTTTGTTTGTGGGGGTTTTTCTAGGAGAAGTTCTTCAAAGTGGTAGGATTGGATCAATGAAGAAATATGTCAACTCATACACCTACATCTTTTTGACAATAGTTCCCATTTTCTATTTAAAGTTGACAGATGAGTAAAAGACTTTTGTTTATGAAATATAATTGTAAATCTATAATTGTAAATTCACCTAGGAACATAATTGTAAGTGTTTTTTTGCCCTTTGCAACTTTTTATTGTTATGTTTGCAATTGAAGAAAAGCTTATTGACTAAAATGGGAAAAAGCTTTGACCTTTATTGTTTAGAGATTTTTAAAAAAAAAGTTTATGGACTTCTTTCATTTGCACTATGAAAAAGAGGTGTTTCACAACTAACATTACAATTCAATTTTTGAGTTGCAATCATCACTTGTAAATCACCATATTTTTATGTTTTAAGTGTTATTGAACAAGTTGTATGACTTATCATATATACCATGCAACTCATTGCAATTCAATTACAACTTTGTCAAAACAATTCATTTTCAACTACTATGCAATTCCACTACAACTACAACCATAATGTCATGCTAACTATGCCAATTTTCATGCATCCATTAAAATTTGGCATTATGAAGATTTTGGGATTGAAAAATTATTTTCTTTTTGAAGTATTGATTTCCATTCTCTATTATGATTGTTAATGATGGTATGAAATTATGACATGTGGCACAATAAATTTTTTTGCACATGGCATATTAATTAAAATTTGACTATATATATATATAACCTAGGTATGTCAAAACATAGCCATAGGTAATTAGGTTGATAGGTTCTAGGACCTTCATACCTACTTACTTACTTATATAGGTAGGCAAGTAGGTAGCAAAATAAAATATTAAAAGAGTTCAAAATAGTCATGTAAATATTTTTATTTTTATTTATGTTTTCTTTTTAAGGTTAAGATTTTTTGAATTCATCCCAAAATGACACATGTATTTTAATGTGAAAACATAAGAGTTTCAATTTGCCCCATATGGTAGGAGACATGCACTTTCTTTATGGTTTGTGATATGGGATTAAAAAACAAAGCATATGGGTTTAATTTTTTAGTTGTTTTTAAATTGCAAATTGAGTGTAACTATAGAAAGATTTTCCCACCTGTTTTTTGTTTGTTTTCTATTATGTAAATCATACAATTAAATTAATAATTAATTGTTGCTTATATATGTGAATCATATTTGCAATCTGGATGATTTATTTTATTTGAAATAATGATTTAATTTTATTTAATTTATTTCAGATAATTAAGTATCAAAATAATTAATTTGATTTTACCTGAAGTAATTATTTCAAAAATAAAATTTTGAATTAAATATTTGAAAATTACATATTTGATTTGAAATAATTTATTATTAGATGATTAATTATCTAAATTCATATAATCAATTTTTCAATGAATTTAGATAATTAATGATTTGGTAATTATTGATGATATAAAAATTATCTTAATTAATTATTTTAAATTCATTATTAAATGTCTCCAACTCATATAAATATTTATTTTATTATTATTTTATGAATAATTTTTTTTCTTATACATCCATAATATTTAGTATAAATAACATCACTAATTGATTAATTAAAAAGTAGTTATATGAATTACACTTATTTATTCAAATAAATAAATAAATATTTAATATAATTAATAAGTTCATAATATTTAAATGCATTAAGCTTAGTTAATATTTAATAATTGAATTAGTGAAACAATAATTTTTTATAAAATATTATATATGAATTTGTATTCTTATTAAGTTATAAGTTGTTACACAATAATTAAAACATAGTTGAACATTAATAGTTCAATAGTGAAGCAATAATGGTCTTACTAGTTGTATCAATGGTAATCATCATTGAAAATTAATTGCAAATGTATCCTATAATGGGCGGTGAAAATGCAAACATGTGGCACGATCACATGTATGTACATCGTACATTAATTGCAACATAATTATCACATTAATGGCACATTTACAACAATTCTAAAATAGTTGTTACATGCAACTATAATGCAACTCCTCAAAATATCAAACATGGTTGATTACAGATATATGTATGGTGCATACAACTTGTTGTATAGAAGGCTCATTTTTAATTCAATTGCAACTATAATATAAATAATTGATTTTCTTATGGGACAATTTTTTTATTAATTTTTCATATTTTGCATAGTAGTTGTAATACCCAAGGGATAATTGCATAGTAATTGTAAATGATTTTTTTTAAAACTCTAGTTGCTGGGTAACGTGGTTTCAATGAATGTAATTTCTCGTAGTGTTGGTTATGTTGTGGCAATATGATTGTTAGATTATTGCATATGTTGGTAGAATGAATTCTTATGTATACTTTCTTTCATTGACTTTTTGAGAACCGTAGATCCATTGTGCATTTTGTGATTCATTTGTTTAGGTTGCCTTGGTGTGTAAAAACTTGGGAACTTGCCCATCAAGACTAGACACACAATAATCCAAATAAACAATAGTTTAACAACTTTTAAACCTACAATAAATGGAAGATGTTACCATTTCTATGTTGTTTTTCTCATTTACAAGCTAGATTCATTCCTTTTCATCAAGTTTCTCACAATAAAGTTGGTCTTGTGTAACATCTTTCAAGTCCACATGGGTCCAACTTCGACATTTTGATATCAAAACTAAATGTGAAGATCCATATTGTGATGGAAATTGCTAAGGAAACCCAACTTAGCCCAAATAGCCCATGGTATTATTTCAAAAATCAAATGTACATAAGATTTCATTCCAAAGTTTTTTGTTTTCTAGCTAATTGCTTTAATCTTGTTTTGTAACTAGTAGTTGAACATCCTATTGTTGCATTTGATGTTGATGTTATGATCACATTAGCTTGTAAACATTTTTTCATGATTGTGATTGTTTCTTGTTTTGGATCATTATCAAAATATGTTTCTTTATGGTTTTCAATGTTTGGTGTGATTTTGAACAACAAGCTAATCACATTTGCTTCCATTGTAGTAAGTTGAAATTCATTATAGAATGCCCTAGTAATCCTTGCCTTGTCCCAACCTTTCAAAATCATCTCCTCCATGTTGTGTAGTTATCTCCATGCACAATGTAACCATTCACAAACGTGTGGCTCCAAGATGTGGGTCTTGTCCATCATCAATTTGTTGATTAATGATTATAATGGTCCAAGAGCTAAATTATTATTTGAAAACATGCTTTAACGGGTGTTGCATAATGACATCAACTAGTATTGGTACAATTTACTAAAATGAATATCACCAAATGTTTGGGTGTGTTTACTTCATCCAATCTAGGAACTCATGGCTTTTGTTCATTGACCAACAATCTAACAACCAAACCATCTTTTTGTTTTCTTGCAACCTTAGTTGGGTAATTTGAATGTGTAAGTATGGCAATAGAATCTTGTGAACATATTATTTTGTTGTCTCCAATGTGTATCAATGGTTTTCGCTAAAGGTAAATTCCCAACTTGAATTCATGCACTTGTCCTCCCCTTCAATAGATGGTGGTAGGCACCTAGGTGTTATACTTGTGAACACAATCTTATTGGGAAGTAAAACATTGTTTGTAATTAAAGATACAACCAAAATGACCAGCCCTTTGTCTTCCACCCCTAAAGTTTGAATGTGTTTTGTTCCTTTATTCTCCCAAGTCATTTATCATGCTACTGGGATGAGATGAACATCTTTTTGGTCACTATTTACAACATGAGCTATTGGAATATTGTAAACCTTCATTAGGTAGGTTGTTCGGTATGCTATCTTACATTGTTCTTTGTACCAATTAGTTGGTAATTTAATTGTTGTTGTGTGACAACTTGAAAAGACCTATTGATATATTGTTTTCATGAATTGACATGTTCATTCTTGTATGATTGTAAATCCTCCAAGGTCATCCCATAAAATTTTAGGTGTTGAAGATTTTATGATGTCCCTAAGGATGGGTTGCACAATGCTAGTTGAAAGTGGTTGTCCAATTTGTTTCATTTCTGCAACATGGCAACAAAAAATCACATAATTCTAGGTATTCCTCCAGTGCATGAATAGTTTCTTTGTTGGGTTTCATTATTGTATCAGGTTCCATTGCATGCTTGTAGTTTGGTTTCAATTCACCGGATTTAGTGAACCATTTTGACAAACATGCCTTGCTCAACTTTTCATAAGGACTTGGCATGTTAGTTTTCTTGTATGTTGTTTTCAAAAAGTGCATTGCATTGGAGTGATTGCCATGTTTCTTGATTGTAGTAACAATGGGAGGTCACAAATACAACTGGAACCAATTTGTGTAAGCTCCTTTCTTCTTTGATTGTTTATCATCTTTAACAAATGATGAGCCTTTCTTTTGGTGCTTCCCATCCCTAGCCTCATCACCTTTTTTATTTATTTCATATGGAGATAAAAATATAGTTGCAAAGGTTTTCCTTTGTCTACAAACAAGACACTTTAGGGGCTCGTTGGTTGTTGATTCCTATGAATAAGTTGTTCATTCAGAACTTGCACATCACATTCCAATCCTACCTACCTCTCTTCATTAGATATGATTTTGAACATTATTGTGAGCAATTTTTCTCTACCGATTTTGACCATCGAATCACAATTGTACAATGTCTCTAAATCACCTCCCAAATCGTTGCAAATCACTAAAGAAAACTCACTTCATGTTTCCATCTTTCATCACAAACTTTTGTTTTCTTTTTAAAGTTTGTTGAAATAAATGTCTTCCAATACCTTCTAGAAATTAGTGAAATGGTTAGCAAAATGGCAAAACAAGTCTTCCAATACCTTCTAGAAATTAGTGAAATCGGTTAGCAAAATGGCAAAACAAGTCTTCCAATACCTTCTAGAAATTAGTGAAATCGTTAGCAAAATGGCAAACAAGAATCAAGATAAGTAACCAAAACATAAAGCATACAAGCATATGTAATTAAAAAAATATAACAACTAATTAGTATAAATCAAAATAGATTCATGAAAAACTATTCATATCCTGTCATTTGTGCCAAAAATTAAAAATTCAAAAAAAAATTCAAAAAATTCAAAAAAATTTATGATTCACTGAAATGGAAATTTGAAAATACATTAATTATTTGGTACTAATGTGCCCAATCTGTTCAGGTACTACGGTATTATTTTAGTCTTGCCTCCTAGCGAGTGATATCCGGACGGGGTCCGGTTTATCGTATACGGGTAGGAATAGTACCCGGGGGATATTGTGTTCCTTTTGGCCAAAGAGCGGTCGGACGTTCGAACCTTGCAGCCGGCGGCGGCCAAACACACCCAGCGCTTCATCAGCCTCTTCTTGCCGCTGCCGCTGCCGCTGCGAGAGAGTACCTACCATCATCGGTGGTTTTGTCGTCGCTATGGCTGATGCTGCAGATTGATGGGCCGTCTCTTCTCTCCGGAGACTCATTCCAGTCATCACAAGGCCCGCCGTGCCTTCACATGAACTGGAGTCTGTGCGTAATGGAATCTCTTTCTTGTTGACTTCTGCTTTTGATTCCATGCGGGATCTGGTTGTCGGATTGCATGTCTCCGTGTGTGTGTGTGTGTGTGTGTGTGTGTGTATGTCTCTCTCTCTCTCTCTCTCTCTCTCTCTCTCTCTCTGTCTGTGTCTGTGTGGGTGGCTGTGCTGGAAACTACTTTGGCTAGTCTAATGGGGGTTTGTCTGGATTTTTCAGATCGAAGAACGTCGAAGGAAATGTCGAGAGTTTGGAGTGCAGTTCGCGTGGCTCGGTCACAAAGGTTAGAAAATCATGTCGTGCCGTCCTCCTCCTCCTCCTTCATCTTCTTATCCCCTAAACCCTAACCCTACATTCCCAACACCTAGTCTCTGGAACTCAATCACAAAGCTTAGAAATCATTTCGTTTCCTTTTCTTCTTCTTCTTATCCCCTAAACCCTAGCCCTAGACTCTCAATACCTAGTCTCTGGAACTCGGAAACCACTACACCTCGGTCCTTGTACCATGAACCAAGGGTTTTGCTACTTCATGGTTCATGGTACAAGGGCCGAGGTGCTAAGGTTTAGTGGTTTCCGAGTTCCAGAGACTAGGTATTAGGAGTCTAGGGCTAGGGTTTAGGGTATATGAAGAAGGAGAAGCACCTTGTGTCGTGTGCTTTAAACCCTAATCACCACCCTGGGTCTCATGGATTTTGTTGCATGATAATGGCTCAGGCAGCCATTCTGGTTCAGTGGTTGCAGCAGGGATCAATGCCAATGCCAATGGAAAGACAATTGTTTGAAACTCATCATTCCCACGTTCTTCATCTCTTTGCTGTGCATTTTTTGATGGACTGATTGCCACTAGGCTTTTGTATTTTGTTGGAAATGTTGTTGGTAATAGGTATATATGTATGAGGATGTTGTTGTCCGGCCATTTCACATTCTGTCTTTCTGTTACCAGGTGATACTGAATGGTGATGATTTTTTGTTTGTGTTCTCAGGACAGTGATAGGTTGGAAAGACTGTTGGGCTTTACAAGAAACCAAGAATGTGGTGGTCGAAGAAGATATTTCTTCTTCAAGTGCTGCAGGGGTTCCTTCTTGTTATTATCAGCTCCAACGAGTAATTGCAGCAGCAACAGTTGCTGGAAGTGACAGCTTGATGATTCCCCAACACAAGAGAAGCCCAGAACCTGTGGAGAAAACTGTTGAATGTGAGCAAACCAGAACTTCATCACAAACAAAAGATAATTTTCTAATGAGATCAAGGAGAATTCACATGGGCTCCTCTTACCATGGCTTGCAAGTACTCAGCAGCAGAAGTTTTACTCAAGCTCTTTCATCGTCATCACAAGTCCTTGCTGAGAAAACTGTGGAGGAGATCAAGTTTGAGGAAGTCCTGCCAGCTGAATCTTCTCTTGAGGAAGAAGAAGCTTCATTGGGGAAGCATGAAATTGATGATATACATGATTTTCAGGAGGGTGCATCTGAGGCAATTGGTGAGCAGGAAGGTGAATTTGGGAAAGAACTTGGTGGTGTAAGTTTGCAACAACAACGATCTCTGGATGAAAGCCAACAAACTTTATGGTGGAAATTCCAGAAGGCCAAGTTGGGACCTAAGAAGTCAATCATTCCTCTTGTAACAAAGTGGATGGCAGAAGGCCATGGTCTTGATAAGCGTGGCCTAATTAACACAATGAGTAGACTCAGAAAGATGCATCGCTACAGACAAGCACTGGAGGTGAGTGGATTTTTTTCCCATATCAATTGGGGCACACAGATTTTACTTCAGGGTGGCAGGCATTTAACCTCTTTCCAGGCAATCGATTGGTTCTATCCTCATTTCTTTTCTGGTTATGGTGCAGATATCTGATTGGATGGTTGACAAAGAAGGAATAGAGTGGGGAGAGATGGACCATGTTGTTCGAATTGAGCTGAAGGCCAAGATGGGACAGTTCAATGAGGCTGAATCTTTGTTCAGAACCTCTCCTCCTGAGTTTAAGACACAGCAAGCTTACCATGCCCTCTTGAGAGGGTATGTAGGCTATTTAAAGTCTGAGAAAGCTGAAGCACTCTTTGCAGAGCTCAAAGCATCTGGGCTACTTACCCATTCCTTAGCTTTCAATCAAATGTTGTTGCTTTACAAGCGCAAACGTGTGACAGAGAAAATACCCAAATTGTTGGAGGAAATGACGACATTAGGGGTTGCTCGTGATATTTATACATACAACATCTTGATGGATTGGAAGGCACAGACTGGAGATATTGTTGGAATGGAACAACTCTTTCAGGAATTGAAGGCTGATGAGGTTGTGAGGCCTGATGCGGCAACATATGGCATTCTTGCAAGCACCTATGTCAAATCTGGTGATCCTTCAAAGGCAAAAGTTTTCCTCCAGGAGATGGAACAGGGCAATGTTATCCGAAGACGTGCTGCATATGATATCCTCATTGCGCAATATGGGACCCTGGGGGACTACAAGGCGGTGGAAAGGGTGTGGGCAAAATCAAAAAGCCTCCCAGGGAATTCAACCAGTACATATGTGGTGATGCTTGAAGCTCTTGGGAAGCTTGGAAAGGTTGAGAGGGCTGAGGAGATTTACAAAGCACTTATACATGAAAAGGGGATAGTTTTAGCACACCAGTACAATGCAATGCTGAGTGTTTACACTAGACAAGGGCTGATGGAAAAAGCAGAGACAGTGATAGGAGAAATGGGGAAAATAGGGCGGAAAAGGAATGCTATCACTTTCCATCATTTGGTCAGTGGGTACTTGAAGAACATGCAACTAGACAAAGCACTTGAGACTGTGGCACAAGCAAAAGCAGAATCTACTACTGATGATCGCACAAAACTATGGCTAGAGACCATGCTTGCAGTTCTTGAAGCTTGTGCCCAAAACGGAGATGTTGTACGTGCCGAGGAGCACTTCCAAGAGCTGAGAAAGTTGTATCCAAAGGTGGGTACCCAGCAATTCAATATGCTCTTGAAGGCTTATATTGTGGGTGGTGTGCCTGCCAGTGGGTTTTTGCAACGGATGCAATTGGATAACGTCTTTGCCGATGATGAGACCTTGAGCCTGCTGAAACAAGTGGTGCCTTCAGATCACAGTGAAGTTTCTCAGCAGACTGTTTGAACCCTGTGTTGACTCTTCCCCTAACTTCTAGACCCAACAAGTTGTCACCTATGCTGAAGGTCAGTTTCAAGACAAACGAACAAGCTTGTTTTCTGCACAGAAGTTACTAGTCACATGTGACAGTCAATCTGCACAAAGCCAGAAATTATAGAAGTCTGCCACAGGGGAGTGCAGCAGAAGTGAAATGGGAGATGATGAGAAGGAAGCTATTGAGGTTGATAGAAAGAATTTTGTACCTTGTTTACTAGGATCTTGATTCAGCAGGATGAGGAAAAACAGGATAAGTATGTCTTGTGCACCAAATTAGGTTGATATCTGGAACATGAGTTATGCAAGCTTTTAGAGGTGTTTAGTGATCTTAATCCAAGAACTGGTTTGTCAGAGGTGGGCAGGCTGCTGTTCTTAGTATCAGCAACCTTACTGGCTGTACTGGGTCAGGGATGCCAAATTAAGGAAGGTATTAAGCTCTTGAAAAAAGACATTACATTTCTAGACTCCTTTCTACAGGAGGCTAAACCCAGAGTTGGAGGTCTGTGAGTCACTCAGGATCTAGAAAGATTTTGCTCTTACCATCCATTTCAGGTTGAATGCCAGTTTGTGTCGCCTCCTACTATCTCAGGGCAGCTGCAGTAGGACATTGCATCCACACAAATGGCTCCAATTTGTTCTCATCACTTTTTTCCCTGTGGGTTTTGTTTTGGTTTTCAAGCACAATTCCGTGGTTAAATGCCTGGGCTATGTTGGGTAATGCAAGCTTTGTCTCTTGCTGAGATTTGTATCTAAACCTCTGACCTAACTTCAAAGGGCCAGCAGGAGTAAAGGGCAATCCATTAGAGGGGGATGAGTGAAACAGAAGAGTGAAAAGCAAGTGTGAAAGCTTGCATCGGATTCCAAAAGCAATGTGAGGTAGCTCAACTGGCAATATCCATGTGTTTTTAAGAGGTCTCTCATACTTACAACAACCTTGAGACTTATTTTGGGCCTATTTGACATTTTTCAATCTCAAATTGGTGTTATTATGTCTCTTTCTTATTTGTAACAACCTTTAAGATCCATTTATCAATTTTCTTTACATTTTGAATCAAATTGGAATCTATTGAATTTTTGGGGATTATGACAACATGACATTTTGAACCAAATTAGATTACAATGAGTTTTTTTTTGAGGTGTGACAATGTGACAATTTCAAATGTTTTGATGATTAGTTCATAATTTGTTCATGATCTTGTGTAGAAATAGTTGGATCCAACAAACAAGCTCCTAAAGGATTTTATAACAAAATGTGAAATTGAAAAAAAGAGAGTCGGCATTGAACATGAAAAATCAAAAGCAAGGTAAAAATAACATTTACACAAAAATGTCTTCATCAAATGGTCAAATTTTTGCATTTGAACACCATGATAGTTATTTATAATCAACATTTTGTAGTTTATAGCCAAGGCAAAAAAGAAAAATCACTAAATTAATTCCAAGTGTAATATGGAAGGTTATATACAACACATTTTAAGAGCAATACCCAAATTGTCAACTTGCCAATGACACATTCAAAAACCAATTTTACTACACATTAAACATGTCACTAAAGGAAGCGTAATTTTTTTAAAAAGATCGTTGATGAATGTGTTTAGAAGTTTTTAAAAGTTTTCAAAAATATCCCTTGAAGAATATGTTTAGAAGTTTTTTAAAGATGTAAAACCAGCGAAAAATTCATTGATAGAAGTTTTCAAAACATGTAATTTGAAAATTTTGAAGGAAAATGGAGTTGGCAAAAAACATTTAGAATAATTATTGACAATTTTTTTTTGAAAATTTTGATTGATGGAAACTTTTATAAATTTATATAATAGAAGCTTATATCTAAGGTTTAATTGATGGAATTTTATAAAAATTTAATGAACATTTTAAAAGTTCCATTGAATAATATAAGTAAAAGTTCAAAAGGCATAACCTTTCAATTTCATTAATGCAAGTTGTAGCCCTTATAATTTTAATCCATCTCATAACTAATTTGCATCATGCCTTGTTTAAATAATAAAATCATTTAAATTTTATTCATTCTCAAATCTATATAATTTTTTTAAAATTATATTTTTGTTTTGTCCTTGACACCCAATTAGATTGTGAACCTCATTGGTAAATGTTGTATTGTTGATGGTTATGGGGACCACAAGTGATGTTATGAAGGGAGGTTCATGTTTAATTTTACCTATTGGTTAATTTAATTAATACAACAATGCAATGACTTATAAAATTATTAGTAGTAATTTTACTTACTATCATTATTTATCATGAAAGTGATATTGATTAGTTTAACTAATTCCTAAAAAGGGGTATGTAAAAAATAAATTAATTAGTTTTAGTTGGTTGTAAACAAAATTGGTAGCTAAATAGTTGTCATTAAAATAAAAATTAATTTAAGGGTTGATTTGGATGGGGTGTTTAGTTATTTTCATGAAAAGATAGTGAGGGGGATGGGGATATAAGTAAAGGTTTTTGACCTTTCTATGACATTTGTGTGCATGTGAAAAAATAAAACTTTAAAAATAATACTAGTTGAAAAGTAAAAGATAATTTATTGTTGCTAAAATTAATAGAAACAAGATGATAAACAACAATAGGTATTGAGAAAATATTATTTGTTTATTTATTTATTTCCTTATGGTTGAAATTGGGTGTGATTAACCTTAGGTGATAATTCTATCATAAGGGAAAATATTGTCCTTGTAATTAATTTCCTTTGCCCTTTATTTTTAAAACTTTATTTCCCTTAATCCCGAGATGATAATAGTCTATGAAGTTTGGAGGTAATTCAAATACAAAGTAGATCTATTATCCTTTGGAATTTGAAATGATTCCTTGAATATACAATATATTTATTTTATTTTCTAAGTAGTTTTAGTAAATTGATAAAAATGTAGTTGTCTTTCCCCTTGTATTATTATTTTTCCTAACATTATCACAAAGTGGAAAGGTAATTGTCTAACCTTTCATTTGGTGTTTTCTATAAATGTGAATTTTTCAAACTTTTTGAAAATAAAATTGATTGAGGTTTTGAACAATTTTAAAGTTCTTTGCATCATACACAACATGTCATGAACACAAAACTTAAGATCCATTGGGCTCATAATACCCTCTTCCATTTTTTTTATATTAAAAAATTCAAAAGAGTTGGTAACAGTCATTGCATAACAAAAACAAGTGTTAATTTTCATTTCCATTTCATCAAACAAGTTTTCATTAAAGTTTGAAGATGAACTAAAAAAATTGAAACATTGTTTAGTTTAAAACAATCAATATTAAAACGTTATTTGATTTTAGCATAATAATATTATGTTTTATGTTGTCTTTATGCATTTAAATAGATTTTAAAAAATGCAAGTAGATGGAAATAGGTTTCAAATAGATCAAAATAAGACTTCAATTAAATTCTTGATAACTTAAGGGCGATGGCACATTAAAATGCATAAATTATTTTGAACTTTTGCATAGTTAAAGCCATATTTTGCCAAATCTTTAATTTAAAAATAAGTTTTAGCACATGTTATGTAGTTAGTTTAAAGCCTACTTATTAAATATTTTCCTTACATTGAAGTTTTTAAAACTTGGTATGGAACTTACTATAAAATTAATGAAGTGTATGATGATACTTAATCATAATGATACTTAAAGAGTTTTTGAATTTATTTTCTTATATTTATATCAAAAAATGAAAAATGCAATGTTGAGGATTACTTATTGGCCTACTTTTGCATACTTGTTTCTTCCCATGTGCTAAAAAAATACCAAAACAACACATTTTCCCATTTAAAATCTTATAATTTTACCACAACCACAGCCCAAAACCCTTACATTAACCCCCTACATTTTAGGAAGTGGCATCTAAAGCCAAAACCAAAAAATAAACCCAAATTCAAAACCCAAAAGTTTTCCAACTAAAAAATAACCCCTAAAAATTCAATTAAAATGTAACCCCTAAAACCCAAACCTTAAAATAATAATAATAATAATAATTCATAAAACCCAAACCTTAAAACATAATAATAACTCCTAAAATCCAACCCTAAAACAACTAAAAAATAGTCTTTAAAATCTAAACTTATAAATAAATAAATAAACAAATAAATAAAAACTTAAATCAGAAACCCTAAAAAGAACAACTAAAAATTAACCCCTAAAACCCAAATCCTAAACATCAACAACCAAAAAAAAATCCCTAAACCAAACCTTTATGATAATTGAAAAGTAATAAAAAAACACAAATCCTAGAAATTAACAATTGAGAAACAACTTAAATGACCCAAATGTTATAGTCATACAATTCCTATATACCAATAATCCCATATTTCAATTAAAGTACCTATTAAGTCCTTTAAAAACATTTAAATTAAAGTTAGACACTTGTTGATCCTTAGTTTAGGATTTTGGTTCCCAATTGGGGTGGCTTAAAAACACTCGAAAAATGGGGATGAAACAATTATATCTTTATTGAAAAAAAATCAACTGAATTGAAAGTGAGCTTCAATGTCCTTGAATTTTTTTGTTTTGATTTTATTGACAAAATTGTTCAATATTCAATAACTCATGGACCATAGGTTTAAAGTCTAAACATTATGAAACCACCTCAATCCACCCGATTTATTCATCGAGGGCTTTCCAATGGTACTACTAATGTGGTGGGGGGTGAATTGGTTTGGGAAATCTCAAGATGACAAAGAAAAGAAATAAAATATTTTACTAATAAATAGATATGAACAACATGTAAAACAAATCCAAAATTGAAAGTGAAATTTGCATTAGGACTAAGTGAGAAAACTAGTTTGGTCCCCTAGTTTTTTCATCTGTATTGTTTTCATCCTGACTTCTCAAATTTTGTTCCTTGGTTCAAGAAACTAGGGATAGTACTAGCTCCAATTTAAAATACTTTACAACTAAATTTAATTGCCCAAGACAATATTGTGACATTCTTATTGATTAGTTTTATTTTTTCCATTATTAAATAGTTTGAACTTCCAGGGAAAATTAAAAGGCATAACAATATGTCATTTTCTATGTTAATTGATACTGCCCATTTTGCAAATTATGCATTTGTTCATTTTCAAAAAACAAAATTGATAAAATAAGGCATTTGAGCAATTGTATTTCTTTTATGCCTTTTTGGATGGAAAAATCACATCAAATGTTGTAATTGAAAATCAATTTTTTGGGTTATGTGTCAATTATTTATCACAAAAAAATTAATCAAACTTTTTTATTAGTTGTCATTTGTTGGAGTAACCTAGTTCAATGTAAATGGGGGTTTAGTTTTTCTTTTGTTTGGGGTTTTATTTGAAGGGAGTGGTTTGGAAAAGTCTCATCTTTCATGTCTTGAGCTTTGGAAGAGGAGGAAATTTGTACTTGTGGTTTTATGAGTGCAACTTTGTTAGTTTTGATAGAGTTTAACACCTACCTTGTAATGCATGATATGTGTTCTGATGACATTTCCATATGAAAAGTAACTTGTCAATGCATATGTTATTTGTCCATTTTTCAAATCAAAATTCACCCTTGAAAACAAAATGTTAGGTGTGCATCCATATGTTGATATTAGGGTTTCCAATATTCGTATTGGGCAAGATGCCCCAAGATAACATGTCAACCTTCACAACATCCTAAAATTGGGGATCTATAATAAAAATTAGGTTTGAATAAGATTTTTTTGGTTTGATGGACTTTTTGTCCATGTTTGAAAAACAATGAAGGGGAATAGGGGACATTAAGGCATGACAAAGGGCATTGGGATTATGGGAAGGATATCAATTGGCTAGATTTGCATTGGGAAGCATGTTGGGGCATTGATAAATGTGTCAAGCATTGGAAAATGAAAATGTTTTTTTTTGCAAGGCATTGGATAATGAAAAAAAATTCCAAAAGATGTTAAGGATGCAAGGGACACCAATAAGCACAATTAGGGTTCTTGGGGGACATTAGGAAGGATGTCACACATGTCGAGAAAAGGTAGGTCCAAACCTACCTATTCCCAAATATTAACTATGGGCAAAAATAAAGCATGAAAAAAATTATTGTTGCTAAGGATGCGAAAAGGGATTCTAGGAACATCCTTTTTGACAACCCTAGTCCATATGCATAGGGCAAACCGGCCCATCATTGATTGGTTGCCTATGAACAAACACCTATTTAGAGTGTTTTAGGGTTGGTGTTCATTCTAGTTTAAATTGGTTTTTGTTCAAATGGACACCCATGACCAAACATTCGGCCAAAAAATTTTTATTTTGAAAATTTTTAAATTTTGAATGCCTTTGGACAATTTATTGTTCGGGAATAAAGGGCAAAAATGCCAACTTTAAAATGTGAGCATTTGGGATCACACACATGTTTGCTTACTTATGTGCAATTTTGTGTTTGATAATAGGCATCCAATGTAACATTATAAAACATTGAGGGGATTGTGAATTGAAGGCTTTATGCATAAAAATTGAGATATGTTTAAGAATTAATCCTTGGGTGAATAGAAAACAAGAAAGAAACCCCACACAAAATTAATATAGCTCAAACATTGGATACCATTGGATCAACGACCAAATAAGTTCATTAAAGGTTTTCCCTCCACAATTCCTTTGATGGATTCCCACCAAAAACCGACAAACAACAAGGCAAGAGCATATTTCATATGGTTTTACATTCCTAGAATACATGTTGCAGTTTTGAACTAAATATGTAACAAGAAACAAGAAGTTTGTTGCAAAAGTTTGAAAGTTTTCTAAAGAGATTACAAAATAGGATCAATAAAGGATTAGATTGTGAGTTAGTTGTATCTAAAATCAAGGAGGTAGAAGTGAAGAGAGAAGAAGAGATAGAAATAGTTATTCCAACAAGTGAAATTAAAGAAGAGCTAGAAATAGTGATTCTAACATTTGCAATCAAATTATAAAAAACCAAAAAGGATGAAGTAGAGCAAGAAAGGTAGAATTGAATGACATACCAAAACTAGTGTAAGAAGACAAATACAAGTATTCAAACTACATCTATTATCATTGGGTTTAGCTGTCGTCACTTCTAAAAGGCTTATCTCATTTTCATAGTGCCATCGGTTGCATATTTCCTACTCTTCTAGCGCAATGTAACGTGAGATCTATTTCCATTGCCTGCATGTCCACAACCGATGTGACATTAGATTGGAAAGACTTTGTTGCATTTAATGAACTAGTTATTTCTTGTGAGGAGGTGGAAAGTTATGCCATTGAACACTATCTAGATCTAACATATTTTTTGGAATCTTGGTCTTCATATAAGAAACATAGGTTTGTACCTCTTGTAGGACATCAGTGGATGCCACTAAATGCTTGGAGGTTGGGACCAAGAGGAGTAGGGCTACAACAAAATACTAGGGGTGCACCATTAACATATTACACTTTAGCATATCTTAATGTGCCAAGGAAGTGATGTAACGAAGTTTCAAGTACAATTGTGAAGACCAAGAGAATCAATATTTCCAACTTGCCACCCCAACAACACAACAAGGTTAGCAAACAATACCAACCGTTAACGTAACGTAACAACAATGCCACCTTGCCACAAATACACTACAAGGTGGAAGCATAGTTAATAAACAAATATTTGAAAGCAGGGCAAATGGATAAACCATCGATTAAAAGATGCCATGGATTTTATGGAAAAGGGACATATATCTCTAAGGAAGGTTACGAAGTATTGGAACATACCATTGAACTCATTTTTTAATCACATGAATGGTAGGATTAGATGTAGGAAATTGGGCCCCCAAGGTGTGCCAACAAAACAAAAGGATGAAGCAATGGTTACTTGGATCCTTAAAATGAAAAAGGCTAGATTATATGCCACCCTTCAATAATTACAAATGAAGGTTGCTAAAATCACCCAAACTAAACCAACCCCATTTCGAAATGGTGTTCTAGGAAATACTTGGTGGTTTTGGTTCAAAAAAGGCATTTAGAAATCAACAAAAAATCTTGTTGAAGGGCTAGAGGTTTCTAGGGCAAGAGGGTTAATTAGTCAAGCTTGCCATACCTTTTATTACAACTTGGAAAACTTGTACACACAACACAAATATTAATTAGATCACATTTAGAATTTAGATGAGATAGGTGTTTAGGTAGGGTGATAATTTGGTGTTAAAGTTTTGGTTAGTCGAGGTTCAAAAGATGTTTGCAACATTATACTTAAGTCATGAGAATGATTAATTATAAATTTTGTTGTTAATGTCGCAGGTGTAGCCCTTTTTGCCTTCTACATTTTCAAGGGTTCAAGGATGCAAGAAGACTACATAAAGTTATGTAGACTAGGAACATGCATGGCAATGTAGAAAAAAATTTAAATGACAGCTTACCTCTTCAAGCAGTGACTTACTTTTTTTTTGCAGATATGTTCTAGAGGGGTTTTTCAAGAGAACATACATCTTTTAATCCTCGATGGGCATGGGTCACATGTCATTATACAAGCACTTAAACAAGTAGTATAATATAGATTGGACATGGTAACCTTACCTTCACATATGTCACATGCGTTGTAGCCACTGGATGTCACCTACTTCAAGCCCTTCAAGAATGCTTTCAAAAAAGAAAGGGACTCAGCAATGGCAAGATATAATTATCTTGATCTTGACAAGGTCACATTGGTTGACTGGGTGGATAAGGCTTTGTTACAATCTTTGAAAACAAAAACAATAACATTAGCGTTCAGGGTTTGTGGGATTTGGCCATTAAATCCTACAATTATGGTTGGAAACTTTGATCCAAATGAGGTGTTCATTGTAGCAAAAGATGGAGAAGAAAATGCATACCAATTAGATGCAACAAACTCCAACAATAGTGGAGATGAAGTTGAAGTTGCCATTAATTTGTTGAACATTGCAAATACTTTTTAAATAGTTCTTAACCTTACTCTTACCACATCAATAAACACTTTTGAACCTACTACTTATTTCTATGTGGTAATGCCACAAAGTCCTACCACCCCAACAAACAATTAACAAGATGAGTTAGTGGTGAACTTGGATGATTGTAACCCTGAATTATATGTCTTAACTATTCCAAGTCAGACCCAAGGAGTTGTAGAATTGGGTGACCTACTATCCCTACCAAGATTACCAACAAAGAGAAAATATGGCAAGAGCCATTAGTGGACTATTCTAGTTCACATGTGGTCACATCAAACTAATACTTGGTAGTGTTGAAACAAAAGGCATTGGAGAAAAAAGTTGCTAATAAAATCAAGGAGCAGAAAACAAAAGAAAGAGAGGAAAAAATATCAAGACGGGTTGAACATACACTTACCCCAATGGAGAGTGTAGTTCAAAAGAATGTTGAGAAAAAAGATAAAGCTCTGTTCAACAATGCATGGTTTGTAACAACAATTAGGGCCATAAGTGAAATATTCCACAACAATTTCAAGATTTGGCTTAGGAATGACATCTTAACAACAAATAATAGCAAGAGAACAAAGAAGGAGAAAAATGCAAGTTGTTGGACATGTCAACCAAATTACAACCTTCTACTCAATAATGAAAGGTAAGGGTTTAAGGTGGGTTTTGATGGTAGAGGGGAAAGAAAGAGAGATTCAAGGTTTGTGGTGAACTATAATGGTAGGCAGGTGTGCTAAACAAGAAGGTTTAATGTTTCATTAGTTCTAGTTGAGGAGTTGACAATTGCTACTAGAAAGGAGGAGTTGGTTGCTGAGATGTGTAAACAAAACAAGAAGAAGAAAAACTAAAAGGTTTGACAATATGGAAAACATGACCAATTAGAGAAAATTAACATATTTATGATCATGCAACTTGTGAACGAAGCAGTTGGTGGTCCAATGGATTGAATGCAACAGACAAGTTTACTAAGACAATAACAATTGTAATAGCCGTTTTGGTTGAATTGCTGGCAATAATCACTATAATCCACTTGTCCTTAGAAGTTGGATTGTTTCTCACATGGTGTGAGAAGCCACTAGCCATCACAATGGTTGATACATTCTTCCACTTTGCCATTGCAGACTTGAACTAATCATGAGAATCGACAAGTTCCAGTAGTTTCAAATGTTCCTCGGGCTTCGCATTCTTTGGAGCCATTACTTCAATGTACTCCCAATTGGGTTGCCTTGGTTTGAGAAGAGAACTTCAGCTAAAGATTTTGATGTTGCTTTGTGTTTCCCTTTCCCATTTTGTTTTGGTTGAGGTTTGTTCTCAATAGGTATGCTATTGATGTCTTGGACTTCTTTTTGCAAGAATTCATACCAACAACTTTAGATTCAACACAATATTTCATGAACATTGCATTTAGTAATGCCTGACAAGTTCATGTATGATTCAAAATGTGTAGTAATGCTTGACAAGTTCATGTATGATTCAACATGTGTAGTAATGCCTGACAAGTTCATGTGTGATTCAACATGTGTAGGATGCAGAGGCAAGATTTGGTACCTACAGAAGCATTTTCTTCGAAGTCTCTCATCACATCTTTCCCATGATTTTCTTCCCATGACATGTGCACAAGAATGCAATCCATTTTCTAGGCTTTTAACTATCTCTGGGTTTTTGGCCTAAAATCTAGGAATCTGGAATTGCAAAGTGAACTCTTAACTTTGGACTATCTCTAGCTTTGTCTTTGAGTTACCTCTGGTTGACATTTCATTTGACACCTTGGAGTTGGTGATACCTATCATTGCAGGTGTGTTCACCAATTTGTTTTGGGAATGCTATCTCTACCTTCCTTCTCTCTGAACTAACTCTTGGTGTGGGGGCAGCTTAAGAACTGTTCACACTCATTGGGGTACACTTTACATGTTAATGAGACTTCCCAATGTCTCTCTTTAGAAAGGCAAAGTTAGAGCTTGTTGCATTTTGCAAAAGACTACATTAACAGATTACATGTGAGAGAAAGTTTGCTTCAGGAACATGTGTTAATCTGAATGAAGAAGACATAAATTTAGCAAGGAACTTTTTTTTTTGGTGTGTGTGTGTGTGTGTGTGTTTATAAATTTTAGTGGTGGAATTTTAATCCAGATGCATGGGTCCCAACAAGAAAGCAAGCAAACAAGAAGGCAGCCAGAGAGTGATTGAGCATCATGGCAAAATGCAACACCCACCTGCTAATTAGGATGGTAAGATTTTATGTTGGTGATGATGCAATTCTGGTGTAGTGATTGTTGATCCCTGGTTCTTTATTCTCAAGGAGATGACTCATGTGATGCTTTTAGTGGAGCTCTGGGAACCATCCCTAAGCCCAGCCAGCCACCCTTCCTTCCTTCCTTTCTTGCTCAGCTTTTGGAGATGGGTTCTGGCTTGTACCATGTCTCAAGTTTGAGTTCCACTTTGTCTTTTTATCCAAATTCCATATCCCTCTCTTGTCTAGAATTCTTTCTTTCAAGAAGTCATTTTGTGTTCACAATTCTCTTGGCAAAAAAATTGTGAAAAAAGGGAAGCCAACAAAGTTGCAGATCATGCTCAAGTTATCAACAAGTGTCAGACACAACGAGATCATGCTCAAGTGATCAACAATGTCAAACACAAGCTGATCATGCTCAAGTGATCAAAAATATGTCCAACACGAGAAGCGCCTGCTCCTTCACAGCTCTACAGCCTCTCACAAACAAACCAGATTGTTGCCCGAGAGAGCTAGAGTATGGTGGGGTTTTTTTCTTCTCCGGCAAATTTTTTTCCGGTATCGCCTGCCTGACTAGTTATTTCGAGGAATGGGTATTTGAGAAATCGTTGTAACTTTTTTCCGTCTGACTCTTTTTGTCGCAAGGAAAGTCGACAAAGACATTCTTCGGATCTTTTGTCCTGCATCTCTGCCGCTGAGTGAGTTCTTCTTCGGTTGTTGGATGGGGTGTTTGGTGATGGGTGAGGCCTGGGACTGAAAAGGATAGGTCCCTAGTGAGAGAGATCCTTGCGAGAGAGAGAGAAAAGTGGGGGTTTTTTTTCTTTTCCTTTTGGTGTCTTGTGATCGTCAGCCTGAAACGGTGAAGAAGAAGAACAGAAAAAATGGCGATGGCGGCAGCAGCAAAGCGTATTATGCATGTTGAGTCCACCACCACCACCACCATCACGCCGTCCTCCTCCTCCTCCTATGTCCCTGCTTCTTCATTGACGAGCATGCCCTTGGAGGTAACATCAACTCTGTGTTTCTTTCTTTCTTCTCACGAAAACAACCCAATTCTTTTTATCTTTTGGTTGCAAAAAAATTGAAAATTCTCCGATTTCCAATAACAAATAACAAGACCCACATTTGCAACTCTGCACAATTCTGAAAGGCAAAGTAGTTTGATCAGAGATTGTCCTTGGGGAAAAAATTATATCACAAGCTTGTGGAGTCTTTACTGGATAACATGAAGCACACAGTATGGACTGAGGAGCCTGGGATGATGTACCAACAAGGAGCCGAGTTAAGCATCTGAGGACATATATCTCAAGTCCAGTAGTGTTCAAGAAGAAGAAGAAGAAGAAGAGAGAGGAAGAAGATACTACTGCATTCTTTCCTTTTTTCCTCTATGAAATTCATCATGCTGAAGTCATGGTTTCCATTCTTGAATCTTACAAACACAACAAGCTTTACACTTAGGATTAGGGTTGACAAGAGAACCCTAATTGTGACAATGAAGAATCCAAACTAGCATGGGAGCTTGGATCCAGGTTCTGTTGTCTTTGATTGGGTTTTCTTGGGCTACAAAAATGACTACTGATTTTGTGTTATTAGTATATATATTGTATATGATCAGATTTTGCTGCGGGTTCTTGCGCCATTGCATCCTCAAGACTGGGCAAGAGTGGCTCAAGCTTGCACTGTGTTACGTGCAGCATGCATCAGGTCTGTTGGGTGCCCACCACCTTTTCTACATAGTTTGACCTATGATTTCTCAGCTTACACCTTGGATCAGAACTGACATCCTGGTGATCATTTTGACAGTTTGGTCTCACCCAAATTGTATTGGATTTAGCAACATTGTTTTGTCTTCAGTTCTTTTCATGCAAAAAAAGCAAAGAGGATGAGCTATGCATGCTAGGGATTTTAGCAGTTTTGTCATCTATCAGTCAAGCAAAAGTTGCCCACCCCTCTGAGTGGTTCCTGTTTGCCTTTTGCTCAGCATGTTTTATATTGCTATAATGTGAAGGTTTTGGGTCTTTCTATTATTACTGTAATGTGAAGGTGAGTGGTTTATGTGCAGCTTTTGCTCAGGATGTTTTTGTATTCCTATAATGTGAAGGTGTTGTTTTTTGTGTTATGCAGTGCGCTCAGCACATTGACATTTTTGGATTTGAAGAATGCGGGCTTGGCGCTGGACGATGAGTGTTTCACAGTGTTATCTAATAGGCTGGGTTCAAGACTTAGGCGTTTGGAAGTGGTAATGAGATTATAACTCTTTTTTTTCCCTTGGTGTCTTTTGTGAATCATGATGGTGGGCACTTTTTCTAGTTCCTCTCTGGTGGCCAGAGATATGGAATAACAGCAAAATGACGATCTTGGATTGTTGCATGATATATACGCAAAGGACTGTTGGCACCTGAGTTGCGGAGTGCTGCAAAACCTGCCAGAAGGCATTGAAGAATTGGCTCTCTGTGGTTGTGATCATCATAGCAATGAGCTCCTTGCACATGTGGCCAATCGTACCCATCTGTCTCTACGACGCTTTGCATGGTCAGGCTTTGGAGGCAAGGTCTCAGCTGCCGGCTTTGAAAGCATTGCACATAAGTGCAGGTAGGTTTGATAGTGTAGATGGCCCTCTGTGACTATGGAGAGAGAAGGATATATTGAGGCATTAAAGCTCTTGTGAGTCAACCATTTTTTTCTCCCTGCTTTTAACCTGCAGCAATTGTACTGAAGTGAGGGAAGCTCTGACTGCAGGAAGCTGACCTCATTTATGATAGACAGTGGGGTAACGATGGACGTGAATTCTGTAGTACGGGCCGTTGCCAGCAACTGCCCTTCACTCAGTGAGCTTAGTGCTTACAATCTTTCCACGGCAAAGTCCTAACCCTTTTTATTCCTACAAGCCTTGTTCTCATCTTTGTTGCTGGGTGACATACTGGACTTGTGAAGCGATCCACTACAAAATAGAAGGGTTTTCTTTGTGGTGTTTTGTCAGAGAATGTAGGATTAACTTCCCCAAATCTCCTGGTGCACAATATCTGCATTTATTGTTTATTGACAAGCATGTTGTATAGTTGCTGTTCTGGAACTACAGTGAACCACCCAATGACTGGAATCAGCATGGGAGATCATTTCATTCACAGATCTTACAGAAGTCAAAGTCCACTTTTACACATGTTTCATAGAAACCTGAAAGTAATGGTTTGATAACATCATTGAATAGAGGCCATGCCTGATTGTTTTGGTGCAGGACACATTTGTTTACATGAGAAAGTGCAAAGTGAGGTTGAAGAGGTTGCGCCATAAGCGTAGGCATGGCGGGGCCCTACCTGTGGCAGATAGCAGTCTACTTCTGCTCATTGGCATGTGTCCCTTGTTAGAGGAGCTTCACTTGGTTGACAAAGCTGAATTTGATGGTTCTGGGGTATAGCCCTCTTTCTTCTTTTGGGTTCTGCAGAAAGCTTGGCTTAGTTATTTCTCACTATGAGATGCCATGAACAAATGGGTCTTTAATGATTGGTTTAGAAAGCATGGAAACTTCAGTGATGTTAAGAGATGATTGATTGTGTGGACAGGATGTGACGGACATTGGCCTGCTGGCATTGGCAGATAGGGCACTAACTCTTCGCACTTTGAAACTCAAGTTGGCACTGTCAAGCAGTGCAGAACGCTGCTCTGAAGTAGCTGTCATGGAATGTGAGCTTTGCCCTACGCTCCTGCTTCTATTCAGGCTTTTGGTTGGATGTCATGCATATCTCTTTCTCATGTGTCATGAGTTACCAGAGCCTGGAGGCATGCTTTTTACATGGATGTTGTCATGTGTTTTGGACAGTGGCAAGTGTTTGCAAGCTTCTTACACATGTGGAGCTGAGCAACTTTAAGCGCTTGAGTGACCCACCTGTGTATGAGCTCATCCAGGTCAGGGTTTGTGCAACCAATTGCTTCCTGAGGGCATTATATCCTTGTCACTGTCTAAAACACTTCTCTTGTTGTTTCTGCTGTTTTGGGTCAGTGCTGAATGGTTAGCTTTAGACAACACTAAACCTGACACTGAGAACCTGATATCTAGGCTCTATGATGTGGATGTCTTTTGATGAATAGCGGTGTCCGAAGCTCGTGGAGCTGACTCTGGATGGCACACCAATCACTGATGCTTCCCTTGACCTCCTTGCCTCCCACTCTAAGTCTCTACGCTCCATCTCCATCAAAGGCTGTAAGAAGGTAACCTTCTGTTGTGGAATACAGGCTCAGTTCATTGATTTTCTCCTGTTTTATCTTATAATCTCTTTCAGTTGGACAACAAATGTCAAAGTGCCCTAGTTCTTCTTGTACATCTTACCATTCAAATCTGAAGTATGTCTTTGATGACACTAGTGACCTTGCAAAATCCCAGACATATTTGTGTCCAGACAGACTCTTGTTTGCCATCAGCAGGTATACACAAGAGATTGTTTTCATTATTTTTTTCTCACATGGAAGAAATGGATTGGAGGAATTGCAGCTGAGTGAGGCAGGATTGAAGGCCTTGGGGCAGTGTGGTACGTTGGGAGCTGTGAATGCAGGCCAAGCTCATGGCGTGACTGATGCTGTGGTGTCTGCACTCTGTGAAGGGAACTTGTCCCTGAAATCTCTTGTATGAACAACCATCCTTCTCTTGTGATCAGCATGAATCTCAGTTCAAGTTCCTGTCTTCAACTTTTGATGTACTGTCAAGTTTAGTGGGGTTCATAAAATGGAAAGTCTGTGGGGTTTCATTGCTTTGCTTTGTCACAGATGTTATACAACAACTGGAAAGAAAGAGAGGTGCAAGACCATTTGTGATGATTTGTAATTGGTGGGTGGGCTTGAGAAAGGTATTGAGCTGTGGGAACCTTTCGGATGCTGCTCTGAAGTCAATAGCTGTGTGTACACAAATGGAGGAACTTGCATTGCATGGGTGCTCACGCATTTCAAATAACGGGCTCCGATTGCTCTCTGCTGGGTCTTACACTCCCTCCCATTTTGAGTCTTATGATGGTTGTGTTCACCAGGCTTTTTTCAAGGATTTTTCACCCTCAAAGCAAGCTCACATGGAATCGTGTTATTCCAAGTTATTCCAGGGTCATGAGTCTAACAATGGATCCTTGCAGGAGCCCATTGCAGGTCTACAAAATAAAGTTCTTGAAGTAAGAAAGTGCATATGATATTCTGCAGTAGTGTATGAAGCCCATCAAGAAGGTGGGCCAGTGTAGCTTGTTTCCAGAGTCATAGTTTAGAGCCTTACATCTAAATCCCAAGGTTGACAATTTTGGCTGTGTGTATAGGTGTGTATGGATGCGGTACATCTCACTGAGTTATTGTGATCATCTATCGGATTATGGAGTTGTTCAACTAGCACGTGGGTGTCCACGACTTGTCAAAGTGCGCTTAGATGGTTGCCGCTTGCTCTCTAATCCATCAGTGCGGGCCCTTTGTGAATTATGCCCAAAGCTACGCCACCTGAGCTTACAATACTGTGTGAAGCTCTCTGACAATGTTTTCCAGCATTTGTTGTCTGCTCCCTCAATTCGCATTGTTGACTTGGGCAGGTTGTTGCCCAAAATCATCTTTCAGAAACATAAAAACACCAGACATACATTGTGTCTGAGTGATCATCTTAACCCGGGTTGAAAGAGAAGCTTTTCTCTTTTTGAGAAAGTGCTGAAGAGCAGAGAGGATCAATGATGTTGGGTACCAGGCTTGGTGAATATAGTGTAAATGGAAGGTTACTGAACCAGAGGGTTTTCTATTCTGACTAGAATGAGGAATTTGAGGAATTTGTTGTACAATATGCCTACATATTAATTGACAAATGTTTCTTTCCCGGTTGCTATTTGCAGGGCTAAATTGACAATGATCGGTATTGAGACTTTCCAGCAGCAGAGGCCTTTTGTGGAGCTATTTATTGATGGAAGACCCCAAGCCAACTTATTTCAAATAGCAACTGACATGTAAAGTAGAGGGGGTCCAATTTTTGGCTGTTTTTTCTCTTGCTCACATCATTATTCATTTCAGGGTTGCAACCTGCAGAGATACTGGAGGGAAAGAAAAGAAAAAGGTTGGAAATAGCAGGCAGATTTCTTGCTTTTCTGTACATTCCAGGTTCGGTTTCACATTTAATCTTTGGATCAAAGTTGAATCATTTGGGCTTTCAAAGTGATCCCCTCTTTGGGATAGATGTTGCATATGGATAAATGCTGAGGGTTTTGGACAGGTAGATTTGGTGATTTTGCATTGGCGTTTTGTGGTTGAAGCATTGATCAAAAGTTTATCAAAGAGCTAATTGGTCACATTAGGCAGATTTGAGTGGCTTCGCAATTGGGGTTTTCTTGGTTGAAGCTTGGATCAAAAGTTTGTCAAAGAGCTAAATTCATCATAGTAGTTAGAATTTGGGGTTTTGCAATTGGTTTTGTTTTTGTTCAGGCAATGGATCAAAGGTCATTTTGGATAATATTTTGAGCCTTATGAAAGTTCTACTCTGCTGACTCTGCATTCAGGAACTGATTGAGCAGAAACTAGGATTATTCATAAAGACTTGCAGAGATCTAAGTTGGTTGCATGATAAGGTGTGCTGGAAGATATGCAACGGGTTTTTCCAGATGGCTATCCAGGTATGATTTCAAAGTTATAGGTTATGATTTTAACATAGTTATGATTTTAATGTCACTTTTTATTTTCGGTGTTGTCTCTTGAGTGCTATCCAACATCACAACTGAGTCTTCCTGTTGCTTCTGGAAATATGATGGAACTCTAGGACACAGATTTTGTATAATGGGTTGCCCAAAGTTTTGGGTGGATTGTTACAAACTTAACTTGGGCTCCATGCTGCTATGCAGTACTGGTGACAATCAATTGATTAGTTGATGACAAAAAATGAATTGATTTTGTGAAATTAAGTTCCATTTGAGTGAAAATATTGGTATTTACACCCATTGTTGGGAGTTGATGTAGTTGAGTAGTCATGACAGTTTGTCACTACTCTTCATGATGCAGTAAATGTTTGCTAGGGGCAGCTCTATACTTGATACATTGATGGCAACTCATCATTTTCTAGTGATGAATTTTAGGCATTTAGAAGTTTGTTGGATTTTAGCCATGATTGTATTGACATGAACAACCGATTCCTTAGTCTGCATTGCTTGATGCCATGGACATTTTGTATCCTCAATATTGGTTGTAGCCCAACTATGAGGACAGTTTTGCCAAGCATTTGGACATTCTCAAGACGTGGTATTGCGAACCAAAAGTGGTGGGGTCTGGTGAGAGTCCACCACTAATGACATGTCTTTGATTTCCAACTGCCACCACCATGCTCAGCTTGCAACACGGAGAATTTCACCATGCTCCTACCTTGCTAAGGAGAAGACAGCCAGCTCCTTCAACAAATATTGAAAAAAAAATATCACTTGGGCTCTGCAGTCACAGACTTCTGTAGCCATGTAGGCACTTTATGACAAAAAAGAAGAAGAAGAAGAAGAAGAAGAAGGGCTGGAGTGAAGAATCCCCCATGATGAAGTCAGCCTCGGGCTCTTTGAGCTGGTCATTCTGAGAAGAAGAATACAGATAAAAAGTGGGTACTTCTTGTGAAGTCATAAATTATCTCTGTAAACTGAAGATGTCAAGAGTCACAAAGGAAGTTGTCATTATGACAAACATTGTGGTACGGCAAATTGTGTGGATTGATTCCATTCAAATGATTTTGAGTACTTTTGGAATGAAAATGGGCTTGTTTGGTGCATTTGTCTCAATTTTGTAGAGTTATCCGTAGAGTAACTGTCTTCACTCTGTCTTTTGGCCCTCCTTTCACCCCCTATCCCCTCTTTTTTCAGCGGTATCCGCAAAGTAAAGACATTTTAATAATAAATCTCAGTATGAAATGCTGATACTCAGCATTTAATGCACAAGGTTCGAGACTAACTTTTAGTAGTTGTACAGTTAGGAGCAGTGAAAAAATATATATGTAGCAGCAGTGGAGGCGCTGAGGACAAAGGAAAGACAGGATGAAAACTCAGTTTACCACCAAAATTGATGGTTTTTCTCAGTTTCACCCCCCTAGAATTGCTTTGTTTTCTTTTGTTTCTTTGTTTTTTTGGTGCAGAGAAGGAAGATCATGGTGGAGCAGCTTGTGCAAGAAAGGAAGCGTGGGACAAATGAGTACGTTGAGAGAGTCTAGGATTATACATACAATTGTATCTCTGGATCTCTGAGTACTCACAAATTCAATACGTAGCAGAAGAGAGATCTTTCTCCGGGCATTTTCTTCTGAGTTTGTTATTATTGTTGTTGTTGTTGTTGCAATATTTTTTTCTTTTGTGGAAAACGAGACAGGAATGTCAGGAGCTAGCTAATTCAGAATGTGCTTGAAGAAGAAGAAGAAGAAGATGATAAATGCTGATGCTGATGATGAAGATGATTGTCTTCTGAACGTTTAGATGTTTCTTTGTTTCTCTAGAATGCCTCGAGGATTCCTGAGGAGCGGTGGTATCTGTACACATAAGTGAGAAGTTCTGGAGTTTGCAGTCTCTCTCCCTCTGTCAATACTTTTGGCTCGACTTCAGTAACGAGTTTTGAAGAGTGCGAAGAAACGAAGCTACACTGGCTAACAAACAAATCTGGTACGGAAAAAATTGCACACGATTGCACACGATTCCCTCCTCCTTGGTTCCAATGTCAAGAGTCTTTCTTCATCTTACTTTACTACTGTACTGCCATTATTGTGCTCTTTTGCGGAGAGAGCAGCGATGATGATTTCCAACTTTGTCTCATGGTCGATTCCAGGATTCCAGGATTCCAGGATCTTCAGTAAGCTGATGATCTATTGCTCGCTCTTTTAAGCTTTTCGCCCGGTTCTCTGACCCTCAAGTTCTCTGCAACAAGATCAATTTAGAAGTTGGATGCAGCCGGGGGGGCACAGTGGAGGAGCAACAGCATTGTTCAACCTCTCTCTTGTTCACCTTGTAAGGGTCTCTTTCCATCAGGCTGCTGTGATCACAGTTACACACTGTGCTATGATCACAGCAGCGAACTGGAAAGCCACTGTCACAGGGCCTGCAGGGACAGTCGCATTCCATAGGAGAGTTGCAACTGTGGTGAAAATATGTAATTATCTAATCATGTCAGGAACTTTGGAACACATGTTCTCATAGAAAAAAGATAGATGTCATTTAATGATGAGTTATAGCTTTCACAGCTCTCATAGCTTTTGCAATTGGTCGATGCTTGACCAGCAGAGCTGTAAATGACTGAGCACAACTACTTGAAAAGACATAATGGAGAGCTACTATATTATGATCGTAGCAGCCTAATGAAAAGATGTCTTGAGTTCTTCAACCTCTCGAATGTCAGCCATTGCTGGTAATTCTGGGTGAACTATGCTTTTGTGGTTTTGTTTGTTTCTTCCTCCCTCTTACTCTGTGTCTTCTGTGTGACTGGCCACTTCTTTTTTCAGCCTTATCATCGCCATCCACTTGGACTTGTCCTCAAGTTTCATGCATATTATTTATAGCTGGACAATCCCATGTGAATCCAGCAATGTCAGCGTAGGAAATTGAGCTCCTTTTTTATGAAGCAAGGTAGGTGTGTACATACCAGTTTTGATCTCAGCTAAACCAATTGAATCCATGGCTGAGGTGGCTGCAGCAATTTCGGAGGCCTTTAAAGACTGTAAAGAAACAAAAGCCAAACATGAAAACAACCATGGGGAAGGCATATCCTGGCAGGTGGTTGGTGAAGGTGATGACAAAGGCATTCCTGAGGTCTCCTGTAAAGGATAAGGCTGATGATACTCAAGACAATCTGGTAATTGGCCTTGCAACCTTGCTTGATAATCTTTCTACTTTCCATCAGTTTCTTCTTGTCTTGATTTGATTCTCCACCATGATGAACTCTATGGATTGAGTGCTCCTTTGAGCTTCCTGTCTGGGTCTGAGTTTGTAGATTCTTTTCCATCTCACTGGCACTTTCTTGATCTCTTCTTGGCTGCTAGTTTGTATTTGGAAAGAAATTTTGTAACTTGGGTTAGGTCCTTTTTCTTTCTTCAGGTTTTTCTGATGCTAGTATTGTTTCTGATAATTTTGTCATTCATTCATTGCTAACATGATTGCCACTGAACAGAAGTCAGCAAAGGTGAACTGGCACTCTAGTTTTGACTTTTCATCTACCACCAAACTGGTGCTAACTCCCCTTCCACTACCAAGAATGCAAGAGAAGGCTTGCATTCTGAATCAGAGTGAGCAGGAACAAAGCAAGCAAACTTTGGATGTAGAGGAGAGGATTGTCAAGCAGTCGATGTGACAGATGGATTTCAAAAGCATCAAGGTGCTTTGAAGTTGAAGGGCAATGTAGGGTTCAATGTGCAAGTAAATGGAAAGGATGCTGTGAGCAGGGAAGAGCAAGCAGCTATCAAGATTTAGCAAGCCTTCCAAGGTCATTTGGTAAGGGTTGCAGAGCTGATTCTACAGTGTCCTATGATAATTCCTCATGTCAGCAAGAGAAACATGATTTAATTGTGAAATGCTTTTTATTTGCATTTTGTCTTCCTTTCAAAAAACAGAAGCTGCACATCCCTATGGAGTGATCATTTCCAAAAGAAATATATGTTTTCATGCTCAACAGATCCATAAGGTGCGGTCAATTGCTTTCAACCTGCATTTGTTCACACAACAACTTGGAAGATTCCATGTAGGAATAGTCCCAGGAGTGTTATTACTTTGTTTTCTCATGACAGGCTCTGAAAGGTCTGGTAAGACTTCAAGCCTTGGTTCATGGATGCATTGTGAGGAGACAAGCTGTCACAACATTGTGGGCTCTGAAAGCTCTTGTGCGAGTCCAAGCTTGTGTCCGTGGTCATTGGGTACGGATGTCACAGCATGACCAAGCTGTACAGCAGCAGATTAAGCAACACCGCCAACTCCTTGCTCAACCTAGTAAAACTGCTGTATGTCAGATCCCTACTGTTGTGTCCCCTTTAGTCCGGTTAAATTATCAGCACACTAGTTTCCCTGCATTTCATGACCTGGACTTAAGGGTGACTGTTGAGAGAGCAAGTTTAGTGGCCAGATCTCTTCAGAACCCCACTGACATAAGAAGCAACGACATTGACCAATTGACCATCCATGTCACAAACACATTAACACACTTGCAATGTGTGTGGTTTTGGCTGGTCTTTAGAGGAAGGAAGTTGGACAACAGTGCCAGACAACGAGGCTAAATTGCAGAATTGAGAAGAGGCAGCACGAAAGCATGAGCAAGCCATGGCCAATGTGTTTTCTCAACACGTATGTTTACTAAACAGCCTTTGTTTGTCATATGTGCAAACCGAGCATCAAGCTCTGAAATACTCTCTTGATTGTCCAGGTGTTTTCAGCTGTCATGTTGCATCATTATGTGCTGAAAGTAAATGACTCTCTATTCCACATATATGCACGGTCAGTTGAAACGGAGCACACCACAGAGGAACATGCTGTCTATTGATTCTGAACCTCATCAACCTCATTGGGTTTGGAGTTGGATGGACTGGTGGATGGCTGTGCATGCATGGGAAAATCACAACCTGGATTACCTGAAAGCTGGTTGTCTTCCATCTGCAAAGTCCTTGGCAGTCAGGACAAAGCATGTTGACAAACATAGGTGATGTGGGCCTCAAGGATGGCCGGAAACCTTCAACAAAGAAACATGAAGCAAAGCCTTGTTTGGTATCCCAACCAGTGCACAATGGGAAGGCTGAACCCATTCCTCTGCCCCTTCCACCTCCACCAAAGCTTCCTGTCCCCACAACTGCTGATTCCCCCATGCAGAACCCTGCATATTCTGGGAAGGCTCCATCCACAGAGCAGTCACTAACCACACTTGTTCAAGATGCAGCCCTGATGCCACCTCGGTCTGTAGATTCATCCTTTTTCATCAGTTGTGAATGAGAACATTGTGACATCACCACCATCTACAGACCATCTATCCTCTTGGCATGTCCCAATCCCTTCAGATCTGCAGGGCAGTCTCTCTCCTGAAGCTTATGCATTGAAAGATGTGACAATAAATAGTGTGACATCAGTTAGCAGTGTTGACTGCAATAGTGCTGGTGATCATGAAAGAGAGGGCTTGGGGAAAGCTAGTCCCAAGCAGTCCCCAGCAGGTTCACAACCTCTTGTCTTAGCACTTTCATGCATTTACTCAAGCATTGAATTGTGGAGATAAAAAGGAGGCAGTTTTCAAGGTTGTGAATTCCCCTCACAGTGTTGTTTGGAAGTGAAGAGTGTTGTTAGGTTCCTTACTGTTATCTCCCTGTGTCTAAGTCGGCCTTTGTCAGACTGTTCAAGATGCTTACTATGCTGTATCACAGATAGCTCTAAAAGAGAGATTCAAACTGTTGTATTTTCTGACATGGGTTGTTCAAAGCCTTCATGCAGCCAACAAGGAACTTCTCAATGACATGGCAAAAAACATGAAGGAAGTGGAGGGTGGTGAAAATGATCTCCCTATGAGTTTCAAGTGAACAACCTGCTGCTACATGGCAGCAATGGAATCTGCAAAGGCCAAGTTCCGCCCTCAAATTAGAACTGAATCTGAGGAATCACCAAGGAAACATCAAAAGTGACTCTCCTTCACTGGTGATACTCAGATCAGCAAGCCTGGCTCCCCCTCCCCAACCCTTCGTTCAAGAACCATGTCTCAGGTACAAACTGGCAGATAATTGTCATTACCTATACTAAGGTGGCCTCTCAGACTTTAATTGCCTTTCTCTATTCATCTTAATTGTATCTGGATGCTAACAGTCTACCATTGACAAAAAAAACTGTCAGGTACACATAAGTCTCGAGGGGGGAGTTTTCATTGAGAAGACTGCAGACATTACTGGCATTGAGTCACCAATTTGCAGAAAATCTTTGGGAGGTGATCAAACAAAAGGTGCTGTGAAGTGGAGCTAGCAACATGGGGATTAGCCTCATGTTCTTTTGGAGGACAAATGATTCTGGCAAACTGGTAACTAGATGCATTATGGAAGCCATGGCGGCAGCACCAGAAACAAGAAGACTGTGGACTCTGGAACCCAAGTTCAATTTCTGTAGTGGAAGTACCAAAATGCACAGTAAGTGGCTTCAAGCTGTTTTGCAGTCTTTTTGGGATGTCACTTTAGTGAGTTCTGTGGAAAGAGAATTATCCATCAGTAAATACAAGCTTTGAAGGCTAATCTGTGTAAGGTCAAAGTAGAGAGTTTCTTGAGGAATGGACCTCAGATATGTACACTACTTGCTTCTAAGTTTTGTACTGATTATTGCTTCAGCCTGTTCCTTTTCACAAATGGCTGCATAAGGTGCATTGTTCACAAATGGCAAAGGTGCCCTCCTGTAGGCTTCTCACAACTACCAGTAAGAAGGTAGGTGCAAGAAGCCTCTTGTAGGCATAATGTGCATCCCTGCTCCTACCCTGCCTTGTGATCTATGTATGGCCAGGCTCAAAACATGACAGTTTTGCCTCTTGGATTAGGATAGGGTTTTGCCTGCTCCTGAGAGCTTTCCCTAATTTGAGGGATAGCCTTGAGGGCAAAGGCCTATAAATTAGTGGAGAATTGTAGGAGCAGGCCCTCTCCACTGTTAAACATGAAAGGTTTTTCATTTGAAAGGCATAAGGTCTTGCATGTGATAAGCAGAAAGGTCCTTCAACTGATGAATGAATCTTCCATGCAGGGAGGTGCTTTCAAATACAACCCCCCCAAAAAACCCTGCTTTACTGATGTGTATCACAGGTGGGTATCCCAAGTTTCAATCCTGGTAGTTTTGCTGCTGGAAGTGAAGTTTTCTGAAACCTCACTTCAACAGCAAAACTACCAGAGACATATCACATCTCATCTACTCAGAGCCTTCATTATTGCTCTGCTAGGCACACTTTCATCGTGAATGAGCAGGACCTATTTGTGCAGAAACCATAACCAACATGCAAACACTATTCTTGTGCATAAGCCAGCTTTCAAACAGTAGGAGAAAGCCTCCCAATGCGCAAGAACAGGGTTCAGGTTGTGTGGAAATTGCAAAAAAAGGAAGTCAGATTATTCACCCAGCATGCAAAAAGAACAGAAGAATCCCAGGAACTATATAGTGGATTTGATTTAGGTACATCTATGACACCAACATACAAAGAAAGAAATATTGCCTGCTTATCCAATACCCTATTATCTGAACATCATTTGAGCACAATTTCATTCAAACTTGGAATGCACTCTGTGACAAGACTTCTTGTTTTAGAAATGAACTAAGCAAATCACGCCTGTGGTATGACTCTCTTCAGAAGGAATCTTACATGAGAATACATCACAAAAGCTAAATTCCTGAAACAAACCAGTTTCAGACGTACACACTGACAAGATGGTGAGTGAGAGCTTACGCGAGGAAATTTCTCTCTACAAAACTAAATCACAACATGTGATGAAAGATTACATTAAGGGCTGCATCTATCTGTGTCCATTTGATCATAGGCTTCCCTCCTTCATTGACTGATGAGTGTTGCAGCAGCAACATCATTGACAGACCAGTTTTGGAATAAAATGCAATCTCTGCGGATGGCATAGCATCGAGTCAGTCGTGGTATGATATCTTCATCATCAGCAAGAGGAGCAACCTTGGAGCCCTGTGCAAACACTGGCTCTGCTGCAGCAATATTTGATGGAGGAGGAGGCAGATGCAGTTGCTGCTTCTTAGCTGCCCAGCAAGTGGTGAGGCAGACTCTGTCATCTTGTGACCGAACAGAGAGGGAGCGTATCTCAAATTCTGAATCTTCCATCCTGAATGATTTTGTGGAGCCCTCAATTGTGTTGCAGCTCAAGCACCCTAAGTTCATGGTTGAGAAAGCTGTGAACAGCATCGAAATTGGTACTGCAAAGCACTGCACACAAAAATTGCAAACAACCAAGAACAAAAAAGCCATCAATTCCCAGGCTTCCTTGACCTAATTGCAGAAGCAGTGAACGAGGAGCTAATATATGTTCGGTAGCTTTCAATGGTCTGCAGCGCTGGTTCAATCTGCACTAGGGCAAACAAAGCTTTTTGAAAGTTCTCTGCTACTATGGTTTTTTCTCTTTTTTTTTTCCCTTTGCAACTATCGCGCCAAACTAGAAGTTTGATACAAGAGTTTCATAAATCCCCAATTCGAACCTAACCGTGGAAGTAATGAAAAAACTCGATATGAAATAGGCAACAGGAAACAGAGTGACATACACACAAGTACTGGCAAAAAACAAATGATCCGAACAAAACATGGAGATGATCCGGAGACAGCATAAGACCCTCACCTGTGCACTTAGGATTCTGCTCCAAGAGATCGACGATAAGCCGTTCCAAAAATCGCTATCCGAGCACTGCAGACATTGTAAGAGGCGGCTCCTTTGTGCGAACAGTTTGCTATCCGCCGACTTCAATCCGTTCGTTTCCTTCCCGATTTATCAACACCGAGTCGGTTTCCAGGGCAGTTGATACTAGGGGCTCATCATGATGCTTCTTGATCCGCGAAAAAAGGAAAACCCTCCTTGACATGAGGAGACCAAGATCTCAACTCTGCAACGCAACAAACCGACGACCGACGGCATGAAAAAAAAAAGCTGTAAAAACTCACAAACAAAGAAGATGCCAGAAACAAAACGAACATCAAAAGATTCTACGCAGACGTAGCAATGCACAAAAAAATACAAAAGATTGCGCAGATCTTGCAACTCCAAAAAAAAAACCTTCGACAGATGCTCTGCAGAAAACGTCGCCTAGCGAGAGACGATGATGCGCCACCGCCACAGCCCTAATCCCTCACCTAATCATGCTTAATTAGTTCAATTAATGAGGTCATAATCTTTGTTTAGTTCACTAAATGAGGATTAGGCGAAGCCGCAAAAACAGCCCTAATTCCTCACTTAATCATGCTTAATGTGTTCAATTAATAAGGCCCTAATCTTTGTTTAGTTCACTAATTTAGGATTAGGCGAAGCCGCAAAACGGCCCTAATCCCACACCTAATCATACTTAATTAATTCACTCAATCATGCTTTAGTAAAGTTACAATCAGGTCCTAATCTTTGTTTAGCTCACTAATTGCGGATTAGGAGAAGATGCAAAACATAGAGTTTCATCCATCGGTTGAAGGATGACGAAGGAGGAAGAAAGTCAGATTATTGTTACTATGAAAGACCTTTATGAATGAATATGGTGTTAGATGATCGTCCTTAAGATTAAGACCTTGATGGATGAGGACGAAGCACATTATTGTCCTAGAAATTAAATCTTCACATGGATGAGGTGGATGATTTAGATGATCTTTCTACAATACTACTTTCATGGATGATGAGGAAGTTGGATTATTGTTGTGGACTAAGACCCTTGATGGATGAGGCTGAAGCAGATTATCATCCAAGAAATAAAACCTTCATGGATGAGGAGGTTAAATTGGATGATCTTGTTACAAGTCAACTCTTCATGGATGATGATGAAGTCAATTGCTTGTCATTAGTGTTGGGCAATTTTCAATTAAAAAAATTTGCTTGGTCCAATTCTTATAAAAGCTTATAAGAATTGCCTCAGTTATTTATTTATTTATTTTCATTTAAAAAAGAACTAATTAAGTTTCCAAAAATTTGGAAAAAAAAAATTCCAACTAATTTTCAAAGTGCTAATAATTTTCATACATTTCATAATAACCAGTTTGCAATTGGTATTTTCACAAACCAATTATCAAAATTAATTTTCTTACATGACAAATTGAAATATTTTTATTTGCTAAAAAATTACAACTTGCAAAAAAATAATTAGTAAAAAATAAAACTGCAAAGATTTGTTTCTAAAATTTTATATGTTCACAATTTCATCTCACTCAAATTAACTTTCAAAATTTTTTAGACCCCTCTTTTAAGTTTACATCCATTTCCAATAATTTTATTAAATTAAGAATTAAAAAAATAACTTGGCTAATTTTTCTCACAAATTTCAACTTTTCTAGATTGTTCGATTGTAAATGACACTATTTTTATATTAGTTAGTATGTAAAGAATTTTTTTTCTTGATTTCAATTTGTGATTTTAGAGTGCTCAAGATTTAAAGGCCAATAAATCAATAATAAGAGACAAGGATTCGTGCTTTTCCCATCATTGAAAAAGGACACTTGATTTCCTTGGGATCCACTTGGTAATGTTTGAAAATCAACAATTTTTTGGCAATAAGCTCTTGTATTGGTTCACTTGTATTGGGTAGCCTATTTAAGAACATCTAGGTTACAATCTTCATCAATTATTCAATTTGTATAATCAACTTCAAATTTTGTCATTGGATGCAAATGATGATGGCATTTTAGAAGCATAAGATACAAAGATTTTTTTAATCATATTGCTTGATGATAACCACACTTTCCTCACAATCAATAAAAAAAGATATTTCATAAAACGCTTTTAAACTTAAAGTTTTACATGATGAACAACTATTTACATTATTAGAACAAAAAATTACCAATTACTACACTAAATTGCAAGTAGATGAGATCGGTCGAGTGGTCTCAGTTGGAGATGGAATTGCAACATGTTGTGAACTTTTCTTTTCTCATATTTTTAGAAAAGAAATGAAAGATTATAAAACATTGCAAACTACCTTTTTTCACGTTGGAAGCAAGCAAAACAAATTCAAGAATAACCTTGGAATCACCATTAGGCAAACTAACATGGATTGGTGAGTTTGTAACTTCTTTCTTTCAATTTTAAACACATAGTTATGGCAAACTACAATGTATTAATAAACAACCAATTGTCATTAGATTTGTTCAAAACATAGGTACTCACAATACAATAGGAGAAAAAGAATCTATAATTATTTTAAAAATGTGTGAAGTTAAAAGAACTGACATTCTCCCACTAATTCTAATAATATTTTATGACCATACAAACATTTTAAAATTATATAACTTTTTGGAACATAATGATTTTACTATCAAACCTATAATCAAAATTATGGATGCAATATAGATATCGTGAAAGTGGCCTAATTTCCTATGCCTCTTTTCACCACATGACTTTGTCACTTGACCTTCACTTTACATTTTTCCTTAAAATGCAATAAAGTTTGACCCAAACTCCCAATATGGCATGAATAGGGGGTCAAAATCTTTTAGACTACCATTATAGCTTAAGGGTCTTTTTAGGGGGTCAACTTACCTACCTTCCTTCGTCAACCTATCTACCCTCCTCTTGGGGGTTCTATTTACCTACTTTAATTTCACCTTGGAAGCATGTTTTAGCTTTTGGAAAAATCTATTTAATTTTTTCATTTTGAAATTTCACCTTGGAAGCATGTTTTAATTTTTGGAAAAGTCCATTTAATTTTTGCATTTTAACATTTCACCTTGGAAACATGTTTTAATTTTTGGAAAAATCTATTTAATTTTTGCATTTTTGCATTTTACCTTGGAAGCATGTTTTAATTTCTTGAAAAATCCATTTGACAAAGGGAGTCACTTACCTAGGAAATATAGCTACTTAGGTTAGATAGACTACCTAATTACTTACATATAGGTTACCTAAACCTAAACCCATGGGACCATTTTGTATTTTGGAAGCAAAAATCTCATTAATGAAACCAATGAACATCCAATTTTAAATATTTCAACAAGGTATCCAAAACAACCTATAAAGGCTAGAATCCTTCCTTTAAAAGCTTTCATGAACAACAAGCAACAAGTCTATTTGGATTTGGCATAATATTTTTTGGCCCATTGGTTTAGCAAAAGTTTTTCTTTGGAATAATCTAGGCTTGAGGAAAAAGGCTTTTTGGATTTATTTTTTGGCTTGAGCATAGACCAGTGGACCATTTTTCACACAAAAGTAAATATAGTTGATTTTTTTAATTTTTAAAATTTGTTTAGCACTTTAGACTCTTTTAACTTTGATAGTTTTAATGTTGAGGGGAATATTAATGATGTGGATGTTGAGGCTTTTGTCCTATTTCAAGTAGCCTCTATTGTTGCAACTAGTTCAAAGGAGTTTTTCCCTGCAACCATGATGGTAGAGGGTGCAACCATGATGGTAGAGGGTGATAGTTAGTTTGTAGATCCAAATGTTGGAGTTTGAGACATCTTAGCAACATTACGCACAACACCTAAATTATTTTGAACCTTGACAAACTTCACTTTAGCTAAGTTTGAAGAGTTGGTGATGCTCATGGTGTCGACTGTCATCAACCATATAAGATCAATTAGCGAAGTTCATAAGCTTTTCAGTTGACCATGTAGGTGGATTCCAAAACAACGCCTTTCAAATTTCACACTACACCTCAAGCAACATAATGTAACCATGCATGATGCATTCATGTGGAATTGGTCCAAGGCTTCTATTTGCAATGATGCACTATTCATTTCATCATGCATTAATAATGCTATTGCGGATGAGATCCTATGGTTGATTGTCAAAGAGAGGGTTATCTTGGTGAGGGGGATCCAAGACTTCCCAAGTTGCATTGGGTTCATGAATGGAACCTTGGAGCAAATTTGTAAGTTATGGAATAATGTGATGCATCGGACTTGGTTCATTGGTAGGAAAAAGATCTATTCAATGAACAACATAATCCTTGTTGACAACCAAAACCTCTTCATTTACATTGACACTAGATACCTAGGGTCATACCATGTTGTAAGCATATTCTAACATTTCAATATCTATGCCAATTGGTGTAACCATTTCGCCCACATGAATGAATCCTTTGAATATTTGTTTGGGGACTTGGGTTACATGGGTGAAGAAATGTTTATCTTGTGATGGATTGGTGAATGTGAATTGTCTTTGGTTATGCACTTGGGCACGATGAAGGCATACAATAAGATGCATGCATGATATAGTAAAATGAGCCATTGGGGGGTTCAAGAGCAAGTGGTGAATGTTAATTAAAAGGTTTGACTTTGCCAAACCCAAGTTTAGCCCCTTGTTTCATAGTGTTGCCCTACTTACAAATTTTATGTAGAGGTGAAGAATTAATGGATATGACTTGTGAGGTCATTGGGGAGCAAATGGGAGATTAATCAAACTTTGGATGGGATGGAGACTTTTAGGGTTGACAAAGGTTTAAGGACCATTTTGGATAGGTTTATGGTACATAGGATTTTAAAATTTAGTCGGAAAAATAAAAGAAAGAACTTCAAACTTGTTTACGAAAAGTTTTATTTCATTTTGGAATGTTGAATTTTATTATTTGATTCTTCAATTTCCCTTCTGGAAAATTAAATTGAATTTTGTAAGTTGTAATTTCACCCTTTGGAAAAATAAATTTTTATTACTACAACCTGAAATATCAAGTTTGAAATTATTATTTTGCCTCCGATTTCTTTTTTAATCGTACAACCTGAAATTTCAAGTTTGAAATTATTATTTTAACTTTAGAAAAAATCCTTCTTATTATTGCAACTTGAAATTTCAATTTTTAAATTATTATTTTCCCTCTAGAAGAATTTTTAAATTATTGCAACCTAAAATGTGAGGTCTAAAATTATTATTTTACCATTAAAATTTTATTTTGATTCCATGAACTACCTATGTTTAATGAAATACTAATAATAAATGTGAGTCTTGGACCATCTAGAAAAGACTATTTAAAACATTCTTAAAGGCATGTCCATCGGTGATTTTCAATTGTTTTAAAACATTATCACATTGAAGAGTGGCTTTGTTAGAATCATCTTGGTTAGTCATCCTAGTTTTCGATTCCTTCAATGCCTCTCACAATTAATATTTTTTATTGTTTCCTCCTGAAATGTACAATTTGGGTATTTTTCTTTGTATGTAGCATATACATTTTTCCAAACTGCATAAGGAATCAATTGGGTTACATGTTTCTTGCCCTTATTGTAGTGCCCAAATTGAAAGTTCTATGCAACTACTAGTATATTCAATTGTACATATTCCATTAATGGTCTATGGGTTTTGTCTTTCCACAACACCTTTGCTTTCTAATGTGTTTCGATTAAAACATGTTTTCATGTAGGTGATTTGACCTTTCATTTTTCACATAAACAATGTTTTTTCTTTCACCCATATTGATTAAACAATTTTATCATATTATTGGTCAAGCGTTGATTAATAGTTTGTAATGTTTCAAACAAACCAACAGTCATTTGAAGAGGTTATCAATTAGTTCCCAAAAAGTTAACAACAAGAGTAAATATATTATGTGCCCCTTTAAACATCCATAAGTCAAAATTTGCTATTGCAAAAATGCAATTTGCCCCTTTTGGAAAAACATATTTTTGTTTAGTTTTTTTCACCAAGTTAATCAATATTTCTGAATAAAAATATTTTTTAAAAAGGAAGACAACTTGAAAACAAAAATGTGAAACTAAACATTTCATGACTAAAAAATTTGGTTTCTTTAATTGGTAAATTTAGTCAAAAAATACCCAATTTAAACAAGTGTCAAAAACACCATTCCATCATTTTGGACAAGTCAATTTCAACATGTTTGTTGTGACTAGGGTGATTTTTTTAACTAGAAGAGTATGGACCATTTGATTGGCCATTTTGACTAGTCAAATTTTTGCCACTACAAGGAATTATGTCCATACCAACCCACACATTTGTGACTTGTGTCCAAATCAACCATTTTTTTGATTATTGATGCAACTATCCTTTGTGGCACCATAGTAAAAACGACTTGTAGTCGGAAAAACAACTAAAAAGTGGTTTATAGTTGCATATTCAACTATGATTTGCGACTAATGTTAGTTTGGATGAAAGTGATGATGAAAAGTGGATGTACATCATCTATTTTTAGTGGCATTTCAAAATAGATGAAAATGTAGTTGTTTTTGCAACTTGGGATGTGGTTCATAGGCCACTAGACACCACGTGCCATCTTATTCAACTTCAATTGTGACTATAAATCCTAGTTATAAATGTACATGAAATTAAATGTAACAAAAATGAATTGGCCAATGAAATTGTTGGATTTGTGATCTAATTTTTTCCCTTAGCTTTCTTGAATGAACTAACCATTAAATGTGTAGTAGGGTTTAGGAGGTTTTTGAAACTTTAAAAGACCCATGGCATTGGTAAATATGAACAATTATTTAGAATTTTCAACATTAAATTTTATCATGTTGATATATCATAATGTTTTTTAATTAGTTAATTAATTAGGTAGGCTAAGTAATAGGTAGTAGGTTTTGGGTACTAATATATAAGTAGGCTTATTATCAAATTTTTGTTTTGTGGTAGGTAGGTAGGTAGGTGGTAGCCTACCCTACCTTATTTTATTCGACCTACCTTAACCTAACCTAGTATATCCTACTTAGCCTACCCTACTTAACTTAGCCCTTTAAGCATTTACATTGAACCTTTGACCTTCCCAATAAGAAACCAAGTCTTTAACCAATGGATCACACCATCAAAAGGTGTTCAACTTTTGTCAATTTTTTTATTTCACGTGTTTATTTTAACACATCATTGCAAAATTATGAAATGCAAAGGTAGGTAGGTAGGTTGTAAGAGATAGGTGGGTGGGTGGATAAGTAAGAAGGTAGTTAATATGTAAGTAAGTTATATGTGGGTGGATAGGTAGGTAGGTAGTACACTTAGGTAGGTGGGTGGGTGGATAGGCAAATAAATAGATAGGTAGGTTGGTAGGTAGGTAGGTTGTAAAATTGTAAGTGAAAGGTAGAAGGTAGGTTTGTAATAGGTGGGCTTATTCACGATTGGGGTTCCAAAAAAAAGAAAAAAAAATGTAGGATTTTTATGGGGTTACTTTTTGCAAATAACAATATTTGAAACAAAATTAAGTGAAAAAAATTGATTAGTCCAATTTAAGATAATTCATGTGGTGGTGGTGAGTTTTCACATTCATACATAATTATGTATGAATATTTTGGTTTATAGCTAAAAATTTAAAAATTCCTAAACATTCCTGAAGTGAGTTTCAATGGACAACCAAACATGTTTTTTGGCAAGATTATTTCCTACACATGTGACTTGCACCTCAAGCTAAACATTTTGAACCTGTTGAATATAATTTTTTTGTCAAATGGTAAAAGAAATGAGTCATTTTCCTTGCAACCTTTTTTTTCGAATTTTCAAGACTTTGAGATTTTTGTATAATTTGGTTTTTCATCAAGTTCATCCAATCAACATGTACTTTCATAGAAAGAGGCATGTTTTTGTTTTACAAAAAATTTGAAATCAATTATATGATTTTATGCAGTCCTTTTTATTCCCTTAAAAAAAAGTGTATTTTAGACATTTGATATAATTAGTTTACAAAACTCAAAATGACATTTACATAGTATCCAAATTATTTTAAAATATTTGTATTAATTTAACAAGACATCATTTTATCTATTGGCATATAACAATCGACTACAAATATAATAATGTAAGATAAACAAAATCCAAAGTTGTTTTTTGCAGTGCTTTAAATACAAATCATTATTTTTTAATACCCCAGTCGTGAATACATCTAGGCATTAGACGTCCCATTTGACTAGAAAACTAATGATGTCAATTTTTTTATGTTCAATTGGACTAAATGTCCCATTTGATTAAAACCCATTGGCCATTTTGACTAGGGTTATCTAACTTAATTAGATGTATCGATCAAATAAATCAATTTAAACAACTTGATTAGTCAAAAAATACATGCTTCAGGCCTCTAATCAAACTTGACATGTTTGTTAGTAAAAAAAGATCACTTACTCAATTTGAATTGTTTGAAAAACCAAGAATTTTAGTAGTGTTTGAATTAAACACTTTCCACAAATTAAAAGGGAAAATGATCTTCACAATTAAAAGTTTTAAGTTTTGTAGAATTTTTTTTTGTTGCACATCATCCTTTTCAAAAGGATCTTTTACACCAAAAGATAATAATATTGCATTGTTAGATACACTAGGCCTTTTTTTTGCTAGTTGCTTTTCCACAATTCCTTTCGCTTGATTATTGATTTCAATTTCAAATGCTTTTGCAATTATGGGATGGTTTACATCCACATGTTTTTTCAAAATAATTTTTCCATAGGTCTTATCATATTATATTAAACCTTTTCTTTTTCATGCTTGGATTAAATGCATTTATAGGATTGTTGTAGCTTGATGATTTTGAGGATTCTATCCTTTAATCTTTTTCCTACCATTAACACAATAGAAGACCCAACATATTGCATTTATGTTATGCACTTTTCATATTTTACTTTGAACATTCAATTTTTAAAGATTCATTTCCATATTTTCTTTTCCACTTCGTTTAGCTTTGTTATTTTTTGTTTAGTGACTTGAGATTATTTTCCAATCCATTAATTTTTTCCTTCATACTTATGTCATTGAAATAGATTTCATTTTCATTTTCATTTTCATTTTCGATTGTTATTAATTCTCATTTCATTTAACTACACTATTTTACACAAGAAATTTACATAATAAAATGGAGAATCAAAACAAGTGTATGTTTTGCAAAAATAGTGATTTTTGTTTTTATATTTTAATATTTAAATTATCTATGTTATGAAACCTAAATCAAAACATTACAAGCATTGACAATGGGAAAATAACTCACTTTTTTTCCCTTCTTCATCATACCAAAAAAAAATGCAATGGAAAAAATGTAATGTAATAAAAAAAAACACAATTTAAAAATGAATCCAATACACAACAAACATGTTGAAATAGTTAGCATAATACAAAACAAATACAACAAAAAACTTTCATACCAACAATACAAACAAATAAATAAACACAAAAAAACCATAATCAAACAATACAAATAGAAAATAAATAAATAAATGAAAAAAAAACCTTTGATCAAAAAAAATTCAAAGACTCAAAGACTTAAACTAATGGTTGAAAACTAATAGCTAAACTCATTAATTTAAACTAATGGCTAAACCTAGTGGTTAAATTCATCGACTTAAAATAATGGCTAAACCTAGTGGTTAAATTTAAGGATTTAAACTAATGGTTGAACATAGTGATTAATCTTAAAAATTTAAAGTAATGGTTAAACCCAATGGTTAAATTCACCAACTTAAACTAATGGCTAAACGTAGTGGTTAAACTCCACAACTTAAAATAATGGTTAAACCTAGTGGTTAAACTCAAGGACTTAAAGTAATGGTTAAACATAGTGGCTCAATTTAATGATTTAAAATAATTGTTAAATGTAGTGGTTAAACTTAGGGACTTAAAGTAATGGCTAAACGTAGTGGTTAAATTCAGTGATTTAAACTAATGGTTAAATTTAGTGGCTAAAGTCAGGGATTTAAAGTAATGACTAAATGTAGTGGCTAAACTTAGGGATTTAAAATAATGGCTAAATTTAGTGGTTAAACTGAAGGACTTAAAGTAATGGCTAAACGTAATGGTTAAAGTCAGGGACTTAAAGTAATGGTTAAATGTAGTGGCTAAACTTAGGGATTTAAAGTAATGGCTAAACTTAGTGGTTAAACTCAAGGACTTAAAGTAATGGTTAAATGTAGTGGTTAAATTTAATAAGTTAAACTAATGGTTAAATTCAATGATTTAAATTAATGGTTAAACTCAGCAATTTAAAGTAATGGCTAAACATAGTGGTTAAATCTAATGATTTAAATTAATGCTTAAACCTTATGGCAAAACTTAATGGCTAAATTTAACAATTTAAACTAATGGTTAAATCTAGTCACTAAACTCAATGATTTAAAATAATGGTTAAACCTAATGACTAAACTTAGTGATTTAAAGTAATGGCTAAACCTTGATTAAATTTAATTACTAAAATTAATTTAATGGTTAAACATAATGATTAAATCTAATTGATAAATTTAATGGTTAAATTTAGTCAATAAACTTAATGGCCAAACCCAACTTAAACCTAGTGGATAACTTTCATGATTAAACATAATGGCTAAACCTAAGTTATATTTAATGGCTATACTTAATGGTTAAATGTAAGCTAGATTTATTGGCGAAATTTAATGGTTTAACTTTGGTTAAATTAATGCCAAATTTAGTGATTAAACATAATGGTTAAACGTAGTGGTTAAATTTAAAATAAATTTAATGGTTAAATTTTGGGTAAACCTAATGGTTAAACATAGTGGTTAAAATTAGGTAAATAAATGATATGTAGGTAGGTGGGTAAGTAAGTAAGTAGGTAGGTATGTAAGTAAGTAGGCGAAAAGGTGTAGGTAGATAGATAAGTAGATAGGTAAATAATAAGTAAGTGGGTGGGGGTGGGTAATAAGTAGCTAAGTAATTAACTAAATAAATAGGTGGATGAATTGGTAGGAGGTAGATACATAGGGTAATAGACCATGTCATATTTGATTAAAATTCATTAGCCATCTTGACTAAACGTTCAACTTGATTAAAAACCATTGGTCATTTTGATTATGATTATATAACTTATCAAATAAACCATTATAGTCAAATTTATCAATTAACAAATACATGTGTCAGTTAAACCATTGGCCTTTAATCAAAATGTATATGTTCATTAATCAATATAACAAGTTACTCAATTTGAACCTTTAAAAAAAAACTATGAATTGTAATAATGATAGGAAGATGAGTAAGAATGTGTCGTGCCCGTACATGGCTTCATACATGATGGCCAGTTACGGGCATGCCCATGTGCGCTTTTGGGGTTAATGTACGGTCTTAGACGACTGTACGCTATTAGGTACTAAGCGTTTCAATTTGTTGGCGACGATATAAAAGGCCCAAACCTTTCTTTCTCCTTTTAGTTTTTCTAGAATTCCTTTGTCAGGAGTTTCCTCCATAATAAGCTAGGATTTCTAAATGCTCACGGCGGCCATTGCACGACCACCATCTACATACATTTCATTTCCTTCTTTCTTTACAATTCAATTCAGAAAAACTCCACTTTCTGGGCTTCATGTTGAAAGCCACAAATTTCTTTTACTTGTAAGTTCTTGAGTTTTAAGTTATTGTTGCTGCTAGAGGGTGCTAGTGTTACTGTTGCCGAAGGGTGTTGACGTTATAGTAAGGAGCTTGTGTTATGCCAATCAAAAGAGCCACGAAACATGTTTCAAAGCTCTATCTTTTTTCTTTCTTTCTTGCTCTTTTTTTCTCTCTTAAAACTATCGAGTTAAAAAAAAAAAAAACACAAATTTTGGCCGATTGCCATCGCCGTAGAGCAATGTAGTGCTGCTTGCTGTTGTCGCGAGCACTAGTGCCGCTTGCCATCGTTGCACAATGTGCTATTGTCCATTGTTGCTATGAGCTACAACAGCGTTGTAACGCAACAATGCCTTAGCGCTGCCACGATGCCTGTTGCGAGCTGAAGCAGCGCCGCAGTGCTGTTACAACGCCTACTACAACAATGCCATAGTGACACGAACTACAGCAACGTTACTATGACACTTGCTACAACAGTGCCGCAGTGCTACCATGACGCCTGTTGTAGCATCGGAATGATGCGAGTTGAAGCAGCGCCGTAGCGCTGCCACAATGCTTGTTACAATAGTGCCACAACAACGCGAGCTGTAACATTGTTGCTACAATGTTTACTACAACAGCGTCGTAACGTAACAGTGCTGCAGCGTTGCCATGATGCGAGCTGAAGCAACATTGCAGCGCTACTACAATAGTGCCGTAACGACGTGAGTTGTAGTGGCGTTACTACGACACTTGTTGCAATAGCACTGTTGCACTCCCATGATGCATGCTGTAACAGCGCCGCAATGTTGCTGTGACGCAAGCTGTAGTAGCGTTCCTGTAACGTAAGCTATAGTAGCACTCCCACGACGCGTGTTGTAACAGCGTTGTAGCATTGTAGCGGCGTGAGCTTATTGTGCTGCAGCATCGTTAGCTTGAAGTGTTATAACGTTGAGAGCTTGCAGTGTTGCAATAGTGCGAGCTTGCATCGCTATAGCTCCATGTTGCCATCGGCCATCACCGCAAAGCTCACGGGCACTTTACGGCGTTATGACCTTCAACATTGCGGTGTTGATTTCCGTCCATGAATTTTAATTGGTTGAACTTCCGTCCGTTAGACTTTCGTCCAGGGACTTCCGTCCGTTGGTCCTGCATCCTGTTGTCATGTCGTTGTACATCCTACATCTTGCCGTCCTGCCTTTTCATCTAATGTCTGTTTGACTTTCGTCCAACCTTTGTCCGATGTTCGTTTGAACTGCATGCGATCTTTGTGTGTCATGGGTCATTCCTAACAACGCACTGTATTATTCTTCAAATTGTATGTTGTGTTAGAATTTTGTAGTTAGTGCTGTGTACTATCACAACATTTTAGGGCATGGGACAACACCATGTCCTCGGATGATGAGAGCACTATCGTTCGGCTAGAACCCAGGTATCAGCTACAAAGTAACACACAATCCTTTGAGCCGATTTTTTTGAGTTCACGATCTTCACGATGGTACCATCAAGCATCCACAGCACCACCATCATCTAGTACAACTCCTACCAAGAATTCAGGTTCAGGTTACACTACATCAACATTACATCAAAGTCCATTTGGAGGGGTTAATAAGTGGGGTACGCCTATTGCTACACCTATTTTCACACCATCGTCGTATACTCCGTTGCAAGCTGTGACTTCAACTCCCATATACACCATGGAGGTCAATAGTTCCTTTGGGAGAATTGAGAAGTTCAGCGCAAGGCCAGGTACTATTTTTTTGAGGGAGTTCAAGGCAATTTTCTCAACTATGGTTTGTGAATTGGAGCTCAAGTATGACGCTAATTACATTGAGGTGTTTACATTCAAACAATTGGCTTGTTATATGCACTATGAGGCATTGGATGTCTATGAACAACATCTACAAGGATTTTGGGTGTCACCCAGATTCCCAATCTAGCTTACGCCATAGCCATCGCCACCGCCTTTCAAGCTGCTTTGCAAGCTGTAATTGCACATCACGGGATTGTGCCGAATAATCCAAACCCGGTACCTACTTCAATAAACCTTTCTCCTCAACAACTCATTGCTGCTACTGCAAGCATTCCTCCCACCACTGATGCGCCAGCTTTTGCTGATCTAGTGGGGGAATTTTTTCGAATTCTTGAGCTGGAATTTCCAGTCAAAAGTTCTAAAAAACTTTTGCAGCTCGCCACCTTTTCTCGGCAGAAGGATGAAACCCTCAAGATGCTCTACAGGAGGCTTCTCAAAAAGGATACCCATAGCATCACCGATTTGGAAGCTGCCCATCGGTATCTTCGTTCGTTGAAAGGTACTCCAGCACTCCACGCGCATGTTTTCCAACGGGTCTTTGTAGAATTTGGAGACTCGTACACTTTGTTGGATGTGTACAACATTTCCGAAAAGCTGGAATTGGCTCATGCACATTATGAAGCCAGTACTATGGGGCCTCCATCACGTTCAAGGCCTTAACCTACACAAGCTGCGCCAATTAGATCATCACATTCTTCTTCAAGGACAAAAGCAGTGCACTCGGTTACACCCATCTTACCTTCTTGCAACTATTGTGGTAATCCTACCCACAAAGCTAATGAGTGCAACATTCCTTCCGAGGATTTCTTTTGTGATTATTGTGGGAAAGAGGGACATCAGGAATCTGTCTATTTTGCCAAATTCCCAGAGTGGAAGCAACTCCGATTACAACAACAAAATCTGCTAGCATCTTCTGCTGTCCCTCACCCAAAAGCCAAGGCACCTCACCCTTCCACTCATGCTTTGCCCACCAAGGGTAATTCCAACAAGAATGCTAAGAAGAAGGAGCATAATGTTGACAAGAGGGAGGTGCTTTAAGCCCATGCAATTCAAGTTCAAACTTTACAAAATGAACTCGAATCATTGAGGGTTCAACTTGCTAATCTAAAAGGCAAGTCCTCCCAACCAGCTAGTCATGCCCAACCTATACAAGCTTCAGGATCACAAGAGGGACCTCCTAGGTCGTTCTATGGCCTTCCACACAATGGTATGGTTGGGGAGTATGTTCTTTCCACTCCACACAATTCTAGTCTCACACTAGAATTTGCTACTTCTTTTTGCCCTTCCTATGTCGCGGCACTAGAAGCTAGTGTGGCACCTAGAGTTTCTGCCACTAGGTAGGTAATTTAGACTGATGGACTTGCATCTGGTTCAAGTCCTATTACCAGGGCTAGAGGAGCTCGAGCAGTCATGCCATAATCTTTTCGTCCTTTCAACATGGAAGAAGAACGCACCTTGTTGGCAAGGGGGGAGGAGACTACTACACCACAAGCTGTTAGGGCATCAAATTCTTGTGTCCCAAGAGTACATGTACATCAGGAAAACACACAATTTTCCACTGATCAGCTTATGGAATGCTAATTTCAAATGCATGAAGTGGCGCAAAAGCTTGTGAATACACCATTGTTTAGTTTTCAAGATTTGAAGTTAAGCACCAAGGACATAATTGCAATCTTAGAGGATACCTTGAACACTACATCAGGTCTTCTACCAATCCCTGATCCACATGCTACAGAGGTCCCATCCAACACCTTGGAGAGACATTCAATTGGCTCACGTGTTGCAGATGGCGTTCGTAATCTGGTCATAGTTCTAGCATGGCTAAACTAGTGGGCTTTCCTACCTTTGATTCTACATTCACATATTAGAAAGGAGTTCAGAAACACCTCACTTGTGGATTTGTTATTCAGCAAAGGTGTTATGGATAGCCATTCTCTCCACAAAGTCTCTCACTCATTTTTGAAGGTGGTGCCTAGTGAGAGAACTTCGATCGCCACCGGAGTTGCCATTGTTGGTAATACTGGGTCAGCAATCCAAGTGGGAGGACATACACCCAGAGTGGTACTTCTTGACACAGGTGCCCAACCAGTGATTCTTGGAGTTCAATTTGCCAAGAAGATGGGCATGCTTGATTCTAAACTATGGAAATTTATGTGGCAGATTTGCACCGTTAGTGGGAGCGTAGAGGAGGTACTTGGGGAAAGCTCGGATTTGATTGCACTTAAGTTCAATGAAGGTACAGATCAGGAGCTTTGCTTAAAGGTCAGATGTTTAGTCACCAATGCCACAAGTTATGATGTGCTCATTGGGCAAGAGGCCTTGTTTCCACCAAGTTTCACAATTGATAACTGGTTCGAACATGCATACTACCGAGTGGATTGGGAGACTGATGGCCACCACCTGGGATACATACCCCTTGATTTACATGGGAACCATAGTCCTATGGCTCACCATTGTATGCTCAAGGAA
>Ga0116229_10000205_pt1 | contig 67354 bp, 53 predicted proteins | sample S1TSphgellanicum_3_FD_87313 | JGI IMG/M metagenome (GOLD analysis project Ga0116229, IMG submission 87313) | Host-associated microbial communities from peat moss isolated from Minnesota, USA - S1T2_Fc - Sphagnum magellanicum MG | ecosystem: Host-associated > Plants > Peat moss > Unclassified...
TGGTTTTTGTGTTTTTTTGTTAACTTAAAAAAACCTAGTATAAGTAATAATTGCCGAAAAATCAACTGCCGAATTTTTTTTTTATTAATTTTTTCAATTCCCCCCCCCCCCCCCCCACTTTTTCCTTTGTACAAGTAGTTGCACTTTTCTGAAAGTCAAAATTTGGCTATTTTTTGCTAGAAAAAAAAACACTGCTTCCCATAACCCGTAAGCTTGGCTAACATGTGCATTCAATTATATCCCATAACTAGCTTGAATGCACTAGTCACCATGAATAGTTTTGGCACTCAGATGCTTCACCTATTCATAGTGACTTGTGTGGTCCTGCTAGGTACCTAGTTTATCTTGGTTTTAAACAAGTCTTATCTTTTACTTTTTGGAAAATAACCAATTGAGCTCTAGCATGGCTCTGATAGATTTTTGTAATAATGCAAAATGTGGCAATTTTATTTTTCCTACAAGCAAATGCTTTGGCTACTATGATTTTTTTATTAGGAGTTAAATGGAAACCTATTCAAAAGTTTGGGAATAAGTAATGACCCTTCAAAAAATTGCAAATTTTCATAGTTTTACTGTAAATTTGAAAAATTGTCAAAATTTTGAAAAATCTTATCATAGTTTCCAAACAACAAAATTAGAAAAAAAAAACACAACAACAACACTAAAAGGAAACATAGAAAATCAATTCCATTGAGGAAAGCTACTAAAAAAATAGAATTGAACATACAAAAGCATTGTGCACCTAATAAAAATAATAAGTCCAAAAAATAACTAGGTCTCTCCATTTGACAAGTTGAAATGTTGCAAACAAAATTGCTAGAAGCAAAATTAGTAGGTGCCAAGACTCCAAAATAAATTAATAATAGAGCTTAGATAATAACTAAATTCAAAATGTAATAAAACTAATGTTGGAAAGATTTCAGCAAATGTTACATCATAATCATTAACACTACTAAAGCAAATGCACCTTTAAATTTAAGAAAGTTAAACTTAAGACCAACCTCCTTCAATTAAAAATGAAATTGAAAAAAACAAAATGAACAAAGGACACATGACTTGAAGGGTTCATAGAAAATTTTAAACTTACCACTACATTCCTTTTTTGTGGTAAAACCCAAATTTTAAACAATGTTATTCAACAACCCTAATCCTCACATGAGAAAAAAACAATGGCAAATACATTTCAAATGCTGGGCATGATTTGGCTCTAGCTATGAATTATGTAGTCGAAACATGGCTTCAAAATAGCTTTATTTTTACAAAATTAACACAAGGCCCGGTGACCTAGGAAAAGACCAAGTGCAATTTAACTTTTGATAGCCAAAAATTAAAAGTGCTTGTTCTAAAACTCATGTGCTCCCCCTAGTGTTTATTTTTCTTTCAAGTTCTTTGTTTGGATCTTGTCCATGGAGGATGTCCTCATTTTGCCAAGAATGGGTAGTTTTGTGGCTCACTTGTATGAAGTGCATTATGTCATGCTAAAAATCATATTTCAAAATCGTTAGACTTTTGGCATAATGCAATAGGCTTTCAAGACTTGTAATTCAAATGAAGTTAAAGCTTATCTCTCTTTCCTTTTCACATTGCCACCAATGATATTTTTTTCAATTTTGTGATGTGCCTAAAGTGGCAATCATCTATAAGAGGATTTAGCCAAATTTGGCTATAATAATATGAAAATACAAAAAATCAAACATCATGTTATATTTTTTTTATTTATTAAAAATTAATGTAAAATTAATTTTTTGCCATCTTGGAAAAACTTTGCCAGAACAAAAAAACCCTACTTGCTACAAAAGTGTTTTTTTCCCATTTTGTGATGTCTCTAAAATGGCAATCACTCATAAAACAATTTCTCCAAATATGACTTTAAAGAAATGTAAAAAACCATTATTTCAAGAGAGTTATGGGAGAAAAAACCAAAGTATGAGCTCAATTACATATACCAAAATGGGGTGCAAATACAAAGATAGGAGCCAAAAATCATTTTAAATAGTGGTGAAAACTGTAAACTTTTTTACATATGTTTTTTTCTTGACATTTTAAATTTATGTTAATCATTCCAAGTTGTGTTAAATGACTAATATGAATGGTGAGTAATTCAAATTAAAAATTCATTAAATTAAAATTTGGGTTTTGGTTTTAAGAAATGATGTTTGAACTTAAATAGGTACCACATCAAATTGTGGTTAATTTTACAAATGACTAAGTAAAAGACTATTGTAATAACATAATTTTGATGGTTAAAAAATTTAGATGATAGTAACCTATTACCCAAGTTCAAAAAACACTCACAATTTAAAAGATATGGAATTTTAATTTTTTAGAAATTCAAAGTATTTTTCAATTTTTTAAATTTTCAAGAGTCTTTTACCACATGTAAATGGGGTGTAATGTGCATAACATACAATTTTTTTTTGTATTTTATGGTATAAGAAACAAAAACCTACAGTAGTTAGCATATTTTGGTATGATTCAAAATTATAATAAATTTTCAAGATGAAACGTAGAATTTGGTAAAATTTACATATTTTGAAAAATTCATATTTATTCAACAATGATTAACACAAAACATGTGATCTAGTGGGGCAACTATATGTATTTTTAATAACAAGTTGCAAAAGATTTTATTCAAAAAAAATTAATTATATGAAAAAATGAAAAAAGACTAAAAAAGACTCATAGTCCTTTTGTAAAGTAATCATGTTGGTTCCCATCTATGTACTTGCACCCAATGATCACATGAACTAGGTATCTATGTGCTATGGAAGGGGTTCAATTGGGTATATGGTATGTAAGGTTTCCAATCTACTATTTTGAAAACCCAATGTGACCCATCACCCACAAATGCATTAGTTCGAGAAAACCCACTTTGGGTTCTCATGTGGATGAAACCCAAATCAGCCTCTCTTGGGGTCTAGGTAAGTTTTGGGAAAAAATAAATAAAAAATTCCATGCTGTTTTTCCTTTTTTTACTTTTTTTTTTAGGGTTTTTTTTCTTCCTTCTTGCTTCCTTCTTCCTTTTAATCCTCATGTTTTTTTTCTTTCTTTTTTTCCTCTTATGTAGTGATAAGTTTGTAGAGCAACTCTCTACTCTTTTTTTTTTGGTTTGTTTTGCAATGGAGCTCATTGGTGTGTTCTTGGTGTTTGGGGGGTGCCATGAAACCATTATTGCCCCTCTTTTATCATTGCAAACTTTTTTCCAAGCTTGAATGATTATCCATGTAAGTTTCATCCTTGAACATTTTTTAATGATAAAGTTCATGTGGCCTTTAATTGCAAATGATGACAATAATCTTGCAACTCATTGTCATCATTGATTTTTTTTTCAAAAAAAGAAGAGAACACAAGAAGGAGAAACAAAAAAAAGAATTTTAAAAAAAAAAAAGCAAAAAGGAGAAAAAAAATAAAAAAAAGAAGAAAAAAAGAGAAATTTTATAAAGGAATAAAAAGAACAAAAAAAAGTAGAAGAAAAAGAAGAGCTTTTCTTTAAAAAAAAATTTTGTCTTGGGAATTTTATTTTATTTTTAATGCAAAAGATTGAATTTTTTTGGTAATGTATGTTTGGAAACTTAAAAGGTTTAGATGTGCTAATTTTGGTAGAGTATGTTTGGAAAGGTAAAAGGTAAAGTACTATTTGATGCACAAGCACTCAATTTTATGGAACATCATGAGGAGTATTCATGTAGGTTGCTAATGTGCATAAATTCAATATGAGCTCTAAAGGATCCACCATGGTCATTGCAACATAGACATAAATGGTTGAAATGTAATGTTTCCTATGATTGAGTTTATATAGTGTAACAAAACAATTCGGATATGAAAAATCAACACAATCATTGTTTTCATGAATCCAAAATGATTCATGGATGATATGCCTTCATATTCACCCATTTTTTTCCTTTTTTCCTTGTTTGGTTTAAGGTTTTTTGGAGTGCTAAAGATAAATATAAATGCTATAAATGCTAGATCAAAGATAAACTTATGTGCCCCCTTGGCATTTATCTTTCATTGAATGTTACAATTGTGGGTTGTTGTTTTAATGTAAATTTAGTGGGACTAATAAAAACATGTTTGTGATGATTGTGATTTATTTTTAACTAAAGAATCATAACATTTATACCCACCAACATGTGAAAAATGGGACAAGAGCAATAATAACCTATTGCCAATTGCATGGGATGGGCAATGTGGACTATAGTTCTAAAGAAAATTCTCCCCCAGATAAAGATTAAAGTGTGGGTAGGATTGTATGTAATACACATTTTTGACATAATTTTATAGGCCTGACAATTTCCATCCACCTATTGTGTACACAAAGGCTAGGGTTTTCATTTGAAGATGTCATCCCTTATTACATTTGGATATGTGTAAAATAATTTTGATTTTTGATAAATTTTTTGTGTCTTAAGCTCAAAACCATCTTCTATTCTTTATAATAATTTCACATTTGCATTGTTAAATTTTTAAATTCATAAGCAATACCTACATACTATCCTGTAAAATCCCCATGATGAAAGGAAAAATTTGCAATACCCACATATGGTGATGCAATACACATTGGGCATTTGGAATCATGTGCAATGCTCACATATGGGTCACAAATATGCATTGAAATATGAACAAAATATTGCAATACATGCATATAGGTCACAAAATATCACTAGAAGAAATTTGGAAATAAACAACTACAATTTTAATTGCAAAAGAAAAAAATTTAGTCATAATACACATGCAACTACAAACCTTGCATTTGCTTTAGACAAGTGGCAAAAGACAACTAATCGCAAAAAATCTCCACATGGCATGTATAATCACATCAATACTTGCATATTGCTTGTGATTGTAAGGATTTTTCATCCGTTCACTAATCGTAGGGCCATTGGGCAACATTTTAAAATTAAATTAACTTTAAATGATTTAATATAATTTTTTTAAAGGGTGTTGGCAAGCTATGATCTACACAAAAAAATGTCATAGTTTGACAGTTTTTAGTACCTATCCAAATTTCAAACATCATGGTGGAAATTTGGAAAATAATTTTCATTAAATTTTTTTAATATGGTTTATATCCCAATCTAACATTATGTTGTGAAATCAATTCACATATGAATGATATAATAGTCCAACAAAATATTATTTTAATTTGGAGAACCCTATCACATTTCTGCAATTTCAACAAAAGGACTAAGAAGTACTACATTTAATAATAAATTTTCCATGAAATTTTACAAATACATAAAAGAAACCATAAACAAAAATATTTCCCATCAAAGTTTTCAATTTTTTTCAAAATCGTGGAATTTAGATCAAATGATTTTTAAATGTTCATTAGTACATTATGGTATGACAATGTTGATGATTATGATTTTTTTAGGTAGAAAAATATTTTTTCCATTGAAGATTTACTTAGGCTAAGTGTTTTTTTAATCATTTGCCAAAGTAAAATGAAGTTTTGAATTTTTAAAAAAATGGAAAACTACTATCAAATAAGGGTTTAAAAAAACCCTTTATTAAATTATTGGTGTACATTTACACAAATGTACAATTATGTCTCAATTTCATATTCATATGATTTGTTGACATGTGTCACTTCTTAGGCTAAACTAAAAAATTAATTTAGGTAGCTAGGTAAACACCTAGGTTAAATAGCCTAACTATATATGTAAGGTATATTTGGCCAACATGCCATTGTTGACCACAACAATGTCTATTGTGAGATTTGATCTTCAAACCCCAAGGATGGATATGAACTCCTTTGCCATCAAACCACCCCACTTTATGTGAAAATGTAATTCAATGCATTTTATTTACCCCATACCTAATTTTAAACATTGCACAAAAATCAATTTCTATATTTCATATCTTATTTATATTTGTCCAAATGGAAAAAATTAAGTTTATTTTTTAAGTACTTTCAATGATGTACACAATTAAATATACATTAATTTGAATAAATTGAAATTTATTGGAAAAAAATTCAGCCAAATGCTTTATAAATGAAAAATGTTTTATGGCTATTATTTAACAATAAATAAATAAATAACTTATATCCCACATATCAAACCTTCATTTCATTAAAAACCATAGTATAAAATGTGATTATAATATATCATAATTTTAATTAATTCACATTTTTTATTATGAATGGATAACATATCAATTTGAAATCACATTTCATAAAAATATAATAATAATTTTTACATTAGTTATAATATTGTGAACTATAATATTTTTTATATTTTAAATTATAATTAAATAATATTAAATAATATTAAATAAGAGATGAATTTGATGGAATTTTATATTTTATATTTTTACAAATATAATATATAAATTCTATTTGAAATTGTGACAAAAATATTATGATCAAATAAATGATATATATATATTTAAACATGAAACCTTTATTTGATTAAAAAATATAATATTTGATTATGATTATAATATGTTGTAATTTTACCAATAAAATTTATTTCACATGTATAATATATAATTAAATAATCATCATATATCATATTTATAAATAGATCATAACTAAATACATTTTATATATATTTTATTTTATTTTATTTTTTATTTTATTAATGTCAATATACAAAATACCAACAAATAATTAGACATTGGTCAAGCTGATTATAAAGCAAATATTGCAATTCCAAAGATGCCACATATGTTTTAATCATCAAAGTATTGTAAATGGTAATATTTTTGGCCCTAGTTTCCAAAACAACTATGACCAATTACAAAAACAACTAGGTTTTCATCCATCAAGGATCCATTCACAATATTGGATGAAAAATGTGCATTTTCATTTTTATTTTCCATTCAAACATGTAACACTCATAAACCATAGTCACAATTGCAACTTCATTTGGTTATATTAACACTGTAGTTGCATATGTGACTACAATAATTGCATATATGATTACACACATTTATGACTCAAATAACACATAAGACTAACTTAACTATAGTTGTAAAAGTAGTTGATTTGGAAATTGTCACATCTATAATGACAACCATATGGTTGGAATAGATAAGATTTTTTCTAGTGTATGTGTTGATTTATTGGGGTTTTACTATTCTTTTGAAACCCAATTTGAATAGATGGAACTATTACATTTTGCAATTATGTCTTTAATTAACAACTGTGAACTAGAATTAAATCATTTTCATCATAATCCATGCATGACTATTACATAATTACATAGGAAAACCATTATTTTAACACAATATTTGCATGTGTGTCATAAAAATAACTATTGGTTTCGGGAACCCCAAACCATTCTACACATGATGGCTTAAGGTTGACGCATTTATTGCATTTTTGGATTGGGTTGTCACCCAATCACCTTCAACTAGGACCCACTAGTTTTAAGAGTAAGTATTACATTCTTGGATTGGGTCATCACCCAAATTATCTTTAACCAAAACCACATGGTTTTCATAATTCCCTATGTGTGGGTATTGTGTAATACAAAGCCAATCTAAGAACACAAAACCCACATCCCAAGGTAAACCATACAAATGGAAAACAAAAAACTTTAATAAAAACTAATTTTACTTTGAATTTAAAAGCTATTCAAATGAAAAAAAATTATTGAATGAAAGAATTAACCCTAAAGTTTAAATTTAATTAAACCAAAAAAAAAACATAAAAACCTAAATAATTTTAATGGTAAATGCCATTCATAATATACAAAACATATATAAATGTAAAACAAAACAATTATATTGGGTGGATGAGTAAATAGATAGCTAGGGGGTGGGTAGATAGGTGGGTAGGTAGGTAGGTAGATAAGTAGGTGTGTGGGTGGGTTGGTAGGTTAAGGGGTTAATACAAAGGTTTGGCTGAAAACTAAAGGTTTAGTTTTAAAATAAAAAAGTTTTGCTAAAAACTAATTTATTTGATAAGTAAAAAGGTAAAGGTTTAGTTAAAAAAAGATAAAAGTGTTGTCAAAAGGTAAAAATTTAGTTTAAATGCATAAAATTTTGTTAAAATGCAAATGTTTAATTAAAAAATGAAAAGGGAAAGGTTTAGTTTGGAAAAAATAGAAGTTTTTATCAAGAGGTAAAGGTTTAACTAGCATGTATAGAGGTTTGGGGTAGCCCAATATCTCTATTGCATTAACAGTTTTTCCTGTATTTCAACGTACTTTAAATTTTTTAAATATTTTTCTTTGAAATATCAAAAAAAAGGGACTCACTTATGTAAAGCTAACACAATTAACTTTCCAATAATGGGAAAAACACATCAAGATCATGGACATTCAATAAGCAATGGACTTTTGAATTTTGGCAACAATTTTTGTCATGCCTACAAAACACATGAGTATGGACTTTTATCTTATAATGTGTTCCATGTATCTAAAACTTTGGGATCTAGATTAATTTTTGTTTAAAAAATTAAACATGCATTGAATGAATGGAATATGATTTTAATTTATTATGTTATGGACTTTTCCAAATCCCAAAAACTACAATTATTTTAAAAGTCCTTTTAAACATAAAAATTGATTATTTTCTTGAATTATCTTTTAGAAAAAATTAAAAATTCCTTATAACATCCTTAAATGAAATTGGAATTGAGAAAAGATGTTAATTTCAATAACATTCAAATATTCACATTTTAAGCCAATTTCCAAATACACTACGATATGGACTTTGAAGGTAACACCCCATTATTGTAAATGAAACACCCTAATGTGTTTTCACCTTTTGGTAAGACAAAAAAGTTTAGTGAAAAAATAAAAAGGTTTTGACAACATGTAAAACTTTACTTAGGAAAAGATAAAGGTTTTGCCATAAAATAAAGGTTTAGCCAAAAAATAGATAGGTTGTGACGAAAAGAAAAAAATTAGTTAGAAAAAAATAAAAGTTTTGTTAAAAGGTAGAGGTTTAGCTAGAAATAAATAAATGTTTTGTCGAAAAATAAAGGTTTGGCCAAAAATATATAATGGTTTTTTTTAGAGATAAATCTTTAGCTAGGAAGAAATAAAAGTTTTAAAAAAAAGATGATTTTTTTTTCAAGAGGTAAAAAGTTTAGCTGTGAAAAGATAGATGTTTTGTCGAGAAATAGAAGTTTAGTTAAGAATAGATAGAGGTTAGGTAAGTAAGGTGGGTACGTAGGAATTGCTCGTTAATTGGTAGGCAAGGACAAGATGTAGGTCCGCAAAGTAACTTGGTCAATAGGGTATTATGGAAATGAAGTTAGGGAAAAACCAACTAAAAAACAAAGTTCGAAGGTTAACAACTAAAAAAGGTTGATTACAAAAAAATTTCCATTTTTTTCATATTGAAATTTTGACAAAATTTTTAAAACAATTAGCAAAATTAATCAAATTTGCACTAGAATAAGAAAAAATTTGTCGAAAAATAGCAAAATTTTGTTAAAGAAAAAAACATTGATTGATTGTGATACAATATTTGTTGTTGACCTAAAAAAGGTTGATTTTGGTACATGTTCATTGTTGGTTAACCCAAGGTCAAAATCCAAATGAAAAAACACAATCCATTCTATGGACAAAACGATAAACTAGTGCATTGCTGGGTGCTAGTTCACTTTGATCCCTTTATGATAGGTTCAAACTAGTGTTGGATGATTATCAAAAGCCGAAATTGACCTTTGTGGTTATAAGGCAATTCTTAATATTCATAATTATGGTTTTCAAAAAATAAAATAGTCAATTCCAATAAATAATCATGATTCTCAAAATTTGAAAAAAAAATTAACAACCAACCGTAAAAAAAATTGTCAATTCTTTATCAATTCCTTCATTAAAAAATTGCAAGTTCTTTAAGGTTTTAAAAGTAACCAAGATCAATGTTTCTTTGAATCTGATTTTTTTTTTTAAAAATATTTCAAAAACCACAACTGACTAATATTTAAAAATTAATTTCAGTTGCAGCTACAAAATAGTAAGTAAAAATAATGGCTGGTAATAAAATAATAATAATATAAGCCTATGGAGCTAGCATTTTTAAAACATTAAAAAAATTATGTAGCTTAATTGACAATCATCCATAGGAAGATGGTGAAACAATGGCAATCATCCAAACAAAATTTGGAAGATTTAGCCAAATCTCAGAAATGAAATACAAAACTTTAACAACAATTTTTTTGGGGCCCGGTGAATTTTGGCATAATGGCAACCCCAAAAAAAAAAACCATCACTTATACAAAGGCATATTATGGGGGAAAAAAAAAGGCCCAAAGTTGCCATATATATTTATGACTAGAAACACAGGAAACCAAATACAGAAGAAATCTGGCAAATTGTTTTGCTCACTTTTGGCACATTAAAACCAGTAAATTCTTTTGAGGTGAATTTTCGCCATTTTACAAAAAATGTTTTCAGAAAGAATATTCTGCTGCAAATTCCCTCCTTTTTATTTTAAAATTCCCCAAAACTGGATTTTTTTTTTTTTAAATCACCAAAAATCACCATACTTGCCTACAATACGAAAGGCAAATTAAGATTTTATATTTTCATATTTTGAATATTTTCAAATTTGGCTAAATATATTTATGGACTATCACCACTTGAGAGCAACATCACAAAACTGAAATTGAAAAAATAAACACTGATTGAAACCCTCCAAAATCACTCCATTTTCGAATTTCTTAATTTGAATTTCTCCTTTTGGTGAAATTTTGCCAATTTAAAATAAAAAAGGCTCTTAACAATAATAGTCTTATGCAGTGTTTTTTTAGGAGTTTCTTTTTATAGCCGAAGTAGCAATCATCCTTAGGCAGAATTAGCCAAATATGGCTATAAATGAAATATGACGTAAAAAAACAAATTTAATCATCCCTTTACAAAAAAATTGGCTACACACTTTAAACCAAATTTATAATAACCTGACAAGTTTTACTAAATTATTTCCCCTCATTTCTGGCAATTTAAAACCTCCAAAATCACTTCATTTTCGAATTTTAAAATTTCGAATTTAAGTTCCAGGTTTTCATAAAAGAACCAGCAAAGAATCGCCGGTTCTTTGCCCAGTTCTTTGACCTCTTAAAATAATAGTCATTCGAAAACCGTGGTTATATACCGCAACCGGCTATTCGAAACGTTTGTGGACCGGAGGGTAAGTGAGCACGTACCCGGTATGATAACCGGGGGGTATACTCCCCGGCCCCCCCCCCCCCTTCTAAGAACCGCCCAGAACCGGAGACCAGCCAGCATGCACGTCGACGTGCTTGCCTCATGCAGTTTGGGGTAGTTTGAATCTCGACTTCAAATAGGGTTTTGCAAATTGTTTGATGAGAGTTTGTGAGATTGTGTTTGCTGGACGAGATCCTGTTTGATCGCAATTGCGCAGGAGTTCTGAAAGGGAGGGGGGAGGGAGGGGCGAGAAACTAGTTGCAGCAGCAAGTATGGAGTCCATGCTGAAGCCGATGCGGAGCGGGGACCAGGACGTGTTGGACAAGGATGCCAGTGTCACCCCTCAGGGAGGTGTAAACGATACTTACGGGGAAGATGCCGCAACTGAGAATGTCGCTATCACTCCCTGGGCACGCTTGGTTGCAAGGTTCGTTTGATATATAATTACTTGCTTCTTATTGTTTCTGTTACAATAATATTGATGCTACACAAGATCCAGACGAGTGAGCTATATTATCATCACGTGTTTTCAGAAGCAGAATGAAGGCCAATTAACGTCTACTACATTGACCCATTAGGGTTTCCAATTTCACATTGAGCGCATTAGAGTCTGCTCAGACACCTACCATCTGTAGACATGAGTGCATGTTTTTGTGTTGTCTGGATTCTAGATTGAATATTGATCCAGATTTACTACCTCTACTACATTGATCCACTAAGGTTTTCAATTTCCAAATCAGAGCGCAATGGAATCTGCTCAGATACAATCTGTAGACATGCATGCATGTTTTTTGTGTCTGGATTCTAGACTGAATATTGATCCAGACTTACTACGCCTACTACATTGATCCATTAGGGTTTCCAATTTCACATCAGAGCGCAATAGATCTGCTCAGATACCATCTGTAGACATGCATGCATGTTTTTGTGTCTGGATTCTGGACTGAATGATATTGATCCAGATCTGGTGAAACCATTTGATGATTTGAGCAGTGGACTGGAGCTACTCAGGAACCCCAAGTATAACAAAGGAACTGCCTTCACTGAGGAGGAACGAGATCTTCACTACTTGCGTGGCCTTCTTCCACCTGCTGTATTTACCCAAGATCTCCAAGTATGTCATCAATGTCCCTCACACACATACACACGTGCACGCACACACACACTCGTCTGTGAAATTCTTATAGAACTGCAGGTATAAATTCTTTGCAGCTGTACACATCTGCTGGTGGGAAGGCTGCTTACAAAGTCTAGTTTCATATCAATTGAACCAGTTCTGTTCTTTTCCCCCACCCCAGTTGTAGGGTTTCTAGGGTTTCTTTGAACTATTGATTCTGTTTTTCTGTGGTCTCTTTGCTACAGTCCATAGTGAAGTGCCTCTTGGACATGTTGGACCTTGCATTGTATGGCAGATGGAACGCATACTGCACAATTTGAGGCAATATGAAACTCAATTGGAGAAGTATGTGGACATAATGGACCTTCAGGTGCAAGCTTGACTCAGACCAATGTATTGTTTCTTCTGATTGTCCTTGACTCCTAGACTTGCACTTCAGTATCTCCCTTTGCATTTTCTGGCACTGATTTGATTGGTAATATACATTTGGATGTTGGAGGCCACAGACAACATTCATAGATTCTGGTTGTCATTTTTTATTTTTTATTCATTAGACATTTGGTGCTACAGGAAAACCTAAGGTTGGCTGACATTGACCATTGGCATGTTGGATCAATTGTGTGAGACTGGCAGGAAAGAAATGAGAGACTGTTTTACAGGGTATTGATTGAACATGTGGAGGAAATGCTGCCAATTGTTTATACACCAACTGTTGGAGAAGCATGCCAGAAATTTGGCAGAATCTTTAGGCGTGCAAATGGCATATATGTCAGCCTGAAAGACAAGTGCATCCTTGAACCCAACACTTAAAATTGTGGAAGTTGTGAGGAAAGACAGTAAAGGAGTGCAATTAGCAAGTCCCCATTGAAGCAGCGAAATATTTGTGAATTATGCATGGGTTAGAGGTTCTTAGCCTCAGAGCTTCCATTCTAATGAATCCCCTACTGACTGCATTGTTGTACTTCATAGGGGTAAGGTGCTGGATATATTGAAGAACTGGCCAGAAAAGGATGTGGAGGTCATAGTTGTAACTGATGGTGAACGCATCCTTGGACTTGGTGATCTCGGAGTCCAGGTGCCACTTTCTGCTGTCTCTCTCTTTCACCCTGAGTTATTCCCTTATGCACTGCATTTCTCTTAAGGTTACGTTGGAGCTGTATTCCACCATTGACTTTGATTAGAGCTATGTCTTGGTTTGAGTCAGTTGGGAAATTACAACCACAATTGATGAACAGACCAAGCCTCAATGGATGGATAGTGTCCAAGTTTGTTTGCCTCTTCGAATCTTTCAGGGGGGCTCTAAATGGTTTCAGGAAGAGTAATGGCCATTGAATTTTGTAGCTCCACGCAGCAATCATTAAGCATATATCCAGAAAGCAAGTTGACAATAGATTTTCTTGTGTTGAGGGGCAGTCCACCCACACTGATGTGCACTGTCGGTGAACTAAGATTATCATGGTACAAACATGTCAACAGAGAGACGTCACATGGTAGGTCTCTATACAAACCACTCTCTCACATGATAGGTACTTGGATTGGTTGGAATGACAGGGCATGGGAATTCCAATTGGAAAGCTGGCACTCTATGTAGGACTGGGTGGCATCAGACCATCCACTGTAAGTATAACCCAATTTAGATTTGTGGTGTTGCAAGCTTAGGGTGTGTGTATAGGCCAGTGGTGATGACAAGAGATTGTGCTTACCTATGAATTTGTCCAGAATATAGGCTCCAAGTTACTGTTGAGGAGTTTTGTGTGAAGTGTGGAAACGACTTAGGGGACTCAAGAAGAATTGGTACATTGCGGTGGTCTGTAGACACTTCCAGTGACAATTGATGTGGGCACCAACAATGATTCTCTACTAAAAAATCCTTTCTACATTGGATTGCGCCAGAAGCGTGCCACAGGCCAGGTTTTCATCTCCTTTTGCATGATTCGTTCTCCCCACTTGTCCTTTCTTTAGCTCCAGACCTGTTTGAGGTACCAAAACCAAGAATATCGATCTATAGATATAGATGCTAGCCATAGCCAGGGTGACTAAGAACCTTTTTCCAGATCCGTAAGGGCAAGCCTTAGGACTGTTGCTTTCTCAAGTGGGCTCTGAGTAAATATCGGTAAAGAATGACTCAGGAGAGAGAGGGTTTGCTGGACAAAATGTTCTAATCTACATCACCAAAAATGTCCCTTGCATGCACAGGAGTATGATGAAATGATCCATGAATTCATGATGGCTACCAAGCAAGCGTATGGAGAGAAAGTCCTTGTCCAGGTGATGCATCTGAATGTTGATCTCTTGTCAAAAAATAGTGGGAAGGAATAAGGTTTTACTGTTGTTGAAGTGACCTTTTGAGTATTGAGTAACGGTCTGCTTAGCCCCCATGCTGGATGAAGTCTATTTCAAACCTAGTTCTTGAGTTGTTCCAGTTAGGACAGAGAGAATTGGACTCTCCCTATGGACCTGCCTCACTTGATCTACCACAACAGTAAGCAATACGAGCATGAAACTTACTTGTCATCTTAATGGTCAATATGTGGGTTGCTGAAAGTTAGAATGCAGGAAAGGACAATCTTCATGTTTGTCCATTCTGTGAGATTGTTGAGATAGCATGGAACTTGGATGCTCATGGGATGCTGAGATGAAGGAATTGTAAAACTAGATATGTTGAAGTTTGGGTTTACCCATTGACTCATATAGCTGGAGTAAATAACCTTTGGTGCATCCTAAAACACCTGACACAGGGGGATCATTCTGCTTGTACTTAATTTTCTGACATTGCATTTCCATTGTCTAATGGACATGCAATACAGTTTGAAGATTTTGCAAACCATAATGCATTTCGATTGCTGGCAAAGTACAGTGCAACCCATCTTGTATTCAACGATGACATCCAGGTGGTTGATTTGCTCTTTCCTCATTTCAAGATTTGTCATTTACATCATCCTGTTAGATGGGCTCACACAGTGCAAAAACCAAGCTTTTTCACAATCCTTGTCAAGCTATTCTGTTCATTGATGTTTCCTTCAAAAGAGCCATCTGGAAACATACTGTGGAGCATCAGGATGATATGATGATTATCTTGACTGCTTGAGCAGGGAACAGCAGCAGTGGCACTGGCAGGACTCCTGGCAGCCTTGCATTTAACAGGAGGCACACTTTCAGATCACAAATATCTCCTCGTTGGGGCTGGTGAGGTATGTGGAAAGGTTGTGCCAATTTCTCAGTGAAGTTCACAGCTGAGTAAGTTTTATCTGTTTGATGTGCTTTAGTACAATGTCTTCTTTGTTTGTAGAACTAGGGAAAGATCCCTGTGTACCTGAGTAGCTGAGGGATAACTGAAGTTTCAGCTGTGGAACCTAGTATCAGTTTTTCAGTTGGAGACACTTCAATGTGTCATGTTGGAATGCAGGCAGGAAGTGGCATTGCAGAGATATTGGCATTGGAAATTAGTAGGCAAGAAAACAAATCAGTGGATGAAGCACGGAAGACAATCTGGCTCATGGACTCAAAGGTAATTCTTATTCCATATCTGCACATATTTTTCCAAACATGTACAGTCTTAGTCTCCCAGCTTGACCTCTACTTGCAGTATCTCTCATACAACTGTGTCTGTGGTCACAAAGCAAAGTCCTCTAAAGCCTTCTTTCTTTGCCTCTTTCTTTCTGTAAAGTTAACCTTCAGAGCTATTCTCTTGTTACTCCCTTTAACCTTCCCTAACTGTTCAAAGGTTGCATTTATATCCTCAGGGACTGGTCACAAAGGCACGGTATGAGTCATTGCAAGAATTCAAGAAACCATTTGCTCATGAGCATCCGCCCTGCTCTACCCTAGTTTCTGCCATCAAGGTATAGTTGATCTTCTCTTCCCAAGCTTTCATCTTTCTGCTCTTTACTCTTTATGTGTGAAGATCTACTATAGAACCATATCCTAAAAGTAGTAGGCAAATGTGTTAGCATGATGTGCACGCTACTTGGCCTACCCCTACCAAGACACCCATACATCAGATCTAATTTTGGAGCTTCTAATTTTGCATTTGAATGTGACTCTGTGATCAGGCAATCAAACCTACAGTGCTCATCGGGACATCTGGACAGTTTGGTGCCTTCACCAAGGAAGGACTGGAAGAATTGTCTGCATACCAGGATGTGAAAACTGGACATTACTTTTCCTGTTAGTTGCATTTATGGGGCACTCTTTGCCCAGCATTCTGTTACTGTACTCACCAGATGTGACCAGATCACAAATAACTCTCTGGGTTGGATATGTTTCGCAGTTACCAATTGTTTTTGCACTTTCAAATCCAACGTCTAAGTCTGAGTGCACAGCAGAGGAGGCTTTCATGTACACCAAGGTTCTTCCTTTCTTATAGCCTGTCAAACATGGCTCTTCATGAAGCCACAAGAGCCTGTAAAATGAAACTATAAACAGTTTCTAGGGCAGGTATTGGATAGCATATTGTTCAAGCTTTGATTCTCACAAGCAGTTCCAATGTATTGTCATATCATTGTTTTCTCCTTGAAGAATTTGGTCATCTGCAATCACTTCTAGCAGTGGTTAAGTTCTAATGGACATGTGTGTCAGGCCACATTGTGAAGAACAAGAATGAGTCAATTATGAAAAAGAAATTCTCTTCATGATGGGGGGTGCTACTTCCTTGTGCACTGAATTGTGATGCATAACTTGAATGATTTGCAGGGAAAGTGTTTATTTGCAAGTGGGAGTCCATTTCCTCCTGTCACTTATGGAGACAAAACATTTGTCATAGGCCAGGTATGATGCATTATTGAGGTTTCTGTGCACTCTATGCAGTCAAGAGCATAGGACGAAGAGTTCACACACTGACGATGCTGTTTGGTTGTCAAGAAGAAAGTAACCTAAGAGAATACTTTTTGAGAGTAGAGTGTTCTTTGAACAAGTATCTTGAAAGCAAATCTATGTTTCTTATGTGATGACAACATAATTTGTTGAGGATCAGTTGGTTCATGCTCACCATGTTTTACATGCAGTCAAACAACTGTTACATTTTCCCAGGCATGGGTCTTGGCTGTGTCATCTCAGGAGCAATTCGAGTTCATGATGATATGTTCCTGGCAGCAGGTACGAACGTTCATGTTTCTTTTCAGCATAAGGAATTTGCAAACTATCAGTGATTTTCTTTCTTGCTAAAAGTATGAGATTTGACACCATCCCACTGATTTCTGCTAGTTACTAACAAGGAATGGTGGATGTTGTTGGGGAGCAGCTGAAGCATTAGCTGCACAAATTAGGCCAGAACATCTTGAGAAGAGGCAGTTGTTCCCATCCTTCAAAGAAATCCGGATCATATCTGCCCACATTGGTGCAGCAGTGGCTGCCAAGGCATACCAGCTTGGTACAATCACACCCATTACTGTATCATAAGAATGACTATGCTTCTCATCCCTACCTGGTTTTCAGTTTGTTTTCAATGACTGGCAACAATTATTGATACTCTTGAGACCAGGTTCAGACCTGTAACTATGTGTGGAATACATCACTCTCTAGGCCAGTAGAGAAATATGATTGACTTTTGATTGGTTGGTCACTATGATTGGCCCATGGGATGACAATTAAACCAGCCTCAACTAACACCATCCAGGATTTCATGTTTATGTCTGGGGATGGGGAAATGAAAAGCATACCATTTTGGACATGGTAGACATTTTTAGTGGCCCACATACCAGGCGTGGGTGGATCTGCTCTGATATTTGCATTTTTATTTCAATGTGTGCAGGCTTGGCCACTCGACTGCCACAGCCAAAGGACCTTTTCTCATATGCGAAGAGATGCATGTATACCCCAACCTACCGTCGATATCGGTAGGAGTGACCTTCCTGTTGGTAGACTAAGATGGAGATTATAACCTTTGTGGAGGGTGGCAGTATTTCTGTCCTCATGCAAGTTGGCACTATTGATGGTGAGACAAGCATCATGTAAATAAGAGGTGGCTTGCATTGTATAAAACTGTTCTATAAGTGCACTGATGTTGTGCATTGGGAATGGGTGACAAGACTGTACTAAAGGGGTACCATGTTTGATCTTGCAAACAATGTACACGCCCAAATCTCACTAGTATCCTGTTCTAGATCAGGAGGTGGAGAAGTAATAACTTAAGTTTCATTCCAGGAGCTTGTCAGTGAAGTAAGACCGGAATTCCACAGTTTTGAGATGAAACCTGAGAGCTAGAAACCTCCTGCAAGCATTTTGCTCCAAATGAAAAAGTAGGAAGAAAATGCAAAGAAACAAGATGGAGAGAGTAAGAGGAAGATCTTCAGAGAACACGAGACAAAAGTACAAACATTATGTGCAGAATCAAGGTCATTGACAATACATATGGTTTTCAAGGGGGGAGAATACCCACCAGTTAGTTCACTACCACTAACTACACTCGGTTGATATACTGAGATTTTCTATAATCAAGCAGATACAAGAAACTTTCAACTTGATCCAGATCCACTGTTAGAAACACCCTCCTGCCATCTCCACCACATCACCAGCAGGATTTATCAAATTGAAGCAGTACCTATCAATCCAATTTACATCTGCAGCAGTCTGATGCAATCTATCGTAACTGAGTGTATAATCTTTCTTGGGAAAGTTCAAAAGTGAGAGTTGCTGTAAACCTTTCACACCATACAGTCAACACAGTGACGCTGAAAAGAAATAGATGATACTTCACTTATGTTCTTGTTTTGAATGCCTCCAGCTTTTGTAGATGTGGTCCTTGTTCACATCCCACAGATAAACAATGAACAAGTGTCTACCTGAAGTAACCTAAAAGTAAGCTCCAAAGATTATCATCCCTTTAGCTCAAAGAATTCAAGTTCGACCCTGAAGCAAGCAAGTAAACCCTTTTAAACATCACAAGAGGCACAGAATGGATAGAATAGCCTCAAAACTTACAGGTGTTCCTACATGGGGGGCTCTGCCGCCTAATACACAATACTAAGAATCTGCCTGCATAAGAATTGATCACAAAGCATTGTACTCAGAGAATCTTGCACAAAACCAGGTCAGAGCTTTGAAGGCTTTGGGAAGATGTCGGGTGTGAATTTCTGGGCAGCACTCATGCTTCCTTTGATCTTCATCTTACCCCTGCAGCCCAAATACACAGACTCTCTAATCAGGTTTCTTCAACTTTAAAACAGGACTCCTGAATTATAGACATATTGAGCCTCAACCCTTGTTGAATTTTTCATAAAGAAAGCATTTCACACAAAATACTCTTTGCAGAACTGTGGCTGCTACGATTGATCAGAGGCACAATTCACAAAACAAGTATGGGACACCTCAGTAAGTTTGAACCACAGGAATGAAAACAATAGCTCCCTTTCTATACCTGATAAAGGCCATTTGAGGGTTAATGGAGCCAGAGGACACAGCAATGAAATCAGCATCTGCAAATGAAAAAGTTGCATCCGGTTTTCCCTCACACTTCCCTGCAACAACGACATGCCCATCAATTCCATAGCAGAGGAACCTGACACCATACATAAATATCTCATGTATTCAAGTTTGACCAAAACACTGCCACCACAGAAAACATTTTCAAAAGCAGGTCAAAACCATCACCTGCATTCAAGTCATTGAAATTGACAAAACAGGAGATAATCTACAAGTGTATATCAAGCAGATCACCAAGCCTCAAAGTGCAAACAAGCATGCAATAGTCCATGCACATTAGGGACTGATTGCAATACTGAGATTGATTGCAACACTGATTGCAATACCCGAGATTCACAATAGGAGTCACACCTTTGTACACCTTCAAGTTCTTGAGATCCACCACAAAGCTTTCCTCATTGACCCCTATTTTCTGTCCACAGATCAAGCCATAAAGGAATCTTCAATACTTGGGTGAAAACCCATGCTTGTGGAAATGTTTCAAAAACATAATTATTAGGAAAGAATGTTGTTGTGCATGTAAAGAGCAAACAGCAGTACATTTCCAGACTCTCAATCAACAGGATCCAGAGACACTGTTTCCCTACTGGAAAAGGTTCCTCTGGTCAGGCAAACTAAAAGCAGGAAACACTATCTAATGGACCAGAAAAGAATGTCCCCGCCAAGACTTTAGACCGACAAGAGTTCCACAAGGAGAAAAGGAGTTCATTCGTCCACAGAATTACCCTAGGAGAGAGAGATTTAGAGACAACCAGTGCTGCAGAGCTCACATCTAAGAACCCCGCAGTCAAAAAGAGACACACTCTACATTTTCAAGATCCTCCAGAATCTCGTGACAGACACACAAGGCAATTGAGCCTTATTATGTGTTCAGATGATGAATCGTTCCTAAATGCTACTACGACGAAACCAAGAGATGTCACAGAACTGAACACCGATCAATTTTTGGCGAATAGGTACACCATCTGGCAAGGTTCTTCTGCTCCTGGCATAAATTGTGTTTAAGACAAAAATCAAGAGATAAAAAGAGAAGGAGACGACAGAAGAGATAGAGAAACGAGAGAGAGAGAGAGAGAACGGACGAAGAGAGAGAGGAAGATGGTCAGAGAGCCCTAAGGCACCTTTGGTGCGATGTTGATCTGATACGTAAATCCAATTTTCTGCTGCAGCTCTTTGCCCGCATCCGTTGCCAAGTGCGCCTTCACGAGCTCCAACAGCTGTGCGGACTTGAGCTTGGAGCCCTCGCTTACGCTTCCCTCCGACGCCATTGCTGCTGCAACAACCGAGAGTGCGCAACAACACGAGTCTCCGCAAAAGCACGCTTGCGGAGCCTGCACTGCACTCCCCCACCGGGTCACCGCGCGGGGCTGCCGAGCCGGACGGCGAAGCCGCGGGGGCCGCCACGGAAGGATCGGGTAACCCGGTAGAAGCGCGGTCCACCGCTTGCTTCAGGTCGAATTTATCAACTCTGTGGGACCCTCCACAAAGTGACTTTCTTTTTTCTTTTTTAAAAATAAATTTCGCCATTTTGCTATTAAAAAAAACAGTCCCAAGCAACATGATCGAGGGAATTTTTGGAAATTTTCCAAAAAAACTCGCCAAATTTCGAAGAAGAAAGTTATGAAATAGCCAAGATTTTTGGAAGATTTGGACAGATTTTTAGATTTCTTCTCTTGAAATCGCCATATTTGGCTAATAGGTTTTAGTGCTTCACCAACATGTAATACAGATCCTAGATTTTTTTTTACTTCATTATTTGTCTTGTAAAACTAGATTAGCTAAATCCTCTGGTGGCTGGTCGCCATTTTGAGAAAATTGAGGGAAAAAATAAAACACTGCCTTCACCCCCCAAGTCCTATTGAATTCCTTTTGTGGCGAATCTCACTATTTTGCAACTTTATTTTATTTTAGTGTAAAATGTGGTAACACCCATCATCCATGAGTCCCATTGATTTTTTGTTTTGGCGAACTTTCAATATTTTCTAGCCCAAAAAAAAATTTTAAATGATAAACATCAATGGCAGTGTTTTTGTTGGCAATTTTTTTGTTATAGCCAAAGTGACAATGATCCACAGCAGATTTAGCCAAAATTTGGTTACAAGTTAAATATGAAATTTATTTATTTTTCAAAAAAATATCCTTCTATATTGTGGGCTACCTACTTGAACCATGTATAGAAATCTGGTAATTTTTTTGAAATTTTGCTCGAATTCTGGCTATTGGAAATCTCAAAATGCACATGATTTTAGCTCTTTTGATTTTAAATATAGCTTTTTGGCTCTATATATAGTTGGGTCATCATATTCACGGCTAACCAAAAGTTTGAGAAATGTGTGGAGTCTGGACTCCCAGTGTTTTTCCTTTTCAACAATTTTATTTTATTTACAAAAAATTGGGAATTTTTTGGAATTTCTTTTCTTTTCTAGTATAAATTCGTGTAAATTGGAGGAAACTGGCTAATGATTGTTAATAAATTCGCCATATGTTCAATAACACTAAATTGAAAATAAAATATAATTCAATAATCATTTCTTTTCTCTTGGACTTGTAAAAGCACACTCCTTCCATTTTTCATTTTTGAAAAACTCTATATGGATCCTTGTGGATGAAGCTCATCCAAGTTAAACCTATAATCATGGATGCCACAAAATCTCGAAAAACACCACCTTACAAAGAACTGAACAAAGGTGGAAACATTTCCACCTTGGTTCAAAAATTATGAAAAAAATTGGTTCAAAAAGTTTTGACCCATAAAACCCTAATTTGTGTTTCTATATTGGGGAATGCCCAATGTTTCATAAATTGGTGATGGGCCAATCAAAATGGCTCGAGGATACCGAAATTCAACTTTGGCCAAAACATATGGGATAAAAGTGTGATGCTATTGGGAACATCTTGGGAACAAATTGAGAACAAAAAAACATAAAAAATCCTCTACCCACCCCCAAAAACCCAAATGAAAAAAACTAGGCACTCCTCAATGCATGTTGAGCCTTCTCATTGGTTGCATGAAATTTTTATTTCTAAAAATTATTTATTATCATTTTTTAACCTAGGCTAATAGAAGGAAGGGGAGTATGAGTGAATATTGATTATACTTTTTTTTTTAATGTTTGCTCGTACAATATCTTGCATCTTTGCACCAAAGCCAAATTTACAAGTTACATTTGATCATAAGATTAATACAAAAAGAAAATCAAAATAAGGTTTGAAAACAAGTTAAGTTATGATAAACTTGTAGAAAAAACTTCTCTAATTCAACATGGAAGTGTCGGAAGCTCATTCAAGGTGAATTCTAGGTTAGATCATAAGACCTAATACTGAAGAAAAGCTAACGACAAAGTGAACTATCAAAGTTTTTCTTTTCAGATGTGAAAGGCTATCCACATGATGGAGATTACTCACAAATCACAAGAGTGAAATCAAAATTCTCACAAAATGTGAGTCGCCCCTTCCATGATTGAAATTTAGATTCGTGAATCTTTCTTTGAGAAGGTCCAATTATAGTGCATTCAATTGGTAAGAAGGAATTCAAAAATCTTCACATATGAAGATTCTTTGTAGTGACAAGAATGCAAAATTTCTTGAGGAGAAGCCCTCAGTTTTGTTCTCAAAATGTTCAAATTTTGTGGACAAAATAAGGGAGATTGTGGGGGATCAAAGAAGAGATGGGCCATGAAATAATCATGTGCTTGTTGTTTGTTTAAAATTGGGTTTACACTAGGAACAAACGTGAGATGAAAGGAAAGTTTGATGAAAGGGTTGTTCTTTGCCCTCTTTCAAAAGAGATGATGTCACCAGGGTTCATTCTCAAAGCCAAGAAGCCATACCTCTTGTGTCAAAAAGGTCCATCGACTCTCATGGCTGACCTGTTGAGATTCCAGAGGCAAGTCATGTCACACATGCTGCCCATTGAAGAGGCATCCTGTCTACACATGCCAGAGAGGTCCAGTGGTATGCAGTGAAGGTGACTGTCAAGACAGGATCTGCCAAAATACTGAATACTTTTCAGCTCAAATCAACAGAAGTGAACATCACAGTCAGTTTTTGTCTATCTCATTTACATTCAACTGCAAGGCTATGCGTGGTGGAAGGAAGAGTACACACCAAGGAACCAAGCTTGGAGGAAAATCATGGGTACTCTGTAGGACTCATTGTAAATCACATGGTAATTGTACACATGATCCTCATAACCAGGTAGCCCAGGACCTGCTTCCTACCAAAGTGGAACAGAAAAGCATTGACAAAATGGTCAAATCATAATTGTTTGCTTCATTCTTGCAATACTGAGACACAGGTCTCAAGCTAGAAAAAAAGCTTTTGCACTGGTAGGGGCTCCAGCCACAACCTGTCATAGAATATATGATCCAACATAGTTCATGCATACCCATTCAATCTGCTGTGTGGCTCTCTCTTGTTTCTTCTCTCTGCATATTGCAAAAAAAACTTGCAAATCATTCCAACAAAAGTGAAGGCCACTGAAGTTTACACTGTAACCAGGTGTACCTTTTGTTCAGACAACATATGCACATCCTGTAGTGCTGAATACCCAACTGCCTGCACACACACACACACACCTACAACAGAATCATATGACTCCATATATCTTCAAAATTGCAGAGAAATATCTGCAACAAAAGCTTGAAGGCAATATGACAATTCATACAGCCATAATCTTATGAGGGTGTCTCACATAGCGTCAGACCACCACCATCTTCATCACAAATTACAGTGAGACTGCCCACTGACTTCATCAGCTCTCGACATGTGCATGAATAAGTATATGATAATATTTAGGCAAACCATAATACAAATACTGAGTTTCTTTGCTTATTAGGCAATGGGAAGAATCAGCAACTCCAGCACATCATAAGCCTCCACTTACACTACAAGGGCAACTGCCATTGTCATAAATGTCCCTGACGTCGCCACTTTCAACAATAAGAAAACCTTGACATGCTTTACTGCAAATAGCACCTTCTTCACACTGTTCACACTACCAGATGTGAGTCATGTGAAGAAGAAGATACTCTGCTCCCTATGATTTCTGAATGACAGCAATGCTCCTCCCCAGATGACAGAATCCAAAGCCAGTTCTCTGGACAGCTGCAGCAAAACCAAATGGCACATACATTGCTGCTGCTACATAGTTCAGCTGTAGCTTCAGGAGAATCTTACCTTCTTACTCCACCAAAGCTGGGTTTGTAGCTTTTGTAAACAAAAGCACAACAACATGTCCGTACTTGTTTATACCAAGCATACAAGAAGAGCAGCAGGTAGTGCACAGAGAGAGGTGCATACAAAAGAAGCAAGGGCTGGTGATTTATTTCTTGTAAACATGCGAGGTCCGTGCAGGAGGTAATTGCAGTCATTGTGGCTTCCAGACCCACCAAATACACAGCTGCTGCTTCAAACCCTAAACCCTAAATTCCTGCCATTGAAGAACGTAGACCTGCCGCTGCACCTGGAGAATTCCGGATCCCAATTTTAGGTTTCTTCTTCTCTCCAAACACGACCTTCTTCTTCTTCTCCTTCTTCTCCTCCTGCCTGACACAATCTCTTTGCTAGTACTGTGTTGCATTGTACTCGACAAAAGAGACTACTGTGCAGCTCCAGACGTCCCACATTCCGCTCTTCCAAGAACCAGAATTGTAAAATGTAAAGCAAATGAGACGGCAGTGGGAAATCAGAAAAAAAAAGTGATTTGTAAAATTGGGTTTGATCATGTAGGGTTGTAGTTTAGCACAAAATCCCACTGGACAAGGATTTCAGCTGAATTCAACACTGTTTTTGTTTGTGAAGAGTGTAGGATTTAGGACAGATAGCAGCAAATCCTCGGTGATGTCAGGGGCCAGGATCTTTGTCCCTTCAGACAGACATCTCTCTGCAAAAGATCTCACTCCTAGCACGGCTAAATCTTATAAACTGAACAGTGCACACATAACATAGAGAACACAAACACTTCGTCTTCAAGAAGAAGACAATAGTCCGAGGGAGAAAGGAGCAACATGCTGCAAAGAACGCAAACCCTAAAACAAAACATGCTGGAAAGAATCCGAACCCTAAGAAGCGCGCTCATAGAAGGGTTTGTTGTTTGGATTTCTAGTTTCAGGAATTAGACTTGTGCCTTGGGTTTGTGTTTTTAAAGACGGATTTGGAGGGAGCGAGAGATTTCTCTTTTTTGGGGGTTCTTTTGTGTGTGCAGATGGCTGCTGCTACACTCATTTTTTCCACCGTCTCTTACACTTCTTGCTGCTGGAAAGCACGGTGCTCTAGTGTTGTCCTTCCTCGCTCCGCATGTTTGCAGTCGTCGTCATGTTGCTTCCGCTGTGTCAGGTTCCCGCAGTCGCAAATCGATTTGTTGAAGGCGAGACGAAGACCGGCCCTTGTCTGTGCTGGCAGAACTGGAAGAAGAAGGCAAGGATCATCCTCTTCAAAAATCAAGGTTGGTAATGTTTTCACTTCCTTATTCTTCTTCTGCTCTCTCTCTCTCTTCGTTCGCAGAAGCAGATGCTTTTTCAGATTCTGAAAGAAGAATTTGCAATATAACAAGAGGAAGAAGAAGAAGAAGAAGAAGAAATGATCAATTGCTGTTGTGTTTGGCAGAAAAAGAGGAGGGAAGAGGATGATGCAGCGGCAGAGGCAGCTTTGGAGGCCCTGTTTCTGCAGCTAGAGAAGGATCTGGAATTGGATGGTGAGTCAGGGGAGGCGGAGGACGATGATGATATTACAGAAGAGGAGATGATAGCATTCGAGCAGGAACTTAATGCTGTGCTGGGACTTGGTGAAGATGACGGTGAAGGTGATGACGAAGCTGCTGAGGAAGGTGAGGTGGAGAGTGAAAATGGGGAAACGGGGCTACTTGACATGGTCATGAAGGATGGGATTTATGGTCACACCACCACTAGTCATCCTGACGAGGATCAGAAGCTTAACTTTGCTTCAAATGGTAGACTTGAGGTCGAGGAATATAGTTATGATTCTTACGAAGATGAGGATGATGATTATGATGAGGAAGACGAAGAAGAAGAAGAGCAGAGGACAGTGAAGCTAGAGAAATGGCAGCTGAAGAAGCTAGCTGTAGCAGTGGAGAAAGGTCGGCGGCATGTAAATGTAAGACTATTCTGTGCTCTTCCTCAAACAATCCATGAGTATTTTTTTTTTTGGGCAGAGTGGGGAGTGGTGTGTGGGTTTTGATGCTTTCTAGTATCAGCAGGTTGCTCTTGTAGGATACCTGTCCTACTCATCATTTGTGTGAATGCAGAGTTTGGCGGTGTCTGTGGAGTTTTCAGGGTCCAAAGGGTGTGTGTGAGGTCTTTCACATGTTATGATTCCTCCAACAGATTGTGGTTGCCCTCTTACACAAGCTCTTTGTGACTATTTGTTATACAGACTTTGTTCTCTTGTTGATATCTGTCCTATTGTTGTGTATGTGTAAATGCAGAGTTTGATTCTGTCCAAAGGGCTTTTTGGGGTCCAAAGGTTGTGAGAGGACTTTCTCATATTATGATTCCAACACATTGTGGTTGGCCTCATATGCAATGTTATTGAGTATTTTCTATAAAGACTTTGGGGAATCTGTCTTCCAGAATGAAATGCTGGGAATCTTGTAGACATATGACCCTTAAGGATTAGATTTAATTTGGGTCCGAAAACTACGGTTTAGGGCTTAGCTTTGTGGTCAATTTCTGTTCTGATGTTTTGAGTTGAGGGAAAGAAGTCCTGGATGTCAGTAAGAGTGGTGTAATGGGCATTGAATCTGACTGTTCATTATGTAGTAAAACTTTGGATGCTCTTTTCAGGTGAAATCACTTGCAGCAGATGTGCGAATGGACCGCAGTGATGTGCTTTCTTTTCTTCGGGACCCACCTCTAGACCTTTTAGTTATGAGTGCCTCCCTTGAAGATTCTGATAGCTCAGATGATGAGGATGAATCTGCACAGATTACAAACAGTAGGCTGGCTGAGTTAACACGTACAAGGAGGTTAGCACCCACAGGTCTTCCTGACAAGAGGATACCTAAGCTGATGAAACAAGCCACTTTGGCCCCAGGTGGGGGTGCTGGGGGTCCCCAAAGCTGGCAGAGGAACAAACGATTGCGCAAGGAACATATAGCCACATTTGAGCGCGTTTATCGGCAGTCAAATCGGCCATCAGTTAGTATTCAGTCCTCTCTTTGTGTGTTCACTGTCTTAGTAGTAAATGATGGGAATTCCAAATCTTCTTCATGAAGTTCTGCAGAAATGGGATGATATATGTAATTGAGGTTCTAGAGAGATGATTCTTACTGAGAAGAAGTGGTTTTTGGGTGCAGAATGCAATGATTGAGAATTTGGTGACGCTGACTCATGTACCACGCCAGAAAATCCTCCAATGGTTCGATGAACAGCGTTCAAAGAATGAAACTAGACCTACATTTGAGGATGCTTTGTAAAGATGCTGGTGGAAAGACGTCACTGAACTTCATGATCCAACTTCATGAACAACTTTCAAAGAATGAAACAAGACCTACATTTGAGGATGCAGAAGATGACAAAGAAATGGACTATGTACCTTATGGTCAAGACAGTTAAGCCTGTCATAAAGGGTTGGTTCTAGGAGGAAAACAAGCTGGTTGACCCTAATCCACAGTCTCAACATCATTTCTAGTTGTCAGTGCACGCCTACAGCACAAAATGACTATCTGTACCACATTTCCCAATTTTAAAGGATGGATAACAAGCAAACATCAAAGAGCAACCAGGCTCTACATTCTGGAGAGGATAGCTAGCAATTATATCTAAAACTAGACCTAAAATTCCACTCAATTCAATTACAAACTGGCTACTTACAGCATAGTTGGAGGTCTGCATACATTTATTTTTTCGTGAAGTTGTATCTAGGTGGATCATCTGAATCAAGGGTGAAGGTTTGTTCCCCCCTTAGCACAGGCATTCAGCTTTGATAAGAAAGCATCAATCATGTCTGTTGTCCCATGGGCTAATTTTCTGCATAGATACTACAAAAGGATCTTTGATTTCTATAACAGTCCAACACAAATCATGAAGACATGTATGAGCATCCCCAGCAGTGCTCAGTATATGACCCTGCACATTGCAATTGGATGAAGAAAAGTTTAAACATGTCAGTTTGGCTCACAAAAATGATTTTGCTCCTGTATGTGTGGTTGGTCCTGGTGGTTTGCTATTAGTAGTCTCCCATCTACTTGCAGTTTCAGTTTCAGTTTTATAGATGGGGTTGCAAAAAGGTAAATAACTAAACTTGGATGTGAGAAATATTATTGCAGGGTCACATACTGAGCACTGCTGGGGATGCTCTAAGAGCCATACAGAAAAAAGTTCATACAAATTACTGTATGTGTTCAGAAAAGCTGTGATCATACAGCAATGGAAGCAAACAAGAGGGGCAAGGCACACCAAATTTGCAGATCTGGGAGGTCATGCAGTTCTTCAGCTGGTTTTCGGCAACACTTCTTCAACCTGCCCACATGCAGGTTGAAGAAGTGCAATCAGCTAATTCTAAAAAGACCAGGATCTTGGAGCCCATGGTCTCCAAATTCTAGATAGTCTGATTCACTACTTACCTGTCTAGGACTTGCTATGCACAGCACATTCTTCAACAGATTGCCGTCATGGGCAGGTTACAGAAATTCATGACACAGCAATTACATGATCCCATAAAACACATAACTGAGTTCACAAATAATACAAATCATCTAATGTACTGCAACCAAAGCTCTTTAGATTAACCTGAACTCAAGTCTGGATGTCCTTTACTCAACAAACATGAATGTTGTACATAGATAAATTCGAAGAAGTCCATGGCCCATCCTGTATTGCAAAATTGCTGGGCATTCTGCAATATGTACTGGATTCTCCCTATCACCCCAACTAGGGCCCCATTGCTGTCCATTATAACTCAATTTGGCACCCCAATGCTTCATCAGGAATCACAAAATTAGCATTCCAAACATTAGCATTTCATAAACTTGAAGCAAGAAAATTGTGTGTGAGTTTATGGGATCTCTAAATTTTGAGTGTGAGGAAGACTTGTTGCTTAGTTATAAAATTGTGCAAATGAAAGAGATACGCTTGGAATGAGAATGAGACTCTGAGCAAGTTTTGTCTTTATTGAATTCTTTTTTTATTTATCTCCTCATCTTCCCCATGTCAAAAGTCGGTTGGAGTTTGAAAATCTAGTGAAAAAAGATGCTTTATTTCCATGAGAGATTGGTGGTTGTTGCTCAAAAATTTTAAGTGTTATAGCATAAGCATTCTCAAGTAGCAATGCAGAAAGATGATGATTGTAAGCCCTCAACTTATAGTGAACAATTTGCTATGGACATAAATAACATAACTTTACTAATGATTTTTGCATGCATTTGTTACGTATATTTATACATTACTAGTTGGATCGACCCAAGTGATGGATCACTATAATTTTAATCTAATCATTGTAAATCTTTTACTATTCACAATCAATCTTCTATTGTCACCACTTCTACATTATTGTTACAACTACTACTAGTGTCACCATGAACTACAAACTTAAATATTCTAGAACATTCACGTGTTTGAAAAGGATGCACATGACTTATTTTCATGCACCCTCCATCATTCCTTCTCAAACCTGAAATTCTTATTTTACTTTCTTGGCTGGAAAGACTAGTACTATTGGCGTTTGAAGAAGTGGTGTAATGTCAACTAGATAGCTATTGTGAGAAATTGTAGCAATCAAATAGAGTGTGAGATACAACTCATCTAATCTTGATGATCTACTTCTAAATGTGAAATTGTAATTGATCAAGGACACCTTTTTGATCTTTCAATTTTCAAAATGATGTCTGGATAATGGTTTCATAAGAATGTTTGCCTCTTGTTCTATTGTAGGTACATGTTCCAACTTCTATTTCATTTATGTTGAATTTCTCATGAATGAACTAATGCTACAATTCCATTTGTTTTGTCTTTGCATGCAAAATTGGATTTTCAACAAGCTTCAAGACATCTTGATAAGCCTTGAAGAATTGTCACATTGTATTGCTATGTGTTCATCAACTTTTGCTTATAGTTTAACTAACAAGGCTTGTAACCAAGTGATTACCTTTGCAAAGTTTGTTGTCACTTGACATTCAAGTTTCATAATTCAAATTAAGATAATTCATACAATGGTGATGACTTTTCATATGTGTATGTCCTTGCTTTAGGAGGCCCCACCTTGTATAATTTAAGAAGCAATTGAAATAAAGATGTAATTTTCATGGGGGTATCTTTTTTCTCCTTTTCATCCACATTATAATTATTTTATTTTGTAATATGCATAATTATATGGTAGGCCATTTTTATATTTGACTACAGTCACTAAATATTTGACATTTTATATCAACATAAAAATGAAATTATTTGTTTCAAATATGATATATTTTATTAATCATTTGAAACAAACTAATTCAAAGTTTTAACATCAACACCATTCAAAGTGTAAACATTTTGAAATTCTCATCCAACTCCAAACTTCCTTTCATCTGACCTTCATTCAAGTCTAGCCCACCTTTTTACAAAGCTTTCAAATTAAATCGACCATAAACTAAATGGCATGTGTCCTACATATGTATTTCACATTCTTGTACCCCTATTATTAATATTATAAATAAATATCATATTCATAATCCTATATTATTTAAATGTGGTTTTTTATTTTATTTTGAAATTTATTTTTGAAAATATTATATCCTATGTGTTTTTGCATGTCATTTGGAAAAAGATGGAAGTGGCCTCCCAAGTATTGTTGGCATAAAATTTTGGTTCAAAACCAAAAAAAATGTTCAAATAAATTTCTATAGACAAATTGACACTTTTTTGCATGATGATTTCTTGCACATGCAACCTCTACATGGGATTATACATTTAGGCCCAATGAACACAAACAATAAGTCAAATGGCCCAAAAAATAATGAATTACATAATTTTTAAAATTTTCATACGGTTTCAAATATAATTTAATGGAACATTGTTAAACATAAATGTAAACATCATTGATTAACCCTAAATCAATTGCAATGTTACATAATTCATTCCTTTTAATTTTGTATTTTAAAAATGTATTTTGAAAGACTCTAAAAACAATTATATAATATCTAGTCTACTATTAGATTTAAAAATGTATTTAACATGACAACATTCTAATAATAAACATACAACAATCCACTATAATTTTAATCAAATAAATATTATGAAAACCCAAGTTGGGCTATGAAATTTCATTTTATTTTATTTTAAAATCCTTTTGGGAACCTCAACCTTGAATAAGACTTGCAATATCCTATCTTATGAAAATTAATTTAAATTAAATGTTAAGTTTGATAACACATGTAAGCTAGTTTCCCATGACTAATTTGACGTATTACTTAACCTTTCTTCCTTCTAAGTCCTAGAAAGTATGAGATAAACCGAAAGATCCAAACCACATACACAATTGCAATGTCATAGCATATTCAAAGAATTCAAAACAAATTGAAACATGCTTCTACTCATGAAACTCCAATAAGAAATATCAAAGTTCAAAAAACCGATCTTCATGAGGTGTATCCCTCAACTTTATATAGAAGCTTCTTCAAAAATTGAGCTAATTAATAATTATAGGTGCAATGTAGTCTATATGACTAATAACTAATCAATAACTTATAACTAGTAACATGAGACTAGTAACCTGATTCTAACTAAACATTTTTTTTTTAGCATTTAGAATCAATTCAATTTTGCAAAAAAAATTCTACCTATGAAACATGATATTTGATGTTTAACAAACAATGATATGCATTCTTTTATTCAATATAGACATGTTATCAATATTAAGAACAAATATTTTATAATTCCTGACATATAACTAATTATGAGATTGCAAACATAATGCATTGACACCTAAACCTCCAACAATTGACAAATAAATACACTATCTAGAATGACACCTTCACCTATGCATATTATACAATCCTTCACCATTGAGACTCCTTTGGCTATGCTACTACTTGCCTTCTATTGTCAAAGTATTTCCCTTGATGTAGCTTCTAAAGCCAAAAGTTCAATGACAATTCCATTGGCAACAATCACAAGTTGATATGTAATGCTACTAGTTGGTGTATCAATGGACCATATGATGGTGCCATTATTTGCATCAATAGCTACCCAACCACCTTCATTTGTAACTTCATTTGATGGAAGAAATGTAAACTTGTTGCTTTGAGAATTAACAATATTTGTGTAACATTAGTTGATAAACCCCAAATTGATCCTCATGGCCTAACAACCTATTCAAGTTATGGAGAGATCATCAAACTTCCCATAGTTCATAAAAAGCTCCTTACAATAGAAGACAATTAACTTGGAATCCAAAGAAAGAAAATGTATTCATGAAACAATTGTATGCTCTTTGTCAAAAAAGAGGATTGGATAATATAAATCTAGGTCAAAAGTTTCATGACCTTTAAATTAACCAATATGCATTACTTCATGGGTTGTTTGATCAATATTTATGAATAATGTTTAGCCATTAATGAATTACAAATTTGACTTGCAATACATGTAAGCAAATTGTCATTCAAAATGTTAATAGATAAGTTTATATATGTATAATGAATGGATTTAACCTTTTCTTGCATATTGATCCCCAAGTTTTCCTCTGTAGATGATGTACTTACACACACAAAAGTTGCAACATGGTGAAAATTAGGATCACACAATATATTGTCCAACCCTTAAATACCTAGAACCACACTATCCCATTTCACAATCTTCAACTTGCATTATCTTTCCTTACCTTATATCACAAATGGCAAACTGAAGACCTATAGAATGTTTTTGGTTCACAATGTCAAGTCTTTTTTTTAGGTCCCTTTAGAAGTTGGAGAATTAAGTTGAAGACAAATAGTAGACATGCACAAATGTGTCTTTCCCATAATAATTCACAATCCATGTATTTTCAATTGTTGATATGTAAGAGCAAAGAATATGTTTAATCAAATCTTCACAAATTTAATCCATGTCCTAGTGGTCTTAAGTTGTGAACTTGGAAGGTCTTGTCTCAAAAGACATAAATTTATTTTTTTTAAAACAACTTGAGATTGCCCATGCCTCATTATGGAAATATTCATCCAAGGCATACATGACACAAATGCTAACACAACTTTTGTCATATATTAAAGTAAAGGCTCTATTGGGTCTTATATAATGTGTAGGTGTTTTGGTGGTATCTTTTAAGTTACCCAAGTAGATGAAAACAAAAGTTTGAAAATTTGGGTCCACCTTTAATGTTGGAATGAATTGGATGACCCTCTTCCACCCCTTGCATGGCCCAAATTGCAATCCAACTTTGGACAAACATAATTATTGGATAAGTGGCAATTATCGAGTGATTTCCCTTTATTTCTATTCCCTACCAACTTAATTTGAACTCCTTATGTTTAGTGCTCTTGTCAAATCAAAACCCCCTTACACCATGAATGAAATGAACTTGGGGTCTTTACACCTTGGTAGTGGCCCATAAATAATTGTCCATTTACTTTGGGCCCTTGCAATGTATAGGAGAAAGGTGTATCAATAGACTAGACCATTTTCTTACATAAAGCATTGCTATGAAAGTGACATTGCAAAGTGATAAGACAACGATGCAGTGATAGGGATAGTGAGAAAGGACATGTTAATGGGTAACTTCCACCCAAGTGGAAGTTATTTTGACACACTAGAAAGTACCTTCTTACTATTCCTATGACATCATTACAACATCAATGAACAAGATTTTTCAACCCAATGAGGGACCAAAATATACAAAGGAAAAAATGGAAAATGTTCAAAATGATTTTATGATTGCTAATCATCCATCATAAACTAGGTCAAATTATATAGTCCAAGCATTTCAAAATCCATCCTAAGGATATGTAATCAACAACATGCATACCCATTTCTTGCTCAAAATTGAAATGTATTGGACATTCCACACTCTACAACCCACCATCAATCCCCCTTGACCAAGCCTAGACCATTTACACTTTTTATAAATGCCCTTGAACTACACACATGCAATCATCAACTTCTAAGGTGTTGATGACTTCGGCATTACCGTCTTCGCTTCTTTCAACTTGGACATGGATTGTATCATTAAATATCATTGATGTTTTCCATCTTGGTTTACCACGCCACGCTCATACCATCATATTCCATATATTCTTTGTGTCAAAGTTCAACATGTTTTGCGCATCCTTTTAGATTGGTTGATTATCAATCCATTTGACATAATAGCTTGAAATGCATTTTTGTTTTTCCATTCTTAGTTTTTGGGTGAAAATCCTTTAAGATGTACCACATAAAACGAAAAGGGCCTAATCCTTACTATAGTCATTTTTTACCTTATATTTTTATCCCCATAAAAATTAATGAATCAAAAGTTGTTAAACATTTCAAAAGGACTATATTTTAGACCATTCCAATTTTAGATTCTATCATAGTCATCCATAAATGTGATTTTACATAATACAAAAGGACTAGGTAATTAAAAAAACAAAAAAAGGTGACGTTGTGACAAGATTTTGGTGCACCTTAAAGAATTTGGACCCACTCGTCATTTCCGCCATAGGTGTTGAAAAAGGCCACCAAAAGACTCATGCCCATTTGCATCGGTACATGGCAAGGGATTAAGAAACATTACAAGATGAACATATAATTAAAGCACAAACGTTGGTTTTCGAAATATTTTCAAAGAAGGCACCAGATCCTATTCCACCTCCATTAACATGATTGTGTCACACACATGCATTTGTTCATGTAGAGGAATATGTTTGAGCAATGTGTGCATTGGCCCCCAGCATTTTTGTAGCCCCATCAGTTGAGACCATTGCAGCCCTTTGCCATTTTCATCCATTAGTTGAGGTTAACCTGTTCCCTTTTGTCAATAATTTTCATCTAAAGATGAATCTTGTTTTGGATAAAACGACATTTATTTATGTTTTAACATGTTCACCACGTCTTTCATTCAACGATCTTTTGAGTATGGTGTATGAGCTTTTACAAGATTATTTTGTGTTTGATGACTCTATTAGTGGCTTTGATATTTTAAAAAAATATGCAAGCACATCATTCGTGGTAATGTTCTTCCATTAATATCATGTCTACCTGTTGCATTTGCAACTATTGGTTTTGGAAAAACAAGTTGGAAGCATTCGACCCATTGTGATTGGAGAGGTGATTTATTAGTTAATCGCCCACACACTAATTATCTAATTCAAAGATACATTTGCAAAACACTTTTGTCCACATTAATTTGGGGTGGCAATGTCAAACGAATGTGAGACAATGGTTCATGGGGTTAGAATTATGTTGGATCTACATCTAGAATGGGTGGTATTACAAGTGGATCCTCAAAACATTTAATTTAGTATCTTGAACATCCATTTTTTAGGAATTATAATTTTGTATTAGCACTTTGGATCAACTTTTCCCATTTGTTCGTCAATTTTACGCATGCCCATTTCCACTATATTTCTTGGAAGCTTTTAGACACAAGGATCTCATTGTCATTTCATTTGAGTCTAGTACACAACATGGGGATCCTTTGGGAGGAGTGTTGTTTGCATTGGTTCATTTTCGTGCTCTTCATTTTATTGCAACAACCCACCTTCTTGTGTTTTTCCTTCATTGACAGATGATACGCACATGATTGGTCCTTCTTCAGATGTGTTACCTATTTTTTGTAATTATAGGAAGAATTTGGAACATTATGACTTTTAGTGTAGCCAACAAAATGTGTAGCCTAATCTCTGCAAGGGTTAAACCAGTCTATATCACTTTTTCCAAGTTTTTTTACGCCCAAGTCTAGTCATTGTATTCTAAGTGTTCTAATGGGTTCTTTGTCATTTATGGAATCTTTGTATCAAAGGCATTTAATAAGGACTTCAAGGTGATCATTAACCTTCCTATGCTTGCAGATCTTCAAGCAACTTTTGCGATGTTTTCACTTTGTTATGCCGAACAACTAGACTACCTACAACATACTATATTTCCATCACCAATTATCTTGTAACATTATACCGAATTTGATGTTCGTATCATAATTATGTTAGAAAAGCCATTAAGGTCAAGATCCTTTGGCACCATAGTGGGCCATTTGGCTTGTTGTCAGGTCATTCTTTTTGTTTCCTTAACAAGGTTAGGCTTTCCTTTAGTGGTTCGATGTGCTACCCCCTTTTTCGTTTCCAACATGATGATCACCTTACTCTTCTTAATGTAGTGGCACATGTAGAGACCAATACTTATCCTTTCCAGGGAACACTATGGATACTTGTGTGATGTTACATGAAGTTGTTTGATCACATGTCTTGCCTTTCGAAAATCTAATGGTGTAGTATTATCTTCAAATGTAGTCTTCTTTGATGGACCGACTACATGAGTAGGAATTTATTTCGCTCTAGCAAATGTTCCTTTGAATGTTATGCAAACACATTTTCCCTCATGTGCAAGTCCAATAGTAGGGGCTTGGTTATTAGCTCATCCTAACACCCCTTCATTCATTTGTCTTTTGTTCATTTTCTTATAACATTCTGTATTCATCTCAGTATACCACATCCTATGGTTACACATTTTTCACAATGTTAGTGTGGTCACACCATCAATGATTCGGGTATCCATTTCCTACGTTGCCCATGCGAAAGTGAACGCACTACAACCCACGATACGCTTCAAGATACCATTGCAACTATCGCGTTGGAGAATGGAGTTCATGTATAGAAACAAGTTTCCCACCTTTTCCTCCACCATACACGGAAATGAATGGATATTGTCATCACCAGAAACAAATTTTTTGAACCTTGGTGGATGTTGTCATTATTGATCCAACTCCTACAAATTTGGTGTAGCATGCTTCAACAATGATAGCACATGCAACAATAGTTGTTGCTCAAGACAAAACATGATCCTACATAAAACAAGAGCCAAGAAATAATTTAATTCCCCTTGCCATAGAGACCTATGATTGTCTCCATCCTCATTTTGATTCCTTTTTTACTTCTTGTGTACATGTCAATATAACTCGCCATCAACAAACCTCTTTGGTACCTTTGATGCTTATATTTTATTATAATCAACAAATGTCAATAGCCCCTTCAGGGTGCGCACACCATCATGATTCTTCAATGGGTTGTCACACTTAATCACAATTCTTTATCTCTTTCACACATACCAGCTAGTGCACCTCCATCACTAACTGATTTGTGGCAGAGGATGCCCTTTTAACATTACGTCTTCCACTTCATTACTACTATTTTGATTGACTTGGTCTTCCTTACATTTGTTTCAACATGCCTTGTATTTTTTGTGGATGGATTTCCATCCTTGTTTATACATATACAGGGTTTTCTCCTTTGAAGGTTGCCTTGGATGAGCCTTGTTGTCCTACAACCTTCATGCAGAGGGTGTGCACTAAAGAAAAGAGCATGAGAGTACTAATCAGTTTGGATTCTGAATCCAATTGACGTTGTCTCTGTTTTTGAGGTAACTGGTAAACTTCAAGGGGTGCAAGTGCAATATTCTTGTGTTGTTTAATAATAGAGTTTTCAGTAAAGTCAGGAAAACACAGCACCAGAACCCTGAGTTTGGTCCAAAACCGGGTGAGATAAAAAAAAAAACCTGCAAAAAAGTATCTACATTAGCCTTCAAGGGGAGGTCAAACTCAGAAATGCACCACTTTTTGTGCCAAACTGAGGTTCATCCTGTTTCAATCCCGTCTTTCCACTTTTGATTTTACGTTTCAGCGACATTATCCTGAGCGTCTCCACTGCCGCTATGTGTATATTTTCACTGCTCCTACATGTACAACTACTATAATTACCTCAAACCTTATGCATTAAATGCTGAGTTTCAGCATTCCATACCCAGATTTAATAAAACTTCCTTACTTTGCGGACCTCACTCAAGAGTGGGTGAAAAGAGGCCCAAAGACAGGGTGAAAACAGGATGACTTTAAGGAAAACTCTAATATCTACACATCTGGGAGAGAGCTTTCAAGGACATGGGTCTTGCAGTGTATAACCTTGTTTTGAGCCAGAAAGTCTTTTATTCAACTTCATGATGTGAATGCTATTTTCGAGTACCAGCATGTAGTTGGTGGTATGTTTCTTGCATCACAAATTGAATCCAACAACCAGCAAAAGTTGTTGATAGTTTATGGGGCATTCTTGAGTCTTGTCTTGATGAAATCTTTTTTTCTGATGATGTTGTCACCAGTTTGGCATGGAGAGTTGTTGCCAATGTTGGATCAAGACTTTGAGTTAACATATGAGCTTTTGAATTCAGAGTAACTTGTCTGTTTGGTTGGGACTCCAATAGATTTAGAACCTTGAATGTACATGATGTCCATTCCTTAAAGATCTGATCAAGCTCTATCATTGCTCTAGAAGAATCCAATTACAATTCCTTGCATTTGAAACATCAAGCTTTGCCATTGCTCTTGAAGAATATCCAATGACAATTTCTTGTATTCAAGTCATCAAGCTCTGTCATTGCTCCTAAAGAATCTGATTGCAATTTCTTGTCTTTGAATCGAATGTGGAAAATGTGAAGTAGAAAATTCAAACCAACCACAGCTACCTTGTGATCAATGTTTGCAATATCTTTGTACTCAATTTGTTGCATCAGTGCTTGAAAGGAAAACATGGATCTGGATTTTCTTTAGATCAAAATGAGGCAGCAAGTACTTCATTCATAGCTCTGGATTTTCTTTGAAGCAAATGAGGCCACAGGTACATCGCAGATCCGGATTTTCCTTGAAGGAAAAGAATGGTGCAGCAGGTATGCCATGGATCTGGATTTTCTTTTCAAAGCAAAATGATGCAGCAGGTACATCACGGATCTGGATTTTCTTTGAAGCAAATGATGCATCATGATCATCTGAATTCATTCTCCTTGCAAAATTTGAACAAAAATAGAGTGAATTGATTTCATGAAGCCTGTCTGGAATGGAGGAGATGTGGATGCATGCACTCACAGGAAAGGAGCACATGATTGAATGTATAACTAGGCAGGAGATCACACAGCATTTCTGCACTGAGTATGAGAATCCTGAACCTTGCAGCACTTTTGTCTCCAAGCTTTTTTCCTTCTTGGAGGAGGAAACGAACAAATCTGTGGGAGAAGTGGCTGATGATGATTGAGTCAGATTTTACACAAAGAGAAAGCTGCTGATCATGGCGTGCTCATCTGTTGGAAGAAACAAACACAATCTATGGGAAAACTGGCTGTGCTGATGATTGAGTCAGATTTTCAAAGAGAAAGCTGAGGATCGACTGTAGCCCCATGGAGATGCTGATTGTAGCCTGCTTTCTATTTCCAGTGGCACAAAACAGACAGACAGACAGACAGACAGAGAGTTGTTGCAGTGAACGGGAGCTCAGTTCCACTCTGAAAATGGGAGCCTAGAGGAGACTTGCATGCAGTGCACATGCAGATTCAGCAGCCAGCAGCAGGCACAAGAAGAAACTGGCAGTGCTAGTGCTCAGCGATTGCGGCATGATGGACATGGGTGTCTTCGAGTTCCACCATCCCTCCAACCCCATGATCATCAAACCAACCGGCTGGAACTCTTTCTTCTTCTGCTGACCACCAAAGAATTGAGCTTGAGCTGTTGCTGCTGCCTGCCTGATGAAGAATTCAAACAAGCAAGAATTTCAGGACCTGCTGCTCCTCCTCCTTGTTGCTGCATGCATTTGATGATCAGGCTGCTTACATGCTGCTGGTACTTAAGGAGCTTGTTGCAACCTCGAGATCTGTTCCTGATGTGGAATTGCTGATCCTTGTCTTGACACCCTTCTGAAAGAGATCATCAGGAATTGCATGATCAGGAGTTTTGCAGCTACGTCTGTGGGTGGATTTTCAGCTTCTGCGAGACTGGATCTTTCCCTTCTTGAGGCACGAAGGAATTTGTGAAGACGAAGATCATTTATCTATCTGTCTATCTATCTATCTATCCAGAAGACTAATTCTCGCGAAGAAAGAAAGAAAGAAAAATGGGTCAGAGCCTGAGCTCCATGTTCTCTGGCTTGAACCTCAGAGGCGTTTTCGGGCCCCGAGTGACGGCGGAAGAAGTTGCGAGAGGTGTTGATCTGTCCAACCGCACCGTCATTGTCACTGGTATGCATGCACATTTCTCTCGCTCTCGCTCGCTCTCTGTCTCTCTGTCTCTGTGTGTCTCGGAGTTTTTGCTTCAGAAGAAATGGCCGACATTGGGTGGTAAACATTGTAGGAGCGACGTCGGGAATAGGACGAGAGACGGCGAGAGTGCTGGCAATGCACGGAGCGCATGTGGTGATAGCCGCTCGCAAGATGGAGTCCGGATTGGCGCTCAAGGAAACCATACTCACAGAATCTCCCAAAGCCACAGTGGATGTGATGCACATCGACCTGGCTTCCTTGAAATCCGTCAGGAGTTTTGCTGAGGAATATAAGGCCAAGAATCTTGGCCTCGACATTCTCATGTAAGTTGTCCAAATCTGAAACAAGATCTTCAAGAATCAGAAGAAGTTTCCTTCCGCAAGAATGTGGAGAAGATCTTCAAAAGATGCAAATCCAATTGAGGTTTTGTCTTCCTCACAAGGAATCAAGGAACTTCTGCTGCTGCTGCAGCAGCAGCATCAGTACAACACATTCCTTGAACTCAGGTTTCTGGGTTTCAGGCCATCAAACTAGAGAAAGCTTCAACAGTGAAGGAATCAACGGGAGGGCTATGATGACGATGCCAACTTGCTAACTCTTTGTGTGCACTGGGGTTTGCTGGATGCATCTTTTGTGCACTGCAGCAACAATGCCGGAGTGTTTATGAAGCAGTTTGTGGCATCCGATGAAGGAATCGAGTACATGTTTACAGTTCATGATTTGGGTACTAATCCAGAACTTTTCTTGCCGTTGAAATTCTTCTTCCCATATAGATTGAATGAGTTTCCTAAAGCTATTTTACATATGGCTTACTTCAGAATGAATCAGATGCAGCCAGTTTGTTTCAGAGCTTGCAGCTCCTTTGCAATCAAATCCCACTCTGCATGCCAGACAGTATCACCACCTAGATTGCTGCAATCTTCTCCAAAACTTGGCAAGCACACTCACCTCTGCCAATGGGCAGTACGAGTGAGAGTGAGAGAGAGACACCAGAGAGACAGAGGGAGGAGGGCTAGGTTTGCAATAGACAAAAAGCAGGGAAAACAACCATGAAATTGTCATTCTACTTTCAGAGGCACACATGGGATTCAGCAGATGTGCATTTTGAATTACCACAGACAGACAGGTCTACAGGCAGACGAACATATGGATGGACAGAAATACAGGATTTTGTGTTTGACAAAGCACACATGATGTGGTTAGAGGACTTGGGTTGCATAATAATTTGCAACATTGTTTGTGGTGCAGGGCATTACTATCTCACTGCACTGTTGCTTGATACCATAAAGAAAACAGCAAAGGAGAGTGGCAACGAAGGCCGAATTGTGTTCACAGCCTCTGAAGGCCACCGCATCACATACAAGGAGGGAATCAATTTCCATTCCCTCACAGATCCAGCCCTGTACTTGGCTAATCCATTTGCTTCTCACTAGGGGCTTCACATTTTGTGCAGCATTCACATCCTCCCCAATTGCCCACACATCAACAGTAAAATATGTGGAAATCTCTTGAGAAATCTTTCTTGAGTTCAAGGCAAATTTTAGTGCAGAATATGGAGTTGTTTCTCATCAGTTTGGGGATTGTGTCCACAGCTTCAACCCGTACAAAGCATATGGGCAGTCAAAGCTTGGGGATATTCTTCTTGCCAAAGAATTTGCTGAAATTTTGAAGGCATAATTTCCTTGCTCCAGCCCTAGTCTTATAATTATAGGAGCTGGGAACAGGATCTCATCTGTGTTATGTGAATCTGTACCTTAAGTATTTGGATATAATCCAGGTTTCAATAGAGGTTTGAGGGTGCACTTGAAATTGTGGGGGTTATATTGCAGGGTTAAGTATGATATTGAGTTGTCCCCCCATAGAAGAATTGTTGATGGATGGGATTGGGCAGGAGGAGGGAGCACCAGTGACATCAAATGCTGTGCACCCAGGAGCTGTGACCACAAAGTTGGGCAGGAATTTCTTCAACCATGCCATCACAGGTTTTTGCTACTGAGCACCCATGTACTCCAAGTTTTTGGCAGGTTTAGTAAATTAGAATGTAGCTCGAGGAGTTTAAAACACTTGGGTGCTGTAGTGAACATCAACAATGGTCCAGTTTGAAAACATGACATGGGTGAATTTTTGGTTTTGGTTGTTGCTTGCACAGATGTTGGCTATGAGGTTTCAAAACCATTTCTGAGGTCACCAGAAGAGGTAATGTTCAATGCCATGCATCTTTTGGAAGATTTTTCTTGTCAAATGCAGTGAAAGGTGGAAGTTCAATATGCAGAAGAAGACAACCATAGTAGAAACCTGTAATTATGTGTACTTCTTTTTTGGGGGCTGAAAATGCCATGTATTCGGAATTGCAGGGAGCAGCAACAATAGTATATGTTGCAACATGTCCTGAGTTGAAGGGAGAGACAGGCAAATATTTTGCAGATTGTGCTGAAAAGCAACCAAGCAATCATGCTTGCAACAAGGAACTCCGGAAGAAGCTATGGAAGTGGTGTGAAGATTTTGTGGCTGCACGACTGGGTACCTACTCAGAACAGAAGTGAGAAGAAACTATCAACCTTTGCTCAAAGACACATCTTCAAGCATCTACAAATTTGGAGAGATCATGTAAGCTCTGGGTCAGGGACTTGACACTGGGGGAGCACATTGTACATAATGGCAATGGGTGCCATGGATAGCTGTTTGTCTGGTCTCTCAACACATATGAAAAGATGGAAATTTTGCACAGGATGGATCAATGAAATGAAAAAACGTATTTCCGAGGACATGGGTGTCCACTTGGTAAGTGACATATCATATGTACATTGATACACAAGAAGGGTATTAGTCAGTCAGGCTACAACGTGCATGTATTGTTTTTGTAAGGTTCGTTATGCCTCCCTCCCACACACTTTGTAAACAATTTTGAATGCAACTACGGCAACACTGTGGAATTCTGCAATATCAGTCAGAAAGCAGCAACAGTATTAGTATAGTAATGTCCACAATGACTAGCAGAGTGATGGCTACAAAGTTAACTTCTCTCTCGAGGGGGAAAAAAAACCTTGGAGACCTGCTTCAAACAGAAATAGCATGAAACACATGCACAACACAGCAGGCTTTTCTTCCAAAGATCTCTTACTCACAGAATTGGTTAGAGGGTTTTTTTTTCCAGTTCCTGCAATGCATTCGCAGAAATATCTCCAAATGTTTCATCTCAACACTCTTATATTATGGCATGGCATTGTTTCTTTTGTTTCAGAAATGCAGACATGTTGTCAGATTTTTTTAATAATGAATTATTGTGCTATTCAATCCATGAAGACAAGAATATATCAAGTAATAAATGTTCTATCAGACCATAGCATACAAATATCACATAAAAACCACAATGCATCAATGAGCAATATCATGACACAAGCCAAATAACATGCCCAAACTTCAATAACTCTGCATCTTTGAGTAAAATGTTTTTTGCACAAAACTATTGACAATAGACAACAATGAAATGTCCAAGTAGCTTGCATGCACCATAGCAAAATTCCTTTAAATACACTCTTCATGCACCGTACTGCAGACATTGATCAAGTTTCAGAAGGCTGAGCCCTTCTTCCCATGGACATACAAAATTGTCTCTATGCCATTTTACAGACGAAAGCAATCTTTGATGCCACTTTACACAGGTATTGACAACCATTTCAAATCTCCCAACCCAGAAAAGACTAGTATCCATAAGCCCTCCTAATATGTATCAATATTGTCTCCATTTTTTATACCTGTTAATTATGAGCCCTCTTCACATCCCATATGCATGTTGCAATGTTACCAAAGAGCTCAATTGACTAGCAAACAGGCATTCACTAGAAATAACAAATCTACCACTAGGTTTCATTTCTACATCTTCTGTCATTTTGCCTGCAATCAGGTGGTTGCACCATGCCACAAACAAGGTGGCCTCTCAGAACCCTGGTGAGTAGTGCTCAAGGTCAGGATGACCACCTGGAGGACGTGATGGATCCCTGCACATGTAAAGCACCAAACAAGGCAAATTGTGATCTCAATATCCATAATTTAGTACATCTTAATGGTTTCATGAGTTGCACTTACTGTCATGTACTCACTAGTCTCCTCTTTCAGAAGAATAGTCACTATTACAAAAGAAAAAGCAGCTCATCACAGTATGTTTTAAATTGGGGACACAGCGCTTTGATTAGAGGTTGAACAAGCACACCTGGCAAAGCGATTCCTTTCAAACCCTGGGACACCCGGGGGCCCGTAAGGATCAAATCTCGCACCTGGGACCACACCTCTACAAGGAAGAAAAGCATGGAGCACAACAAACAGTGTCATCAACATGTTTGAAGAGAAGCCCTGCCATTGCATCACAATAGAACTGCCCTACCCAAGGTGCAACAAGGGTTCAGGGTTGAAATCATCAACCTATTTCACCACACCAGGCTGGTGATCTCACAGGGATCAGAGTTCAAATTATGGGATCAAAAAGCAACTGAAGAGACAACAACAGAGTACATTGAAGGATCCAAGGTCACTTACATCCCACCAGTGTCTGGAACTCCAACTCCTGGTTCCAACCCACCCATGCGACCCCACCGTGGATCATTTGGGCCTGCAACACAAAAATAACACCACTTTACCTCTCCTTGCTCTTGGCTCTTTTAACACTGGAGAACCTCTGAAACTCCCATCCCTCTCATTAAACATATATAGAGAGTTTAGTAGAGATGAACCCCAGAAAACATTCTACAGATACATGACATGTACCAACAGGTTACCTGCACTCTGATGGCAAATTCCTGCAAGTCTTCTTTCACACAATCAAAAAGTAAATAGTAGGCAACAATACCTACATAGCAGGTGAATGGAAGCCACTAACTACAGGAGATTAATAGTACTGATGTCCTAAGACAACCAAAACACAACTGAGAATGCCAGAATGGATCATTGAATATAGGGATGACTATGTCACTATCCATCCATCCAAAGGCATATAGCAACAGCAATGTGGCCAGAGTTGCATCACAGGTGAACATTGTGCTATTTTGTGATAGATATTCAACAGTTAACCAATATTCATATCCTGGTGGCAAGTTGCCTATAATCTCAGTCAAGTTTTGGCATTCTAGAGGTAGATTATGGAATAGCATACACACCTAGGAGCATTCCATCATATCCCCGCTCAAGCCTGCAGACAACATTCAAGTAATGGAACTCTGTCAGTAGCAGACTATTTATGAATTAGCATCACAGAAAAAGCTCTCTTCACTTAAAACAACACTATAAGTTAAACAGCTACCAAAGGCACTTTCTACTAATGTACATCCACATGAAAGCTCAGACAGCCAATGAAACATATAGGAACAAGATCTCTTGTACATCTAATCCAAGACATCTTGGAGCCTCAGACAGAAAGAAGAAGGAAAGGGTCATACACCTGTTCATTGGACTTGCTCAATTTGAAGTGAGATAGAAAGCCAGAAGAGTGTGAAGATTACCTTGGACCAAAAATACCAGCACCAGGTGATGGATAGAGATCACCGCCGCCAAATGCAGGCACTGGAGGATAAGCAATCCTGCCACAGAAAACCAAACGCTAATTAGGTGAAAGATTCAACTGGTTTATTATTAACCCCTCTAATCAGCAGCATACTGAAGTCCTTTCAGCATCTGGATATGTTAGGAACTTTCTGTCCAACGGTACTTGACCTCTGCAGTTGAAAACAATATTTCATTCCTTAGTTAGCAGGTTGGGATAAAAGGACCACAACTTCTTTACAGTCCCTTCACGATTCCATGCACTGGGCTTGTGTCTGGGTGGTTTATTGTACAAATGCTGTTGCACTTTCACTATGCAGACTCTCTGGGCTGCCATCAGAGAGACTCACTCTCAGTTCACCTCAGTCATCAGGTCATTAACATGGTATCAGTATTCTAGTCTTGTTTCAATCCATCAGCTGCATGGTGAGACAAGAAGGCTGTCAGCTCATATGGGCATGAAGCCTTTGTTTCATGAATATGAGCTTATGGAATGGCCAATTGGGGGAGCAGAGAATTTACTGCGATAAAGGTGCCCACCATAATAGTCCTATCATTTTGCCTCAGCTGGAAGTAGTGGTCCACTGGCAGACAGGGTCATGGATGCTTAATGTTATTCATGTAATGATTGTAGGAATTGAGGGAGGAAAAAATCTCATGCAAATGCTTACATACCCTGGAGATGGATATGGTTGCCGCTCATCAATAAGAGGATTAACAAGCGGTGGTGAATGCCTGTCCTCTCCTTGCCCAACTCTGCCACCACATCCACAATTACAACAGAGCTGAATCAAACAAAGAACCAGTGAGACTAGGCAAACATGGCTGGGTGGATGGCCTCAAGAAACTCTCCTTCAGAAGAGTTTCTCATACAATGTAAACACCAGCTCGGGATCATAGGCTTACAATTGATCCATAGAAAACCTGGAGATGCTTTCAAAAGGGGAGTAGTCTGTGCAGAAATTATCTTTTGTTTGTGGAACAGAAGACAAGCTTAAAACAAGAAGATTGCCAATGCCAGCAACCCTTAAGAGAAAGGAAGTTCAGAACAGATTGGTTTCCCAGATGCCTAATGAAAAAATTCTGCCTTTAAGCAAGCACACACCATTCAACTGGAAAATAAACACAACAAAAGCAACACAAGAATCCACAAAACAATCATAAAATTCCAAGACCAGCATGAATATTGATGTTGTCAGTACAGCTATCATTGCTAAATCAAGGGGTAAACTGAGATTGTATCCTCATGTCACAAATCAGCAGGAGTAATGAGAAGGACAAGAGGAACAAAAGAAAAAATTGTCCAGAGACTAACCTGCTAGATGAAGCTGTGCCAGGGCTTGGTTTCACAGGTGGTGGGGCAAGCTTTGAAAGGATGGAAGAATGAACACGGTCGACCAAGCCTGGCAAATTCGTGTACTGCTCAGCATAGTTGGTTGCACCTCCATCAACAGCAAATTCTCTTGGCCTGAAAAACTCAACCATTTGTCAGATTCACATTAAGCTCAGTGAGATCCGATACCTAGAGACAACTCCCATAACAACAGAATTCAGTGTCCACACTCAAACATAACACAATGGTCTCCTTAGTGCATCAATATCGTCAGCAAAGTACTTATGACAACCAACAAAAACATAGCTATTGGCATCAAAAGGACAAAACTGACAATCACTGCTTCTAGGGCTTAGTTACAAAGTCAAGGGAAAAAATTTGAATGTCACCCAAAGATCAGCTAGGTTCTTGAGCATGAAAACAAATGTTCTTGATGCAAGGTGCTCTGCTAAAAGTTAGTACTGTTTTGGGGTGTTTCTATATAGCTCTGCTGCTTCCAAAAACGTCTGCAAAAAATAAGGACTGGAGAAACTTACTTGAGCTCCAAATTAACAGGGGTATCTACATCAAAAGAGACAGCATCAATTAAGAGAGAGTCACCCATAGCCAGGCACTTCACAGTTACTGACTTTGAAAGCCCTAACTCATTCCCTGCATAGCGAAAGGCATATGCACCATCCATCTCATTCCATCCATCAATTCCAACCTCTGTTTCTTCTCCACTTCCTGAAACACAATACCACAAACAAACCATGAAGACTCTGTCATTACACTGGAGGGTGCTGCTTCCACTCTATCTACTTCTCTCTGTCACCACCAAAACCATCATAGGACTCCTCAATCAAGCTTTTGTCTTTCCCATGGAAAAATTATACACCTGAAATCAACTGCAACATCTGGGATATCTCTCTGATATGTGGAAAGAGATTTGTGATATCTCTTTCTTCCAATATCATTGAATAAGTTGATCTAGCAAGGTCAAACATCCTTGCAAAGTTCACCTGAAGAAGAATTTGCATTGCTGCCAGTTGCTACCAACGAGTAGCCAGCTGCAAGAAATGTGCCATGCACTGCAAAAACCACCCGCTCCATTGCATTTTGTAGTTGAGGCCGAGCAGCTCTGATGACTCCTAAAACTGCCCCTGGTGTTGTCATTCTTTTCTTACTGATTAGTCTGCTCCTTCACTTATGCTCCTCGTCTCGTATTTTCTTGTTCTCTGTACCAATAAAATGCATCAGTCCTTCAATTTCTGAATCCTTCAGATTCATGTATCCACAGATTGCTCTCTTCTGCATCATCCCTTTCCACTTCCTGGCATAAAATCTCTAGCAGATCAATATTCATTACTTGTTAATTCTGATTGCAAGCACCCCATTCTTCAAAAGAAAATATCTGATGAATGTCTCCATTTCTCATGTTATGCACATGCATAATTGTTTCTCCTCCTTGTGAAGAAGTCTCTCTCAACTCCAGTAAAACCCTAAAGCTAGGTTTTCTGTTTGTCAGTAACATCACCATGCATCTTCTAGGGTTTGGAGTTTGAATCCACAACAAACAGCTTATCGTAGCATAGCTCTCAAATTTGCCTCCTTTCCTGTGCACAGCTTATATACCTTCTCTCAAGAAACTCCTCCGAATTTTGTAATTATCAACAACAAAAACAACAACATCCCTCTGATGAACCTGAAACCCTAACCCTAACAAGAAAATCACCATGCATAAGGAAGAAGACTACTAAAATGCATGGTGAAGAAGGTTGCTTCGTCCTTGTCCAATTCCCGACGATCTCGAGCGAGCGCCCCGTTTTCATGTTCCGTTTCCATTCCAATTCCATTCTAGGGAAAAAAAAATCTCCCAAAAGAGAGAAAGAAAAGATTGCATACTCACCAGATCTGCAACCAAATTTGCTGACGAAAACTTTGTTCAACCGGTTTTCCGACTGCACCAGAGGCTGATGTGCTGAAGGGCGACAGATAGACAGAACAGAAGCAAGCTAGAAGAGAAACGTGCAAAGAAAGCGATCCTAATAACTGCAGAGGACGAAACGCAATTGTGCACCCACGAAGAAGAAGAAGAAGAAGAAGAAGAGAAGCTCGTTCGTTCTTCGCAACAACACCAAACTCTACTCTGTATTCTCTCGCTGCACTTTAAACCCTAAGTCATGGACCTCAAATCTTTTTATAGAATTAGTGTAAAAAAATATAAATAAATATGGGCGGTCTGTGGAGTAAGGCTTGTGCCTCCGGTTTGAAAAACATTTTAAAAATAAATATTTCTATTATATTATATTATATTATATTAATTGAAATATATATTTTAGGGCCAATGGGAATATTAGAATTGGTAGCCTTGCATTTTTTTTTTGAGGAATTAACTTGATTTATAACTGGCACTTAAATGTTGTAATAGCATCAAAGGGTTTTTTTGCACAAGTATTGTGCTAAAACCCTTATTTGTAAATAACTCTGCTACCTAATTTAAATAAATTAGTGTGAACCCTGTGCATTATGCACAGGTGTGTTATTTCAACAATGTTTGGTTGATGTTTTCAGTTTTTTAAAAAAACTTTTCTTTTCAAACAACTGTCCGTGGTCACTGTCCATCCGGAGTCACTGCCACAGACAGACCAAGTGAATTAGTATATATGATTATTGGCCTTTGCTTAGTAGGCAAGGATATTATTGTGTTTAGATTCATTATAGAGTATACCGTAAGTACCTTGGCCATTTCAACAGATGTCGGTCGAATAATTAATTAAATTGTTTTTGAGACATTCATTTCAACAAATTGGAATATATTCTTAAATATCCACTATTTTCCTTCACAATATATTTTTTTTGATTTGGAAGAAATAATTTTTGAAAAATTTCAACATTTCTGAAAATAATAGAATTAGGGTCAAATTGGCCAAGGTATATATATTAAGATAGTAGTAGCTTAAGGGATTTTGGGCCCCTAGGTAATAATAATAGGTCTATTTTTATTCGAGGATTTTTGAAAGATCATATTTTGGCTTGGGTTGAAAACTGAATTTATTTTGAAGAATTGCCTTCAATAAATAATAATAACAATAATAATAATAATAATGGATTCCAGAACATTCCAAAAGAATCTTGATTTTCCTTCACAAAATTATTTTGTTGTTTTGAATTTGTTCGGTTGAATATTTCAACATTTCTGAAAAATAATAAAATTATTATTTTAGTGTCTAAAGTTTGCCAAGATACTACATAAGTGCCATCAGTGTTTTTTTTTTTTTTTTTTTTAATTTTTTTTTTTTTTTTTTTTTTTTTTTTTTTCAATTTTCTCATGTTTCTCCAAAAGTGGCGATCAGCCCACAGGAGGATTTAGCCAAATCTGACTACAAGACAAATAAAAAAGTTTTTTAAAATCTAGGAATATTAGTACATGTTGGTGAACCACTTAGAACCTATTAGCTAAATATGGCGATTTCAAAAAAAAAAAGAGCTAGAAATCTGCCCAAATCCTCCAAAAATCTTTGCAATTTCAAAATACAATTCCTCAAAATGTGGCCAGTTTTCTGGAAATTTTCCAAAAAGTTCCATTAACCATGTTGCATGTGATTCTTTTTTTTTTATAGCAAAATGCCGAATTTCGCCACCGAAAAAATCACTGAGTACCATATTATTAAAGGAGAATGGATAATTTAGGCGATTCCTTTTTATTCCTTAATTTTTAAAAAATAAAACCCCATCTAACGGGTAGCTTCTACTAGGGTATGGTTATCTGTTTTGGCCTCGTCTTTGTGTTTATTCTAACCGCCGGATCTCATCTTGGGCGATTACCCCAAGACGTACACGTGGTCACCAGTTCTCGACGTTTGTCGTGCGTGCTTAGCGATCGCTCGCTCGCTCGCAGGTAGCGTCATCTGGTTGTCTGTGATTCTTTGTTGAATGGGAGGTTTGTGGCGTTGATTTCGTGGTCAGACATTTCCCGCAGATTTTGTGAAGCAAAAAAGAAGCACAAGCAAGCGTCTGCATTGCCATTTGGAGACGTTTCTGCGGTAGAGGGGAGGGGAAGCGATGTCTGTGCAAAGTTTATCGCTGATTGTAAGCCCATTTCTCTCATCTGCCCTTGTCTCGCAAACCGGAAAGACGCAACTAGCGAGTTCGCTCCATGAATTACCACTAGACAAATCGTTTTTCACGAGCTCCTTTCCTGCTTCTCCTGCTGCTCCTGCTGCCTCGCCAGCGAGAATGATGGAGAAGGAGGGTGGCGGTCGGAGGTTTTTGAGTATGTTGGGTTTTGGTACTCGAGGATCATCGTCAGCTGCTGAGACGGACCCAACCACCGCCGGCATTGCTCAAGGCCCTGACAATGATACACCAGCGCCGGGCCAGCAATTTGCTGCTTTTGGAGCTGGTTGTTTCTGGGGTGTGGAACTGGCTTATCAGAGAGTTCCTGGCGTGACGAAGACTGAGGTCGGGTACACCCAGGGGTATACGCACAACCCGTCTTACAATGATGTCTGCTCCGGAACCACAGGTAGGAATGCTCTCTCTGTCTCTCTTCTCACAGAATCATGATTAGGGTTAGGGGTTTCTGCTTCTTGTCTTCACACACAGCAAGTGGAAGCTTCACGAATTCTTGATGCATTTCGTGAAGGAAGGAAGGAAGAAGAATCATCAGACTTGAGATCTGCTGCTGTTGTTCTTCAGGAATTCCATGAAAACCCTAATTTTCTCTCTCTTTCTTTGCATTTTTTTTCTCCCAGAATCATCATTAGGATTAGGAACTTCTGCTTCTTGTCTTCATATACAGCAAGGGGAAGCTTCATGGACTCTTGATGCATTTTGTGAAGGAAGGAAGGAAGGAAGGCAGAAGAATCATCAGACTTGAGATCTTTTACTGTCGTTCTTCTTAGTGATTTCCATGGAAACCCTAATTTTCTGAGGGTTGAAATTTGGTGTTTTTCTAAGGCATTTCATTTGGAAATCAGGAAGATCTATCGTTTTTGCTGAAAACTATTTGTGAAGCTGAAAACCAACCTTCATGAATATTTGATGTATTTCATGAAGGAGGAAGAAGAAGAAGAAGCATTGGACTCAACACTGTTGTTTGTTCTTCTTGAATAGTAATTTTGTGCAAACCCCTTTCTCTTTGGGAAGGAAGGAAGCACCAAGGGTTTAAGCCAACACTGACAGTTCTTATCATGGAGATTTCTCAAATTCTCATGAGAGTTTTGAAGTTCTGTGAATTATACAGGACATTCGGAAGTGGTGAGGGTAGAATTCAACCCTGCAGAGTGCAGCTACGAAAACCTGCTCGATGTATTTTGGGCACGTCATGACCCCACAACTCTCAACCGCCAGGTAATATTTTTCCACAAAATTTTTTAGAAGGCTCGTCTTTGATGAGATAGAGTATGATAATCAATCATCTCTCCACAACTCATATGGAAAACCCTTGAAATCTCATCAGGCTTGTTGATCTTTCTGGAACCTCTAAGAAATCCTTGAAATCTCTTCAGAATTTGAAGTCTCAAACCTTTGAAATCATGGGCAGCTTGGCTGTCATGTGATGTAACAGTCAATCTGTGCTTTGTCATGTATATACCCAATTATCATCTATTTGCATTCTGAATGGATCTATGGGTTACCTGCTTTGGGTTGTTCCAGGGAGGTGATGTAGGCACTCAATACAGGTCAGGTATTTACTACTACTCGCCAGAGCAAGAGAATGCTGCCAAGGAGTCAATGCAAAAACAGCAGAAGTTGTTGAATCAAAAGATTGTGACTGAGGTATTGCCAGCAAAGAAGTTTTACCGTGCAGAGGAATATCACCAACAGTATCTGTCCAAAGGAGGTCGTTTTGGTTTTGGACAATCTAGTGAGAAGGGGTGCACAGATCCCATTCGTTGCTATGGCTAAAATTCATTAACATGGGCCAATTTTTGGTCTGCATTACTGTTCAGACATAAAGTTCCGTCTTCTTTAGGGTAGCAGTGTGTGCTAGTTGTATACTATTTGTATGGTCAGACTTCCTTGCTACACTTCTAGATCTTCCAAACATTCACTGGAAACTCAAATTCTTCTCAATCAAATTGGAGATTTTAGTATATGCATGAGAGTTAGTGTACTAATCTTCTTATGCAAATGGAAATAAACCTTTCATAAAACAACCGGTTCTTTGCTGGGTATTTTCATGAAAACTGTCGGTTTGTATGAGGGTGTTTGAAAAAGCCAAAACCAAAGGGTTCTTCAATGTGTTTCTAGGTGGAATGGGCCCTACCCCTACCATAGGGCCCATTCCATAGTACGTAAAAACCTGCCCTAATTTTTGTATTGAATTTAGATTGCCAGTGTCAGGTGTGAGAACTCAACAATGATCTTCCAGGATCTTACAAAATGGAAGAAATCTTGTACAGTGGAAGCTCGTGTTCTCTGAAAATGAAGGCAGGTTTTTACTCTGGAGAAGGGTAGGGCCAGAGCTCCTATACTTAAAATAGGTACCGACGCTTCCAATTGTCTCAACACTTCCAACTTACCAATGTAAAATACCCTTTACTTTGGGTTCAAAGCATCAAAAGTTTGGTGACTCATTGACCTAGTGACGCCGAAGTGGTTTGTAGCCCTTGCTGGTCCAAAGCTTGGAGAGGATAGGAGGCCAAAGAGACTTGGCCACCAAGAAAAGAATCACAAAACATACACACTCACACACAAAAGGTTGAAAAAATGATGATTCCGCCAATTGTCTACCTTTGTTTTGCATGGCTTTGCATTCACAATCAACCTTTTAGCATAGGTTAAAGCATGTAAACAACCAAGGCGATGACATTTCCAAAATAAGGGACTTGGGACAATATGGTATCCAAGACCAACCTCACATTTTGGAAATGTCCCCATTTGTGGGCCTTACCACCATAAAGCATGGGGGCAAACATTATCATAAGCTGTAAAAACCTCCAAGAATTTTCTTAGTGTATTTGGAGGTACACTTATAGAGCGTAAAATCTTGTGTGGCATTTCAAAAAACAAAGCATCCATGGGTGCAAGCAAGCATTTCATTTTAAGAAATGCCTGGTGTCATTTTTATTTTTATTTTGAATTATACTCAATGGGTACCTACATTATACCTATTGGATATCACAAGAATTTTTTTATAAAAATAAAACTTATGTCAATTTCTACTCTTAATAATGCCCTCAAAGTGGGGAAGTTCCAAAAACAAGTGCCCCTTGGCTCCATTTAGAGCACGCACTTACTTCCAAAAATCCATAAATAAGCGCCCCTTGGCTACACCTTGGGCGGCCACTTACTTCTGGAACTTCCCCACTCCTTAGGTATACATTTGTAGATCATGAGGGAGTAGGAAGGACGCTATGTCTACTATTTTACGCCTATTATGCAGAAATGAGATGGACTAGCACCTGAAAATAGGTATAAGATCCCTTCGTGTCCATATCCACATACGTAGAAGGTTCCCCCAAATAGTAAAGTTATTGGTAAAGTCCGGCGATTAGGGGGCGAGAACGGTCAGTAGTGTCATAATAGGGCATTAAATGTGTAAGTGGGAAATGAAATTTTTCAAAACGAAATAACTGGCACCCAAACTAGTTTTTCCACCAATTTTGGTGGTAAACTCAGTTTTATACTCTCTGCCCTTTTTCCTGAGCGCCTTCATTGTTGCTACATATTTTTTCACTGCTCCTACCTGTACAAGTACTATAATTACTCTCGAACCTTGTGCATTAAATGCTGAGTTTCATCATTTCATACTGAGATTTAATAAATTTTCCTTACTTTGGGGATACCACTGAAAGAGGGGATAGGGGGTGAAAGAGATGGTGACTTTACGTATAACTTTAGTACACTCGGAAATTTCTCAGAATGCTTAAACCCATGTTTCCAATCAGAGTGTCTTCATTTCCTTTGCACTATAGTTGCATGTGATGTTACCTACAATCCCCCTAAAGCATGACTTGTTGCTTAGGGTTCACGTATGAACATGAGCTTTATTACCCAGCTACCCAATGCTTTTTCTTAGTTGTTTTGTGTGTTTATGTTTGATTGCTTCTGCAACTACACAATCATATACCTTGGTGGTGGAAATGTGTGTGATTTCACAACGTTGAATTTGCAATATTTTTCATGCTTGAGTGTTTGCAACGTGCTATTGAAGTACATAGTTTGGAGTTCTAACACCAAAAAGAATTTGGGTATTGGGTGGGAAAGCAAATCAAGAAGCATGGAGATTTGATGACATGAATTTTTTTGTTCAGAGTTCTGGGACCAAAAAATATTGGGTGTTGGGTGGGAAAGCCAAATGAAGCATGGAGATTTGATGTCATGAGGTTTTCATGAATTGGATTGGGTGGATTGGGAAAGAATCCAACTTGTTTTTAGGGCCTGTTTGATTCAAGTCATTGATTCTCATTCATGAGAAAGAAAGACCCAAATTTCATGGTGTGTTTTTGTTGGGATTTTGGAGGTTTTTGTTTTTACCACAAAAGCTTGAAGAATGATGAGTGTTGTCGGTAAATTAATGGAGCTTGTTTTAGTGTAGCAGTGACAACAGGATTTCAATTGATGTGGAATAGAGTCGGTGTGCAAAGAAAGAGAAATTGTTGACTTGTGATGAATCTGGTGAAATGGAAACCAAAAAAAAATGGGTTTCTTCGTTGTTCGTTAGTGCATGAGACTTTTAGATTTGACATTCTTTGCAGAATCTGTCTGGTAAGCAAAGCATCAGAGTGGTGCGACAAGAGAGGAGAGGGAGGAGTGATGAATTTGTGGGTCAGCTTGCTTGTGTGCAACAATTTTTGTCAGTGCAAATTGACAGGTGTTTCTGAAGAATCACTCCTATCTGATCTGCTGGAAGTTGGTTTTTAGGGTTGCATTTTTGGAGTTGTTGGGACAAGTAAAGCTCTAGCTTGGGGTGGTATTTAGGGTTACATTTTTGGAGTTGTTGGACAAGAAAAGAGCTCCAACTTGGGGTATGTGCAAGAGGTATGCGTGTGCCCATGGAAGGAATTTTTTTTTAGGGTTTAAGGTTTTTTTGTTTTATTTTTCCTACCCCTGAAGCCCTTTCTGTTTTGCATTTTGTGGTTGTATGAAAGCAGAACAAAGAGTTATGCTCATGCGGATTGTGAAATTTGTAGCTTGATGATGATTTTTGTATGATGTTTTGCTCGTCCTTTGTGTAGTTTTTACTGTTCTGGGCAAGCAAAGTTGCTGCCACTAGTGCATCTTGATGAATTTCTTGGCTAATTGAGCTTTCGGGTAGTGAATTCATTCAAGAAGAACTGCTGTTATGCTCTGCAGGCTCTCTAATCCAGCTGAGAAAACCGTGTCTGGAATGTAGGTTTTTCTCCTTTCCTTGTCTCTCTGTTTGTGATCCAAAATCTTAGCTGGGTGCTTGTGAAGTTTGATGCCTGATTCATTCATTTATGCTTTGAACTATTTTGTTGTCTTCTGATCATAGTGATTCTCCTGTTGTGCAGTACAGTGATCTGCTAGTTTTTTCTCAGACGGGTACAAAGGAAAACAGGAGTACAGGAGACCACTGCTACAATGATGCTGGTAAAAGAGACAGTAATGAAGGAGACTCTATGGGGAAACCTTCCTTCAGAGATTCTAGAGAGGGTACTTGCTTTCTTGCCAGTTGATAGTCTCATCAGGATGAGATGTGTCCAGAGAAGGTGGAATGAGCTGATCGCCAACTCGCATAGCTTTGCAAAACATCATGCAAACTTTTCTCCTCATTCACGATGGTTCATGCTTTTCACAAGGCATATGTCATGCTTCCTGGCTTATGATATCAACTGCAATAAGTGGCATCGGGTGTCTGTCCCTGGTACACCATTTCTTCCCAACCAGTTGCCTTTGTCAACAGACAGTGGATTGCTCTGTTACAGGCGGCGCTTTGTTGCTCATAAACATCAGCAGCAGGAGCCAATTGAGCTCCTTGTGTGTAACCCTCTTACAGGTTCTTCCCGACAGCTACCCTCCCTCAATGCAATGAAAATTGAGGTACTGGGCATGGTTTGTGGTCTCGAGGCTGATGGTGCTGCATACAGAATCTTCACTGTGGCAAATGTAAGTACGCTGGTGGGGGGATCATGTGACTATGAGGTCATTCTTTATGATTCAGTAACCAACCAATGGACAACAGAGTGTTCATTTCAATCAGACGAGACATGGGTTCCAAGGCCTGCCATCTGGTTTCAGGGATCCTTCTGTTTTTTGTCACAGAGTGAAACTTTCTACACATTACAATTCTATGACATGCAACAACAGATGTGGATCGAACATGCAACAAAGAGGGAACAGTTCTTTTTCCACAACAATCCATTTCTGATGGAATGTCAAGGTCGGCTGTTCATCGTGGGTGATACCCTTCAGATCTGTTTTCAGATCTTGGAGCTTGTGGAGGAGGAGGCAGAGGCGGAGGAGACTCACAGATCAAGAAAGTGGGTAAAATTTGATGTGATGCCAAGATCCCTTTACTTGGACTACTTTGAGAATGTGAATGTCATTGTGGCTGGGAACGGGAATTTCATCTTTTTCCAGACCCAAGGCTGCGAACAAACTCTCATGTACAATATCTCTCATAAAAGCTGGCAGTGGACATCAGATTCTGGGGTTGTATCCCAAGGTTCACCATACACCGGACTCATGTTTCAACCTCGTATTGGAGCTGTAGCATAGACAGACTCATTGCAATGAAGAAATCATAGTTGCTGTTGGTTGCTGCTAAGCAGATCAAGGCATGTCATATAAGACGATCAGATCCATGAAGGTCAGTTCCATGAGCATTTATTCTCGGACCATGTCCCAACCTTTTAGCTCAAAAAACTTGTAGAACCCATCTTGTAACAGTATTGAAATTACTCAAAGCTCCCAACTGCAGTTCATGCAGTCATCAACAGCATTGCTCTTGAGGTAGTATGTATTTTCAGAGTCCATGTTTTAGTGTTAACCTAAGCTGTAGCAGATTGGTAGCAGATGTAGGCATAGAGCTGTGGGCATAGAGCTACATCATGACTCAGTCTTCTTCTTCTTCTGTTTGCTTCTGGAAATGTGACAGAAACTCAAGATGTCAATTTTTGTACATTGGGTTTAAACCCAAACTTTTGATCAGATGATTGTGTAGTTATTGACACCCACCTACCATGGGAGCTGCCAATGCAGTCCAAGGAATGGCAGCCAGTCACAGCCATTCATGACAAAGTTGATACTCTGGGAGTGACGATCAGAGGTTGCATGCACCCACACTCAGGTTGGTAATTTTATACTTCAGGATTGAGAATCACAAGGTTGCACCCACACTCAATCTTGTCATGTTTGTTTTGAATTTGGCTGGAACTGACATAACAGTTAGATTCAAAGTGTTTTTGTGGAGTTATCTCTGAAATCTCAATTGATATACGACACCCAAAAACCCATCTTCCGTATTACAATGTGGCATATTACAATGTGGTTTATGCAATGTTTCTCAAATTTTTTCTGCTTTTGTGAGTAGTTAGTAGTTTTGGCTTGAGCAATTTGGTTGCTAACAAGCATGTTGTTTCATCTTTAGTTCTCAAACTCCTGCCATTCAAAGTCTCTACTTTGTACCTTTCTGATTGCATGTCACTGCCGTTCATACTGCTAGTTCTGGTGATGTTCTTGTTCTGAAACCAGAGGTTCTCTCCGATCGTGAACTATTGAAAACTTAAACCCGGCGGTTCTTTTAGAATTCAAATAACTGCGCAACACTTCTTTTCCCACTACTACGGTTATATATTAGAACCGGGTCCTGTTGGCATAAACAGTCATATTCTAACAACACCGTTTTAGTGAGAACCGGGGGTTCTGTGACATACTGGCATATTCTAACCATACGGTTTTAATGAGAACCGGGTCCTATGACATACAGGCATATTCTAACAACACGGTTATAATGAGGACCGGGATCCTCTGACATACGGGTGTGTTCCAACAATATGGTTTTAGTAAGAACCGGAGGTTCTGTAACATACGCACCTGCCCGTGGTAGATATACCCTTGCCCTGCCCAGGACCAGTGCTGGCCGTTTGTTTTAATTTTAAAGAACCGCCGGTTCCAGTTCTGGAAAATTTTCAGAATCAGAGGACGGCTGGTTCCAGTTCTTTGGGGAAAATAAATTAAAGAATAAAGAACCGCCGGATCTGTTTATTTCTTCATGAAAGAACTGGTATAGAATCTCCGGTTCTTTGGCCAGTTCTCTGACTTTTAAAAAGTTGGGAACCGTGGCTATATACCAGAACCGGTTATTTTGAGAAACGGCTGGGCAGGGGTATATGTACCCGAGATCATAACCTAAGGGTATATTTCCCTCATTCTGAGAACCGCCCAACACTGGCCAGGACACATTAGGGTTGCGAGCTTTCAGAGGAGAGAGTGCGAGAGCGTTGCAGCGATGTCGATGGCGATGGTCGCAGGGCGGAGATGCTTGCAGCGAGCAGTGCGACATGCGGCAACGGCGGCTGCGCCGGCCGTGCAAGTAACACAAGAGAGTGCCAGGAGAGAAGCAGGAAGATCGGCCAAAGTCTCGGACCGGATGCTGGAGCTGACAGCCATAGACGAGGACGGGGGACGGCATGTGGTGAAAGGATTGACGGGGCACACGTTGTTGAGGACTCTGGTGCAGGGCGGACTGTTCGATCCTGAGCGTCATCGTCTGGAGGATATCACTGCTTGTAACGGTGAATGCGAGGTAAGCATCGCCAACGAGTGGCTGGTGAAACTGCCTCCTCGCACGGAGGATGAGTTGGACGTGTTGCAAGCCAAGACGTTCTCCAAATTGGCTGATCCGCATTCCCGCCTCGGTTGTCAGATCATCCTGGAGCCTGAACTCGAGGGTATGGTTGTCTCTATAGCTGAAGAGAAGCCGTGGAGAACTTTGTGAAAAAACAACAAAAGAAATGCATGCGTCTTCATCTCTAGGGTTTGATTCTTTACACCGGTGTTGTGTAGAGAGTCTCTGCAGTTTTTCTTTCACGATTCTCTGTCATTGAATCTTAGATCCTTTGACGCTCAATAAGGATTCCTGACTACTTTAGACTGCTGTATGGCAGAGAGGGGGTCGAAGATATTACCTATAAGAAAAGCTTGCTCAATGGAGGTAGTAGCAGGATGTTGCCATACAGCCTTGTCTGGGAACCCTAAAAGAGCCTTTGATAGATTGGGCTTTGTTTGATGTTTCAAACAGATCTACAGTGAATTTGTGGATGTGGCTTAAGAAGAAGGCCTGGCATCTTTCTGTGGACACTCACAATGAACAAGATGATCAAAAATCACCAACCTCCCACAAGTCACCATTCCCTTTGTCTCTCTCTTTTGATGTTTATGTTTCTTCTTGACCTCTTTTGGGTTTTGTTGAATTAGCCAGCATCTTTTTCTCATTACTGTCAGCCTTGTGACAGCAGTAAATCGGTATGATGGTTCATGTTTGATATTAGCCTCTGCTGCCCATCGCAGTGATTTCAGGGAGTTGATGAAGTGACTGGAGATGTTACCATAGGCAGTCAACGCCATAGGTGTTGCTGTTGAAGGTCCCTGAGAATGCAAATGACCATTGATGTCATGTTCCTCTGTTCTTTAGGGTTGCATACAGAACCAAATGCACATTGTTCCTGTGACGTTAGATCTATGTGTTTTGATGGTCCTGTCTTTCCCTTGTATGATTTTGAACATGGAAGTCACAAGGCTAGTCCATTCTGGTGCTCGCAAATCTATGATTCCTGCCTCTAATTGAAGACCTCCTGATTAAGGGTTCTTGGTGTGATGTAGACTGTGCTTTGTAAATAGCTGATCCTCATTTCATTCTCAGGTGGTGTGATGATCAGAAGTTGTAGCCACTAAATCTAGATCTCAATTCTTACTGAACCTTTGGGTTGCTGGGGTGCAAATCCTTGCTGTCTACATTGGAGAACTCTTTGTGTGTTGTTGACTGTTATGATTATTGGTTTGCATGTGTCTAATGAATGCTAGCCAACATCAAATCATACGGTGCTTCAGGAAATACAACAGAAGCTGAGGTCATAGATGTTTTTTCAGTCATTTGCCCAAATTTTCAGCAGACTGTTATGTAGATATATATACTTATCTTTTCTCTTGGGCTAGGGTTCCTCTTTCCCATGCTTGCTGATTGGTTTCTGTTATGTTGTCAGATCTAGGATATCCATAACCTTATTATACAGTATTCTCTCAATCCTTTAATCATAAGTAATTACAAAATCTCAGTGCTTATGAATAAATTATATACTTTTCTATATTATGTTTGTGGGTGACTCCTGCAGCTAGTCACTCCCATTCATCATGAAAGTGATGATCTCATGTTTTGTGAGTGACACTCAGAAGGTTATAACTGTACTTATCCTTGTCATGTTAGTTTTGGTTTTGCAGCAACTGACAGAATGGTAGTTACCTTCAAAGTGCTGTTGTGAAGTTATTTCTGCAATCTCATAGAGATTCTATGGATTTGTTCTTGTAAAATAGAACTGTTGGGTGGCATGAGTTCTCAGTACACTTTTAGGGTGTTCAGATCAAAGCTGTTACTAGCCATCAAATCCTAAAGCCCTTTTTAAACAACCTTCCAACAGTAAAGAATTATGGTTCTGGCACAACAACAAATGCAAAGCCCGGATTCCAAAATTGAATCCTTCAATACAGTTGGTGGTCCTTAGGGTAGGATTTGATTAAACTTTCCATCAATAAAGAATTGTGGCGTTATATGTTTGGTCTCAAGATCTGCAAGGAAACACTGTATCCATGTGTAATTTCAGATTTAATTAAGATAACCCATCGGATGAAATGTATCTTCCGTTGTAGTCTAGGTGGTTAGGATACTCGGCTCTCACCCGAGAGACCCGGGTTCGAGTCCCGGCAACGGAATCCTTTTTCATTTACGTACTGTCTGTCTGTCTGTAGCTTGGACTTTGATTGATTGGGTCCTTTCCATGCTTTTGTGTTATCTTTTTCCTCGTTTGTTGGTCTTGCCTATCAAGGCAAAGATATTGTGTTTAGATTCATTATAGAGTATAGTAGCTTCATGGATTTTGGCCCCTAGGTACTAGATCTATTTTTATACGAGGATTTTGGAAAGATGATATTTTGGCTTGTGTGAAACTTGAGATTAGTTATATAGAGTTATTATATCTTGAAGGATTTTGGTTTCTTTTAGAGGATTTCTTTGAAGATTATGTTTTTGCATGGTGAAATATTTGAATTTCCCTAATTCTTCTTTTGCCTTAAAGGTATTTTTTTTAATGTAAATGGCAAGACCACAGTGTGACACACCCCTTGTTTTTCCTTGTGTCTTTTTCTTGCAGGTTCACTGGAGAAGTGGGTGGTGAAGGTCAATTGAAATAACTCATTAGTACCAAGTACCCCATCATCCTTTTTGCATTTGTGAATTTGCATGCTTTTCAACAAGAGCAAGAACTCCTTGTGTGTTTTGATGTCTTCTATCTTTGTGTTGAAAAACTTTTCCTCTGCACCATAAACAGTGACGATACCATATCAATACACGAGATTTAGGATGGGCCCTCAAAATCTTTTGCTATCTTTTTTTAAAACTTGATTTTACATCACTAAAGTTTTTTAGAGTAAATTTAATGTGATATGTTTGATCCCATATTTTTACTTGATTTTTTCTTAAAATTAAAGTATAATTTTGATTTAAGGTGCATTAAAAAAGTGAATCTAAATGTTGTTGATGGTATAATTTTTAGTAACAAATGATTTGTGTTCAAACTTTTTAATTTGATATTTGAATTTGGCCTTTTGGTTTTTCTATCTTCATCAAGTCTTGTTCATTTAAAGATCATTTTTTTTTAAATTTATAAACCCAACTTTATTTAACAAACACTTAATTTCAAATTTTGGCACTTTGTGACCCATGGTGTCAACAACATTGTTTTTCCCATATTAAGATTTCGTTATCAAGATTTAAGATTCCTAAGTGACAATGCGGGGGGGGGGGGGCTACAAAAACATTTTGGTCACCATTAGGAGTGTATGATCATCACCCGAAGGTTATGCCATATAATGAGGTCACAAAAGTGACATAATCTACCACCACAGACCTTAATATTTTTTCGTTGGTGTAACCTAACAATCTCTTTGGACATGAGAAATGCTGTTTACTAATTCTAGTCTAGACTCCACCGTGTCTAAGGAAAGGAAATAAACACGTAAAGCAGCAAAGCCATATTAAAGCAAATGTATTAGTTCTTTACTACTACGGGCATTGCAAATGCTGATAAACTTGACATCTGATCACCGATTGATTGAGTTGGAATCCAGGCACAGTCATAAACTGCACTTTAGCGATATTACCACATTTTTCACATGGAGTTGCCAATTGGACAATAGTCTCAATGTGTCGCGGATTGATTGGCATACCCTTTCCAACTCGTAAAATGTTTGCTGCTGGGTGCATCGAGAAAGCAAGGCAATGGAGTAACCATATGCATTTGGCAGCATCAAGGAATGCCCCAGTAAACAATTTCCTCTCATCTGCATGTTTGAAGACAATGTTCCATGGGAATAAAAACCACATCTCCCGCATTTTCTGCTCACAGAATGCCAAGAACTTTGGCTCAAAATCCTGATGTTTCAAGTTTGCTGCATCAGTTGCATCCACCAGTCTCATGCATTGAAACTCCTCAAACCGTGCTTTGCATCGCTTGCTTGGATCAATTATTAAGGTTAACCCTAAATCATCAAAGCTATCATTCTCAAAGCAATGGTACATAGCCTGCAAAACACAAAGCCCAAGCAAAAACCAGTTCATTGCTGATTATTTCATGAAAACCAGCAACCAGTTCCAAAAGACAGTTCTAACTGAAAATTATCCCAAAAAAACCCAGAACTAGACATTCTCTAGAATTCTGAAATTTTTTAATTTCCTTTTTTCCAAAAAACTGGAGCTGGAAGGTTGTTTGATTTGAAAGCTTTTTTCCAGAAAACCAGAACCACCAGACAGTTCTGTGATTTCCAATCTATTGTAATACCCACATTGGAGGTTATTAAAAAAAATCAGATTTTAATTTTTAAAATTTTTAAAAATTACCTTGTTGAGGTTCGATTCAAGTGCATATGCAGTATGCTCTTGTTTGGCGAATGTAGCATCTGGATCAAGAGCTTGAAGTGTCCTCCAAACCGAGTAGCCAGAGATTTCCATCTGTTTCATGAACAATTTGCAGAAATACCGAACTGCAACTCTCGCCCTCATAACCCCCATCTCAAATAAATGTTCCTTTTCTGTCAGACTTATACATTCAAGTCCTGACGAAGGATTCCAAGTTGGAATCTGTAGCACCTGATGATCAGCACCAGCACCAGCACCAGCATTCTGTACCTCCCTCCCTGCAGAATCCTCCTGTAACCAGCTTCTTGAGCTTCTTTCCATTGCAGAAAATGCTTTGGTCGTCTCCTCACCATCCTCCTGTAATAAGCTCCTTGAGCTTCTTTCCTTCGCAGGAAAGGCTTTGATCTCCTCATCTTCCTTCTGTAATGAGTCCCTTGAGCTTTTTTCCTTTGCAGAAAATGTTTTGGGCACCTGTTGATCCTCCTGTAATGAGCTTCTTGCGCTTTTTTCCATTGTAGAAAATGCTTTAGTCTCCTGGTGATCTTCCTGTAATGAGCTCCTTGAGCTTCTTTCCTTTGCGGGAAATGCTCTGCTCTCCAGGTGATCTTCCTCCTGTGATGAGCTTCTTGAGCTTCGTTCCTTTGCAGAAAATGCTTTGGTTTCATGATCCCCCTGTGATGGGCTTCTTTCCTCTGCAGAAAATTCTTTGGTCTCCTGATCCTCATCCTCCTGTACTGATGAGCTTATACTTTCCTTTGCAGAAGCTTCTTTGGTGTTAACTGAAGAGATGCAGCTGGATGCTGCTGCTGCAGCAGCAGTCGCTTCTTGTTGGGTTCTTCTAATTGCTGCAGCAGCAGCAGCTTGTGGTGAGTGATCTTCAGTACTAGTGCTTTCTGGAAACCAACTAGAAGAAGAAGATGTGGAGGTCTGATCTGAAGAAGCTGTGGTGGAGTCAGGGATTTCGAAGTTTTGCAATAGCAGCTTCTGGTGATGATCATCATCTGCAATACCCTGGGTCAACAGCTTTGAATGTGATTGTTTTCCTGCTTGTTGCAGCTGCAGTAGTTCCGGAGGTTTCATGGATTCTGACTGTAGTTGCTGAAGCTTTCGTTCCAGAAGCTCAATTGCTTCTTGTTTGTCCATAAGAGCTGATTGCTGTCTCTTACTGAGCTCTAGAAGTGCGTCGGCTCGAGTAATTTTCGCCCACGAGGCCTTGGACTCTAAGCTGCTGCTGCTGCTGTCATGCAGACCAGGAAGCCAACAATTGAAGAAACTGGAGAAGATAACTGAAAGTGGACCTCCGCGAGGTCTACATGAGCATGAGGAGCTGCTGCGGTGATTCACACCACCACCACTATTGCTACTGCAAGCAGCTTCCTGGATGGCATCATCACTGTAAAACATGAGCGGCGAACCATGAAGACCCAATCTGCCTGCTGCACGAAACCAACACAAAGAAGAAGACCCAATTATTCCGGAAGAAAGGAGAAAAACAACATGCACGGCAGCAGATCTCAAAGAAATAAGTTGAGAACAAAATAAAGCTCAAAAGAACTCTAGAAGAAACCCCATGAAGAAGTCTGTACTACCTCTTTGAGTGTGAAGAAGTCTTGACGGTCTATGCAGCAGGTCAAGGGAATTGGGCACCAAGGATGCGGTGCTAGAAAAGCTAGTGGATGCTGCAGGCACTGGAGAAAAGCTGCAATTGTAGTTTTTGTTGTTGTTGTTGTGCAACAACATCCATGACGATTGTGAGCTGGTTGCATTTTTTCTGGAGTTCATCTGTTCTGTTTGATATGTCATGTCCTGCAAGGACTGGCATTCAGGAGGCGTTGGTTTGCCTTGCTGCTGCATGATGATGCTTACAAAACAGAACCACACTTGACTCACACCCAAAAACACCAGCTACAGCTTCGACTAGTACTGGATCCTCCTCCTCCTCCTCTTAACTACAACAGTTGAGAAAAGCTTGAAAAAGAAGAAGAAAATAGCTCTGAATATTCTCACTACAACTCTTCTTCAAAATGCAAATTCATTGATTGATTGCAACCGAGGAAATGCAGCTTGAAGCCACCTCCTCCTCCTCCTCCTTCTGCTTCAACCTCTCAACAACAACAAATTTGACAAAATTTGAAGAAGAAAAAACTGTGAATCTGATTACTGCCACTAATTATTCCAAATTGCAAATTGGGTGCAAACCAATTCTTTGATTGCAAGCGACATTCATGCAACTTGAAGTCTTCTTCTTCATCCTCTCAACAGCAACAACAATAACATCAACAAAAGCTGACCCATAAATTTGAAGAAGAAAAAACTGTGAGTCTAATCACTGCAACTAACTCTTCCAAATGAGAAATGCAGCTTGAGTTTTCTTCTTCTTCCTCCTCCTCCTCCTCCTCCTCACTAACAACATCAACAGCAGAAACAACAACTACAACAAAGCTTGAGAAAATTGAAGTAAACCCCTCAAAAAAAAAAAAAAAAAATTCTAAATTCCAACTCTTCTTCAAAATATAAAAAATTATTAAATTATTGAAACAAAAAAATATTATAATCATATCAATTTAAAAA
>Ga0116229_10000206_pt1 | contig 67351 bp, 60 predicted proteins | sample S1TSphgellanicum_3_FD_87313 | JGI IMG/M metagenome (GOLD analysis project Ga0116229, IMG submission 87313) | Host-associated microbial communities from peat moss isolated from Minnesota, USA - S1T2_Fc - Sphagnum magellanicum MG | ecosystem: Host-associated > Plants > Peat moss > Unclassified...
GAAGCGCTACTCGGCGCCGCTCGCCAAGTTCAAGGATGAGGTGGAGCGCCGGCAGAACAAGCTCAAGGACCTCGAGGGCCTGTTCCATGTGCTCATCAGCGAGATCAAGGATATCAATCGCGAAGTGTCCATCGGCGAGGCGAAGGCGCGGCGCGCGAAGAAGGAGATGGTCGAGGCCAATTTGCGCCTCGTGATTTCCATCGCCAAAAAGTACACGAATCGCGGTCTCTCGTTTCTCGACCTGATCCAGGAAGGCAACATGGGCCTGATGAAGGCGGTGGAGAAATTCGAGTATCGCCGCGGCTACAAATTTTCGACCTATGCGACGTGGTGGATTCGCCAGGCGATCACCCGCTCGATCGCGGACCAGGCGCGGACGATCCGTATCCCGGTGCACATGATCGAGACGATCAACAAGCTGATGCGCGTGCAGAAGCAGTTGGTGCAGGAGTTCGGTCGCGAACCCACGCCCGAGGAAGTCGCGGAGGAAATTTGCCTGCCGGTGGAACGCGTCCGCGCGGTCCTGCGCATGGCGCAACAGCCGATCTCGCTGCAGGCGCAGGTGGGCGACAGCGACGACACGACTTTCGGTGACTTCATCGAGGACAAATCGGCGGAGAATCCTTCCGAGATGACGGCCTACGCGCTGCTGAAGGAAAAGATTCGCGATGTGCTCGATACGCTGACGGAACGCGAACGGGCGGTGCTCGAACAGCGCTTTGGGCTGGTCGATGGCTATTCACGGACGCTCGAGGAAGTGGGCCGCCAGTTCCGCGTCACGCGCGAACGTATCCGGCAGATCGAGGCGAAGGCGCTGCGCAAGATGCGGCACCCGACACGTATCCGCCACCTGCACGGCTTCCTCGAAGCCGATCAGGACGCCGGGTTGGTGTAGAGGCGTCCCCAACCTGCCTTACGACCGTGCACGTTCTAGCCTTCATGCTCTTCGTGGGCTGGATGGCTGCAAATCTTCTCGCGATGCTGATGCTTCGGCGGATGCCAAAGCCAGCCGCCATCGTATTTGGCACTTTCGTTGCAGCGGTCTCAGTTGGGAGCTTTATGTTCGGCCTCTATTTTCTGGGCGAATTTGCAATCAATAAGGGACCGGATGATTGGGGCTCTTTATGGCATGCGGGTTATCCACTTTCCGCAAAATATGGAAAATGGCAGGAAAGCTCATATGAATCCGGGAATTTCGATAAGGACGCGGATGGATCAGGATCGGGCACCTATCACGTTCGTTTTGAATACAATGGTCATACTGGAGTGGTTCTTTGCCATTACGACAAAGCGACGGGCAAATTCGATCATGACGAAATCATTCCCGATAAATAGTCCGTCATCCTGAGCGGAGCGAGGCGAAAGCTCTTGTTTCCCAGGAGGGTTGATCCGAGCGCAGTCGAAGGACCTTGTTCCTTTTCCTCCGTGATGATCGAAAACGGGTTTGGCTTGCTCTTGGCAAAGCCGGGCCGCCGGTCTGTTGCCACATCCTTAGGTACGGTGCACCTCCGTGATCAAGCCACATAGGTCCTTCGACTCCGCGAATGCTGCGCATTCTCTTCGCTCAGGATGACGGAATGGAGGGGAACCGTCGCACGGAGTGCGACGGCTACCAAACTGATCCTGCCACGCGTATGCGTGCGACAAGCTCAGGATCTCGGAGGGGGAAAAGGCACCGTCGCGAGGGCCCGCGACGGCTACCTACTGCACCGCCGCCCAGCGTGCGGCGGCTACCATCAAACCAAGTCGGGGAAGGATTCGAATTGGTTTGTGATGTCAGCGGTGAAATCCTCGAAGGCGTAATCTTTGTTGCCTCGGGCTTCCCAGATGATCTTGGTGGACGGCATTTCCTCCCAGCGTTGGGGAGCGAGCATGGCGTTGCCGCTGTAGCCGATGCCGATTTGCTTGACGAGTTGATTGGCGGAGACGAGCGCATGAGCCAGCAGGGAGCGGCGGCCGATGCTTGCGGGTGTCTCATGCAGGGCAACGGCTTCGATCAGGAGCGGGGGAAATTCGTTTGTCTTGAGCCATTTGGAGCCGATTTCGGCGTGGGTCACGCCGAACATGGCGGTTTCGCAGGCCGCCAGCGGGGTCGACTCGAGCTGGGAGCGATTCATCGCGGTGAAGTAGCCGAACGGGAAAACCTCGGCGAGAATCATTTTGCCGACGTCGTGGAAGGTGCCGGCAGCGTATTCGTAGCCGCAGCGCTTCAGGTCGAGCGCGTCGTAAAGAAAGTCCATGACGACGCCGGTGGAGATTTGGTGACGCCAGAGCGGCAGCCAGTCGAAGACGTTTGATTTGGGGTTTTCGTAGTTGAGCGCGAAAAAGGTGATGGCGAGATTGCGCGCCCGTTCGAGGCCGAGCGTTTCCAGGGCGTCGACGGCGTCCATGCTACTGGCCGAGTCGTCGTCGCCGGACGGGTTGATCATGAAGTTGACGAGGAGCCGCACGGCGCTTTCGTAGCCGGGGACTTTGTCCATGACTTCCGCGAGAGCGGCGGGCTCATCGGCGCGAGGCTGGCAGAGATCCTTGATGGTGTTGACCAGAAGATGGACCTGGAACGGTTCCACCCGGTCTTTCATGGCCTCATCCACCTGCTTGCGCGAGAGATTGAGCGACGAGCCGGTCTTGGCTTCGTTGACGCTCCATTGCTGCTTGGTGGGCGCGAGCAGCCCGTGCAGTGTCTGGGCGTTATGTCCGGTGCGGGGCACGGCGAGAGGCTTCACCACGTTTGAGGGTGCCTCCACGGGCGCGGTTTCGTAGCGGAAGGAGTGGACATTTTCGAGCGCGGTCCGCAGTTCGCGATAGTCGGCGAAGCGCTTGTCGGGTTCGCGCTCCATCATTTTTTTGATGAGATGAATCCAGCCGGTGGGCACGTTGGCTTCGCGGGCAATTTCCTCGGGGAACGGTTTTTCCAGGTGTCCCCAGATGATGTCTTCCAGGGTCGCACCGTTGAAGGGCTGATGGCCGGTCATGAGGTGAAAGAGGGTGGCGCCGAGCGAGTAGATGTCGGTGCGCTGGTCGGTCGGCCCGCGGGAAATCTGCTCGGGCGAGACGTAGGCGGGCGTGCCGAAGGCCTCGCGTTCGCCGGCTTCGCTCGCGTCCTTGACGATTTTCTGGGCCAGGCCGAAGTCGGTCAGCATGATGTTGTTGCCGCGGTCGACGAGGAAGTTGGCCGGTTTGATGTCGAGATGGATGATGTTGGCCTTGTGGGCGGAATGGAGCGCGGCGACGGCATGGCTGAGGAACCACTTGGCCTGTTCTTCGTTGAACCAGCGCCGGCCGTCGATCCAGTTTTCGAAGGTTTCGCCTTCGATGTAAGACATGCTGAAGAAAACGACGTTGCCTTCCTGGCCGATAAAGAAAATCGGGATGATATTGGGGTGGCGCAGCGCGGCGACGGCCCGCGCCTCGTCCTGGAAATACTGGACGTAGTTGGGGTTGGCGGCGTACTCGGGGCGCAGAACCTTGATCGCCACGTAGCGTTCGAGGGCCGGCTCCAGGGCCTTGAAGACGGTGCCCATCCCACCTTGGGCGATCTTTTCGGTGATGACGTAGTGCCCGAGACTCGTGCCAGAGACGAGGTCATCGAGTTCCAATGGGCGAGACATAGGCAATACTTTATATCTAACTTGCCGCGGGACCAGAAGGTGCAGGCATGAAGCCGAATTTATCGACGTTTTGCGGGAATAACAGTGAAAACCGAACCGGCCAAAAGATTACTTCCCGCGTGAAACCGATCATTGATTATTTGGCCTGAGGCGGAACGGCGCCATTATTGGGGCCGGACGCGATGACGGTGGAACCGGCATAGGCTTTGACCAGGCCCTGCGCCACGCAGTCGGCGTACTCGCGGAAGATGCTGCCGTAGCTTTTGCCGTTGAAGGTTCGTTGGCCCACATAATCGCCGGCCAGCAAGCGCTGATAGACGACGTAGTTATTCATGAAGTAGGGCTCCGTGCAAACGACGGGGCCGTCGTATTCGCGATTGGCGGCGAGGTTGCGCGCGACCACATATTGATTGCCGGGAATAACCGCCCGGGTGGTGCCGGAATCGCCATACTTGACCGGGCCGAGGCCTGTCCTTTGCGTGAAGACGCTGGCGATGTCCGCGGCGACTTCCGCTTCGATGTCGGATGCGCCCTCGACCATTTTATAAACGCAACGGCGCTGCATTTCGGGGTCCTGCATCTCGCTGCGGGTGTAGCTGCCGCCGACGAAGAAGATATTGGCGTTGCCGGGGGTAAGCCGGCCGCGTCCGCTGCGGGGCGTGGCATCTATATAGAGGGTGATCGTGATGTCGGGCACGAAGTTGTTGCGGATGCGGTTGCCGCGCTCGATGATTTCGGAGCAACGGTAAAAGAGGAATTCGGAGAGTTCCATCAACCTCGCGCCGAAGAGGAGATTGAGTTTATCGGGGGGAAGCGCATGGAGGTTGGTGGCGTGCTTGGAGTGGGCGATGAGCAGCTCGCGCGCCTGCTCGATCATGTCGCTGGGGCGATAGGGAGTGACGGGCTCGGTCGAGTCGCGCACGACAAAGACGGTCGCGCCCATGTCGGTGAGCTCCTGCTTGAGGAGGCGCGCGGTGATCAGGTTGAGATCGCCCTCCTGCACCGGGGCGCTGCCGTTATAGCGGGTGCTGCGCTCTTCCATCTGCGCCCAGGGTCCGCCAATGTGGCCGGGGTCGATGGCGACGCGCAGGCCGTTGAGGGGTTTGCCGAGCGGATGCGACATGGTGCGGACTTCCGCCGGGGTGCGAAACCAGCGCATGGGCGCGCGGGGCTGATTGGGCGGGGCGAACTGGAGGACGAATTGGGGGATCTGGCGCTCCGAGGCGGAAGGATAAACGACAACGCGGGAATCGTTGATGTCGAGGTACGGGGCGAAGGCGTTGAAGGGATCGTAGAGGGTATGGAGTTTCTGCTCGAATTGCCGGCGGGTGATGGTGCCCTGGTAGAGATCGATCGGAAACCACGGGTTGGGCGTGGGCAGGCGGGGAGAGCCGGTGGCGGTTTTGAGATGGCGCAGCTCGGTGATGCTGTGCGCGTTCCAGGTCGACCAGGGCGTGACGGGCGGGTAGGCGACCAGAGGAAGATCGGTGAGCGACGACGGAGAGGGAGGCGGCGGTGCCGTGGAGGCATCGACCGGTTTACCTCCGGCGCCGAGGCACATGAGCGCGCCTGCACCGAGTAGTGCGGTAAGGCCGTAAATGGTAAATCTTGGTCTGCCCAAAAGCATGGCCGACTAAGCTGTCAGCGCTCTCCCAAAAACGCAAGGGTGCAATTGCGATAAATACACAACTGTAATTCGTGCAGGGCGGCGCGGCGGACGGCAGGTTCCACTGACGAGAATATTTTCCGTCGTGACCCGCGGCGATTTTTCAGACAGCCTCTTGTCCGATTGACTTGACGCAAGGCATACCCGGATTGGCATTATGATCGATTTCACAAGGGCGTTTGATTCAGCATGGGAACGGATGCATATCATCCTGTTTCGCCCGTTTAATTTCGAAAAATGGTGCGCCATCGGACTGAGCGCGTTTCTGGCGGGCCTTCTTGAAGGCGGCAACGGTTTCAACACGTCGTACAACGGCAATAGTTTTAATAACGGGAGCCTGAATAAATACAGCTCCGTGCAGACGCCGAAGTTCGATATTCATACGTTCAACACCAATCTCAACCATGCGATCTCGGGCCTGCAGATTGGAGTCATTGTCTTCATCGGCCTGGTTATTTTCGCGTTTGTATTCGCCCTGATTATTCTCGTCTACTGGCTGGGCGCGCGCGGCCAGTTCATGTTCCTGGATAACATCGTGCGCAATCGGGGCGCGATTTCCTGGCCATGGAATTATTACAAAAGGCAGGCCAACAGCCTTTTCTTTTTCTATCTCCTGTTCATTGTTCTTTCGCTGGTGGTCTTCCTGCCGATTCTCGGTGCGGCGATCTTTATGGCGATTCCGCTTTTCCAGCAGCAGCGCTGGCCGGAGGGAGGAGAAATCGGCGGATTCATTGCTCTCGGGCTGATCTATCTGGTCCTTGCGGTGGTGCTTGCCGTCATCATGTTTATTTTTCGGGAATTCGGCATTCCGCTGATGTTTCGGCAAGGGCTTTTGGCCAGGCCGGCGTTTTTCGCCACGATGAAATTGATTGGCCAGTATCCGGGCAGCATGGCCGTGTTTATCCTGCTGCGGATGGCGATTTTCGTCGGCGTGGCGATTCTCTCGCTCATCCTCTGTTGCGCGACGTGCTGCGTCGAGTTGCTGCCCTATATCGGGACGGTCATTCTGTTGCCGGTGCTGGTCTACATGCGCTGTTTCACGCTCGATTGCCTGGCGCAATTCGGGCCGGAATTCAATGTCTGGACGGTCGATGTGCCGCCGCCGGGTGGGATGATACCTCCCTTCAACTCCCCATAAGCCGCAGTCTTTCTTTTTGGTGGCCCGGGCTGCTTGTTGCCCGGGCGTGCGGGCGCGGCATCGCGAGCGCACGGGAGGTCACCGGATATTCGTGAATCAGTCGGTGACCTCCTGTCGCCCCGCCAAGGCGGGACGACCCGGACAACGCAGGCTCGCCTGTCGTTGCCCGGCTACCAATGCGGGCTCATCCCCCCGCCACGACTCGGATAAATTCGACCCGGTCGCCGTGCTGGAGCGTGCGCGCGGGCCATTCATCCCTCGCCAGGGTTTGGAGGTTGAGTTCGACCAGAAGCCGGCGCGCATCGAGTCCGCAACTTATCGCGAGTTCGCCCAGGGTTGTCGTGGCGCTGACCTGCCGCGCATGGCCGTTGACGAAAATGCTGAGGCGTTGCTGGATGGTTTCCGACATAAATTCAATCTAGTCGACATGACATAAGAAATAAATGCGCATGTCGTCAGTAGCCCCGAAGGGGCGGCATAATTTAGCCCAGGGCAACGCCCTGGGAAAGTATCAAAGGGCAGCCAGGCCTGAAGGGGTGATCCAAAAATCTTGAATTAGGCCGTCCGTTCAGGGCTCACCGATTTGTCATCGATATCCCAGGGCGTTGCCCTGGGCTGTTGCTAGAACGCCCCGTTGGGGATCAAAACACATCTTATAATATCGTGTTCAGCCCACTATTTTAGCGCGCCGCGCAGGCGAAGACTATTGCCAATGACCGACACGCTGCTGAGCGCCATGGCCGCGCTGGCCAGCATGGGATTGAGGAGCAGTCCGCAGACGGGGTAGAGAATTCCCGCCGCGACGGGGATGCCGACGCCGTTATAAATAAAGGCGAAGAGGAGATTGAGGCGGATGTTGTTCATCGTGGCGCGGCTTAAGGCAATGGCGCGGACGAGGCTGTTGAGGTCGCCTTTGACCAGCGTGACCCCGGCGCTTTCCATGGCGACATCGGTGCCGGTGCCCATGGCGATGCCGACGTCGGCGGCGGCGAGCGCGGGCGCGTCGTTAATGCCGTCGCCCGCCATGGCGATCCGCGCGCCTTCGCGTTTGAGCTGGACGATGATGTCGTGTTTCTTTTCCGGCGTGACCTCGGCCTCGACGCGGTCGATGCCCAGTTTGTCCGCGACTCGCTGGGCCGTCTCGGCGTGGTCGCCCGTCAGCATCACGATCTTGAGGCCGAGCTGATGCAGCGCGGCGATGGCGGCGGGGGTGGTCGGTTTAATTGGATCGGTGACGGCGAGCAGGCCGGCGATTAAGCCGTCGATGCCGACGAGGAAAACCGTCTGGCCTTCCTTGCGCAAGTCAGCGGCATGGGCGGCGAGAATTTCCGGAACGGGCGCATCTTCGCGACCGACAGTGACGACGCGGCCGTCGATCCTGGCGCGGACGCCTTTCCCGGTAATCGACTCGAAGTTTTCCGCAGCGCTTAATTTGAGATTGCGCTTTTGTGCTCCGGCCAGAATCGCGGCGGCGAGGGGATGCTCGCTGGCCGACTCGACCGAGGCGGCGAGGCGAAGTAGTTCGTCTTCGGTATGGCCCGGCGCGGCGGAGATCTGGGTGAGCGTCGGCTTGCCCTCGGTCAGAGTGCCGGTTTTGTCGATGGCGAGCGTGTCGATTTTTTCGAGGCGTTCGAGGGACTCGGCATCGCGAATGAGAATGCCGAGTTGCGCGCCGCGTCCGACGCCGACCATGATCGACATCGGTGTGGCGAGGCCGAGGGCGCAGGGGCAGGCGATGATGAGCACGGCGACGGCGTTGACCAGCGCGTAGGCGTGGCGCGGTTCGGGGCCGAGCACGGCCCACGCGACGAACGTGGTGATGGCGCAGAAGAGGACGGCGGGAACGAAGTAGCCGGAGACGGTATCGGCGACGCGTTGAATCGGCGCGCGGCTGCGCTGGGCATTGCCCACCATTTGCACGATGCGGGCGAGCAGGGTGTCGCTGCCAACTTTCTCCGCTTTCATCACGAAACTGCCGGTGCCGTTGATTGTGCCGCCGGTGACTGGGCTGGTCGCTTCCTTGGTCACCGGCATCGGTTCGCCGGTGATCATCGATTCGTCGACGGCACTGACGCCTTCGAGCACGGTGCCGTCGACGGGAATCCTTTCGCCGGGGCGCACGCGCAGGCGGTCTCCCGGATGGACATCTTCTAACGGGACATCCGGTTCACTGCCATCGTTGCCGATCCGGCGGGCGGTTTTGGGTGCGAGGCCGAGCAACGCTGCTATCGCGCTTCCGGTGGCGGCGCGGGCTTTGAGTTCCAGCACCTGCCCGAGGAGAACGAGCACTGTAATCGTGGCGGCGGATTCGAAGTAGACCGCGACGGCGCCGTGCATGCGAAACGAATCGGCAAACAGGGAGGGGACAATGGTGGCCGCCACGCTGTAGAGATAGGCCGCGCCAGTGCCCATGGCGACGAGCGTGAACATGTTGAGATGACGCGTGATAAGCGATCGACCGCCGCGCTCGAAGAAGGGCCAGCCTGCCCAGAGGACGACCGGCGTGCTGAGGACGAACTGCAGCCAGACGATCGTGGTGCGGCCCATGGAGTCGAGCGTGTCGCGCAGGCCCGGCACGAATTCGCCCATCGACAGGATGAGCACGGGCACGGTGAGGGCGAGGCCGATCCAGAAGCGACGGGTCATGTCGCGCAACTCGGCGTTGTCCTCCTCGGGAGCCGCGCTGGCGTGCGCCGGTTCCAGGGCCATGCCGCAGATCGGGCACGCACCGGGATGATTCTGCCGTACCTCCGGATGCATCGGGCAGGTGTAAACGGTTTCGTGCGTCCCGGCATAGGCAGGATTGCGCTCGAGGGCCATGCCGCACATTGGGCATGCCCCGGGCCGGTCGCTCTCGACGCCATCGCACATCGGACAAAAATATTTCCCGGCCGGCTTGGATGGCGTGACCGGAAGTGAATGCTCCCCGTGATGTTTATGGCAGCAGGTCGGGCTGCCGGAAGGTTGATTCGAGTGGCTGCTCATTGAAGTGGACGTCGGAGATGCAACATAAAGCCAATTTTCTGATTCGCTCGATAAATAAGATAAGGAAGAAAATGCCTATCCTAATGCGATAAAAGTGCCTATGTAATGACTTTTAATGTCAGAATATCGATCACTGATGACACTAATCGACCGGATAGAAAATGCCTATCCCTGGTTTTAGGACGGCGTTATGACCCAAGAACGTCGACGTCGAATGCAAGCCTAAATATTTAATGATTAACGATTAAGGCGATTTTTATTCCTCGAAGTCCGTCGTGGCTCCTGATGGAATTATGATCCTTAAATCAAGATGAAAATATCGGGCACTCCGTTTGCGATGGATGGTTACAACCCATTTTAGAAAAAGGAATCTATGAAACTAAATTTTATGTCGGTAGTGGTTTGGATGATATCGAGTCTCTATCTGCCGCTGGCCGCGTCCGAACCGGCACCCAGTCGCGGGCAGGTTTTGGTGCCGGAGTCCGCCGGTTGGAGCACCCTGGACACGGGCGTCCGTTCGCATACGCGGCTTCGGGTTTTGGTCGTGCCGGATACGACCTCTTCAACCCTTGCGCAATATAACACGCCGGCCACGCTGCGCGCGGTTTATCATCTTCCGTCGACCGGCGGTTCCGGGGCGATCGCGATTGTGGATGCGTACCATTTCCCGACCGCACTGAGCGATTTCAACTCCTTCTCGAAATATTTTGGCTTGCCGCAGGAAATGTCCACGGTGGCGACCGCAGCGGGAAACAAGACCTTTGAGGTTGTTTACGCGCCCGGCTACAAGCCGCAGTCGGGCGGAGATTACATCGCCAGTTGGAATTTGGAGGCAGCCTTGGATATTGAATACGCGCACGCCATGGCGCCGAACGCCAAGGTTTACCTGGTCGAGGCGGCCAGCGATTCGAACAGCGATCTCGATAATGCCGTGCGGGTGGCCAGCGTGCTGCCGGGCGTGAAGGAAGTTTCAATGAGCTGGGGCGGTTCGGAAGAGGCGTATGAAGCGATGTTCTTCGACCCGATCTTCACCGCTTCGGGCGTGGTCTACTTTGCCTCGGGCGGAGATACGACCGACCAGATGGAATATCCGGCGGCTTCGCCGAATGTGGTGGCCTGCGGCGGCACGAGCATCAATCGCAATTCGAGCGGCGCATTCCTCAACGAAACGGGCTGGAATGACACCGGTTGCGGACCGAGCGCGTATGAGACCCGGCCCGCTTTCCAAAGCAAGGTGTCTTCGGTCGTTGGGAGCAAGCGCGGCGTATCCGATCTTTCCTTCGAGGCCGACCCGAACACGGGCGTCTACGTTTTCGACAGCACGCCGTTGTGGGGCGATAGCGGCTGGTGGATCCTCGGCGGCACGAGCGTGGCGAGTCCCTCGCTGGCCGGCGTGATCAACCTGGCGGCTGCATCCGGCAACGGATTTGCCGCGAACACAGCGGCGGAGGAAGCGCGGATTTACGGGAGTTTGGGAAATGCGAACGCGTTTCGCGATATCACCTCGGGCACGGACGGCAAGTACACCTGCAAGGTCGGATACGACTTTGTGACGGGAGTGGGCACGCCTTACGGTTTGGTTGGCAAGTAGGCGCAGTCAACTGTCCCGCTCACGGCTTTCGCGATTGAGCTGCCCGTGGAAGTAATAGACCCAGTAGAGGTAATAGGGCAGGTAGACGGGAAAGGTCACCCAGCGCAGGGCCAGCCAGAAATTCCGGCTTTTCCAATTCGGTAATTTCCAGTCGCGGAGATCGTACCACGTGGTGCGCAGATGATTGAGGATGGTGTTTTTGAAGGCGAAAAGGAGATTGGCGGCGGCGGAATGGGAAAGGTGAAGTTCCTCGTCGATCTTGTAGTAATACATCGCCGCCCATTTGATCGAGAAATGACGTTTCAAGATGCTGCGCATGTTCACGCGCCGCTGCGGATGATAGACCAGCGCCTCGGGATAAAATTTGGACTTAAATTTGTGAGCATGGTAACGGTGGGCAAACTCCATGTCCTCCGACGCCGGATCCAAAAAGTCTTCGTCAAAGCCGCCGAGGGCCAGGAATCGCTCGCGGCGGACGGCCAGGTTGCAACTCCAGTACGCGCCGCCCACGGGGTTGGAAATGGAATGAACAAAGGGATCGTCGGTGGGATCGGGCACGGTGGTGCGGCCTTCCATGAGATCGATGGTCTTGTCATCGGCGCCGGCGAGATAAGCGGCGATCCATTGCGGGCTGGCGATGCAATCGTCGTCGATGAAACAAAGCCACTCGCCCGTGGCATGACGCACGCCGTTATTGCGATTGGCAGCCGGTCCGCGCGACGGGCCTTTGACCCACTGCGCCCAGGGGAATTTCGCTCGCATCATGGCCTCGGCGGTCTGGCCGACGGCGTCGTCCGTGACAATCACTTCGTAGGAGGCGGGATCGGCGAGTTGCACGCCGGGGCGAAGGCTTTCGAGGCACCGGGCCAGCATTTCCTCACGATGGCAGGTGGGAAGGACGATGGAAAACTTAGGCATCGACTTGGGCGTTTTGGGGCATAAGGGTGTTCTACTTTGGGCGGGCGCAAATCGAACGAATCAGTTCCGGGAAACTTTTGCGAAAGAGCCGGTCATTTTCGAGGAAGAAAGCGCGGGCGGAAGAGCCAATCTCTTCGAGGGCCGCGGGATCGAGCTTCAGCGCGCGCGTCACCTGCTCTTCCATGCTCTCCGGCTTGAAGAAGTAGCGATGGGAAAGTCCGAACTCGGGCGTTTCGTCCAGGCGATCGAGGAGAATGCCCCGGGAAGAATCGACCAGCTCGTTCATGGGCGGACCATTGGTGGTGAAGGTGACGGCCCGGCAACTCATGGCCTCCATCATGTAGTGACCGTAACCCTCGGCCTCCGAAGGACACATATGAAAGCCGATGGTATTCTGCAGGCGGTAAAATTCGGCGGCTTCGAGGTATTTCGAGATGCGGATATTGGGACGACCGGAACTCGCGATGTAGGGATCGTTGTTGGGGTCGACAATGATGACTTCGGGCCATTCGGGATGATTTTTCCAGACGTCGATCATCCGTTTGGTGCCTTTGCACGGGGTGCTGCTGGCGTGGAAAAATCTCGTGTAATCGCGTTTGTCCTGTTTTTCGAAATGGTCCCGGCTGGTGAAGCCTGTGTATTCCGTGGGCAGGCCGAGCTTGCGAAAGATGCGCTCGGTCATCCGGGTCTTGGCGAGGACGAGATCGATGGAGGGCATCCATTTTCGCAGATAGGGCGTGAAGCCTTCCGGGTTGGGAATCCAGACATTCTTCCGGGCCAGCGGAAGGCACTCCGGAAAGATGGGAGCCAGGAAGATATTGAGATCGAAGCGCCGGGAGCGGCGGAGAAAAGTGCCGGCCGCGCGTCGAATACGCGCAACCTTGCGCCGGTCCGTCATCGCATAGCGGGTGACGTCAAAATCGCTTTCTTCGAGGATGGAAGCGACCAGCTCCAGGTCGAGCCTGTTGCCCATGCCAAGCACGGGGGAGATCACTTGAACACTGGCGGGCATATCGTTCGGTTATATATCGGTGAGGGCTGCGGGGACATGAGCTGCAAGCAGTTAGTTCGCCAATTCGTGCGCGCGCCTTGGAAGGTATCACACGTGCGCGAAAAGAGTCTCGCGGAAGTTATCCGATTTCCGCGCTAAGAATTCGGGTGATCGCGTCGATAATGAGAGTATCGCGACTCCCTGGCGAATGTTGAGACACGCCTGCATACAGACGGTTCATCCATTCGCGCAGGGGAGTTGGCGACAAAATAGACCCCCGACATTCCTTATGAACCATCCTTCCAATCCGTTTTGCCGTGGTGCGCTTGCCGTCCCCGTTTGCAGACTCGTGCTGCTTTTGCTGGTTTTGATTCAAGGCGCCGCCTCGAACCTCTTGGCGGAGCACATCGTTGTGGTGGTCAAGCCCGTTGCGCCTTTTGTGATCAATGAAGATGGAAAGCTGAGCGGTTACAGTATCGATCTTTGGAATGAAGTGGCCCGGACGGCCGGATGGACCGATGTGGAATTCAAGCTGGTCGATAATGTACCCGCGATGATCGACGCCCTGAAATCGGGCCAGGCCGATGTGGCCGTGGGCGCGCTTTCCATCACCTCGGAACGCTCCAAGGAAATCGATTTCTCGCATCCGTTTTATGATTCCGGGCTTGATATCATGGTCAAAGGCGGCGGTGCGCCCGGCCCGCTGGATTTGCTGGGGCGGTTGTTGACGCCGGCGCTGGTCCTGACCTTTGGCGGAATCATGGTGGCCCTCGTTCTGGTCTCGCACATTCTCTGGTGGTTCGAACGCAAACATAACGACGAGGATTTCCCTGAACATTACAGTGAAGGCATGATCGAATCGATCTGGTGGACCACCTGCGTCCTGATCGGCGGCATGTGCATGAACAAGGACCCCAAGGGCATCACGGGCCGCGTGGTCGGCACGGCCTGGGCGCTGGTGGGCATAGCGATGATTTCGTATCTGACCGCGACCGCGTCGTCGATCATGACGGTCGATACGCTCGGCAGCGATATCAACGGGCCAAAGGACCTGGTGGGCAAACCGGTCGCGACTTTGCAGGGTACGGCCGCTGATAAATATCTGCAAAGCCACCATCTCAAAGTGGTGGAGTTCGCCAAGCTGGATGATGCGGTGGACGCACTCAATCAGGGCAAGGTCAAGGCAGTCGTCTATGATTCCCCCGTGTTGCTGTATTACCTGACCGTGAACGATTCGAAAGACCTGCATCTGGTCGGGCATCTCTTCGATAAGCAGAAATATGGTTTCGGTCTTCAACTCAGCAGCAAGCTGCGGCAGCAATTGAACAGCGCGCTGCTGAGCGTGGAGGAAACCGAATATATGGGCAAACTCGACAAGCTCTACTTCACTTCGAACGACGAGTAGCTCAAGCGTCCCTTGGGAACTTGCGCCTTCCTCGACAAAGCGCATCCGTGGCTTAGGTTGAAGAACCTATGAAAGGTGAAGTCGTTTATCTCTACGCGTTCGACGTGGCGAACGAAATCATCAAGCCGCGCGTGCAGGAAATTCTCTCCGAAAAACCGTTTCCGTTTGAAATCCGCCGGGACCGAACCCTGCCGAAGGACGTGCCGCTGTATAAGCCGCTGGCGATCGAGCCGACTCCACTGACGGCGAAATTGCATGGGGAGCCGGTGCGCCTGCTCGTTCGCATTTATGATTTCGGGGTGGTCACGGTCATGATGCGCTTGGCCTTTGAGGCCAAGGCGCTGGGCGAGCTGATGCCTTTTCATAATCCAAAGTTGGACGACGGAATCGCGCTCGATCAAATGGCCACGAATGTCTGCGGGAAAGTATGCGAGAGCATCGGGGATTCGCTGGTGGGCCGCAACGAGTCTCCGCCGCAACCGGAAGCCTACACGGTGTTCTGCATCACGGAGCTGGCCGGCGTGAAGGATGTGAATGACTGGCTCGGCGACCGGCAGCGCGATGTGGCCGGCTTGCTCTCGGAAACCGCGGCGGAAAAATTAAGCGGCGCGCAGGTGTCCGAGGTGTTGCGCATCCAGCGTTCTTTTGAGAAGACCGATTTGACGGTCATCGATTGGGATGCCGCGCTGGTGGTGGACTTGTCCGGCTACGTGGATGACGTCCTCTACGCGCTGGAACTGGCGAACCTGCAGTTGGAGGAATTTCGCGTCATGGATCAACGGCTGGACGAGTATCTCGAGCGCGCTTATCAGGATTTGGACCGCAAAAACCGGGCCTTTTTCGGCGCGGCGAACAAAACGCTGCGGAATTTGCGCCGCTTTCGCGTCGACGTTGAGATGCTGACGGACGAGGTGAACCACGTCACAAAATTTTTCGGCGACTGGCATCTGGCCCGCGTTTATCTGGGCGCTCGCGACCGCTTTTATCTGGATCAATGGCGGGCGAGCGTGGAGCAACGGCTCGGCCAGCTCGACAAACTTTACAGCGTGGTCCACTCCGAGGTGAATGAGCGGCGGATGCTCTGGCTGGAGATCATCATCATTATTTTCTTTGCGCTGGATTTGGCGATTATGCTGGTCAAGAAGTAGTCGACTCGGTTAACCACGCCCTCGTGACAACTAGGCGAAAAAACCGGGGCCACTGCATCAATTGGCTGGGCGAATACTGGCATGTGCTCGCTCTCGCCGCCGCGGCGCTTTTTCTGGCGGTCCACTATTTTCCCGCCTATTGCCTCGACGGGTTAAACTCGGACATGGTCATCCCGGCCATTTTTTATTGGGATGTCATGCAGGGCGGTCACGCCGCCGATTGGTATTGGGGAGGTTCATCGTTTCTCTTTCCCGATGTTAGCGCTCACTTTCTCCTACATGCCGTTTTCGGGGATGGAGTCAGAGCGCTCGAGATCGCCTCAGCCTTCCTTTTCCTGGGCTGGATGCTGGCGGTCATCATGGGTTACTGGAAGTGCGAGCTGCCCCATGTCGACGTTTTTGCCGCGCTGGCCCTGTTGCTGGCCGCGTTCATCGCCTGGAGTTCACTGCCATCCTTCTTTCATTCGGTGGAACATGGCGGAGGCTATCTCGTCACGTTGCTGGCTTTGGCGTATCTGCAACGAGCGTGGCTCCATGGCTGGCGAAGTCCCTGGATGCTGACAGCGGTGGCCGTGATGATTGGTCTGACCTGTGCCTCGGACAGCCTGACTCTTATCGTGCTCGTCGCGCCGGTGATCGCAACGGTGTTGTGGGGCGCTTACCGGTTTCCGGATCGCGTCGCGCGCGGATGCGGCCTGGCCATCACGGTCGGCATCGCCGGGTTATTGGGAACCACGCTGGGCGGCTTGATTTTTTTGCCTCAACTTTCCACGGCCCGTTACGTCTCATTTGATTGGGGCGCGCTGGTCAATTCTTTGCGCGCGATACGCCACACCGATGCCGGGCAAGGCGGCCTGGTTATTTTTTTATACGCCGCGGATTTGGTTGTAATCATCGGAACGGCGGCTTACCTGGCGGGGCAAATCATGCCATCCCGGTTGCGCCCGGAATCGCCGCCCCGTTTTTTCATCCTGTCGTATACTTTTTTTCTGCTGAGTTTTAACTGGGCCGCCGCGATCGTGAGCGGGAACTATCTCGGCACCTGGTCGGTCCGCTACCTTGCCTTGTCGCTGATCTGGCCGCTGCTTTTGCTGGCAGGTTGGCTGAGCGCGGCTTTGCCGTGGCGGCGATGGATGGCCCGGCTTTTGGCCGTGACGGTGACAGCCATTTGTCTGGCGCTGGCCCTGCATCCGCCGACGCCTCGCCTCTACCTGGATCAAAAGCAGATTTTGGAACCAGGTCTCGCCGCGCTGATGCGGGAGGAAGATACCCCAATTGCCCTCGGTGATTATTGGTGCGCCAACATCACGACCGTTTTGTCGAACGGCGTCACGCCTGTCATCCAGCTCTCCAAATATGGGCAGGCTTCGGACTGGTTCGTCAACCGGAAGTGGTACGAGAACGAGCCCAAGGGAGGGTTCCGTCTCATTTTGATGCAAAGTGAAGACCCGGTGTTCATCCGCGCCCATTTTGGCGAACCCGGGCGCATCGCGAAGATCGGGGACATGGCTGTCTGGGTTTATCGGCCGGAAGACGCGATCCACTTCATTCCGAATTTTGGCTCGATCGGCAACAAGCAAAGTTATCCCGATGACAATACCTACCGCATCACGGCCCCGGGAATCTTCCATCAGACGGGAGCGCTGGAAGCCGATTCCATCGTGGCGCGCCCCGGCCGCGATTTGAACGGCATGGTCGCCGACGGCCCGGGTGTCCCGGTTAAGCCGGGCCGTTATCGCGCAGCGTATACGTACGCGTTCCAGGTCGCGCCGGAAAAGGATCGCGAGCCGATTTTTGAATCCATGCTGCTCGTGTCGGGCCCAACAAAGATTCTCGACCGGCAATCACTGCACTATGCCGGGCCGGGCACCCAAACGGCGGTGCAGGAGTTCACAATCGCGCCGGATGGACGCGGGCTGCTTCAGTGCCATATCGAATACCGGGGTTCCGGGATAATCCGGATCGATCAGCAGGAAATCACACGGCTCGGCGATTAGTTCCCAGGCGCGTTGCAAAAGCTGAAGATGCCGTCTCCTCCTCATTCAGTGGGCCCCTTGTCGCGCCATTGCTTGCGCTTTAATCAAATTATTCTGCACGGTGCTATTCTGAGGATTCAGTTGCAAGGCGATTTGAAACTGGGGGATTGCCTCGTCAAATCGCCCCTTTTGATAAAGAGCATTGCCGAGATTGTTATAGGCCTCCGCAAACCGGGGATTGATGGCCACGGCTTTTTGGTACTGGGCAATCGCCTCGTCGACCTTCCCCGTGTGTAAAAGAACACAGCCCAGGTTATTGTGCGCCTTGGCATTGGCGGGATTGATGGCCAGGGCCTGGCGATATTGGGAGATGGCTTCGTCCAGCCGTCCCTTGAGGGCAAGGGCATTGCCGAGGTTGTCATGGGTTTCGGCAAAATTGGGACTGAGGGCCAGGGCCCTTTGGTATTGGGCAATGGCAAGGTCCAGTTGTCCCTTTTCAAAATACGCCATGCCAAGATTATGATAGGCCTTGGCATGCAGGGGATAGATTGCCGCCGACTCTTCGTATTGAGCAATTGCCTGGTCGAGGTCTCCTTCGTTGAAAAAAATCTGCCCGAGATTGTTATGGGCCATCCAGCACTGGGGATTTTTGGCCAGCGTGTCGGTCCAGAGCTCCGTGTCGCTTTCAAAGGCCAGGGTCCGCTGCCAACTCATCGCGCCCAGGATCAAAAGCAGTCCGGCGACAAGCGTCGACTGCAGCCGTGCCCTGGCTGGAATAATCAAGTCCGCAAGCTTGGCCAACCCCGCTCCGGCGAGCGCCAGGGGGCCCATGCTGGCGAGATACTGAAAATGATCCCCGACCAGGGAGTAGCGCCAAAAGAAACCGTCGATCAATCCCAGCACGGGAAGCAGGGCGGCCACGAAATAGGCGAACGCAAAGAAGTAGCAACGGGACCATGACTCACGTTTGCGCCACAAAAGAAACAGGACAAGGATGACGGCCAGCAGCGCCAGGAAAGAGAACGGTGAATTGGCGTCAACTTGCCAGCGCGGATAAACGAAAATCAACGGCTTTGGCCAAAGCAGCTTGCCCAGGTAAAACCAGACCGTGTCGCCTGCTGTCGCCAGGCGTTCCGGCAAACTCCGCGACCATTGCGGGTCGGGGATTACTGCGGGATCAGATGTTCCCGGGATGATGGTGAGGACGCTGGCAACAATCGACATGAGAAAGATGGGGCCCAGTTGCGCCAGACGGCGCCAGTGCCAGCGGCCCTCGACCCACCACGCGCACAAACCCAGCACGATCGGCAGCACCACCGTGGACGATTTGGCCGCCATGGCCAGGGCGGCAAAAAGCAAGGTCAACCCGTAGTTTCTAACCTCCCCTCTTCGCTCACCGGGAGCTTTTAATCCTTTAACAAAGAAATGGATGGTCAGCACATAGAACAAGCCCGACTCCGTGTTCTTCATCTCGGAAATCCACGCCACCGATTCCACCTGCACCGGGTGCAAAGCCCACAGCGCCGCGCCCAGCCACGCGCCTGGTACCCGCAGACTTCGCAGAACCTGCCGGAGCAAAATGGCGCTTGCCCCGTGCAGAAAAACATTCACGAGGTGATACGGCAGCGGAGCCAATCCCCACAGCGCATGTTCCAGCCAGAATGTCGTGAAGACCAAAGGGCAATACTTCCCGATGCTTGTGGTCCAGATTTCCTTCAAGCCGAAGGGGCCGACAATGCACGGGTTCGCTGTGACGTGCCAATCATCGTCCCAGATGAATCCCGCGTGCCATACCGGCAAATAGGTCAGGAAGACGGCGAAAAAGAGAGCAAGCCCCCAGAACCAATCGCGACTGGCGCCATGAGACGGCGATGAAGCCAAGATAAATGCTTTGGGATTCCTGGCGGCCATGGCATGAGAGAACCATTTCAGCCGGCACCACTCAACTCAATCCAACTGCCACTCTTCGCTCAGGCGATACTTGATCGCACTTTCCACCAGTATGCTTATTTGATTCGTATAGCTGATATCGCTCGTGTCGGTGATGATGACCTCGAGGGGATATTTACCCACCGGGAGGTCGAGGACCTCCTGGCTGATAAATCGTATCTGTTCCACATGGATTTCTTTGACGGGCAGCGTCAAGGGCCGCATGGGTGTTTTGTGGAATCCTCTTTGGTTTGGCACACGCGTGAAGCGTTCCAGTGGATAAAGGCCCAAGGGTTCGCTGCGCTTTCCGTGCAGGTACAGCTTCACCTGAATCTCTTTAATCGGAATCGGTTTGTCTGTTCGGTTGGTCCAGCCCATCTGAAGTCCCACGACGAGGTGAGTGGACGTTAATTCGACATGATCCACAATCACGTCCAGGGAGACCTTCTCGCTGCCCAACCATTGCTTAATCCAATTCATCTGACCCAATTAACAATAGTGCTGGAAAGCCTCCGACGCAAAAACTTCTTTCCAAAGGGGACCAAGTATCGACCATCTGCTAAGGGTTGGGAACTGAACCGAAACAAGGCGTTTCAAACCGCAGAGCCTATACGCACAAACCGAAGATAGGCTTCGTACTCTTTTTTCTCATTTCGGATAGTCTGAATTAATAAAGAGACGTCCATGAGGTGGTCTGGGCGGCTCCTCTGGTTCGACGATTGTTTTTGCCAGTTCGTCCCTCTGGCGCGTGCGTCCGGTGGAACGCACGTCAGCGCGTCTAAGTACCAAGCCTATCATTTCGCGCACGTAGATTGCCGGTTCAGTAGGGTCACCGGAATCAGAGAAAACCGTGTAGATTTCCCCTGTCTCCCGGACCATGATTATATCATTTTTTTTATAAATTCTTGTCATAGTCCAAAAAGTGCCAAAACGGTTACCTACTGCGATTACTGATAAAGAACGATCCGAACCGGCTCTTTAAATGAGCAAGGCAGACGCAATTTGTAGATCGGGCCAACGAGGGGCTAATCGTAGACTGCTAGGATAAAGGTTTAGTTCAACTTGGGCTCGCGCTGAACGTGCATATCATAATCCCCGAGCGATATTCGATCTCCTGGATGCAAAAATCCATCCTTCGCGCGGATTCCATTGATATAAACTCCATTAGCCGACTCAAGGTCTTTAAAGCCCAGGCCGCGTGCTGACAATTGCAACAGGCAATGACGCCGCGAGACTTGAGGATTTGCGACGACAATGTCGGATGACTCGTCGCGCCCCAACACCACTGCCGACTTGTTCAACGCTATTTTCTCTCCCGCCCGATCAGAAGCCAAAAGAAAATATCCTGCCGACCGCTTGTGCGGAGGAATCGTCGATTGATCAACGCTATCGAGCTTGACCTTAGCTGTTCTCGACAAGTGGAGGTCGCGAGCGATAGCCAACTCAAGAGCGTGACCGCAGATATTAACGCTCATGATTTCGCTCGGCGGTTTCGCTCCTGGAAGCCAGACATAGCACGCTTCCGGATCTGAAAAAGACCTCTGTAATACTTCCAAGCCTTCGTTGCCTTCGGACATTGCGCTCACCACGCAGGCATCCCGGGTGAAGATGCGCGTTGTTGTCTTGTCGCTCACAATCACCAGACAGCCCGCTTCGCGCGTCTGCCCCAGTCGAACGAAAGCCTCCTCGGCACTAAATAAATTCCGCGTAGGATACATTGTTCAAATACTCCTTCTCAACTGCAAAATCCGGGCATGCCATCAAAACTCGCCCAAATTTGCTTATTGATCTCGTAGAAGTGGTCGCGCGCGCTTAATTCTCCCGACTTCAACATGGCCCGAATGGTCGGTACATCGATCTCACCTATATTCTCGCCTCCCTTGGCTACATATAGCTTTTCCACCACTCTGGGCTGCTTAACCGCTCTGGCGGCAATAAGCACGGTCTTGGCCATAATTGCCCTGGCGGTGCTGCCCTTGTCAGCCCGTCTGACTTCGTTCGGCCTAAGTTTGACACCGGATTGAGGGGCCACATTGGGCTGACTTGTTCCCGGCTCCCGTGCCGTGGGCTGTTGAGTCGCCCGGGAGATGATCACGGTCTTGGCCGCAATTGCCTTTGCTGTTCTACCCTTGTCAGCCGGCGTGGCCTCGCGCGGTGAGAGGCTGACCTCAGGTTGTGAGACCACGTTGGGACGAACCAACGCCGAATCCTCAGCGTCATTAGCCATCTTGCTCAATGCGAGTCGCTGGCTTGCCAATTCTTCACGGATTACCCTTAGCAGACAGACATGCACGAACGGTGTTATGGTCCAAATCAAGGTACCGGCAAGCAGAAGTGCATCCAAAACTAAGTTGAAGGTACCCGGCGAGTGGTGTGACATAATAATATTGCTCAAGTTTTATTTCTATAATTGGGAATTTAAGGCGTCTTTCAGCGCGGGAGACTCGCCGTCGCACAATGGCTTGACTACGTTCGAGTGCCGCTTTTTCCTGACCTCGGCATAGGTCGCGACCAAGAGGCATAGAGAACCCAAAAGAAGGAGGTTCACCGCGCTAATGTTCGGAATTGAGATTTGGATCATGGTTTTAAAGTCGGGGTTTTGTCGCCAGCTCTTCAAGCTTTGCAGTGGTTTTGCTGCATGCGTTTCTGCCGAAACTTGAAGCTGTAGGCTAATTCAGGTATCACAACTGTCTCCAAGAGATCACCAGCGCGGACTGGCTCCGTCGGGATCTCGTAAACGTCCTCTCGCTCCGTCGGCTGCGCTTTTTTCGCCTGATCCTCAAACGCAACGTTGATTTCCGCCGTTTCCTTAGTTGTCATTGGTTGACTTCTCGTGACAATCGGAAGCTCCGATAGGGGCCTTTTTGATCGTACCGCCTCGTAGGCGGCCAACAGGGTCAGCAGGACGCCTAACCCAATAAAGAGCATCGAGATCGCTTCAATAATGTTTATTCCAATCATATAGTATTCCTTCGTATGTCTGCAGCTCTTCAAGGCAAAGCTTGTGCCACGGCGATCCAGCGAGGTGTCCAAGGCGCCTTGTAAGGTGTTCGCCTCGACTGGAATTTGAGTCGTTTCCAGAGGGAAAACGGTGTCTTAACTACTTTTTAGATAAACCAATCAACTTTTACTTAAGAAGGTTCACTGTCTAGATCGAGGGGGCAAACTTTTGCCTACCGAGTGAAGATATTGCCGTATCAATATACTTAGGTTCACCTAGCAAGTAGAGCGTTTGAAGCGAATCTAACTCCACTCGCACCTTTCTCGTGACAGCAAAGGCGAGCGTAATTCTTTTCGCCCGTCCACAGCATGGCGACCTTTTGTTTCATGCCGGGATAAGGTCGCAAAACCAAAATCCCTTGGTGCGACGTGCGGCGGGCGACGGGCAGACGGTCGATGATGCTCCGGGATGGGTTTCTTCGAGGGGCCGATAGACCTTTTCCCCCAACTGGAACTTCACCGGCTCCTTGAAAATGGGACCGGCAAAAGCGAAGGAATGGAATTCGCCATTTTCACCGCAAGGGTCGACATCCGAAGGAAGCGACGCAACGAAGTCGGCATCGATATTCTTGCCGACGAAGCTTTCATCCAGATAGGCGTCGTTCGTACAGCAGACGACCGAGCCGAATTTCAAAGCGAAGAATTCCCGGATCAGGTCGTTCGTGGCAATCTTCCAGAGCGGGAAGATTCCGCGCAGACCGACCAAAGCGAGGTTTTGCTCGCGCCAAAGCCTGAGGTCTTCGAGGAAGATGTCGCCAAAGACGCAGGCGGTGACTCCCTTCGCTTTGTAGGCGAGCATGCAATCGGACATTTTCTTTTGATATTCGTCATTGGTGCTTTGGCGGCTGACAAAAACCTTTTCGAGAGGCAAACCAATGGAGTGAGCCTGTCGATCCAGCAGCGCCACGCGGACGCCGTGCATGGAAACCCGTTCGAAATGCTCGTTGCAGGTCGTGAGAAGAGCGACGACCTCACAGCCGGGATCGTGCAAAATCCGGTTCAGCGCGAGAGCCGAATCCTTCCCTCCGCTCCAGCAAAAGACGACCTTTTCCTTCGCGATCATGCAATTCCTCCCTCGGCGGTAAGCGTCATTTGCCGAAGTTGCTGGTCAGCACACTCTGGAGTAATTGAGCGCCGGTCATCCGGTGGGCGGCATCATGCGGACAGGAGGAAACGCAGCTCGGGTTCGGCGTGGAACGCTTATCTTCGGAGTCGCAAAGATCGCAGTTCACGGCTTTAGGCTGGGCGGGCAGCCCGGCGGGATGATTTTCGTTCGGCTCGATAAAGATGCTGCCGTAGGGGCAGTTCGAGGCGCAGAGACCGCAACCGATGCAGTGGTCCTCGATGACAATCTGCATATGCCTGCCGCGATGAATGGCATCGACCGGGCAGCCGGTCATGCAATGGGGCGTGTCGCAGGAGCGGCAGGCCGTCGCGACCATATAATTGGCGAACCGCTTTCCGTCGCGGAGCATGCGGGTCATCGGCACGCCATGGGATTCGGTGCCGTGGCGCTGGACGCAACCGCGGGTGCATTCGTCGCAGCGGGTGCAGCAATCGAGGTCGAGCACGAGCACGCTGCGCGCTTCATAAAGCCCCTGTCCCACGTACTCTTCCATGAGTGCCGTCGGGTTTTCGTCGCCGCGAAGGCGCTCGAGGGTCTGCTTGATCAGCCGGCGGCGGACGACGGGAAAGAGGCGCACCATCTGGAGGAAATCGGAGCGGCTGAGGCGGGCCAGTTCAAGGTGGTCCAAGGCGGTGACGGTTGCGGTCTGGAGCCCCGGCGGCAGCGCGGCGGCGAGATTGTCTCCGGCGCGGTCGAACAGATTTTGGAGGTAGCGATCGGCTTCGTCTTCGTGGCGATAAGCGTCGTTGCGCGAGAGACCGAGCAGGCTGATCTCGCCGAGGATCGAGCCCGGTCCGCACGAGATAACGAGACCCGATTCGTTTCCGTAGCGCGCGATGCTGACGCGGACATGGCCCATGCGGACGATGAAGAAATCGTTGGCGCGCTCGCCCTGGCGGCAGATCGCCTGGCCGGGATTGACGCGCGCAAAACGGATCCGCTGGCGCAGGAAATCGACAATCTTTCGGTATTCGTCCTGCGGGATGTCGCGGAACAGAGCGGTGTTGCGCAGGACGAGATCGAGCGCGCGCTGGCGGTACTCGAGTTCGATTCGCTTGCGCTGGCTGGGCAGGCGCATCAGGCGATCGAGCACATTGCGGCGCAATTCCCAAACCTCGCCATTTTCCAGCGCGACGACATCGGCCGAGCGGGGCAGGGCGCTGAGGCAGGACATCTCGCCGAAGATGAGATTGGCCGGGCTCAATTCAGCCTGCAGCATGGGCCTGGGGCGGTTATGCGGAAGGAATGCGCCAAGAAGCGAGGCATTTGCGCGGTGAGCGGGAGGGTAGACGTTGACTTGAAGGCGTCCGCTCTTGATCAGGAACGCGGTATTGCCGGGATCGCCCTGGCGGCAGAGCACCTCCCCCGCGCGCATCTTGCGGCGGACAACGAGGCCCTGCTGCCAGAGAAGGAACTTGGGCGGAATCCCGGTGAAGATCGGGTCGGCGAGCAGTTCGTGGACGGGCAAGACTTCGCTGGAGGAATTGAGGGCCGAATGGCTGACCCGCGCCACGGGCTTGAAACTGATCGCCGTGGTCGGGCACGAGACCATGCACTCGCCGCATTGCACGCAACCCGAATCGGCCATCGGGTCGTTGAGATCGAAGGAGATTCCCGCCGTCGCCCCTTTGCCGGTGCGGCCGATGATGTGATTTTGTTTCACGTCGTCGCAGGCGCGCACGCAGCGGTCGCAGAGAACACAGGCGCTGTGATCGACTTGAAAAACCGGCGACGATTCGTCGAAGCCGCGGCGCCCGACCAGCGGCGCGGCGGTGGGCGGCGGATCGGATAGGACGTCGAGTTGGAAGCGCGAGGTATTGGCGTCGCAGCGCTTGGACATCACACCGAGCTCGTTGTAGGTCGAGAGTTCCGGCGTCGAAGGAGCGGGCTTGAGGTGATCCGAGGCGAGCAGTTCCGTGAGCGTCTTGACGGCTGCCCGTACCCGGTCGCCATCGGAGCCCTCCGCCATCATGGTGAAGACCTCCATGCCCTCCACCACCTGGTGCTGGCAGGCGGGCAGGAGTTTGCGCTCCGCCGCGCGCTTGCCCCGTTTCTGCCCGTAAATCTGCACGATGCAAAGGCGGCACACGGCGACCGGCTTCATATGCGGCTGGTGGCAAAGGACGGGGATCGGGATTTTCGACTCGTCGCCGAGTTCCTTCACGTAAAGAGCAACGGCGGCGTCGTAAATGGTCGTGTAACGCGGAGTCGTCCGGTCCTGCAGATCAAGGACGAGATTGCCGTTCGAGTCCGTAAGCGGTGTGGCCAGCGGCACCTGGACGGATTGGCCGTCAATTTGCAGCGTGACGGTTTTATTGTAGTCGGATTCGCTCGGATCGTCCTGGCGGATGAGGTTTCCCTCGCGGTCGCGGCTGAACAAACCCTCGTCGTCGTCGCGGACGAAAAGGCCGGCTGCCGGCTCTGGAATGGGTAGGGGTGTGGCCATGGAGCGTCAGGACTTTTTAAAATAATCATCATCATCTATGGCAACCCCAACGGGGTTGCAATCATTCAGCCCGGGGTTGGCGCGAGGGACAACGTCCCGAGCACCTGCCCTGGGTTCTTGTTCACGAGAGGCGCAACCCTGCAAGGGTTGGATCGAATCCACCTCGTCGTTCGATGGTCCTTGCTCCAACCCTTTCAGAGACCTCTGCAAAACTCCTTCTAAAAGCAATCCGTCATCCTTCGACTTCGCTGCGTTCCGCTCAGGATGACAGACTCCTAAAAGTAAGACTTTTGCAGAGGTCTTTTTCAGGGTTGTCCCGAGGCGAAGACGACCCAGGGTAGGCACGGGCGCGCCAACCCTGGGCTGAGTGATTTTCATCCTTTCAGGATGAAGGAATCCAAAGGTATTCTGCCCGAATCCAGTCGTTGAAATCATAGTGGTGATGTGCGTTAATTCGTTTGCCCGGAAACCGGCATTGACGTTGGCGTCAAATGGCGGTTGAGATCGCTCTCAAAATAATTAACCACCGCGCGAAGCGGGACGGGCACCGAGCGTCCCAAGCCGCAAATCGAGGCGAGCTCGATCGCCTTGCCCATGTCGCGCATGAGCGGCAGCAGTTCGTTTTTCCACCGATCCGCCTCGATGGTGCCGTTGAGCAGATGCGTGCCCAGCGAGGCCATCTTTTGCGATCCCAGGCGGCAGGGGACGCACTTGCCGCACGATTCGTTACGGTAGAATTCCATCGCGTTGACCGCCTGGTCGACCATGTCGCGGTCTTCGTTGTAAACGACGAGGCCCGCCCCAAGCGCCTGCGTCGGGCTCAGCGCGCGAAATAAATTCAGCTCCAGCTCCAGGTCGAGGATGTCGAGTTCGGTCGCAGCGGGATCAAAGCCTCGCCGCTTCGCGAGCTCGATCCACGCCTTGTTGTTGACGTGATCGCGGGGCAGGCCGGAGCGCGCGGTTAGCTTGGCGGGAAGAAAGCCGCCTGAAGGGCCCGATGGCGCAAAAGCCTTCAGCTTTTTATCGCCGAGCATTCCCTGGCAGTAATTCTCGCCATAAATAAGTTCCCGCAGCGTCATGCCCATCGGCACTTCGTAAACGCCCGGGCGTTTCACGTCGCCCGAGACGGAAAAGAGCCGGCGCCCCTGCCACGTATTCTCGCCCAGCCCGGCGTAGGTCTTGCCGCCATTGAGCCAGATGTAGGGAATCCAGGCGTAGGTCTCGACGTTGCTGACGATGGTGGGAAGATCGAGCAGCCCGTTGGTCTCCAATTTGGGCGGCAGATTTCTCGGTTCGCCGCGACGGTCGGACATGGCTTCGATCAGCGCGCTCTGCTCTCCACAGATGTAACCGCCGGGGCTGACGAAGACAGACACGTTGAAGGATCGGCCGAGGGTGGACACATCTGAACCGCACAAGCCCAATTGCTCGGCCCGCCGAATCGCGGCGCGGCACGCCTCGATTTGCTCGGCATATTCGTGGCGGATGTAGATGAAGCCCTGGGTCGCATCGGTGATCAGCCCCGCGATAATGACCCCCTCCACAATCAGGTGGGGCAAATGCAGAAGGAGTTCGCGGTCCTTGAACGTGCCCGGCTCGCTTTCGTCGCCATTGACCACGATGAATCCGCGGCTGTCGCCCTGGCGGCGTTGGGCCCGGCGGATGGCATCACGGACGTCGCGCAGTTTCTGGATGGAGGGAATTCCGGCCCCACCCATGCCGCGCAGGTCGGCATCCTTCAGCTCCTGCAAAATCGTTTCCGACCAGCCGCCGAGCGTCGGTCCCTGGGCCCAGTCTTGTTCCATCCTCCAGGCCGTCACGGCCGCGCCGATTTCCGGATCGGGACACTTATCCGCGCTCAAGCGGCTGAGCACGGCTCCACAAAACTGCTCGATTCGCATCGGTTGCCAATTAAATCTCGATTCCAGGATCCTCGCCGCGGCATCCAGCGCGGCATTGCGCACGTTAAGGGTTCTGAGCGCGCCGGCATTCGACCAGGTCACCCATAGCATGATGAACCACGGTGCAATGCTCTGGGCCGCGGCGGCGTATAATAACGGTGCGTTTCATCTGAAAAATCCGCTCTTCGGCCAGGACTACAGCGCAAACGGCGAGCCGCTGGCCCTGCTCAGTCCCCGCCCGGTGACCCCCGAGGAAACGCGCACGGAAGGCCTGCTGCCGGAGCTTTTGCCGCTGCCGCGCTTCGAGATCGGCCAGCCGGGCAACATCTTTCGCGTCTTTGAAAAAGGCGGCGTCCTCCCTTCGCAACTCGGCAATCCCGATCCCGACTCACGCGACGGCAAGCCGATGAACAGCCTCTCCGATCGCGGCCTCGGCACCAACACCCGCATCGATCCCACGATTCTCAACGCGCAGAAAACCCGCCTGCACGATCCGCTGCTCGGCTTCATGGGCTCGAACGATCATCCCGGCGATTACCGCTCGAGCGGCTGCACGGCGTGCCACGTCATTTATGCGAACGACCGCTCGCCGTTCAATTCCGGTTGGTACTCCAAGTACGGCAACCAGGGGCTGAGCTACAGCCTCGATCCGACCATCCCGAAGAACGAGCGCGGCCATCCCATCAAGCATCAGTTCACCGTGGCGATTCCCAGCAGCCAGTGCATGAACTGCCACATGCACCAGGGCAATCTCTTCGTGAATCCCTACCTCGGCTACACGTGGTGGGACCAGGAAACCGACGGCGAGTTCATGTACCCCAAGACGCAAAAGGATCCCACCGATGAGGAGCAGATTCACTCCGCGCTGAAGAATCCCGAAGCCGCCGCCGCTCGCGGGCTTTGGGGCGACTTGAATTTCCTGGAGAAAGTTTCCGAGCTGAATCCGAAGCTGAAGGACACCCAGTTCGCCGACTATCACGGCCATGGCTGGGTCTTCCGCGCTGTCTTTAAAAAGGATCGTCATGGCGATCTACTCGACGCGAGCGGCAACATCATCGCGCCGGACGATCCCGATAAATTTGCCAAGGCGGTTCACCTCAAGGATGTCCATCTCGCCCACGGCATGCAGTGTGTCGACTGCCACTTTATCACGGACGACCACGGCAACGGCATGCTTTACGGCGAGCCGCGCAACGCCACGACCATCGGTTGCATCGATTGCCACGGCACCATCGACAAGCGCCCCACCTTGATGACCTCCGGCAAGGGCGGCCAGCTCGACAAGGACGGCAAGATCGTGCCGGTCGACCTGAGCCAAAGCGCGACCGCCTGGGGACCGCGCTTCTTCTGGCAAGGCACCACGCTTTATCAGCAATCGTCGCTCAGCCCCGACGTGAAGTGGGAGATTCCGCAGACCATCGACGTGATTAATCCACTTTCTCCGAATTACAATCCGCTGGCCCGCTACGCCAAGACGCTTTATCGCGACGGAAAAACCTGGGGCGATGTCCCGCCCACCGCCGATACGCGGCGCGTCAAGCTGGCGCACGACAACTCGCAGATGGATTGCCAGATTTGCCATACCTCCTGGGTGACGAGTTGCTTCGGTTGTCACCTGCCGATGAAGGCGAACGAGCGTGTCATCACGAATAAGTTCGAGGGCACCGTCAGCCGCAACTTCACGACTTACAATCCGCAGGTCGTGCGCGACGATGTCTTCATGCTCGGCCTCGACGGCACCGTGAAGGGCCATCGCCTTGCCGTCATTCGCTCCTCGAGCGCGGTCGTGGTCGGCTCGCAAAATGCCAATCGCGAGTGGGTCTACTCGCAGGAACAAACCGTTTCCGCGGAAGGTTACAGCGGCCAGGCGTTCAACCCCCATTTCCCCCACACCACCAGCGGCGTGGGCACGACCAAAAACTGCACCGACTGCCATCTCTCCGCGCAAAAGGACAACAACGCCATCATGGCGCAACTGCTCGGTTTGGGCACCGGCACGGTGAATTTCTTCGGACGCTACGCCTACGTGGGCGCGGGTACTGGCGGCTTCTACGGAGTGGTCTGGACGGAGCAGGACGAGCCCCAGGCCGCCATCGGCAGCCATCTGCAACAAATCGCCTATCCGCGTGATTTCGCCGAGCACCTGGCCCGCGGGCGCATTCTCCCCGAGGCCTATCATCACAACAGCCTCGATATTTGGGGCGGTCACGTCGTGCAGGATTTGACGCTGCGCGGCGAATACCTTTACACCGCCGCAGGCACGGGCGGTTTGGAAGTCGACGACGTCGCAGAGATCGACCAAAAGGGATTCTCGCAACGAACGGTGAGTTCGCCCGTTTCGCCTCTCGGCCAGCGCACCTATGTGCGGACCCCTTACGCCACTTCGGTCGCGCTGCCGAGCACGCTGCTCAATGATCCCAAACGCGCTCACAATCCGGTCAACGAAGAGCAGCCGATCAGCCCGATCTACGGCTACGTTTACGTCACCGATCTCAAGGAGGGCCTCGTCATCGTCGACGTGGCCTGCCTCTTCAACGGCGATCCCCAGGACAATTTCCTCCACAAGGACGTCGTCTTTAATCCGGATGGAAAACTGACCGGCGCGATGAAGGCCTTTGTCGCCGGGCGCAATCTCTACGTGGCCTGCCCGCGCGGGATCGAGGTCGTCGATATTTTCGATCCGCTCCATCCCAAGCTCGTCGGCGAGTATAGCGGTCCCTTCGTGCGGAACCCGGTCGATCTCTCCGTGCAGTTCCAATATCTCTTCGTCAGCGACGCGCAGGGCCTCAAAGTCTTGAACATCGCCGATCCAATTCATCCCATGCCCGTTCCCGGCGCAGTCGTTGCTTTAAAATCGCCACATCGCCTCTACGTCGCGCGCGATTACGTTTACCTCGCCAACGGCGCGGAGGGACTCGCCATCATCGACATCGAGAAGCCGGAGCAGCCGCGCCTGGCGCAGATGTTCAATGCGGACGGGCAGATCAACGATGCGTGCGCGGTGCAGATCGGTTCGATCAATGCCTCGATGTTTGCCCTCGTCGCGGATGGCAAAAACGGCTTGCGCGTGATCCAGTTGATCTCGCCCGACACCGTGCCGCAGGCGGCGGGATTCGATCCCACGCCGAATCCTCATCTCATCGCCACGTTCCCGGTGAAGGATGGCCTGGCGCTGGCGGTTTCGCGCGGCCTGGATCGCGACCGCGTGGTGGATGAAAGCGGCAACCAGACCGTCGTGTTCGGACGGCGCGGCGCAAGGCCATTCCACCTCGATGAAATGGCGAAATTCCTGCAACACGACGACGGCGAGTTCTTCCGCGTCGACGATGTGGGGGATCAAAACGGCGTCCTCGAGACTTCGACCGGCAACAAGCTGCCCGATCCCGTTCCCGTTTCCCCCACGCCCACGAAGACCGAGCCCATCACCCAGGACCAGCGCATCCAGCAGCGCCCGAATTAGGCGCCTTTTAGTAGGTAGCCGGCGCAGGCCCATGCGCCGGGTCGCGTCAGCGACTCTACAAAAAGATCGTCATCCTGAGCGAAGCGTAGCGGAGTCGAAGGACCTCTAACTATTCCGCCTTTTCTTTCAGCCATCCCGCGCTCCCGGCCCCAAATGTCTTAAAAAGCCTAAAACGCTTATAATTTTAAGCGTTTTAAGCCGCGCAAGCTTTCCAAGACTAACGGCGGGTCATGATTTGTGTGAAGATCATCCCATGAAAAGCTTGGTATCTTCAGTAATCGCGGCCAGGCCTCGTTCCCAAATGAAATTTGGGAACGAGAGAGAAATCTACTTCTTCGACGTCGCAACCGCGGCGAATTTTTGCAGCAGGGAAGAAAAACTCTGGGGGTTGAATTGCGTGCGGTCCTGCACGGCGTCGAACAAGGCGGAAAGCTCGGTGCTGCCGGGAGCGCCAGGTTCGGGATGCACCGCCTTGAACAGGCGATCGAGGCCCAGGACAAGGCGCTCGGCGCGCAGCTCGCGTTCGGCGAGGGGAATCCTGTCGTCTGTAAAACTGGCGGAAGTTCCAGCCAGCACGTTGAGGGCGTGCGTGCTCTTGCTGGAATTCCACTCCTGGCCAGAAATCAACTGGGCCGTGGTATTGCTCCAAGCAGCGAACGCACTATCGTCGCCGGACACACCCGCAAAAGACAAGTCGTCACGGAGCACCTGTTCCAGAAACCAAAGCAGGGCCTTTTCCTGCGCCTCCATTCCGGGATCGGGCGTTTTGGCGAGTTGCTCGCTGATCTCCCGCAACGCCACGGCCTGCCCGACCAGCCAAGCCTTGGGACCGAACCAATCGGCTTTTTCCGTCCAGTGACGCGGCTCGGAAGCGTCCTGCCCATCCAGCTCAAAGGTCAGCTCGGGATGCCCGGCGGCAATAAGCGCCGGATCGATCACCTGGTGGCATGCGACGCAGGTATTGGCCCGGACGAATGCGCTGCGCAGATCGCGCATCCCGGCGTGAACCCGATCCGCATAAGTCCAATCGGGCCGGGTATGGCCCCGCAGCCAGGCCGCCGCGCCGTTATGGCAGTTTTCGCAGGAAACGCCCTCCGTCGGATCGGCGGTCGAGGCGAGATGGCCCGGCGGAAGATCAGCCAGCGGCGCATGACAGATCGTGCAGCGGGTGCTTTCCGTAGCCGACGAAATGCCGAGCGATTCCGCAATCCGGGTCGACCGCGCGGTGACCAAGGTCGCGTAGGCCCGGGAGTGGAAATCCTGGTGCGACCAAATCGTAAATTGGTCTCTGGACGGACTCGCTCCGCCGTGGCACATAGAAGACTGACAGGTGACGGCGCCGATATACCGGACATTATCCTGGGTGGGAGTAACGGACGGATTGGCGGCGGTGGCCCCATACAGGGCGGGAATGGCGAACGAAACGAATGCGCCCGGCGCAAATCGAGAAAAAAAGTGTTTTACCATACGCGCGCCTGCGTCCTTTATTATCCGCACACGCCCATGCCGCAACAATCAATTGTCGGTCAAAGGAAGTCGCAAGGGATTTTTTTTCGGGAGAGTCGTCCATGATCATTGATCGCACCCATATTCGCTGGGGAGTTTGCACCGCGGTGGCGAGCCTCGGCATGGCGGTAATTTATTTCGCCAACAACGACCCGGACGAGCTGCGGCAATGGCACGTGGCGCTGCCGTTGCCCGCGTGGCTCGGGCCGGTGCCGCCTTTGCGTGGAAATGTCGGCGCAACTCCGCTGGGCCTGATTTACGGAACGCTGGCGTTGCTCATTTTTATTTTTGCGGCGTTGCTGGGCTGGCGGCGCAGTCACAAGACATGGCCGGTGGGCCGGATCCAGACCTGGCTCAAGGCCCACATCTGGCTGACTGTCTTTACGATTCCGCTCGTACTCTTCCATTGCGGCTTTCATGGCGGGGGGCCGATGACGCAAATCCTCCTCTGGCTCTACGCCTTTGTCATGGTCAGCGGGTTCTGGGGGCTGGCCTTGCAGCACATCGTCCCGAAGTTGATGCAGGACTATCTGCCGGAGGAAGTCATCTTCGAGCAAATTCCCTTCCTTCGCCACCAGCTTCTCGCCCAAGTCTACGAGATTCGGCATGAATTCTTGAGCGATCCCGAGATGATCGCCCGGCTCGAAGATTCGAGTTCGAGCGCGGGAGGAAAAGTCGAGCTGATGTCGGGCCACCGCGCGGCCATCCTCGCGGCGCTCAAATTTCTCGACCTGGAAGCGTTGCCTTATCTCAAGGCGGTGACTCCCGGCCGCCGAATCCTGCGTGACAAGCAAACCTCCGACACTCAGTTTCGCCTGCTGAAGCTCCGGATGCCCGACTACATGCAGCCTGCGCTCGATCAGCTTCGCGATATTTGCGACGAAAAGCGCCGGCTTGATCTCCAGACGCGACTTCATTATTGGTTGCACGGCTGGCTGATCGTGCATGCGCCAGCCTCCCTTTTGCTGATCGTGCTGACCCTCTTGCATGCGATTGTGGCCGTCTACCTCTACGCCTAAATGCCCACGCCGCGCAAAAATCAAAAGCAGATCGCGCAGCAATACGCCGGGAATCGCCGCTATTTCCAAGTCCAGCATTGGTTCCGGCAGGCGCGCAAGGTCATCGCTTCCGTGTTTCTTTTGATCGCTGCTCTCGTCGCGGTTTTATATGTTCATCGCGCCCAAACCTCGCGGGGCCTCGAGGTGCTCGACACTTCCGGCGGGATTTCCCGGTCCCACAGCCCCATCGCGCGGGATTGCAAGGCGTGCCACGACCCGACCGTAAAGCTGGACTTGCTCAATCCGGCCGTGGCCTCGGCTTCCATCGATTCCAACTGCGAGAAATGCCACACCCAGCACATCTTCCATGCCGCCGACGTTACCGTGGATCACTCTTGCACGGCGTGTCACCACGAGCACCTTGGCACCGGGCCGATGCAGCCGGTGGCCGAGACCAATTGCCTGAGCTGCCATGGCGACGCGACGATCATGGCGGCTTCGGCGAAAAAGGGCCTCCTGCTTCCGGCGAGCGATTTCCAGGTTAAGCCGCTCGACAATCAAATGGTTTATTTTCAGCCTCCGCGGCCTCCGATGGGCTACACCGGGGTCATCCAATCCTTTGCAGGCGACCACCCCGCGTTTCAGATTCAGCGCGACCATTTGACCGATCCGAACACACTGAAGTTCGACCACAAGATTCATTTGTCCGGCGATATACCCCTGGTCGATGGCCATAAACTCGACTGCGCTTATTGTCACAAGCCCGATAGCCAGGGGGCTTACATGCAGTCCATCAGCTTCGCGAGAAATTGCCAGGCCTGCCATGCCTTGCAGATCGATCCCACGCTGCCCGATTTCCAGATTCCCCATCCCACCGGCGGGAACCAGGGGAACTCCGTGCGCGATTTTCTCCTGACCTTGCCGACGCAATACGCCACTTATGCCACGGAGAAAAAGGGCATGACCGATTCAAGCCAGATCGCCGCCTTTGTCAACCAGCACATGGTGGGTATTCGCCGGCGCGTGCGCGAGGGCGCCGACCTGGAGAAGGACGTTTTTTTTGCGGACGCGCGCACGGTCCATCTCGGCGGCGTTGCATTGGCGACGGGGCAGGAACGCGCCTTATTCCCAGGCTGCGCCTACTGTCATGAGGTCAAGTCCTCGGCTACCGGGGAGCCAATGGTGACGAATCCGGTGACGCCGGACCGCTGGTACGTCCACGCCCGGTTCGATCACGCGGCGCATATTACCATGAGCTGCGTGGCCTGCCACGGTCAGGTGCTCCAAAGCGAAAAAACGTCCGACGTCAACCTGCCGGATAAAGCTTCCTGCGTAACCTGCCATAGCGCCAAGGGCGGGGTGGTCAGCACGTGCGCGACCTGTCACGATTATCATAACGCGGCACCAGCCAGGGAGGAGGCTTCGACTTCGACCCTGCGCCAAATGATGTTGGGACAACCTTGAGGACTCGGTAGGAGGTGGGCCAGGCCCGAAGAAAGAGAACGAACATGGGGGCTTTACCGGGAAGGACAAAGTCGAGGCAAACGATTTAAGGATCTTGAACCAGGCTCTTTTGCAGTCGCCGCCTTTTCCTGCTCCCGTATCTCCCAAGCCCTAAGCCATCCGGCAAGTTCGCGCCGGTTACGATGGGCCGGCTTCGCCGTTTTTCACCTTCCATTCGTCGTACGTCACGCGGTGCATGCTGAAGAAGGCGTCTCGCGTTTTGACGTAAGCACCTTTTCCGTTCATGCGCCCGATGGCATGCATGGCCTCAGCGCGGATGTAAGGCCCGGCGGGGTCGATGTATTGGTCCTTCACATGCATCGCCACCACTTGCCCGAGTACAATACGGGAATTTCCGATTTCCATGGTGGTGATTTCGCGACATTCCAGCGCCGCCGGGGCTTTCGCGATCCGGGGGACGGAAACCACCAGCGAGGGCTCGGTTTCGAGTCCGGCCAATTTCAATTCGTCCACGCCTTGCGGAAAATCGATGGCGCAAAAATTCATCGCCTCGGCCACATCTTCATTGACCACATTGACCACGAACTCGCGGGTATTGCGGATATTTTGCGCTGTATCTTTCCCGACGATTTCCCTGCCCGGCCGATTGGCGACCCCAATGGCAACCACGGGCGGATCCGTACAAACATAGTTGTAAGCGCTGAACGGGGCCGCGTTAAGACGACCGTCTTTATCATGACTTGTGATCCACGCGATGGGCCGGGGTGCGACCAGGCCGATCAGTAGATTGTAAACCTGGTGGTTGCTGACTTTTGAGATTTCGAAATCCATAGTTTTGTTATTTCAAACCCAAGGTAATCCAATTTGGGCAATGCGCGACCCCTTCCGTTTCCATGGGGTCAATACCCCATGGTGCGTTCCGCTACGGAGAACTAAGTTTTTCCCATAAATCATGAAAACAACGCACGACGCGGTTGCCTCTGTTTATCCAGTCAAGGTCAAACCTTTAACCCTGGGGGACTTGATCGCCTCGACTTACGAAGGGCGGGAAAAGAAGCGTGCTTCTCAAATTCTCCAGCTAGCCATGGAAGGAAATATTATCAAATTTTCACAACCACAACACGCCTCTTGGTAATGCAGCAGGATCGGTTACCTTTGCGGTACCAATACGCATGAACATTCAAAATCTTCGCGATAAATGGCGGCGCATGGCGTCGTCGTGGAACGGACGAAGCGCACCTTCGCATGTCCTCAAGGAGCTTATTCGCGAGGTCGAAGGGTGCGAGGGTTATGCGCGCAACGATGTGCGTGCGAAAGCAAAAATCTGGCTAATAGGCCATGTATCCTCGTTGGACGATGAGGATATTTCATTAGCCAGGGAGAATTTTGGATATCTGCTGCCCGCTCAATGGGGGCTGCCGGCCGCAAAGTCTCTTTGGTCCGACTCTTAGGGCGTGTCTTCAAAATAGGGCGAGGTCGCGTTGCGAGTCGATTTTTGGTTCTGGCGAGGCGCGAGGAGGGAGCATACCCGTAGGTCTGTGACCGACGAGCAACGAAGCCACAACCAAAAATCGCCGCAACCCGAAGGGCCCGGGTTCTTTTGCCTTCTGGCTTCGTCGCTCGCTCGTCACGTAGCATCAAGCTATGCTCCTCACTCGCCTCCTTGCCAGAAGGCAAAAGTCCTCCCGGCGCGGCCTCGTCCTATTTTGAAGACACGCCCTAGGAGTAATCTGGCCCATAGCCTCTTCGCCGCCGTCGGGGTGAAGCGATATCGCCAGACGCAGGACTCATTTACACCCAAGTCACTTCACAAATGGACTCTTCCGTTAGAGAACCCATGTCAGCACTACCCTCGATCCGATAGACGAGGGCATTGGTCAGGTCGCCTTCGTCATCATCGGCTTCCTTCGACTGCGGGCAGTTTAAGCACGCGGCGTTGAGTCCATTCAGCTTCGTCTGTTTTCCTGCCAATTCAGCCAGGGCCGTATCTGGAACGCAGAGGGTGATGTCACGGTCTTTTATCCCGAGAATCTTTGCATTCACACTGTTCATAAAAAAAGGGGGCCCCCGCAGCCGGTTGCTAAATCAGACGGCCAACTCGGCGGTTTCCTGTGTGCGAATGCGATGAGCTTCGTCCAGCGGCAAGACGAAAATCTTGCCGTCGCCGATTTTGCCCGTAAAAGCCGCCGCCTTGATTGTCTTCACGATCAATTCCACCCGGTCTTCAGTCGCGACAACCTCAACCTTCACTTTGGGGAGCACGTCCACCGTGTATTCCGTACCGCGATAGATTTCATGGTGCCCCTTCTGGCGGCCGAAACCTTTGACCTCGGTAACTGTCATGCCTTCCACCCCAGCGGCAATGAGCGCTTCTTTGACCTCTTCGAATTTGTACGGTTGAATGATGGCTTCGACTTTTTTCATGCTGGTTGTTCTTTCTTGATTCTGGATTTAAGAGGAAGCCATTTCGTGTTGAACGCCCCGCTTTTTTCGACCTCCAATAGTAACTCACGCCAGAGAGGCTGAGGCTATGGGGTCTTCACCCCACTGTATCGATTTTGCCCGTCCAGCTGGTGCTTCACTTCTCAGGCCTTATCTAATTTCAGGAGAACGAACGTCTTTGAGCGCCCTGCTTTGGCTGCCCGAGGAGATGGTCACAAACCCAAGCTGACTCCCCCTGCCTTACGGGCAGGGTTTCATTCGCAACCACTTGGTAATCAAGCGGAGCCAACGGGGCTCGAACCCGCAACCTCCTCCGTGACAGGGAGGCGCTCTAACCAATTGAGCTATGGCTCCTGAATCTTCCCGCTCAATCGGAGTTACCGAAAGAGGCAGGGTTGGGTAATCTAGGTTTTTCGGACGGGCATGGCAATGCTTTTGTCCCATATTAAGTGTGGCAACGCAAACGACGGAAAATTACTAACTCGCGGGCGGGGTTTCTCAGCCTTGCCCGCGCCCGGCGCGGCGCTTAAACTGAGGTCATGAAATTTCGCACGTTGCCGGAGACGGAGATTCGCGTTTCGCAAATTGGCTTTGGTCTTTGGACGATCTCGACGGGCTGGTGGGGCAACTTCACGGAGGGTGAGGCGATCGGACTGATGCACAAGGCGTTGGACCTTGGAATCACGCTCTACGATGCCGCCGATACTTACGGCAACGGCCTCAGCGAGGAGTTGATCGCCAAGGCCTTCCCGAAGCAGCGCGACCAGATCGTGATCGCGACGAAGGTGGGCTACAATTTTTATGAGCACGGCAACGAACGGCGCGGGCAGCGCGAAATCCCGCAGGATTTTTCCGTGCCCTTCATTCGCGAGGCGGTGGAGAAGGCGCTCAAGCGGCTCAACACCGACCGGATCGATATTTTGCAGCTCCACAATATCCGCATGGAGCAAGTTGAGGACAATGCGTTGTGGGAGTTGATGGAGAAATTGATGCAAGAGGGAAAAATTCGCTCTTACGGCGCGGCGCTGGGACCGGCCATCGGCTGGCTTTACGAGGGCGTCGATTGCGTCCAGCGCCGGAGGCCTCACATTCTGCAGCACATCTATAATGCGCTGGAGCAACACCCCGGCCGGCAGATCATGGACGAAGGCGAGGCGCTCGCGGATGCATCCAAACCGGCGCGGACCCGCTACCTGATTCGCGTGACGCATTCGAGCGGGATGCTCGAGGGCAAGTACACGAAGGACACGGTCTTCCCGCCGACGGATCATCGCAGCCATCGCCCGAAGTCGTGGCTGATCAATGGCCTGAAAAAGATCGAGACGCTGCAATTCCTCATCGGGCCGGACCGCACGCTTGGCCAGGCCGCGCTGCAATGGCTGCTCGCCGACGACCGCATTGCGTGTTGCCTGCCGAATATTTACGAGGAGGCGCAACTGCGCGAGTTTGCCAAGGCATCGGAATCTCCGGCGCTGACCAGGGACGAACTGGCGCGGATCGCCGAATTGGCCGCGAATAACTTCGGCATCGAGGGCGAGACGCCGAATTACAAAGGCACGATGACGCGCGAGACGGCGGGGGTTTAAAAATGTAGCGACGGTCTATGACTGTCGCTACAACTGAATTTCGTTTCCTGTCGCCTTCGGCGACCCGGGCAATGAAGTAGCCCGGGCCACCCTGCCTCCTCTGCCTTCCTCTCTTCAGTCCTCCGCGCGAAACCTTCCGTAAAACGCATTGCGACTCCTCACGTAGGCGTTAAAGTAAAAGACTATGCAGGAAAGCTACATTCAGGATTTGTTCGCCGAGCGCATCGGCGGGAAGCGGTACGGCAAGGACACGGCCATCTACAAGTTTGAGAAAATCAAGCGGGCCAAGCGTGCGGCGAAGGAGGCGAACCCCGACACGGAACTGTTCGATCTCGGCGTGGGGGAGCCCGATGCCATGGCCGATGCGGGGATCGTCGAGATGCTTCGCGCGGAGGTCCGCATTCCGGAGAACCGCGGCTATGCCGACAACGGCGACGCGGTGCTCAAGCAGGCGGCGGCAAATTATATGCGCAAGGTTTGCGGCGTACCCATCGATCCGGAGACGCAGGTCATCCACTCCATCGGCAGCAAGGCGGCGCTTTCGATTCTTCCCGCGGCGCTGATCAACCCCGGCGACGTGGTGCTCATGACCGTGCCCGGCTACCCGGTGTTCGGCACGCACGCGAAGTATTACGGCGGCGTGGTGCATCATCTGCCCTTGCGCGAGGAGAATGATTTCATGCCCGATCTCAAGAGTATCCCCGCCGATGTTCTGGCCAGGGCCAAGGTTCTCGTCCTCAACTACCCGAACAACCCCACCGGGGCCAGCGCCACGCAGGACTTCTTCGCGGAAGTTGTCGCCTTCGCCAAGAAGAACAACATCGTGGTGATTCACGATTTCGCTTATGCCGCGCTGGTTTTCGATGGCATGCCGCTCAGTTTCCTCGCCACGCCCGGCGCGATGGAGGTGGGGATCGAGCTTCATTCCACCAGCAAGAATTTCAATATGACCGGCTGGCGTTGCGGCTTCGTCGCGGGCAATGAGCTTCTGGTCAAGGCCTATGGCGACGTGAAGGACAACACCGACTCGGGGCAATTCCTCGCGATCCAGCACGCGAGCGCCTATGCCTTCGATCATCCCGAAATCACCGTAAGCATTGCCTCGAAATATTCGCGCCGGATGGATTTGCTGGTCGATGCCCTGCGCGCCGCCGGGTTCAAGGCGAAGAAGCCGCAGGGGTCGTTTTTCCTCTACGTCGCCGCGCCCAAAAGCGCCCGGGCGGCGGACGGCTCGACGGTTACTTTCGCCGCGGCGGAGGCGTTCAGCCAGTGGATGATCACGGAAAATCTGATCTCGACCGTGCCATGGGATGACGTCGGTGCCTACGTCCGCTTCAGCGTGACTTTTGCCGCCAAGGATACAGAGGAGGAAAGCCGCGTCGTGGCCGAAATCGGGCGCCGTTTAAGCCGCCATACATTCGAGTGGTAAAACGCGGGGCTTCACTTTAGATTGGGTTTTCCACAGGGAAGCTTACTTCTGAAACGGCATGTACATCATCACGGCCACCTTTGACCCGGATGCGGCTTTTGCCCGGACGAGCGAATTGCTGGCGCTGGGCGATTCGCCGGAAAGGCTGGCGGAACGGCTCGGCATCACGCGCGACCTCGACCTGGTCAAGCAGGGCGTGCTCAGCGCCCCATTCAAGCGGCTGCTCAACGATATCAAGCAGATCGAACTCTACGTCGGAATTAACAAGCAGATCGATGAAGTCCGCAATGGCAAATCCATGCTTCGCTTTCTGGGTGACGGTTTCAAGGAAAAGCAGATCGCCAAGCTTGAGTCCGAGGCGCGGAAGTTCGGGGCGCTCATCGAGGCGCCCAAGTGGTTTTACCAACAGCCGCGGGTTCATCTCCTTTCCTCCATCCGCGACTACGCGCTCGACGGCTCCCAGCAGGGCGATGCGGCCTGGACCGACATCGAGCGCGACTCGCTCGTCTTTCCCATCGCCAACATGTTTGAGTCGGCGGACAAAGCTTTCGCGCAGGAGCTCGTGACGCAAATCGAGAAGCCGCTCAAGGACATCGACCCGCGCTACCTGCTCGAGAAGTTCGAGGGGCACCGTTCCATCACCTTCGACTTCGACAAGGGCGTGGCGATTTATTACACGCCCGCGCCCGCGCATTGATTCTGGAGGGTCGGACTCCGTCCCGACCCAATTGGTAGCTCGTCCTACTTCACAGAAACGGCCGGATATACATCGCCTCCAGCGCGTCCCGCTCCGGCGGAAGCGCATCCAGGGCGGTCAGGCACGGTGCGAGATCGACCAGCGCCGACTTGCGCGCCTCGAAAGGGAGCGCCAAAACCAGCGCCACCGATTTTTTGCAAAGCGTATAGTAATTCTCGTGGATCATGTACGCCTTGAATTTCACACCTTCCGCCTCGACGCGAGCCTTCTCTTTCCTGACGACGCGCGCGGCGACGATTCCGGTGACGACCAGCCCCGCCAGTGCCCAGGCCATGCCGCCGTAGTAGGGAGGTATCGCCGCGCCTACGACAAGACTGATCACGCCACCCCCGATATAATAGGCACGCGCGCCGTGGGCGGGCTTTGGTTCCGGCGGAAGAGCAGGCAACGGTTCCACGCCCTTGAAACCTGCGGCCAGCGCCCCGCTGAAACTTTTTCTGGCGTCCTCGATTTGCGGCGCTTCGCTTTGCAGGAGGATCAGGCGTTCGCACCTCAACGCGGTCGCGTCGTCGATCTCGGCCCGTGCGATGTCCCGCACTTCTTTGCATTTCTGCTGCAGCTCGCTGAAAAAGAGCTGGTCGACAATGTCCACGATCTGCGAGGCGTAGGTCGGGATGGTGACCAATACCGCTTCGTGCTTCATCGCTGCCAGGTAGGTGAGCCACGGGTGCGGGCCGAGGAAATTTTTCGAATAATTGAGGAAGCGCGCCTGCTGGTGCAGCAGCTCCCGGCGCGAGGAGAGCGTCAGGCTCGTATCGAGCAATCGGGTGACCGGTGTCTTCAGGGGATAGCCCAAGGGCAGATCGCACAAAAGATAATGCAAAAAGTCGAGTTGATCAGATTCGGCCGACATCGCAATGGGCAGGTGGGGGAGGGAAGGCGGTTACTCACTTCATGAACACAGAAGCATCAAGTCCGCTCAAGAGTATCACGCTTTTGAGAGTTCCCTTGGCGATTTCACTATGATTCGGGGACGGGCACCGTTCTTGTTTCGTTGCCCTGACGTTTTTGCATAATGATGGCTGCCAGCCTGCCGTACTTTCTCGAAGCCGTTTGCCTGCAATATCCGGCAAACGTCGCGAGCGGAGAAGACGCCTAATTTAGGCATGGGCCATTTCCAGCTTCCTGACTTTTGCGCCTTTGGCGAGAGAACGCTCAATTTCCTCCGGGCTGGCGGTCTCTAAAAAGAGATTTACGGCCTCCTGGATCATTCCTTCGGCTTCTTTGAGGGTGCGGCCCTGGCTGGCCACGCCGAGCTCCGGACACGTGGCCACAAACCATTTCCCTTCCTTTTCAATCACTGCCGTAAGCGAGGGTATTTTCTTCATAAGCCTGTCTTTCACCATACCGAGCTTATCAGCTCTCCGCAAAACCCTTCTCCAAACTCCACACGACATTGCCGTCGACGATGGTGTGCGTCGCGCGGGCAGGGAGGTCCCAGCCGTTGAAAGGCGTGTTGCGGCTGAGTGAATGGAATTTCTCCGCATCGACTTTCCAGGCGTGCTTCGGGTCGATCAGCGTGATGTCGGCGATGGCGCCGGGAGCGAGCGTGCCGCGATCCAGCTTGAGCAAGCGCGCGGGATTGATCGTCAGCTTGGCCAGCATTTGCGGCCAGTCGAGCACGTGGCCTTCGATGAGGATTTTCGCGAAGATGCCCAGCTCGGTTTCGAGTCCCACGATGCCGAAGGGCGCATCGGCGAACTCGACTTCCTTTTCGTAAGACGCGTGCGGCGCGTGGTCGCTGGCGAGAATCTCAATCGTGTCGTCCGCAAGCCCGGCGAGCAGCGCTTCCTGGTCGGCCTTTTCGCGCAGCGGCGGATTCATCTTGAAATGGGTGTTGTAGCCCTCGATCGCCGCATCGGTCAGCGCCAGATGATGCGGCATCGCCTCGGCGTAGACCTTCACGTTGCGCTTTTTCGCTTCGCGCACGAGCCGGACCGAGTTGCCGCTGGAGAGGTGTTGCATGAGGATGCGCGCGCCGGTCAGTTCCGAGAGCAGGATGTTGCGCGCGACGATCATGTCCTCCGCAATACGCGGCCAGCCGGGCAGCCCCAACACCGTGCTCCAATAGCCCTCATGCATCACGCCGCCCGCCGAAAGCTGGTAATCTTGGCAATGGTCCAGCGTCAGCAGATCAAACATCCGCGCGTAATCGAGCGCGCGGCGCATCACTTCGTTATTCTGCACGCAATGGCCGTCATCGGTCAGCGCGACGACGCCCGCCTTGTAGAGCGATCCGATGGGCGCGAGTTGTTCGCCTTTCATGCCCACTGTGATGCAGCCGGTCATGAACACATTCACGCAGGCCGTTTCGCGCGCGCGCTGGCTCATCAGCGCAATTGTGTTCGGCCCGTCCGCCGGCGGATTGGTATTCGGCATGGCCAGCACGCTGGTGAATCCGCCTGCCGCCGCCGCGCGCGTGCCGGTGGCGATGGTCTCCTTTTGATTGCCGCCCGGCTCGCGCAGGTGGACATGCATGTCGATGAGGCCCGGCGCGACGATGAGGCCGTGGGCGTCGATGATCGGCAGGGAGCAGTCGGGGCGCGCGGTGGTTTCCGCGATCCGGCCATCAATGACGATAAGATCGCCGATTTCGTCCCGACCCGAAGCGGGATCGATGATCCGGCCTCCACGGATAAAAAGGGAACTGGGAGATCGGGTGGAAAGCGACGGGGAAGGCGACAGGAGCGGGGTCACTGCGATCAGCTTAATCTGAACTGTTCCGTGGACAAGCTCAGGTTACTGCCTCCCGCGCAAAAACAAAAAGCACGCGAGGATTTCCCCGCGTGCTTTTACTCCTTGACCGAAAACCGACTCAGGTCCCGGACGGAGGAGTGGACGGAGGCGGCCCACCGGGACCTCCGGGGCCGTGATGATGGGCTTTGATCTTGGCGAGGATAGGCGCGACGTCGGGATCGGCCGCGATCATGGCCGCATCCATCTTCTCGCGGAAAGCATGCCACTGTTCCTTCTGGTCATCGGTGGGAGGCGTGCCGGACTCACGGGCGGCTTCCATCTCAGACTTAAGGGATTCCTCCTCCGTGCCGAGCGCGGGATTGGCCGCGATCGCCGCATCGTGCGCTTTGTGCAGCTCCTGCTTGTCCGCATCGGTCAGGAAGTCCATACCGTGATGATGTTCGCCTTCGCCGGGAGGTGGCCCGGGCGGGGGGGTGTTGGTTGTGGTGTCTGGTTGCGCGAAAGCCGTGCTGGACAGCGCCGCGCCGAGGGTGAGAACGAGAAGGATTCTTTTCATGTTGTAGCTAGTGACTCCGCCTACGGGGAAGTGGTTACAATAAATGCAAGGATGGTCCGATACCTTCTCGACAAATTTATAAAGTAAGCCATATACATTTCTAATGGATTGCAAACGGGGCGCGATTTTTGATTGGGATGGGGTGATTATTAACTCGGCCGCTCAACACGAGCTGAGCTGGGAACGTCTGGCCAGGGAATGCGGCAAGACTTTGCCGGAGAATCACTTCAAGCGCGGCTTCGGCATGAAGAACGAGGTCATCATCCCCGAACTCCTCCACTGGACGAACGTGCCAACCGAAATCCGCATCCTTTCGCTCCGCAAAGAGGCGATCTATCGCGAAGTCGTGCGCGAGCAGGGCATGACGGCGCTGTCCGGCGTCCGGCCTTGGTTGGAAACATTGCGCGAGGCGCAAATCCCCTGCGTCATCGCCTCGTCCACGCACCGGGAGAATATTACGACGACGCTCGATGTGCTTGGGCTGGGGGAATTCTTTTCGGCCATCGTGACGGCCGAGGACGTGAAGCGGGGCAAGCCGGACCCCGAGGTTTTCCTGACGGCGGCGAAACGGATCGAGGTCGAGCCGGCCGGGGCTGTCGTGTTTGAGGACGCGCTGGTGGGTATCGCAGCGGCCAAGGCGGCGGGCATGCGCGTGGTGGCCGTGGCGACGACCGAGCCGAAAGACAAGCTGGTTCATGCGGATTGGGTTGTGGATCAATTGGATGAGTTGAGTGTCGGGCAACTGTGGGCTTCCTCTCAGGGGCAATAAGGAACCATGCGACGGGACATTAACTGGATCACCAAACGCGAAGACGGTTCGCGGTACGATGTGCGGGTGACCTGGTTCTCCGGCACGTTTAAATTTCAGTTCAAAGAACGGGGCGAGGCGCGCTGGGATTATGATCGCAAGCCGTCGCCGGAGGATTGGGAAACCTTTCTCGACGCGATCGAGCGCCGTTACCAGCGCAAGACGGCAACGCTGAAGGAGTTTCAGGAGGCGCAGCGGATGTTCGATGAAGGGATGGCGACGCTTCCCGAGGATCAGGCACCGGAGTAGGTTGCGGCGTTTTTTAATCAGCGAACCCGACGATCCACCAATTTCTTTTCATGGGGGGAGGGGGGGGACGGGATGTTCCGTTATGGAGTGGTATGATGTGGTATGAGAGTGATCACGCCGCAGCGGCAAAAGTGCGTAACACGCTCACAACGACGCCCTGGATATCGAGCTTCTCGGCCGGTTCGAGGTTGGGATAATCCCGGTTCTCGGCCTTGAGATAGACGCGTCCATTTTCCTTGATCAGCCGTTTCAGCGTATTTTCGCCATCGATCAGCGCCGCGACGATATCGCCGGTTTTGGCTTCCTTGTTTTCCAGGACAACGATGTCGCCGGAAAAAATCCCCGCATCGATCATGCTATCGCCGCGCACCCGCACGGCAAAGGCCTTGCTGGTGTTGGAAATGCCGAGCGTCGTCGGGATGAAGCGCAGTGTTTCCGGGGCATCACCAGCTTCGTATTGATCTGGTATACCGGCGGGAATGGAGGCGAAAAGGGGTAGTTGCACACCGGGCGATGAGGCGCTTGGCTTGGTCAATTGGACGCCGCGCGAGTGGGCCCGGCGAATGATCATGCGGGCTTCCTCCAGTTTTTCCAAAATATAGGAAACCGCGCGCGGGCTTTTGAACCCGCAGTGATCCTGAATCTCGCGAATCGTCGGCGGGCGCTGATTTTCATCCTGATATTGTTCGATGAAATCGAGGACCATTTGTTGACTGTTACTTTGGCGCATAATACCAACGTATAATAAATCGCGCGTGAGTCAACACAATTCGCTATACAGATGGATGACGATTGCTTCCCTCGTTCCCAAGTTGCACTTGGGAACGCCCTTGTCCGCGCAGCTTCGCTGCCCCTTGATCAAGTTTGGTCGCAACGCAAAACTGGTTCAGCTCCCACTAACCACTCGTGCGCCGACGAATATCGCCAATGTTCGGGTCCGGCCACCAAACCGCGTCTAGTCGGGTTATCGTGAATATAGTCTACCTTTTGAGCTATCATCTCATCGCTGCCAATTTCCTTCGGAAATGAACCTTCCTGCCACACCTGATGCCGGCTTTCAGATTTATGCTTCGCTCGGAAATAACTGAACTGATTCAGCAGCCAATCGCAGCCTTCCTTTTCGAGCTGTTCGAGGATGCGCTGTGCGGTGTGCCGTTTGAAATCCGCCATGACACGCGTGAGGTCTGGGGCAGTCAGGATCGCATGGAAATGGTTGTCGAGGATGACCCAGGCGTAAATCTTCAAGCCCTTGTCAGTGCGGCAGTATTTCAGCGCTTCGATCAAAATATCGCAACGGGTTGCCGTCGTGAAAATGGGCAGCCACGCTACAACCGTGCACGTGATGAAATAGGTGCCTTGCGATTCGTGGATGCGATAGCGGCTCCGCATGGGCCTAGTATTGGGGAAGCAAAGCTTCGCCGACAAATGCGTTCCCAAGTTGCACTTGGGAACGAGGGGGAAAGGCCGATAACTATCTCGTCTCAATCGCCCGTTGCCTTAACCAATGATCGACCAGCACGAGGCGTGTCATGGCCTCGACCATGGGGACGGCGCGAGGCAGCACACAGGGATCGTGACGGCCGCGGGCCTTGAGTTCCGCCGCTTCGCCCGTGATGGAGACGGTCTGCTGCTTTTGCGCGATGGTCGCCACCGGCTTGAAGGCGACGCGGAAAACGATGTCCTCGCCATTGGAAATGCCGCCCTGCACGCCGCCGCTGCGATTGGTCACCGTGCGCACGCGGTCGCCTTCCTTGACGAAGGCGTCGTTGTGCTCGGAGCCCTTCAGCAGCGTGCCCGCAAAGCCGGAGCCGATCTCGAACCCCTTGCTCGCGGGCAGGCTCAGCATGCCCTTGGCGAGATCGGCCTCGAGCTTGTCAAAAACCGGTTCGCCCAGGCCGACTGGCGCGTTGCGCACGATGCAGGTCACGATGCCGCCGAGGGAATCGCCGGTGGCGCGCACCTTTTCGATCAAGGCAATGACCCGCTCGGCGTCGGCGCTGTCGGGCCAGCGAACGATGTTGCTTTCGACTTCCGCGTAGGAGATTTTTTCGAGCGGTACGGGGGCCGTGAGATCGTGGACCTGCGAGACGAAGGCGACGATTTCCAACTTCGGCACGAATTGCTTGAAGACCTGCTGCGCGACCGCCCCGCCCGCGACGCGTCCGATCGTTTCGCGGGCCGAGGCGCGTCCGCCGCCCTGCCAGTTGCGAATGCCGTACTTGGCCTGCGTGGTGTAGTCGGCGTGGGAGGGCCGGAAAAGCGTTTCCATCTCAGCGTAGGCCTCGGGGCGCTGGTCCTCGTTGCGCACCATGATGGAGATGGGCGTGCCGAGCGTTTTGCCTTCGAACGTGCCGGAGAGAATCTGGCACGTATCGGTTTCCTTGCGCGGCGTGACGATTTTGCTCTGGCCGGGACGGCGGCGGTCGAGATCGACCTGGATGTCGGCCTCGATCAGCGGGATGCGCGGCGGGCAGCCATCGACGACCACGCCCACGCCGCCTCCGTGGGACTCGCCCCACGTGGTGATCTGAAAGAGATGGCCAAAGGTGTTCGGCATGGACACTTAAAAGCCTATCAGATTAGCGGAATTTAGACAGGAGGAACATGAAGGACATGAATGTTGAGGGAAACTTTTTTGACAGGATTAACAAGATTTAGAAGATTCGGAATACAGGATGAAAAACTATCAAATTTCAATTCTTTCATGTACCTCATGTCCCCCTGTCTAAAAATCAGTCTGCTTTCAATCCTTTTAATCTTGTTAATCCTGTCAAAAATCAGCATGCCTTCTCCCCATTGTCAAAATGGCACGGAAAGCGCACCTTAAGAGGCATGGCCAAGCACATAACACTCATCGGCATGATGGGCTCCGGGAAGAGCACCGTCGCGCCCATCGTGGCCAAGCGGTTGATGCGGCCCGTCATCGAAGTGGACGCCTGGATCGAGGAGCAGGAAGAGATGCCGATCAGCGAGATTTTCATCGCCAAGGGCGAGGCCTATTTTCGGCGCAAGGAAAGCGAACTCATCGCGCGCATCATCAAGCAAACGCCCGCGGTGCTTTCGCTCGGCGGCGGCGCGTTCCAGTGGGAGACGACGCGCAATTTGCTGCTTGAGCACACCGTGGTGTTTTATCTTTCGGCCACGCACGATATTCTGACCTCGCGATTGCAATCGACCACGGCGCAACGTCCGCTCTTGAACGTGCCGGGCGTCAATTGGCAGGACACGATTCGCGATCTGCTCGAGCGGCGCGGCGCCTATTACGGCATGGCCCATTATCGCGTCGAGACCGATTCCCATTCGCCCGAGAACGTGGCCAAGTCGATCCTGATGATGCGCGAGGCGTATGAATAGTTGGTTCTTAACGAAGGCCCAAGGGTTTTGACGGAATTACCAAATTTACGGAACTCCTGCGGAGGGCAGTAACGGAATTGGGGAGACAGGTGAGGGGAGGTTTCGCACGGAGGGCCGAAGAGGACTGAAGAGAAAGACGGGGCAGTTTGGAGAGAGTTCGAAAACAAAAGAACGCCATCGATGGCCCCTTCCCAAAAAATTCCGTTTAATTCCGATAATTCCGTAATTCCGTCAAAGTCGGAAAGCTCCCGCCACCTGAAGGTCGCCTTTTTTAAGGGGAGGTTTAATATGTAAGCGATGGATGCCGCTCTTATTAAAACCCGTGCTCGCGAACTAGGCCTCGACGTCTGCGGCATTACCAGCGCGGGCCCTTCGCAGCACGCGGCGTTTTACGAGCAATGGGCCGCCGAGGGCAAAGCGGGTGAGATGCAATGGATGACGCGCGAGCCGGAGCGCCGCGCCGATCCGGGCAAAGTGCTGGCCGGGGCGCGGAGCATCATCGTGGCCGGACTCAATTACTGGCAGCCGCAACCGAAGGGCAGGGGAAGGATCGCGCGCTATGCGCTGGGCGAGGATTATCATCACGTGCTGCTGGAAAAGCTGGAGGCGCTCGCGGCGGAGATTGTGTCGGAGGGTGCGGCGGCGAAGATTTACGTCGATACCGGACCGGTGCTGGAAAAACCGCTGGCCGCGCGGGCGGGCCTCGGCTGGCAGGGCAAGAGCACGATGCTGATTAATACGAAGCTCGGACCGTGGCTGTTTTTGGGAGAGATTATCACGACCCTCGAACTGGAGCCGGACGCGCCGCAGCGTGACCATTGCGGCTCATGTTCGAGGTGCATCACGGCATGCCCGACCGGGGCGATCACCGCGCCGTATCAGCTCGATGCGCGGCGCTGCATCGCCTACCTGACGATTGAGCTGAAGGGCTCGATTCCCGAGGAGCTGCGCCCGCTCATCGGCGACCGCGTTTACGGCTGCGACGAATGCCTCGATGTCTGCCCGTGGAACCGGTTCGCGCAGACCACGCGGGAAGCGCGGTTCCTGGCCAAGCCCGGTGAGGATTCTTCCAGTCGAGATTCGCTGCACGAGTTGCTCGAAATTTCACAGGCCGAATTCAAGCGGCGATTTACGAGAAGTCCCATCCTGCGCGTGAAACGGCGTGGCCTTCTGCGCAACGTCTGCGTCGTCCTCGGCAATATCGGCACCGCCGATGATCTCCCCGCCCTCCGCCGCGCCGAGCAGCATGAGGAGCCGCTGGTGCGGGAGCATGCGAGCTGGGCGGTGAGGGAGATTGAAAAGAGGAGTCATCCCGTGCATGCTTGCTAAATGGATCGTCCAGCCATTACAGACACTGAACGCTGGATATTTGTTCTTCCTGCCGCGTCCCTTGGATTTGTTTCCAGCGTCGTTCTCTCGTTTCCGCTTGAGTTAATTCCTTTTTTCCCGAAGGCTCAATACAACTTGGCTTTAGATGGCGCTCTCGCAGCCTCGCTGACAATCCTATTTGGTGCTTTCGCGGCACCTCACCATAAAGGTCTGGTAGCGCTCTTCCTTCTCGTTCTCGGGGGAATTATTGCATGGCAACTCGTTGGCGATTTTTATTGGCCTATGCACGGTTTTCACAACGCGACTACTCGAACTTGGTGGCCAATTGCTGGTACTTACCTTGGCGGGGCCATTACATGCGCGTGGATTTGGCTTAGATCAAGTTCCAAGCGGAACGTCGGCTCGACAACATCGCCGCCCGCTTAGCTGGCTAAGAACCTCATACCTACATTCGTTTTACGGGGATTGAGTCTGTTCCCCTCGTTCCCAAACTCCATTTGGGAACGCGCTTGCTGAGGCAACTCCATTGCCGATCTCGCTCGGTAAACTGCCGTAACTAAAGCAACGAAGTTGCGCGGACAATTGCGTTCCCAAATAGAGTTTGGGAACGAGGAAAATGCCAAACGGGATGTCGGCTCGACAACGTCGCCGCGGCCCGCTTAGCTGAGATCCTTATGGCCCGCGAGACGCAACGTTTTTGGTTAACCTTTGACGGCGACAGCAGTCGCAGACCGCTTATCTGCGAGATGAGCAAGAAGTTCGAGGTCGTTTTCAACATCCGCAATGCGTCGGTGACGCCGAGCATCGGGATCATCGCGCTGGAGCTGGAGGGTGATCGCGAGGAGATCAAGAAGGCCGTGGCGTGGTTGGAGGCCAACGGCGTGCAGGTCGAGCCGGTGGAAATTAATACCATCGAGGGGTAGGTCTTTGTTCCCTCGTTCCCAAATTTTATTTGGGAACGGGCTTGCTGAGGCAATTTCATTGCCGACCTTGTAGCCGCGCTTGTAAGAGCGTGGTCCACCACCGCACGGCGGCTGCGACTAATTAGCGCGAAATGAAATTTCGCGGGAAACAGGTTGCGTTCCCCAATGAAATTTGGAAACGAGGGGAAGCCCCAACGGGGCTGTCAGAATTATGCCGCCAACGGCCTTAGCCACTCGAACGGCGCGCCGGGCAGGTTGCGCAGGACCATGAACGCGATCATCAGCGCGAAAATCGAAAGGCCGCGCCACATCAGCGTGCGGCTATCGACCGTCGTCTGCGGCCACGCGTTGTCGCGCCAGGCTTTCAGCGCATAGGAGCCCGCGACGTAAAGAATCAGCGGCAACAGCGCGATGAACAGCGCGTTGTCGTGCAGCGCCTCGATGATGCGACCATGCAGCAGCGCGTACATTGCCCGCGTCGCGCCGCAGCCCGCGCAATAAATGCCGGTCGCGTTATAAAGCGGGCATTGCGGATAAACCGCGTGATGATTCGGGTCGACCGCGAAGAGAAACGCCGTCGCGCCGCCGCAGGCGCAGGCCGCCAACGCGATTTGGGCGCGCGTCGTGGTGCTGCGCACGGCAGTAAATGGATTTGCGGTAGTCACGTTGTGAAACATAAATCGAAAAAATTTGCCGTCCGCAGGACTATTCCGAATCGTTGCTGGTCTCTTCCGTCACGGTGAGCCCGTGCGCTTTCAGGATCGGCATGGCCAGCCAGATGATAAAGAAGAGCGAGACGATCAGCGCCAGCGTGGAAAGAACCAAGCCGCTGATGGCCAGCCATTGGCCCGCCTGCTCGCGATGCCGCTGCACTTGCGCGATGCCGATGACGCAAAGCGGGAGCGAAATCAGCGCGGGCAGGATGCCGATGCCGCACGCAAAAGCGAAAAAGATGGCGGCGAGGCCGAGCCCGAATCCCCACGCGCACCACATGTTCGTCGGCTTGACCTGGTAGTAGGGATCGGGGCGCGCGCCGGGCGGAAAAACGGGCTGATGCGTGGCGACCGGCGTCGCGGAAGGGAAAAGCGGATGCGTCTGGGCGACGGGTGCAGGCGGAGCCACCGGAGGCGGGGGAGTCACCACCGGCGCAGGCGGCGGCGCGAACGTGGGAATCGGCGGTAGTCCGGGCGTGGCCGGAAAGACGTCCTGGTAGCGTTTCCAGGCGAGCATCTCGGAGGCCTTGCCCGTTTGCTCGATGACGTAGGTCTCCGGCGCGATGGCCCCGCTATAGCGCAATGCGCGCAATTCTTCCAACGTGACGGGACCGACCGGTTTGGCCTCAGGGCCGGCGTAATACCATGGCATACTTCATGAGTAGCACGAGCCGGACTTTATTCCAGCCTGCGGTCACCGGGTTGGGTTAAAACCACTCTTTCTTGTTCGTGATGTAGGTGGCCACGAATTCCTCGTCCGTCTTGGTCAGGTAGATGATACCTTCGATCAACCCGATGATCGCCATGACCGTTCCGCCGAAGCCGCACGTGAGCACGGTGACGAGGATCATGATGATGCCCGCTGTATTGTAGCCGAGGTAGAATTTGTGAATGCCCAGCCCGCCCAATAAAATGCCGAGCACGCCCGCCACGACTTTCTTTTCTGCGCCTGGAATTTTGTCCGCCATGGTTTCCTCCGGTTAATGTTAGTTTCCGGCTGAGGTCTACGGGCAGAGAGCTCGCGAGGAAAGCATATTTTCTCAGAAGGTCGACGGCTGCCTCGACACGAGCTTGCAACGCCGCAGTCTCATTCTAGCGTTATCGTTATATGGAATATCGTCGACTTGGCAAAGCGGGCGTGCAGGTCAGCGCGCTGTCACTGGGATCGTGGGTCACGTTCGGTCAGCAGATCAGCGACGATGTCGCGGCCGACCTGATGCGGACCGCGTACGACCAGGGCATTAATTTTTTCGATAACGCGGAGGCCTACGCCTCGGGTCGTTCGGAAACGGTCATGGGCAATATCCTGCACAAGATGGCGTGGTCGCATGAGACGTTCCTGGTTTCGAGCAAGGTTTTCTGGGGTGGCGAGATCCCCAACCAAAAGGGACTGAGCCGCAAGCATATCATGGAGGCGTGCAACAACTCACTGCGCCGGCTGCAGGTCGATTACCTCGACCTCTACTTCTGTCATCGCCCCGACCCGAACACGCCGATCGAGGAGACCGTGCGCGCCATGAGCGACCTGATCCATCGAGGCAAGGTGCTCTATTGGGGCACGTCGGAGTGGAGCGCACAGGAAATCACGCAGGCCCATGCCATCGCGCGCGAATGCCATCTCGTCCCGCCGACGATGGAGCAGCCGATGTACAATATTTTCGGGCGGTTTCGCCTGGAGAAAGAGTATGCGCGACTTTACAAGGAGTACGGCATGGGCACGACGATCTGGTCGCCGCTGGCGTCGGGGTTGCTGACCGGCAAGTATAAGGGCGGCCCGCAGGAAGGGACCCGCGCCACGCTGAAGGATTACGATTGGCTGAAGGAGCAGATAGCGCGCGAGATGAAGGAGAAAGGTGACAAGGTGCTCAAGCTGGCCGAACTCGCGAAGGGAGTGGGCCTGAGCCTGGCCGTCTTTTCCATCGCCTGGTGCCTGAAAAACCCCAACGTGAGCACGGTGATTCTGGGCGCGTCGAAGGTCGCGCAATTGACGGAGAACCTTCAGGCGATTGAAGCCCAGTCGAAGCTGACGGACGACGTGATGAAGCGGGTGCGCGAGATCGTGGTGGAGGATTAGTTCCTCGTTCCCAAATTTCATTTGGGAACGCCCTTTTGCTCTTCGCGAAATTTTATTTCGCGCTGACCTATCCTCGATGCTGATGGGATCGGCCATGAAATGGCCTCAGCAAGCGCGTTCCCAAGTAAACTTGGGAACGAGGGGAATTGTCGGCGCAATTCTACGGTGCAGCTCACGCCTTCTGCAGTTGGCGCGCCTCGAGTTCCTTGGCGATCTTGATCGCGCGCTCGGCCATCACGGAACGGCTTTTCTCCGGCAGCGAGCGGTCGAGGAAACCAAGCGCATGCGGCGGCCAGATCACACGCACCCCGGCGGCTTCCTGGTCCGCGGCGATTTGCCGATGGAATTCCTTCATCGCCGTCCAGTGCATCTTGGGCCGGAAATGATGCTCGGCATGGTAGCCGTTGTTGAACCAGATCAAGTTGTAGAGCTTGTGATAGCTGCTCACGCCCCACGCGATGGGCTGCTCGGTGTCGCCGCCGTAATGGAGGTAGTAACCGTTGAGATACGAGAGGCAGTGGCCGAAATAATAGAACGGAATGAAGAAGAGCATGAACTTCCAGTTCACGAAAAACATCGCGATGTAGAAGGCCATGAACCCGACGATTTCGATGATGCCCCAAACCGCCTCTTTCTCGTCCTTGACCTTCAGCTCCTTGATGATGGCGATGGGATCGTCGCGCAAATAACTCAGGAAGGTGTAGGTCCAGACGCTCTCCGCGTTGTCGTGATCGTGGCTGTGGCGATAAATCGAAACCCAGTCGATGGTGTCGCCGCTGTCGCCGGGCTTGTCGCTGTTGCCGCGATGATGGCGGGCATGAACGGCATCGTAGGCGACCTGGGAAAATCCCAGCGCGAGCGACTGCATCAGGCTGAATGAGCGGTTGAGAAACTGCGAAGTAAAGAAGGGATTATGGATAAAGTTGTGGCAGACGCTGTTGATGTTCCACCCGATGCTGACCGAGTAGGTGAATCCCATGCAGATCAGCACCCACCACGGCGCGTGCCAATAGGCGAAGGCCATATAGAAGAGCAGAACAAAAACGGCATTGAGCACGCCGGCGATGGCGGGCAGGGCATCCCAATTCGAGTAGGCGAAAAGTCCGGTGGTTTTCTTTTTGTTCATGGGTGAAAGATGGCGACCCGTAAAGATAGCAGAACATTCGCTTCGATCAAAGCGCGAATCTACTGCGGAGAAGGTTTCGCACGGAGGACTGAAGAGGGGGATGCAGAGGACGGAAAGGAAACATTTTATGCGGAGGGCATGGAGTTTGCAGAGAAACGAAGTAATCCAAATTAATTCACCCTCCTAGTCAGCGGCATCATCCATGTGAATTTTTGTTTTTCTGCCTTCCCTCTTCAGTTTATCTTCCGTCCTTTGTGCGAAATTTCAGCCCGCAGTTCCCGTCAGCGCGGGCCAGAGCCGTTTGAGCGTGAGGAGATTGCTGGAGATCAAATCCTGCCGCGTCGGTTCGTGCGCCGAAGGATGGTCGAATCGCCCGGCCAGCTTCTGAAACCATGTCTGATAGACGGGAAGCGACCAACCGCCGCACAAATCGCCGCCGATGAGATCCACTTTTTCCCGCAGTGTTTGCAGGGCCCACACGAGATCGTTGCAGCTAAACCGCCCGTTCTCCCAATTCGTGATGGCTTCCCCGGCGACGAGGCAATCCATGTCGATGGTGACATAGACCTTGTGGTCATGATGATGGTCCAGCCAGTCGGTGAAGAGTGTCTTCCAGTTGCCGAGCCGCATCGGATTGAAATAGCCGGGATAACGGACCCGCCTCTGCCGCCAGGGAAAAACGAGCAGCTTGTGTGTCTTGGCCGCGTGCCGATTGCCCAGAAATCGCCACGGAAAGTTACACTCGAAGTTGTTGCAGCCCCAGATGGCCACGCTCTCGACGCGGGGATTTTCCAGCGCGCGATTAATCCACGCGCCGCACGACCATCGCGGCGGCCGGACGTCCCAGTCGGGATGATTGTCGAATGAGAGCAGCGTGAACGGCTCGTTGAATTGCCGCTGCCAGACCGCGCTCAGGTGATGAAAATCGCCCGAGCCGAAGAGGGTGAAGGGGTGGAACATCCCCAGGTGGGTGTTGGTAAACTCGTCGATCTTTTTGGCCGAGGTGATGAAGCGCAGCCCTTTCGCCTCCTCGCGCACGTCGACCACCGGCATGTCGAAACAGGCGCCCTCGGGAATGAAGTCCCAGGCGTCGTCCATGCGGAAACAGACTTGGTTGGGCGACATGCTTGCCGAAGAAATAGTTAGTGGTTCCCTCGTTCCCAAATTTTATTTGGGAACGCGATTGCTGAGGCAGTTTCACTGCCGATCCTCGGATTTGTCCAGCGCGCGCCCTCCATGCGGCGACGATGATAGACCGCCGCTACAACGGAAGGAGAATGCGCAAAATAAAATTTCGCGGAGATCAAGGGAAGTTCCCAAGTGAAATTTGGGAACGGGAAGCACTGGAGACCCCGCCCCTGCTCACCACAGCTCATGCGCGTTGGCGAACTTGCGGATCATCGGATCGTACCGCGTCGGCTCCAGGTAGGGCACCACGAAGCGAAACAGCGGGTTGATCCAGTTCCACGATGTGCGCACATAGAGATCGAGCGGCACCAGGTCGTGGCGCAGATGGTACTTCGGTTCGTAATTCAGCGGGGCGCTGTAGTAGGTGTGGTACTTGTTCTCGATCGCCCAGGTGACGATGTCGCGGAACGTCACGAAATAGAGATGCTGTTCGAGCGCGACCTTGTAATCGAGGCCGATGTAGTGATCGCGCAGCACGCCTTCATGCCCGGCGCAGGAACTGAACGCGACGGCTTTCCCATTCTGCCGCCAGATGAAGAACAGCGCCCGTTCGCCCATGCGACGGCTGATTTGCACGAAGTAGGACTTGGTCAGCTCCTCGAACTTATATTGCGAGCGTTCCAGCACCTGCTGATAAAGCGGGAAAAGCTCGTCGATATGGGGCTCGATGTCGCGGACGACTTCCATCACCACGGGCGCTCCCGCGGCGGCCTTGCGATACTTGCTGCGCAGATTCTTGCGCGTTTTGTGGCTCAGCCGGGTCTGGAGGTAATCGTCGAAGCTCTTGAAATTGAGGTCGAGTCTTGACCCCGGCATGCTCGGCACACGCGCGTAGCCCGCCCGTTTCATGGGCCGGAGCGATTTGCGATAGGCCTTGGGAAAATCCTTCATCACGATCATGGCCGCCTGGAAACTCCGGGCCACGGGCTGCAGCGCTTCGCTCAACGCCTGCGCCACCCACTCGATGCTGCCGGTGTCGCGGTCCCGCGCGAGATGCCCTTCACCGGCCGAACAGCCGACCATGAGCATGCGCATGACCAGCGCGGTGGGAAATTGCTGGCGGATTTTTTCCATGGCGCGGCGAAACGCCTTGGGCATGCCCGTGACGAGATCCTGCTTCACCATGAGAAAGGGCTGGATCGCGCGCGTCTTGCCGGTGTGATCCTGCAGGAGCAAATAATAATGCTCGAACTGGTGCCCCAGCGCGTCCTGGGTCAGCTCGTAATAGCGATGGTCATTGGCCTGGTGCTGCAATCCGGCCGCCCACGTTTCAGCATCGGCTTCCGGCACGCGATTGGCCACCACGGCCCGCCCGAACGAGGTCGCCACGGAAATAAGGGAAACCGGCTCGCCCGCCTTTCGCGCGAGTGCGTCGAGTTGAAGCTCCATCCCGGCGTAGTCTGCGGAGTTGGGGAGGTAGGCTTCCTTGTGCATAGGCGAATAGGCTGGAGGTGAGGGAATTTGAGGTGAGGAGGTTATTCGAGGGGCGCAACTTCCAACGCGATCATTACCAGAATATTACAGTTGCGAAACAGTACTGGCTGAAGAGGTTCAATGCAAGTCCGAGATGACGTCAAACCCACGATCCCGGTCACGGATTTATTTTGGCCGGTTGCGAAGAGTTGGTGACTTCGAGCTCCGGCACCAGGGGACGACTCTTCTCCGGCAGATTGGCGTCAAGAAAGCCCAGCGCGTGAGGCGGCGTGATCACGCGCACGCCCTCGCGACGCTGCTGCCCGGCGATCTGGCGGTGAAATTCATCCATCTTCGTCCAGTGCATCTTGGGCCGGAAATGGTGCTCCGCGTGATAGCCGTTATTGAACCAAAGCCAGTTGTAAAACTTGTGATAACTGCTCACGCCCCACGCGATCGGCTTGTCGGGATTGCCGCCATAATGCAGATAATAGCCATTGAGATACGACAGGCAGTGGCCCAGGTAATAGAAGGGCAGGAAAAAGACGATGAAGTGCCAGTTCAGGAAACCGAGCAGGACGAAGAAGCTGAGAAACGCCACGATCTCAAACACGCCCCAGAACGCATCCGACGGATTGCGCCGCGCGATCTCGCGGTAGATCGCCTTGGGGTCGTCGCGGAAATAGCTGAGAAAAACGTAGCTCCAGATATTCTCCGCCTCGCCGTCATGCCCGTGCCGGTAAATGGAAAGCCAGTCAATGGTGTCGCCGGTGGCCGGATCGGGCCGGTCGCTGTTGCCCATGTGATGCCGCTGATGCACATACTCGTAAAAGGTCTGCGAAAAGCCCATGGCCAGCGATTCGGTCAGGCTGAAAATGCGGTTGAGCAGGTGCGATTTAAAATAAGGATTGTGCAGGAAGTTGTGCGAGATGCCGTTGATGTTCCACGAAATGCTGATCGAATAAGTAAACCCCATGCTGATCAGCACCCACCATGGCGCGATGGGAAAGACCGCGAAGAATGTCAGCACGAAGGCAAAATGCGCCAGGCCGCACAGCACCGGGACGGCATCCCATTTCGAGTAGGCGAGTAATTTCATGGAGGGTTTCGGAAACGCGGCAGCGTAGCCTCATTCCGGACAACTGGCAAGAATGGGACTTATAGGACAGATACGACCTATATAGGTCACATCCGTCTTATTAAGTCCTATAGCTCATCCCGCACCGCGCCCCGCAATGCTCGCGGGCCCGTACCGCCTAGCCGCGCGTCGACCGCTTCCAGCCTGCGGATGAGGTCGAGCACTTCCGCCCGCGCATAAGGGCCGCCCGCTGCCGCGCAGAAATGGGTCCGGCAACCGAAGGGGCGGTCCTGGTAGATCATGCAGGCCCCGTTCTCGCGCAGCAGGGGACACGCGCCGTCGTCGCGCTCCGGCATCGTCTTTCGTCCCGAAGCGCGCAACGCCTTCGCGGCCAGGATCGCTTCACCGCGCGTGAGTTGCGGCGTGCGCCCGGTGAGCTTGAAGTGGCAGCACTCGGTTCGGCGGATACAGGCGCGCTCGATGGGCCGGGTTTCCAACTCGCGATAAATGGCGCGGACTTCGTCGAGCGCCTCGGCTTGGTTTGGTGGACGCGAAGGTTTTCTCATACTGCCGCCCCACACGCCTGACCGGAAGCCCAGGCCCACTGGAAATTATACCCGCCGAGCCAGCCCGTCACATCGACCGCCTCGCCGATGAAATAAAGTCCCGGCACGTTCCTCGCCTCCATCGTTTTCGAGTGCAAATCGCGCGTGTCGATCCCGCCCACGGTCACCTCCGCCGTGGCGTAGCCCTCCGTCCCGGCGGGCCGCAACGTCCAGTTCTCCAGCCGGTGCGCGATCTCATCCAGTTCCTTCGCGGAATAATGGCGGACTGGTTTTACCGACGGCAGCCTGGTCGTCCACGCATCGGCGAATCGTTCCGGTAAGCGGTGGGCCAGCAGCGTGTCGAGCCGCATGCCCGAAGTTCGATTCTCTTCCAGCCACGCCCGCGCGTCGCCCTCGGGAAACAGATTGATGCGAATGTCCGCCGGGGCTTGCCAGTAGGATGAAACCTGCAGCATGGCCGGACCGCTCAAGCCGCGATGGGTGAAGAGAAAATGCTCGGTGAATTCGGCGCCGCGTGTTTTGCCCGGGCCGTTTTCTACCCGCGCCAAGCATGGCGCGGAGATGCCGCTCAGCGCGCGACAAAATCCGAGGTCCGTGCCGCCAAAAGTGAACGGCACCAAGCCCGCCCGGCCCGGAATCACATTCAGCCCAAATTGCCGCGCGATGCGATAGGCGAAATCAGTCGCCCCGAGCTTCGGTAACGAAAGCCCGCCCGTGGCGATGACCAGCTTTCTTGCGGAAAACGTCTCGCTCGTCGTGGCAACCTCGAAACATCCGTCCGATTCACTGTGCCGGACTTCCGTGACATCCACGCCCGTTTGGATTTCCACGCCCGCGTCGTCACATTCCTTGCGCAGCATCTCCACGATCTCGCGCGAACTGTGATCGCAAAACAACTGGCCCAGCTTTTTCTCGTGGTAGGCGATGCCGTGACGTTCAACCAGCGCGATGAAATCCTCCGGCTTGTAGCGCGCCAGGGCCGACTTGCAGAAATCAGGATTTCCAGAGAGATAGTTCTCCGCCCGCGCGTTGAGATTCGTGAAATTGCAGCGCCCTCCGCCCGAGATGAGAATCTTCGCGCCGATCCGCTCGCCGCGTTCCAGCACGACCACGGATTTTCCGCGCTGCCCCGCCACGATGGCGCACATCAGCCCCGCCGCGCCCGCGCCGATCACGATGACGTCGGTCATTAATCAGTATTCCCCTCGTTCCCAAGTTGTACTTGGGAACGTATTCTGGATTTCGCGAAATTTTATTTCGCGCTGACTTATCTTCGATTTCGACCGGCGGGATCGGCAATGAAATTGCCTCAGCAAGTGCGTTCCCAAGCACAACTTGGGAACGAGGGGGAAAAGATACCTCATCATAATTGCGTTCTTTCGCGGCTAAATCGTCTGATAAGCTGGTTCGCTCGCGGCCAAATATCGGTCACACACGGCGAACATCTCGCGCAGGGTCAGCACCGGCTTTAGCTCATTCCAGAACGCATCGCGATTATCCTCCGGGCCGATGCCGGGCGCGATGTAGCCGAGGTATTTCTTCATCTTGCCGACGTGACCGCCCTCGCGCATGCCGGGCAGGCGCGTCTCCCGGTCGAGCCGGTCGATGTATTCGCGAAGGTCAACCAGCGTGGGCCGCGTTTGCACGATGCCCGTCGTCCAGGCCTCGCGGATTTGCGTGAACAGCCACGGATTGCGGATCGCGCCGCGCCCGATCATCAGGCCGCTCGCGCCCGTCGTGGCCACGATTCGGCGAGCCGACTCGACGCAGCGCACATCGCCGTTGGCGAAGACGGGACACGGCATCAGGCGCGCGGCGCGTTCGATGGCGTCGTAGTGGACGACCGGCTTGTACATTTCGCGCACGGTGCGCCCATGGACGGTCAGCGCGTCGATGGGATGGCGGCGAAAAAGATCGAGCAGCGCGGGAAATTCGTCGGGCGAATCGAAGCCGATCCGCGTTTTCACGGTGAAGCGCAGATGCACCGCCTCGCGCACATTCCTCATGATCTCGTCCATTTTTTCCGGATGCCGCAGCAGCCCGCCGCCCGCGTCCTTCTTGCACACGATGGGCGCGGGGCAGCCGAAATTGATGTCGATGCCGGCGATCTTGCGCCGCTGCAAATCGAGCGCGGTGCGCCGGAGCGCTTCGAGGTCCTGCCCGATCATCTGCGCGATGACCGGCTTGCCGTCGGGATTCTCCTCGATGGAGCGCAGGATGTATTTCTCCGGGCGCGAATCGCGATGAACGCGGAAGTACTCCGTGTAATAGACGTCGGGTCCGCCATAATGCGACATCACGCGCCAAAACGGCAGGTCGGTGATGTCCTGCATCGGGGCAAGAATCAGCAGCGGCCGGTTTTCAGGAAGCAAATCGCGCATCGGAAGCGGGAGAGACTCTATCCATTGGAAAGAGGCTCATCCTTGGCCAGTTCGCCAACAGTTTCCTCTGCGGCCTCCATGATTGACCTTAGGCAGGGAAGATTGGAGTCATAGATTTCATCAATTGCTCCGAGCCAATATGCATCATTAGGGGTGAGCGGATTTTCTTCCTCTTGGAGCCCTTGCCAGATGGAGGTCGTAAAGTAGCAAAAAGGCTTTATCTTCTGAGCCATCTTAATCTTAGTGAGATCAACTAGCTCTTCGGGAGGTTTTTCTCCCTCTGGAATAGCGTTGATTTTATCAATCTCTTCGTCTTCAAAAAAGACGTAGTGGAATCTTTCTGTCATTCTATCAATGAGAGCAGTATGCTTTCCTACATCATAATCTCTTAACAAAAGATAGTCTTTCACGACCTGATTGATCCCAAAGGCGTTTAGACACCAATCACTATCTTTGTTCTTATTGACCTCAAAATCAATAATCCCACGGAGCACCTCCGCTTCAAATTCTAAGTTTCTCTTTCCTGACTCTCTTGCTGCTTTCAAAACCTTCTCGGATAATTCTTGAAGTGATCGCCATCTTTCCATCGCTTTAACTATGATGTTTTCGCCAGTACTGGACAAATTTCTTTTCAAACAATAGGAAAAGCACTCTATGTCGGATAAAGTCAGTCCTATTTCTTTCTCTGCTACTTTTCTAACTTCTTCAAATTCATCTTTGAAAAATGCGTAATGAAAAGCCAATCTCTCTGTTCCTGCCTCAGCAAGCATGGACGCCGTCACGCGATTTGCGTTTTGAAGTTGTTCGGCCATTGAAGAGGCTGATTCCATCGTCACTGGATCACCTATCTCCATGTAACGAACCCCGTGAAAGTGAATTGCCGCCTTGGGGTACGCTATCGCGTAGTCCCCTAACGTTAAAAGATTAGCGGCTGCACTCCGCGCATAACCCACCGCGACAGTTATGATTCGTGGCTTTGTACCCGAAGGTCCGCTTGTCTTAAGAAGACCATTAATAAAATCAAGGATTCTGGTCGAGCCGCCGCTACTATTAATAAAAACAGTAATGGGCTCATTATTGGCAGAACGAAATTTTAAGATTTCGGGAGTCAGCCGGTTTAGGAGAGCTTCATTAAACTCTCCAAATACAGAAATAGATCGTTCCGGATTCGCCCTGAAATTCGGATCAATCTTTTTCATGAATAACCTGATGCTGGCTATTCATACTACGCAGGCGACCTAACTTATACGATAAAATTTGATTTGTATGGTCGGGGACTTGGCTATTTTCTGATCCGCTCTTTAACAAGCGATCAAAAAAACCGCGCAACCCACCGCCGCCATTTCTATAAATAGCGCGGATTCTTTCCGTCAACTTTTTTTCCGTATTTGACTCGGCCTGTGGCTCTAAAAGTTGTAATTGCACGACACAAAATACATCTCATTTCCGAAATCGGCAATTTCAAAATCCGTTAATTTTACGCAGGCTACATCGCTGCAATCGGCGCAGCACTCGGAAATTTGCTGATAACCCATTTGCCGAGCGCGATGCTGGGTTCTTCGAGCAGGCGGTAGAAGCACCAGGCGAGAAACAGAATCGGAAACCAGAAGGCGGCGGTGAGCAGCAGGATAAGGAACGGGTGTCCGCCGATGCGCGTGTGGTGAAGCCGGTCGGCGACGGCATAGACGAAAGGTTGGTGCAGCAGATACATGCTGTAGCTGATCGTGCCGGCGTAACGCAGATAGCGCGTCCACCACGAGACGCTCGAGGAGGGTGCGTTTTCGGAGTTGAGGCAGCGGGTGATCGCGACGACCGTGGCCAGCGATGCAAGCGTGAAGAAGAAGGGCTGGAGCCAGGCGGCGGCGCTGGTGAGGACAACCGTTACCGGGAAAAACCAGATGGGGATGCGCGCGAAGGGCAGCGGCTGGCCGTTGAGAAAGGCCTCGGTCACGGCGGCGCCGATCGCCCAACTGAACCAGTAGGCGAAGGGCGATTGGATGAGGAAGGTTGGCGGGGGCGCAGCGTGGAGCGCGATACAAACGGCGGCCCACGAGCGCAGGCTCAGCTCGATCACCGCGGTGATGACCAGTGTCCGCGTCCAGCCCAGCGCGCGAGCCATCACGAAAAGAAGCGGATAGAGCAAATAGACCTGCACCTCGACGGCAATGCTCCAGAACGAGCCGTTGATGCCGTACAAAGTGCGCTCCCAGCCGTTGTGAATGAGAAAGAGATGCGAGAAGAACTGGCTGTGATTGATCACCTCGCCGGTGGTGAGGAGGTGGGTGCGGAAAAGAATGCACTCCAGGATGAGAGCGACGCAATAAGGCGGGTAAATACGAAAGAAGCGCCGGGTGAAGAAGGTCAGCCAGTCCTGGCGCGTCGAGCGGCGGTGGGCGAGGTGGATGCAAAATCCGCTAATGGCAAAAAAGATCGGTACGGCCGCGGCGCCGAGGAATAAAGGGAACGTAAGTATGGCGTCGAGCGTTCGGGCATGACTGGGGTCGAAATCCCAGCCGTAGGCCTCGCCGCGGCAGTGGGCGAGGAAGACGCCGATCAGCGCCACGCCGCGCATGGTGTCGAAAAAGTTGAGATGGGCTTCGTTTTGTTGCATGCGGTTCGCGTGACGCTAAGGGATAAGCGGATGCTTGCCAAGGATGCGCGGGCTACCAGGTAGGGACGGCAGTCCCTTGCCGTCCCACAAAGTCACGGACGCGAAGGGATTGGCCTCCCGGCCTTTTCCAGTCAGGTGCCCGGAATATCTTTTGCGCTATCGCGCAGGGGAATTCGCGTCCCTACCTTTTTTCTGTGAACTGCGCGGGCTCCGTGCGAAATTGCCGCCTCGACATGTCCGACATCCATCCCATTTATCACCACATGATCAGCCGCGAGGAGCGCGAGGCCCGGCTGCGCCAGCGCGCCAAAGTCATCTGGCTTTACGGCCTCTCCGGTTCCGGCAAAAGCACGCTCGTCACGGCGCTGGAGGAGCGCCTTTTCGCGGATGGCTTTGTTACGACGCATCTCGATGGCGACAACGTCCGCGACGGGCTCAATCGCGGCCTCGGGTTCACCGATGAGGATCGCGAGGAAAACATCCGGCGTGTGGCCGAGGTCTCCAAGCTCTTCGTCCAATCGGGCATCATCTGCCTCAACTCGTTCATCACGCCGAAGGAATCGCTGCGGCAACTCGCCCGGGGCATTCTCGGCGAGGAAAACCTGCTCGAGGTCTACGTGGAATGCTCGTTCGAGACGTGCCGCAAGCGGGACGTCAAGGGGCTCTACAAGAAGGTCGATGCCGGGCTCGTCCCGAACTTCACCGGCAAGGAATCGGCCTTCGAGCCGCCTGCCAAACCGCACCTGATCCTCAACACGGAAACCACCGCGCTGGAGGATTCTCTAGAAACCCTATATTCTTTTGTTGTTGGACATGTCCGCATGAAGCGCTAGAGTCGTTGGTTCCGCGCCATGAGTTCCTACAACCTGTCCCATCTTAAGCAGCTCGAACACGAGGCGATCTACGTCATGCGCGAGGTCGCCGCGCAGTTCGAGCGCCCCGTCCTGCTCTTTTCCGGCGGCAAGGACTCAATTGTCATGGTCCGCCTGGCCCAGCAGGCCTTTTATCCGGCGCCCATCCCATTCCCGCTGTTGCACATCGACACGGGCCACAATTTTCCCGAGACGATCGAATATCGCGACTGGCTGGTGAACAAAGTCGGGGCGCGGCTGCTCGTCCGCAAGGTGCAGGATTCCATCGACAAGGGCCGTTGCGCGGAGGAAAAGGGCGTCAATCCGAGCCGCAACGGGCTGCAGACCGTCACGCTGCTCGATGCGCTGGAGGAACTTCGCGCCGATGCGGCGATCGGTGGTGGCCGCCGCGATGAGGAAAAAGCGCGGGCCAAGGAACGCTTTTTCTCGCACCGGGACGAATTCGGCCAGTGGGACCCGAAGAACCAGCGTCCCGAGCTGTGGAATATTTTCAACGGCCGGCTGCACCTGGGAGAGCAGATGCGTGTGTTTCCGCTCAGCAACTGGACAGAGATGGACGTGTGGCAATACATCGCGGAGGAGAAAATCGAGATTCCGTCGCTCTATTTCAGCCATCAGCGCGAGGTGGTCAACCGGCGGGGCGTCCTGCTGGCGAACACGGAATTCAACACGCTTTTGCCGGGTGAGAAGTACGAGACGCGGACGGTCCGCTTCCGCACGGTCGGGGACGCGACTTGCACCGGCGCAGTCGAGTCGCCCGCCAGCACGCTGGAGGAAATCATCGCCGAAGTCGCCGCCGCCCGCCAGACCGAACGCGGCACGCGCGCGGACGACAAACGCAGCGAGACGGCGATGGAAGACCGCAAAAAGGTCGGTTATTTCTAAGCGATTTTAGACAGGATTAACAAGATTAACAGGATTGAAGACAGCCCATTCAATCGACTAAGCATGAAATCCAACAAGCGAATCAAACGCCCAACTTTGAAAAGAAAGCTCGATTCTAAAGGGGAAAGTTATGGGTTCGCGCCTAATAAAGGAAAGCTTTACGTGTTTTCGTTCCGTGAAGGTCGGTCCAAAACGGTTGGAATTTATGGCGACCCCAAGGGGCTTCGCTATCTTGCCAAGCTACTCCAAGAAGTAGCGGACGTTGATCAGTCAAAAGTTCCCGACATCAATTGTCCACCAACCGAAGGCGTGCACTATCACCTTTGCAATCATAGCGGCTACATCCACCCCAAATCCGAGAGCGTTATTGTGGGCCGAGCCGATGCAAAGGCTGGCGGGATTTGGTTTGAACCTTTGCTTTAAATTCACCCAATCCAGTTAATCTTCTTAATCCTGTCTAAATTGCCTTCCTGATTTTTCACCATGGACCTCCTACGCTTCACCACCGCCGGTTCGGTTGACGACGGCAAAAGCACCCTCATCGGCCGCCTGCTCTACGATTCCAAGTCGATCTTCGAGGACCAGCTCGAGGCCATCGAGCGCCTGAGCAAAACGCGCGGCGGCAACGGCCAGGTCGATCTCGCGCTGCTCACCGACGGCCTGCGCTCCGAGCGCGAGCAGGGCATCACCATCGATGTGGCCTACCGCTATTTCGCCACGCCGAAACGCAAGTTCATCGTCGCCGACACGCCGGGCCACATCCAGTACACGCGCAACATGGTCACGGGCGCATCGACCGCGAACCTGGCCATCATCCTCATCGACGCGCGCAAGGGCATTCTCGAGCAAACGCACCGGCACTCGTTCATCGCGTCGCTGCTTCACATCAAGCACCTGATCGTTTGCGTCAACAAAATGGACCTGGTCGATTTCAGCGAGGCGGTCTTCGACAAGATCGTCGACGACTACAAGGAATTCGCGTCTCGTCTCGACGTGCCCGACATCCGGTTCATCCCGGTCAGCGCGTTGAAGGGCGACAACGTCGTCGATAAATC
>Ga0116229_10000207_pt1 | contig 67195 bp, 38 predicted proteins | sample S1TSphgellanicum_3_FD_87313 | JGI IMG/M metagenome (GOLD analysis project Ga0116229, IMG submission 87313) | Host-associated microbial communities from peat moss isolated from Minnesota, USA - S1T2_Fc - Sphagnum magellanicum MG | ecosystem: Host-associated > Plants > Peat moss > Unclassified...
AAACATAAATCTTTATTGAAAGGAAACTACAACATAATGTTCACAACACAAAACACAACATCAAGAACTCTCCAAGGTTCTTGTCACATGAAATACACAAACTTGTGTAATGAAGAAAAGAGATCCAAACCATCAACACCAAGGTATTTAACTAAAAGACCAAACCACAAATAACCAAACTAAAATAAGTAACGAAAGTAATTCAACCTTGTGAAAGTAACCCAGTTACTTTCCTACTCCAGTAACTAATGAAACCTAACTAGTTGAGCTTGAATTCTCAACAATTCTTCCAAACACTTTTGTAATTACTGCAAATGGTCTTCCTTATTACCATAAACACTAAAATTGTCCAAAAATACTTCCATGAAATCATTCAAATATTTCTTTAAAAATTGTTTTACTACTTTTTGAAAGGTTGTTGGAGCATTATAAGCCAAATAACAAATTACATTGTATGCATAAACACCCCATTTCGAAATAAAAGTTGTTTTCTCTTTATCCATTTTAGCCATCTTGCCATCCATGAATGAATACATTTCAGGTCTAACAACATAATTCAATATTGAATTTTAAAAGGGTAATGGAAATGGGTCTTTTTTCATTTGTGCATTTAATTTTCAGTAATCCAAGGATATATGTAATTTACCATTTTTTTTCGCACAATGACCAATGGTGATAACTGAGGTGTTGTTTCAATCAAATAGATAAATCCTACATCAAGTAATTTATCTAAATTTTTTCTAACTTTCAAGGTGTAATTTGGATTCATTATGTATTGCTTATGTTTAATATGTTGGGTATTTCCCATGAGTTCAATATTATGTTCATATATTTCCCTAGGAATTCCTTTCAATTCCTTGTAACTCCATGCAAATACGCCTTTATAATCAATCAACAGGTCTTTGACTTGACACTGAAATGTAATTGGTAAAAGAACACTAATTAATACATCTCAAGGTTATTCTTCACTTCCTAAGTTTAGCTTTGCAAGTTGTTCTTTAGTAGTGATAGTTTAGCCATTAATCTTTTTGTCCTTAATGATTAGATCTACTGCTTCATCAAGAATTAATACTTTGCCTGGTTGGTGTTCATAAAAAATCACTGGGTGTGCATTCTTCTCTTTTGGTTGTAGCATTCCACAATCAATTTTAGGTAAGAAGTATAATTATTTTGGGGCTACGTCTCCTATAGGCCATAACTTTATAATTGTTCTATATAGTTCCTCTTCTTCTTGTTCAAAAAGCCCTTCTTCCCAATCAAATTCATTATCCAAATTTTTGGGTTATTGTGATGATTTAATATTTACAAGCTTAATAGTGCTAAGTGTGACAAAAGTAATAGTAAAGGTGTTATCGCCCCAATTATGATGAGCTTTGATTTGTTTTAACCATGGTCTTCCCAAATGCATGGAGTATGCCTCAAATCCATTATCTAAGTTTAGTATTATTATTGAAATTTTATAAACATAAGGTGCCAAATCAATTTTTAAATTCGTAATCAAGCCCAATGGTTAGATTGGGTTAGCCATTCTTATAACAAACATAGTTGGTTGAGGTTTCCTCAACCCGAGTTTCTTCCTTAAACCCTCTAAGATAATATTTACATCAGACCCTCCATCCAAAAATACATTTCAAACTCCAAATTTTCCTACTTGAACTTGAACTACTAGCATTATTTCATCAAAAAAAATTATTTTCATTGTGGTTACTTTACATACATCAGTCATTTGGGGTTCTTTCATTTTCAACAAATATTTCCTCAACTTAAATTATGGACAAATCCTAAGTAATTGTCCTAGTTTAACTTCCAATTTTAAATTCATCCATTTTTGGTAACTCTTTAATGTTTTCTAATTCACAACAATTCTCAATTGCATCCTTCTTTACCAATGGTCCCTTTTCCAATTGCTTTTGTGGGAAAAATTCTATATTTTTTCTCAACCATGTTGGTCTTCCCTAGACATTATCCCTATTGTTTCAATAATTTATTCAAGCATCTTCCCTTGACTTGTGGGTTTACCAATGCCCTTCCTTTGGGTATTAGTGTTTGGCATAACAATACCTTTAGTCATTTGAATTGCTTGTTCATACTTTCTTTCCAATTTGATTTGTCATCTCTAGCACTGTCAATTGGAGTTGATGAGTTGTTTTCATCCATAATGTCGACTTCAATAGTCGACTTGTTTTTCCCAATCATGTCAACTTATACATATGTGGCATGTTGACCTTACTTATTGACTTGTTTTCTTATACCATGTCGACTTTTTTTTTTGTTTCATGTCGACTTCACTTGTCAACTTGTTCTTTTGTGTCATATTGATTTCACTTGTCGACTTATTCTTTTGGCTCATGTCAACTTCCCTTGTCAACTTCACAACATTTGTCATTTCAACACCTTTTGTTGATTTTCCTTCCACCATGCTTAACCGTGTCGTCTTAACATGGTTTCCTAGTTGATTTCTTTCCTTGGTCATCTTTCTTGACCAACTTCCATTGGGTGAATCACCTCAAGGGGCAAAAACTTTTCTAATGATGCATTTATGTTCAACCCATCTGGTTGTAACTTGGTGGGTTCCAAGTTATTACATTTCGATAACTCCAACGATTTGTCTTCAAACTCTTGTATGGATTATAGTTCTCTTACTACATCTTGAAGAACATTTTTTTCTTGTCCCCATTTAGTTCATGGTCCTATCATAGGACTTAACTCTTTTTTTTGAATTTCTTCCTCAAGCATACAAGCCTTCTGACCTCTTGTGGTCACAAAAACATCCAATATTGGTTGGTCCCAATCAATCATAGCAACATTCACTTTAACCTTTGGTTTGGACTTCTTTTTCTTTTCCTCCATAACTTTCTTCTAGATAGGACAATCCTTCCTTACATGTCTTTTACGACAACAAAAACATTTTATGTTTCTTTGTCTGAATCCATTATTTTGGTTATAAGCATGCTAATTATAGTGATTCTTTTAATTATGTTGTCCACATTAATTTTGTCCATTGTATTGTTGATTACCAAATCAATTATGCTATGGTGGTGCTTCATAACTTTGTTGTTGTTATTGAATTACTGGCACTTTAGCTTACATTATGTGTATTAGTACAATTTCCCTTGATGGACATCTTCCACTTACTATTTTAATTGGGCAATGATCTATATTATGTTCATTGCTTTTACATATTTGATAGAATTTATCGAAGAATTTGCATTTTTTGGTGAAGTGTCCATTATAATAGTTCTAGTAATAAACACTTCTTTTGATAGTGTCAAATTGTACTTTAATATCTTTCTTTTTGGTTTTACGGTGATATTCTTCATCTTCTTCATCTAATTATTCACTATCTGAATTAGTTTGATGATATTTTGTTATATTTTTCCGCTTCATTGGTAATTCTTCTTCCATAGTTATTGTAGATTTTGTTACTTCTACCAATGTTTTTTGCAACATACTGATGATAACCATTTTTACTTTGGTCCATAATCCTTTTCTAAATGCTTCACAAAAACAAATATCATCATGTTGTTGTGGAATAATTGTACATAATTGTAGGAATCGATCATAATAGTCTTCCATTGATTCATATTTCTTTTGTTTGGCATAACATGAAGCTACAACAACTTGCCCTTCGCTTGGAATTTCACTAAATCTTGTAATGAATGCTCATTGTACTTGATTCCATGTTGCTACTGGATGTGCAATTTCATATTTAATAAACTAGTTGGCAACTTTCTTTTTAAAGAATTGGGAAAGTATTTTATCTTATGAGCATCTATGTCCTCACCATTAGTTACACATACTTTGGTTAACTATCGAATGTGTAATACTAGATTGTCATTATCATGATACTTTGGTAATTAGACTTTCAAAACATTAACAAGTGCATAGCCATGAGGGGAGGTACCTTCATAGTTAGTATGCCAGTTGACTTTGTCAATGTTGTCTACACATTTGGTTGAATATTTGTTGTAACAAAATTAATGCTTTGAGTGAATAGCTTGAACAAATTTTGCTCTACTACTTTGCTGTTGTTATTACTAGCTTCTATTGTTAAGTTGTCACTAATTTTATGCTTTGATACTAACAACCATCCTTTTTTTGCCACCCAATCTAAAAAGTTGACTTTGGTGTAGTCAATTTAGGTATATTGGTTGCAATTGATAGCTCTTCATTTTTATAGTCGGCAAGCCAAATTAAATATATTGTCTAGTTTCTTCACTAGGCAATGACAAAGTTTTTTCAACATTTGCTTAAACTGTTGACACTATAGGTTCTTCCTCTAGAGGTTCTAGTACTTGATAAATATTTGTTGGATTAAAGATAGTTCTTAATGCTTTCCATTTAGTGGATTTGTCTATTTGTTGAGTTTTAATATGGTTATTTCTTTAGCTTCCTCTCAATTATGTTTTCTCCAATCTTTCAATCTATTTTGTTATTATCGTTCTTTATTTTTATCCATCATAGGCTCTAAACATACATTTCTATCTCTCCTCTACAACCATTTCTTTTACTATTCTCAACTTAGTTTTTTCTCATGTGGATCTGATATCAATAATTCCAACCAAAATTCTTTTGACACTATTTCTCCATAACAACACTCTTTGTTGCTTCACAATCTCAACACATATTTAGAATTAAAGCATCTAAGAGCCCATAATAAATCACAAGGCATCCATTTTTCTATTAAAGCATTGATGTTTGGTCTTGTAAACTTTTTTTTGTTAAAAAAATTAATATTGTGATGAGTTGCTATGATTTTCTTGATTGGTATTAAAGTAAATAAGCATACCATCATTGGTAGCCACCTCCTATACTTAGTTAATTTTGAAGCATCAATTGTCAATGTTTTATGTTGCATACATTAGATTTCAATACCCCATGTAGTTTTTTTAATATTAATTCTTGAACATTCTTTGATAATTGTTTAAATCTTTCCACAAAATAACTCCATTCACTACATTCTAGTTTATTTCTTAGTGTGTATAAATAGTTTACCAAAGTCCACCCATTATTATTATGTTGTTTTAACCTTGTTTTTCCCTCTTCAACTGATATTGTTTCTTTTAACCATTCCTTTTCTCTTTTGATAGCAATCATTTGATCTACCAACAGTCATACCATCATTCATATACATTGTGGTAATAATCTAAATTATAATAGATTTAACCATGTCTTGCTCATATTCAGTGAACAAATTTGGGTATGCTACCACATATTCCATTCCCAATTCGCTCAATTTTCTACTTTGATTATCTTTTTTTAAAGTCTATATACTTTTAATACATCTGAAAATTCACATGGCAAAAACACAATAAGCACATGAATTAAACAAAATCCTAAGTCTATTTCATCCACTTCCACTTTCCCTTGTTCCATTTACTTTCCTCACTCTCTCTAAATACTAAAGAAAGTTTCCATATTGAATTTTTTTAATTCCCCAACATGGTCACCAAATCTTAGCAATAATTTTTGTAGAGATTTAAATAATAAATATTTTGTTATTCATCATTTCCATATATCGTTGTTGGGTTTTTGTCTATTCCATTAGTGTAAATACCACGTATTTAACTAACTAAGATTAACTTCAACAATTAATCTCAGCATACAAAATGATAACAAGGAAGAACAAAAATGCTACATTGAATTTGTGTTCATTATTCTTCATATTTTGATAACTTTCCTTGCGTACAAACCTTTATTCTTCCCTATAATCCTCTATTAGTCCTTTCACAACCACCCAAATAGATAGAAAATACTCCCAAACATAATCAAATGTTCAATAGAATAACCCCTTTACTTTCTTGATTCTTGCCTTAAATAATACATAAGCGATTATAATTCTCTAACCATTTTTACAAATTGACTTGACACGATAAATCAACTTGTTGCAAAAATCATATTTATCAAGTTGACTAATTACAACATTACAACCTACAATAGTCTATTGACTTGCTTAAGTAGCTGAATTGTCCTACCTTTCCTTTCTACTATCTATTCTTCTAACTACTAGCACGTCAAAGTATTTTCATTACAATGGTGCGCAAGGTGTGAATCGAAAGATTCGATCGCATCCCAAGCATGATTGAATTGGCGGGGAAGACGTTGAAGATGGACAATAAGCGAGAAATATGTAAGCAACGATTGATGGAAGCCTTGGCATGCATGTGCAAACATCCAAGTGTCATCAAATTCCTTGCCATCCACACAAAAACCATGGAGGCATACACATTGTGGTGGAATGAGGGAACTCTTTGAAAAATGTTGGATTACAACATGAAATATTCCCCCATTATGAATAATTGTACCTTATTATGGCAAGGGGCCAGATATGGAAGGGCGAACATGACTTGTCACCTTTAAGCAAAATCGTGTGAAGTTGGCATGGGCATCCATAAACATTGTGAATGTAGTACATCATTGTGGAATTTTGCACAACGACTTGTCCAAGGACAACATTATGTTGCATTTTTCACCAAACAAACTAGATGTTGTGTACATAGGCATGTGCAATTGGGGTGAAGCCGAGCGCTTACAAGAGGTGACACCATCATTGTATGGGTTTGCAAAGGAGCAAAAGGCCACCAATACAAAAAAATGGGTTGGTGGGTTGCCCCATAATTGTTTTTAGTGAGTTGGGAACTTCAAATTCCCCTAACGAATGGCTAAGCAACATGCCACAACTTTGAGGTTTGAAGCATATTCAGTGGGAAGTTGGCAAATGCCCATTGGAATGCACTTGAAGAGTGTTATCGAAAGTAGCCATAGACAATTTGTAGTTGCTAGATATGGAATATGGTGTAATTTGCATAATCTTTTGAAAATGACATGTTTTAAACTTACAAATTTTATAAAACCCAATTTTGTAAGTGAATCATGTTGTCATGTGTAATCAAATTTGAGATTTGTGAATTCATCTTCTTTGCACATTTGAAATTTGTGCCCAAATCTATGCTCTATAATGATGATGGGTTTCTTGTAAACATAAAATACAATGATCATTTACAATTTTACACAAGTATTGCCCATCTATTTTTAAATTTTTTGAATTATGGATGATTGAACTTATCATTGATAATTTGTTTCGATAAATGCTCATAATTTATAAACATTAAATAATGAAAATGAATTAACAAAAATTCATTTTAAGCAACATTTCTTAGTGTAAACTTTACTTGAGGTATTCACTTTGTATACTTTTGTTTTGGTTTTCATTTTTTTTTGGCATTACCTACCAAGATGAGGATATCGTGTTTAGATTCATTATAAAGTATAGTAATTTAACGAATTTTGGCCCCCATGTAGTAGGTCTATATTTATATGTGGATTTTTGAAAGATGATATTTTGGCTTGTGTTGAAACTTGGGATTAGTGATAGAGTTGAAATATCTTGAAGGAGTTTGGTTTTCTTTTTACATGGTGAAATATTGGAATTTCCATCATTCTTCTTTGTCCTTAAGATATTCTTTCATGTAAATGGCAAGGCCATAATGACACACAAAAAATATGGCAACTGAAAATTTTCTATTGTCACAAGCTTGGTGACCAAAATCCGTTTTCGGTCACCAATCATAACGAGGGTAGCCCAAATGGGACCAAGGATTTTCCTATGTTCATCCTGATGGACGTGATAGACGTATTAAGACGGACACCAATGTAACGCTCAATGCAAAATGGGCATGTCACATTGGTTTTAACAACCCTGGGAGTAAGTAGTTAAGTAATTTTTTTAAAAATAAAATTTAATCTTTATGATTAAACCTTTTTTATTGGTTCATCCCAAATGACATTTTAAAAAAAATGTTATTTGTGTTATTTTAAAGTTTCAAATGCATGTCCTTATATAATTTACAAGATTAAAATGGAGGAAAAAAACTATGGGATAAATTTTATAGTTATAACCAATTTGTAATTAGGTTGTAACTATAGAATTTATCCCATATTTTTTGCCTTCCATTTCAATCTTGTAAAGTATATAACTAGATGTGTACAATAAAATTTTTAATCCCAAATTAAAATAAGATTCTCCTAAAATAATCACCTACCTCTTAAGCTTTACCTACATACCTACCTACTTACTCTAAACCTATCTATCTACTTAATTAACATATACACATATATACAAGTAATTAACTTAAGGTGTTACTAATATTTAACCTAACCTATTACCTATTAACCTAGGTATCACCTATTAATTATTACCTAGCTTAACCTACTACCTTTTAACTTAATTGACTACATATTAATTAAGCTTGTTTATTTATCAAAGGAATCTACATTGCACCTAGGTTAGGCACACATGGTATTTATGCTTAGACCAAATATGCCACATTCGATTTAAGTTAAACCATGGTTTTTAAAACACTTGACTATACCTTGGCAAAACCTTGGTTAAACTTTCAATAAAAATTGGTTAAAAATTAGAAAAGTAAAAATTGATTAAACCTTGGCTAAACATTGACTAATTAAAAATTGATTAAACCTTGGGTAAACCTTTGTTACATTTGACAAGACTAAAACTTGGTTAAGACTCAGGCAAACATTAACAATTGTTTTTGTTAAACCTTGGTTAAACATTGACAAAACTAAAACTTAGCTAAACCTCTGCAAAAACATTGGCTAAATTAAAATTTGGCTGAAACTTGGCAAAACATAAGCTAAATTAAAATTTTGGTTAAACATTGGTTGGACCATGGAAAAATCAAAATTTGGCAATTTGATATCAGAATTGTCACATGTAATTGCAAACTTGATGGTTGTAAAATATAAGATTTCTCCTACTAATTGTTCACATTTTTGGGTGAAAGCACACTACGATTGTACATTTTGGGCAAGAAAATGTATTTTTTTGGGTACATTTTGTATTTTTTGGGGGCAAGTTTTTTTTCATTTCATTTAGCATTTTGATAAACACATAAAATGGATTTTTGACACGAGGCCTTTAACACAATTCTTGTTACTTTTCAAATGATAGTGTTTTTTAAACAAACTTTTGTGTATTCACACATTTATGTTTGTTTGAATGAAATTAAACCTCATCCATAAGCTTTTCATGAAATCATATGAATGGAATTTTCCATATAGAATTGAAATGGGACAATGAAGTCATATGTAATATATGATGGAGTACTTCATCAAGTTTGATAATCATTTGAATGGTTTTAAAGAAGTATATTTGCACTTTGTAGTATATCGTGACAATCGCAATTTTTTCATTAATATATATTTTGATCATTTAATATCAATTTCAAATTGAGATTTTTTTTAACAATCTTATTTTTTGGATTTTGAACTACCTTATTCCAAGTACCATTTGCAAAAAACCTTTTTAATATTAGCTTGGTAAAAGTTCAAAAACACATAGTTTCAAAAAGTGATATCTGTGACAACAATTTTTGACCATCGTAGTGTGCTTTCACTCTTTTATCAAATGTTCTGAAAATTTTACAATTGTTTTTTATTCTATGTTTTTCAAATTCAACAGTGCATTTCTTGTATCTCTAAATATGTGTTTAAATCCATGAAAAAATATATTTGGGGCTTTAATTTTGATATAGAAAATTGCCTCCCAAGGGCTAAGTCTTTTAAGGGTTAAACAAAAACCTTTTCATTTTATGGCCAGTACAATCCACTACACAAAAGGATATATTAATTAAAATGATGTTACAATTGTTATTATGCACCCATCACAAGTCCCTTATAATGACTCTTGCTAAATTGGCCAAAGATCATGCCCAAATCATATAAAAACAAGTGTAATGTCTTTTTAAAATGTCACTACCTAGAAGAATTATCAATAAAGTCATATAACTCACATAAAAATCCCCATTTTGTCAAATTTTGTGTCAAAATGCAAAACTTCACATGAAAGTGATTTTTAAAAAATCAACAAGGTGCTATACTAACTTTCCACCAAAATTCAAAATCACTTGAGTTTGTTCTTGAATTTGGTCCCAAGTTTGGTGCTTGTCACAAAACTTCAACATATGTATTTGGTAAATACTAATATTCTATCACTAGTTTATTATTTTAGTTTTATGGTTTAACATATCATTATGCATGCATTTAGATTTTGCAATGTTAATCAACTACAAAAATCAAAGAGTAAACCCAAAAAATCCCCTTCCAAAATCCATATTTGCAACAATACAACATTTGTAGTAATTTGAAAATAGATTCAAACTATATGGAATTGAAAAAAAGAAAAAAAGGAAACAAAATACAATGTAGTATCAATGTTCTTTTCCATCAAAACTCTTTTCTCACTCCTATCATAAGCTTTTCTTCATCCTCGAAACTAGATTCAATGTCCTAATGATCACAAACTCATAACTTCTTTCATTAAGTCCTTCATGATTTCTCACCAAGAACATGAATTCGAACTTTTAATTAATCCTAATCACTTAGCCCTATGTTGCCACTTTGTCTTACAATGACACTACCTTTTTGTCCATTCCATCCAATAATGGTAATATAGTTCTATCCACTTTGTCTAATGGTGATAGAACAATTCTACCCTTAACAATATTTGCAATGAAAGCTCACATGAATGAAACCCTTGGATGTATTTGTGATAAAAATGCATGTGAGGGCATAAGAAAAAAGAAAAAAACCTTGCCCCCAAGCACAAAGTTCATTGACAAGTAGAAAATTCTTTAAATTCACACTTAGCATGCCCACCCACACACACAATGTCTTTTCCTCCTTCCTCCCTTCCCTTGGCCTTCCCTTGGTTGTGTCCAAACCCCCACTTTGAACATGTTGCGATTATCATCATCATTTTGACATGTCATGGGTTCACTAAACTATAATTTGCAATCAACCCAAAAATAAATAAAAATTAAATTGATTGGAAACATAGGTTTAGTGTGATAGTGTTTTGAACTTGTTCTTAGTTTAATCCATTTTTTTTAAAAAAGTTGAATAATAATGGTTTAAAAAAAAATTAATTCAATGTTTCCACATCAATTAATATTTTTGGTCATTAGTCATTTTAAACAACTACCATGTCAACTAATATCTTTAGTCTTTTAAGTCAAAATAAACTTAGTCAAATTTGTGTCAAAACAAATATTTTTGGATGTTGTGCATGGATGTAATTTGCATGGGTTTGATGATCTTCTATGGGAAGCATGTATAGACTTTGTTGTTTATGATGTTGTATGTCTTGATTTCACTAAATTATAACATTGAAGTTAACCATTGTCTGATGGAGGAAAGGGGTGAATAGGAAGATAATAAAGTACACTATCTTTTTAAAGGTTTAAAAAACATCAAGATGCCAATATCTTGTTGTATGATAATGAACACTTCACACATGTTTGGAAACATCCATGCAAGATCATGGATAGCCTTCATGGCTATGCATGATTTGTGAATACTCCCATGTCACATAGGGGCATTTATTTGCAAGAAATGTTTGGAATGATATGGGAGGCAATTTTTCACATATTGTTCACAATTGTTTTGCATCGTTGTTGTTCCATACTTGGATAGGGATTCCATATTGTCAACACAATATAAACATTTGACAAGACTTCTTACATGATAGTATTATGAACCACAACTATGACACTTGAATATTGATGGAAAAGATATATTTTCAAATGCAAAAAGATGAAGCAATCTATTCAACTCCATGCACATAATAAATGATGAATTTTCATGAGCAAAAACCCAACAAATTTTCAACCCTTTTACAATCTGCAACTTTTGCTACAAATGTGTGTGATGTTTGACAAATCCATTCAAGATTGAACTCAAGCATGAACAATCCCAACAAAGAAATCAATGAGGCAAAAATCTAGGAGGTTGAACCCAACATTGCTTGCTTCTTGCTTTCAAAAGGAACTTTTGATCTTGGCTTTAATTTTATTTTTTCATAGAATTTTTAAAAACTAGTTCTTTTGCTTCCTAAAACTGCCAATTCTTGTCATTTTCACACAAAAATTTAGAACTAGTCCAATTTAAAACAAGGTTCAATTCCATTTCTATTACTCACAATTCAACTTTTTCTTTTGGTAATATTAGTTTGTTCAACTAGTATACAAAGTTCAACATAAAAATTATGTATTATTAATCATAACCAATCGAATGTAATAACTCGATTAAAATGTAGGGCCAAGCTTTTAATTCTTTTTTTTTACTTATGTACCTAGAAAACGTAAACTTGTTTAGAATGGGATAACACCTGGTTCAATTTCCAATCCAATTTGAAAAAGGCTAGTTTCCAAGTTAGGTTCCAAGGACAGTTCCAAGAAAAATTAGAACCTTTGATCCAAAGATCCTAAAACTTGACCTACAACCTATACTTGAACCTACCTAAATCCAAAACCCTACCAACACTAATTGAAGCCACAATGTATACCACAAATAAGAAAACCTTGTTATGAACTTTGATTTTTGGAATTGACACTTGCTATCGCTAAACCTCATTCAAAAAGGCCATTTGGGAATATTGTAGGAGGTTCAATCCTACCCCAACATATATTTATGCTTATTCTTTGACCCTGATTTTTTCCTGTTCACTAACGAACTCCAATTGAATCTGCCACATTTCACTCACCTAGTTGCCAAGCTCATTTTGCAGCCCATTGGTCAATTCATTATTTATTGGTTAATACTTAAATAACACTACACAATTTGACACTCAGACTTTTATACCAATTTCAAAAGCACCTGGTTGCTAGGATATTTTATAAAACGCAGGTCATGGATGGGAATTCATCCTGAAGATCTGATTTGGATTTCCTTCACATAGCATATGAAATGAGCAAGGGGGTGCAGTTTCATATGGCCTCAATATTTTGTGGTTTCAGGTACAGCTATGGAGTGATTTTTTTAAAGGGCTAATAAAGAGACCCATCTCTCTATACTTTCAACAAACCTTCCATGTCGGTTAAATCCCTAGTGTGGGGGGATTCCAAAAAACAAGGAGGCTATGTCGGGTTGAGCCCTGCATTTTGGGAATGTCCCTCACCCATGGGCTTTACCCATTGTAAAGCATGAGGTGAAGGTTATCATGAACCTGAACATACCTCGATCACTAGGCATAGGAAGTGGGAAGGCTCTTACACTAACTCATAAAAGAAGGAGGGATCTTACACCTAGTTCGTAGTATAACATCCCTCCTCATTTTTAGAGGGAGATTGACGAATATAAGGTGCCCTCCCATTACAAGAGGAAATTTCTCCCAGTTAGCTTTGTGCTAAGCAAACATGATCCTATCAGGACATTGTCAAGTCGTGGTCTTGGACTCTTCATGATGACAATTGCCCTTGGATAGGGTAAAGATAGGAAATCAGTTATTACTCTCTTGGGACTAGATACTAATTATCTTTAGCCTGGTGACAGGCTGTCGTAGGAGAGCAGACACTAGGTTTAATGGCTTAGTGAACCTGCAGGCAAGCCAAAGGTGGCAACTACTGTACATTTCCAGCCAGGTTGAACCAGCACCTACACTGCTACGTACCTTCACCTTCTTGAGTGAGGCATTGTAGTGGCCACATTTCAGCGTCCTCACCAAGAGACAGAGACCCTGATTTAGTCTTAAGATGAGATGCTTACCATGGTTAGAAGCAACCCAATTTTTTTACCATGGGATCAGTTTAGGCAAGGCTACGTTGTCAAGGTTGCTACCCACCTTCTCAGCCATTTTAATTACTGATCCATTTTCTTTAGGAGGTCGATAAGAACAACCAGCTTCCAGGTAATAGCTGCCTAGCTCAAAGTCACTAAATGCATGCCATGTCAGCAAAGCTTCTCAAAACCAAGACTGACAGGTCATCTTTTCTGGATCCTTTGTAAGAAAGTTGTTCCTCCTAAGAAATTAATAGGATTCATGACAACCAAAGAGTGTGATCTACTTCTATACGTCCTTTTTGACCCAAAAAAATCAGATCTCAAAACCCCTGGTACACCGGCCCAGTCGTCTGGTCTATAACAAAGTCATGCACTCCCAGAAATTTCTTAGGTGTATTTGGCAGTGAACCGCATGCTCGGGAGGGGGAAAGTAGATACCTTTTACTCCACCAAGTACATTAAAGAGGTGGGAGTAAGGAGGGTCCACAGAATGGGCTACTCCTTTCTCCCAAACAACTCATGATGGAACTAGATGTGTACAAAGTGTTCTTCTAGTTTAGAATGAGTCTTAAGAGTCCTGAACTCCTTGGCAGAAGTGATAGCCCACCATGTGGACGTGTCAACTTGGATGGTAGAAGTCTAGAAAGTCTGAGTAATAACCATCAAACTTCTCATAAATAGACTACAATACTGCGTAATTCACCGAACTGTAATTGCTAAACTTAGCACTTGTGCCAATCGCATCAATGACCTCAACCATCTCCCCATGTAACGTGTATTGCTGAATGTCTGTGTTGCTCCACTTGGTTCTTATGTGTTGCCATTCCCAAAATAAGGGCCCGACTTGACTATTGCCTTGTTATAGGCCCCTTATTCTGGGAATCGTCCCACCCCAGGGCTTTACCCTACGCTAGCAGTTGGGAAAGAGATGGGCAGATGGACGGAGTGGATGCTGTTTGCTGTCCACGAAATGGCCTAAAAACTTTAGGTTGTTGCTGCACTGGAATTGCAAGATCTCCCGTCAGGCTCCCGGGGGTACTAACTCAATAACTACTAACGATTCTTAACAGGAATGTGCAGGAGCGTCTAATGAAGTAGCTGGCTGTGACATTCCGGTCGACAATCAGAAGTCAGCTAAATTAATACAAACACTAATAAGATCTACAGTGAGCCAGAAGGGAGATAGACACAGGAAATGAAGGTAGAAGCCGTGCCAAGTTGGAACTTTTACAAAATCAAACGGGAGTTATGGTAACAATCCAACCATCATACTCATCCATATGGTCACTGGTGTTACATGATCCGTCACAAATCTCGGGTACTAAAAAGTTGGTGGATTGATCACCCCCGCTTTAAATTCTCACAAATCAAAGTACCGCTTCTGCTGTCGCATGTCGCGGTTTAGCTACTGCACGCTTCCAGCTTCACTACTAGAGTCCACCTATTTATAGTAGCCTACTTCACTTTCCAATCATGCGGCGGCCGTTACTATCTGAACTTCGAAGGCGGCAAGCTGGGGTTCCCATATTTGCAGGCAGGCAGGCAGGCAGGCAGCAGCCAACAACAGTGCAGCAGCTGAGGGCATGGGCTTTCGCGCTTTTTATCTGACAAGCTGTGCCTAGCTGTGGAGTAAAGCTTGCAGAGCCCTCCCCCATAACCGCGCACAGCAATAATCTTGGGTGGGACCCGAGAGATTACACACTTTACTGCGCAGCTTGATTTCCTCACCCACAAAGCTTTGGCCGCGCTTGTTTCCACTAACCTTTCAAAATCATCAGTCAGCAAACTACCCCCATACCAGAGGTGGGTGGCAGGGGGGGAGGGGGCGGGGGGGTCAGCCATTTCTTATGAATCCCTGGTTCACAAGGACGTGAAGATCTTATATTTAATTTTGTGCGTTAATTTTCCTCCCTCCCCCACGGGAGGTGTCATTACCTTTTCAGCAGATTCCGTCTATCTATTGTTCCACTAGATTGTTGAAGGTTTTTGAAAAAAAATTTGGCTCTATCTTTTTGGATCTTTGTTTTCAGGTACACTTTTGAGTTGTCTTTTGAGCTCGTCCTTCAACTTCACCTATAAAAAATGAGAATTCAGTCATTGTACCTGTTCAAACATGGCTGGACCTACTTCTGGACTCACAACTGTACTGCAGTCAAAGTTTCAGCATCCATTGGATCCAAGCTCCAATCCATTTTGCCTGTCTACAAAGGTAGGCCACTCCATGTGATAACCAAATCCCTCCATAGACAAAGTGAAACAAAGGGAAACAATGGGAAACAATATCATTTCATGGTGCATTTCTAGTCACACTTGATGACATTTATCAAAAAATAGGTTGAAGAACATTCATAAACACTTTAATATCATTTTTAAGTGAGAGAATATTCCATATGATAGTTAATGTGGTTTAAGTTGTCCTTCACATGGATTAAATGTAGTCTTTATTTTTTAATTTTAACTATAGTTGATGGGAATCTATTACCATCCATAATGAATGAGGTCATTCAGTTTTCATCCATGGTGAGCTCTTTGAAAATTCTTATTACCACTATGTCACTTGTAAATCCAGTACCTATACATAATGAGTTGTGAAAACAAAGAAAACAAGAGACCCTAAATACAATGTACACAACTGTTTCAAGTTTCAATATTTTGGCATTGGCAAGTAATTTTCTTAATTTATGGCATTTCAAGAAGGTAATTTCTAGATAATTTGACATTGTAAAATTAATATAATTATTCCCAAACCTAAAAAGGTAATACAATTGTCATCATAGCCACATCTAGTTGAAATAATTCGCTAGATTCAATTTTTTATATTCAATTTGGGTTCCATGCTGCTTTACATTACTAATGACAATGAAATGATGAAAAAAATGAGTTGATTTTATGAAAATTGAGTTCCATTTAAATGTAAATTTTGAATGCATTTTCATAATTCAACTTGGATTGAACGTAATTGACATGAATTGAACTCAAATTCATAAATTGAATTGAAATATATTGAATGGAATTCAAACACATGAAGTGGAATTCAAACTTTTAAATTGAACTAAACAAGATTATTTTTTCTTCTAGATTCAACAAGGTTAACATTTTCATGGAAATTTCAATCAAATTCAATTTGGTTGAATTGAATTGAATCCACCAAAATTATGAAAATTCAATCATAAAGAAAACATGTTAATTTGCCTTTTCATATCCATGGAGGTGGGTTGGTGAAAAAAATGAAGTAGTTAAACTTGAATTTTCATATGGAATGCTTTCATAATTGTCAAGTTGACCATTAAACTATTGGCCCTTATACCCATTTCACTTAAACCAATTTTGATTACAATCATTACTGGAATAAGAAATATAATCATAAACATTGGGAAAAACATTAACTTTTGTTTTAGGTCTCCATATATTGAAACTAAAAACCCCTTTAAAAATGAAACAAGATGAAATTGATCAATATTCATCATGTAAAATAATATAGTTGTTAATACAAATATACATTTATTATTATTAAAATAAATGGTTAACATAATGGAAATTATAGTTTTTACCTTTTAATTATGTTATAAACTATTTTTTGTGACCAAATAAAAAGTTGTCAGTTTTGATTTTAAAAAGGCCTATATACAAATCAAATCATGAAAACAATTTTCTTCCAGAAGAAATGTTTGAGTTATTATTTGATTAAAAAATTCATCATTTTCCTTCAAATGACTTGAAACTTTATATACTTGTTTAGTATATATAATTAGACCTTTAAAAATAATTCAAGAATGAATTCTTATTTGCTTCATTTGAGCAAAATTGAAGGGAAAAAATGCATATCAAAGCTTGAATTTGTAAATCAATTTGGTATAAAAATGTTACATTATATATTGACACATTTCTTACAAAATCACATGGTGGTTTTTTTTCAAAAACATTGGTTTGCATGGCCATGGAAACCAAGGTTCAATTATTGCTACCAACATATGCCATATATATATGGTAATATACAAATTGTAAATATGAATTTATATGTATAATATGTAATCGTAGAAATATAGTTAATATACATTTGAACTCCATTGCCACATGTAAATTTTGTATTCAACTAGGTGTTACTAATTTCATTATGTCCATAGAAACAAGTTGCCATTCAATATGTGACTAATTCTTGCTACTATCATCGAATCATCTCAATTTCACCCAAATGTTAGTGAAACAAATCATAAACTAGGTCACATCTACTAGTGTAACTATTATGAGTAAGAAAAATACCACCACCGAAGCATTCCCTTCATGTAGACAAATTATAACGAAAGTTGTTCCAAGTCCAACCACTTCAAACACAATAGTTTAAAACAAGGTCACAAAATATGCAAGAAAAATATTCAAACAAAACTATATTCATAACATGAGAATTTTGTAAACATGAATTTTAAAGTAACAAGACTAAAACATGAGATTGTACATGAGATTATTGTTAAATTATAAATTAAAAGTAAAATGAAAAAATGCCTTTATTTATACCTATTTGAGGTCTTAGTTCACGGACACTTCCATGTGGCCAATTGTCCAAAAATATTTTTTAATCATTCTCTTAAATCATGTCATGAATGAAGAATGGATGATGGTGGATGAATTTCATGTATTCTATGTGAAAAATGAATGGTGAAAAATGAATTATATCCATTGCAAGTGAAAAGTGAATGAAGATGAATTAGTTGCAAATCCATTATATGTGAAAAGTAAATGATGATGTATGATTGTCATCATGTATGAGGATATATTTTATTTAATAAATTAATCTTCAAATTTTTAATATATGTTTTAATGGCCTAAATAAAATAGGCTTTCAAAATGTTGTCTATGACAATCACACGTTCATTGGCACAAACAAAAAACATATTAGAAGAAATTGATCATGGTAAGTTGTACTTGATTAAAAATAAATCATAGTTTGTATATATCCATTATTTAGTTTTGTTCAATATGGAAAAACCCAAACAAATTTCATCTATGTAAAAAAACTAAAAATGTGAACATCAATTGGAAAAGAAATGAAATCATTAAATACCTTCACTTATGATGAATCTATCAAAATGTTATATTTATGACATTTTGTTATTTATATCACTTTAATTATGGGCAATGATTATCCTAGATAACATTCAATGACCTTAGAATTGATTGTGGAACATATATTAAAGACTTAAAATTATCCATATAATATTTACATCATGAAACAATTCATACATAACCTACTTTGTTGGTCATGAATGAAATTCATCAATGTATTCCATTTTGCATGTATTATTCATTTTTCATCTATGGTGGATAGTTCAAAATTTGTCTAAGAAGATTCCTTGGATGATGGGTTCAAATGGTTCTATATTGAACTAACTCCTAAAATATGTGAAAATAGATGTAGCACAATGGACTATTGTCCATATATGATTATTCATCATCTAATGTATGTCTTCACAATATAATCTTGTACTTTATTTCATATTCTAAGTTTATTCATGTTGTGAATGCAATCCCATTTGTATACAACTTTGCATCATTCCTATACTTGTACATGTTTGCATGTATTTGTAGGATCAAATTGAAATTTATCATTAGTTTGTCCTAACCTATCATGCTCATGATAATGTTTTTGTGCTTGTGATAGTGATGAGCCAAAATGGCATGAAATGTTCAAGTCCAGAATTACACATGTCAAACTTTTTATCGACCCTTTTACTATCATCATTCATGAAACATTTGCCAAGTATCCAAAAAACTTACACAATTCAAATTTGCATTACAAAAACCACAATTAATGCTTATGTAGCTCACAAATTTCATGTGTTTAAAAAATTGAAAATCAAGAATCAACTTGTATGTTAGTTTAGGGAATTTTGCTATATCTTGGCTTTTCCGAACTAGGTAAGGATGGGGAACTCATTAGTTGCTTAGTTTTATTTTCATCAAGTTTTTACTCTCTAACATCAATAATTATTGAAGATGTACTTTTAACTCGTAAACAATAAGACGAGGATAAAATCACAAAATAAAATTTCTTACACAACACTTCATTACAAAAACATTGTTTTCATGCTAGTAGCATCCTAATTAAAGTGATTGGACAATCAAGCTTATTGATTTGAAATGACTTAGGCTACATGTCTATTTTGAATAACATGAAGACTAAATAAGTCCATTGAAACTAAAAACAATTATCTATTTAGTCAAATAGAATAGAGTGCTATAGATGTGGGGGATATGGTGTTTACATGAATTTGTACATCTTGATTATTGTGATTATTATCTTTAAAATTACTCATCCAAATTATGAAACATGTGATTATAATGCTACTTTTTATATTACATTTTGTTGTACATTACAATGTAAATTTTTTAATGTAATTAATTACTATGAAAAATGAAATAATATGGTTTTCATATTTTAAGATTTTTCATAATGTTACCAAAATGTCATTAAGTTTCTTTTTAATTATTAGAATTTATGAAACTCAAGACATGTGCTTTATGAAATTTCAGAAATGAAAATTTCATTATGATTTTTTAAATTATTATTTTAATAAAATAATAATACTTGAATTTATGCTACAAATCTTAGTATCAATCACTATAATTTTTTTGACATTTGAAATAAAATTTTAAAAATGAAAAGAAACTTTAGCTAAAATCTTAAACTTGAATTTACAACTCATGTACCAAAATTTAAACATTACATTTGAATTTTTGAAGTAAATATTTAGAATTAATGAAATATATATGTTATGTTTTTAAGTCAAAAGACATTATAAATTCCAATCTAATTGTTGAGATTTAAAAACTATTAAGTCATAAAATTGAAACCATGTCCAATCAATTTCATTATGAAACTATGTAATAATGTTATAATGCAAAAAATTCAAAATAGATGTGTCTTTGTTATTAGTTTTGCAAAGTTATGACTAAATGGTTATGGCCTTGGATTGTAGCCAAAGAAGTCTCAAAAGGGAAATTAGTAAAAAAAGTAAAAAATATGTGAGTAAAAATATAGAGTGCAATATATTGATTGTTGGGTAAAAATTATAAGCTAATTAGTTAGCAAATAAGGTATATTTTATTCAAATAATCAATTTAATTATAATATAGGGTATGTAATAATATGAAATAATGTATAATAATTAATATAGTGTGGTTTTAATATGTATATATTATATAATTAGATAAGAATAGGGTGATAAAAAATAGGTTGGACAATTATTTAATACCTCCCCTAAAAATGGTCGTTTGACGTAGATCCCAAATTTTACACTAAGTGTCCCCCCAGGAAAGAAGTGAATGTTCAAAATTCACTTTGGACATTTTATGATCATGATTTATAGGGAAAAAAATTTGTGATGATATAACAATAATAACATTAATAATAATATTAATAATAAATAAACATACATGAGTGGGTAAATAGGTAGGTGGGTAGGTAGATTGGGTGGTTACACATGTAACTAAGTAGGTTAATTATGTAAAATGGTTATATAGGTAGGTAGGTAGGCCATGTAGTTAAATCATAGACTACCATGTGCAATAATTTATATTGAGGGTTAAATTAGTTATACAATAACTTCATTTCAATTTTATTTTTTAATTAATTAATTAAAAATATAAAAAAAACCTCTAGTAAAAGAAATCACAAGTTTTTAACTTGAAAAATTAGTCAAAACAACCCCCCCCCCCCTTAGTCTTTTTGCCCCCCAATCCAACTTGGGCCAAAGTGCCATTTTGGACTAGTTTATTTTGATTGTTGTTTCATTGATCACCATTTTGATTATGATCAATATGGTTTTAAAAATTCAATTTTAGGTAGCATTTTTTTGGTTAAAAAAATAGACACCCCATTAAAAACATTATTATGATTTTTTTTCAATTGACAATAATTTATTAGTATTAGGTAAGTAAATTGGTAATAAATAGGTAGGTAGTAGGTAGCCCACCAACCTATCTATTAGCTACCTACCTTAAGCTCCTTACCTATTCCATCTTATAATACAATACTTAATTTATTTATATATGTTAGCCTCATTAACTAAGAATGTGAATGAGTTACAAGTATGAAAAGTTGAACCCTTCACCTCCATGAAAATAAGCTAAGTCCTTAATTAATGGGCCACAATTTCAAAAGGTGAAAACTTTTTGTTAATTTATTCATTTCATTAAAAGAATTATTCAATTTATGACTCCATATATGACTGATTTTTCAATCATACTGGACATCATGCGATTGAAGGGCCCTTAATCATGACAAACAAGTTGTTTAAGGCAAGAAGTGATGGAATGTCCAACATGGCACTTTTCATTCTATAGTCATAAATGACAAATCATACATAATGATGAGGTGTCATTAATAAATGCCTAAAATATGATTGGCAAATAGTGGACCATTTGATTTAATTGAATTTATGCTTAAATTTAAATAATTTCTTTCTATTATTATTTTTAAATTATTTTTAATAGGTAGGTAGGTAAGTAGGTAAGTAATAGGTCTAAGTAAGTCAAAAAAAGCAAGTAGGTAGGTGGGTGGTAACTTAACCTACCTAACTTGACTTACATAACCTACTTACTTACCTAATTACCTTAGTCTAACCTACATATAACCTTTTAGGAATGCACATAGGTTGCAAATATTAAGAATTGAACCCTTCACCTTCACAACGATAAACCAAGTTTTTCCCCATGGACTACACTATCAAAAGGTGTTCAACTTTTGTGAAGTTTTTATTTCACATGTTTATTTTATATCACAACAAGACTATGAAGGAGGTAATAGGCAAGTTGTAAGATAGGTAGGAAGTGGTAGATGGGTTGGTGGGTAGGTAAATAGGTAGGTATATAAATAGATGGGGGGGTAGATTTGTCTATGTTCATATCAAATAATTTGTAGTCATTTTTAGTCATTGTAATGACAATTGAAAGTTCATATGACTTTATCATCAATCATGGATGTGATATTGATGAATTAAAATTGATAAAAATTGACACTCTCCATTTTGATACCACCTCATTGTCTACTAGTCACATGCCCCATTAATATATGACCATGATTGTTTACACATAGGATTCAAAGTAATAGTTTATGACTAAAGTTATACATACATTCATTTAGAACTTGTAAACATAGATTTCTTGGTTGTAAATGACATAATTCCTTCTAGTGTTTGACACATTTATTCCAATATTGGTACATAAATAGGTCTGGGTAGGTAGCTTGTTGGGCTATGCTTATTTTACCCACCCACATAACTTACCCACTCACCTACTTATTTACCAACCATTAGTTTACCCACATTAAAAATTATCTTTTTTTTACATTACCTTTTATTAGTCAAAATGAACCCCCAAACAAGATGACACTAAAATCCAAATTTTAGAATAATAATATATGAGAAACATTTTAGACAAAAAAAGTAATAGCTTAGTTATATTTTATTGCATAATATAATAATATAATATAACATATAACATCTAGGTGACATGTTTGTTTTGATTAAAAAGTAGTAGTTATTAATTAATGCAATTTGTTTGATTTGACCCAAAAAATGGCAATTACTAGTTGATGTTAATTAATAGGTAGCATAAATCATAATTAGTACAATTAAAATGATTTGTTAATAATTTTTTATTATGGTTGCACAAGGATGTAAAATGTAGGCCTAGACTTGTAGGCCCCTCCCCTAAGCATATGTAGGCCACTTTGACATGGAGGCCAAGTGTAAGTCACTATGCATGAACATGGTGTCACAAAAGGGAATTAAACCTATCACCCCATGGCCACAAGTCAAGCCCTAACCATTTAACCACCAACTCCACATGGTGACAAATAATGTCATCACAAAAAATAAAAGCACATAATTATTTGCAGTTTCATGCATTATAACATGTGATACATCCCATTACAACTTCAAGTGACATATTAAGTTTTAACACAAGTGCATGTGAAGGAAGGAAGGTAGATAGGAAGGTAGGCAATAAGTAAATAGATCTAACAAATATTTTGATATTCCTACCTACCTATTTATAACCTATTCACCCACCAATCTACTTACATATTACCAACATAATTATTGCCAACCATACATCTATTAATCACCTACCCACCTATTTATACTTAAGTACCTACCAACCTACTTGCCTACATACCAATTAGCTATCAATCTAGTTGCCTTCCACCTACTTACCTTCCTACCTATTGTCCTAACTACCTATCACCTACCTACTTAGTTATAGCCAACCCTAATCTACCTATTACCAACCAACAACCTACATGTATTACCAATTTACAACCTGCTTACCTACATGCCTATGGGGTTGCACACCTACACGCCTAAAGGGCCTACACACCAACACTTGACATGTATATGTACATAAAACAACATTCTCAATGAAAAGAATGTAGCACATATCATGTAGTAAACCATGTCATGCATGGAATGATTTAAATTATTCACATTATTATAGGCATTGACACCATGTAGGCAAGACAAAATCCATGTATTGCCAACATTGTCTAATTTGATTGAAATTTCTAGTCCAACTAGGTGTCAAGAGTTTTATGATAGTTATGTGTTTTTGTCGTAATTACTATAGGGCTAGAACCGGTTCTAGTGTGAGTGTGATTCCAAGCTTTTCATGTTTGGGATAAATAGGGATTTGTGTGATCAAAATCCAATTTTTTAGATTTTGAAACCACCATACTTGTTGTTTGTGTTTTGCTTTGCAAGGATATGTTTTTGGTTTTGTTTTGAGGCAAGTTCATTACTTGGATTTTTACTGAGTTTTGTGGGTTAATGGTGTTCTTGTAGGTGAGTATTTTGTGAAATCCAAAAAATTGGATCTAATTTTGTTAATGCAACAAACTAGACTTCATTTTGGTTTTGCACTGAATTTAGTTTAAGCTTTTAGCTTAGGCTTTTGTGAGCACCATGTAGTGTGGGTTTGAACTTTTTTTCATGGTTTTGTTTTCTTTGTGTCATTCCTTAGGGAGTTGAATCCCAGTGGGGCTTGAATACCTAGGGGATGAAGAGAAATTAAAAAGGAGTTTATGTGTGTTGACAGTGATGGTTGTAGGTGTCAACATTAGAATGCATGACATAGGCAAATCAAACATGACAATCTTTAAAAGAGGCCAAAATGGACAAAAAGTACCCCTTCTAGTCATTTTGGATAAGTAGGTGGGTGGTTACTTATTTATTTACTTCCTTGATTACATTATTACAAATGTGTGTTTTTACATTAATTTTATGATTGAAATTTCAGTCAAACTAAAGAAACATGGCATATTTACAATAAACTTACACCCTTTTTGGACACATGATTCAAAGACATGAGTCAAATTATTTTAAAGGATTAAAAAAGAAATATATATTATATCCAATTTATTCTTGGATTATTTTATTAGATTAACATGACATCATTTTAGTTATAGTCATATACCAATCTATTATAATCATGAAATAATAAATGTAATAAAAATCCAAAATAATCCTTTGTAGTCCTTTTTTCATTAGATTCTCCTTTTGGGTACCATGATTGTGAATACGCCCAACAAAGGACAAAATTGTCCTCTAGATCATATTAGACCAATTGTTTATGCCAAAAACTTTGATTGTCCTTTTGACTAAAATGACTATTCAAAATGATTAAAATGATTAAAACTATTAGTGATATTGCAAAATTAATTCAATAAAAAATTACTAGTATATTATGTTATAAATATATATTTTAAAATAATGATAATAATATTTTTTTCAAAATTACAACATGGACAAATTCGTAATCACTAAACCTATGAATCCATTATCAAATTTTTTTAAAGCGTTTGGAAAGCTTATGATAATTCATCATGATGACATCATGGGGAAAACATGTCCACATTTGGGTTTGAACCCTCCCCTCTTTAACCATAACCCAAGGCCTTTACTATTTGACGACCACTTCACATGGTGATATAAATTGTTATTGCAAACTATATAAACACATTTGTTTTTTAATATCACACATTATAACCTTATTATATGATAAGGCAATTTCTTAATAAAATAATTTTTACATGTAGATCATTAATATCACTATTCAATGTAATTAATTTTTAGTTTGATAATTACATTGAAATTTATAATGCCTTTTCATTTTGAATTGTCAAAAGCTTATAACATTAAATTTTAATATATTTGATTAAAATTAAAATATTTCAAATTTTCATTTAATGGAAATCTAGACTTTAAAAAATTCCAAATGGTAGTAAAGTTACATTAATTTTAATACTTTGATTTGGAAAAAAATTTAAAAATCCAAGTATGTTGAATTTTATTTGAAAAAATCTCACAATAAAATTAATTTGATTTCTGAAAGTATATAATTAAAATTCACATGTTTTTAGTTTTGTAAAACAAGTCAAGTTTCTTTTATTTTTAATTTCAATTTAAAAGTTAAATTAGTTCAAATTTTAAATTATTACTATTTAAAAATTTTAAATTTTCAAAATGATCTTCCAATTTTGGACATGTCATTTTGTTATAATTCAAATTCCAAAGTGCACTATTTTTATTTTTATGAAAATAATTTTTTAAATGAAAAAATAAAAATTGTAACTTACTTTCATTTTTTGGAAATTGAGTTCAAAAAAAATTAAATAATATTCACAAAATATTTTAGTATTGTGACTATAGTCACAATAATTAAGTTGAACAATTCCATGTGGGTACCACATATGCCATGTGTCCAACATAGCGTCCATTTTGACTAGATAGTTATTTTAAAAATCAAGATTAAAAAAACATATACCTAGTTTTGATTTTATTTAAATTAAACATAGTTAGTCATTTCATACAAATGGTCTCACCTTTGAAATCATATTGATTGGGTGAGTTTACAATAAAACAACCATTACTTGCCCTTTTGGTTCCTTATTTTCTTTTAAGACAGGGACTACTTTTTCAACTTTTGGTCGGACTTTTTGAAATGGACAAGAAATAGTCAACCCTGACATGCTAAGGTCTACATGTGGAAAAAAATGGACTAGAGTTTGAAATGGACAAGAGATAGTCAACCTTGACATGCTAGGGTCTACATGTGGAAAAAGGTGGATTAGAATTTGAAATGGACAGGGTGAGTGGCAAAGGGGTCGTCTTTTTTGTTTAGACTTTGGGCATAAGACCTAGTCGTTCGTGTTTTTCCTTCGGACACAACTAATTTGTGTTTTTCCCTTGGAAGCTTTGAAGTTCAAGTTCTTTTTGACATTCTTAGTTGTACATCACTTGTATTTTATTGTGTAGAAGTGAAGGATTCCTAATGGCTAATTATAGAAAAATGGTCATGGAAAGGAAAGTCAACGTAAAAAAGAAGGTGAAGAAAGAAGTGAGTAGAAAGTTTCCTAAGTTTGTTCCTTGGGAGCATGTTGATTACAATGAGCAAACTATTGAATATTTTGCAAAATTCAAAGAGCTACCTTGCATAGGTGTAACCCCTAAGGTTGGCATCACTACTGAACTTGTCACAACAAAAGACATTATAGAAGTGTTCGGTACAGATTGTTCAAGTTTTAAGACAATGAACCTTCACTTGCACATGATGCTAAGAGGGATATTATTAAGCTATACTAGAAAATTTATGGATCTACCTACATCACAAATAATGAGTTCATGCTTTAGCTTGTTAAAGGGTACATTGCAAAATTGAAATGGCATTAAGTGAACTGGGTAATAGTTGCAACATCTACAACTAGAGAGAAAAAGCTTGCAAATAAAAGGTCATGAAGGGATTGAAAAGTGGATTGATTGATCTTTCATAACTCAGTTTTGGGGATCTTAATGGAAGATTTGGAGATGGAATGTGCACGAATCATGCATTGAAGTCAGAAAAGAAAAATATGGTGGGTGAAAATGTTAAATGTCCATTTGGGGTTTCAACCCTACAGATCATGCAAGTGGGTGATTTGCATATGTTCTTGTGTGATTTGCTAATGTGCGCCCAAACCAAGGTGTCTCATTTGGAAAATTGTGAACCATATTGACACAACCATGTGTAGTAGTCTCAATTTTTAAGAATTGCATCAGGAATATTTGAGTGTGGTAAGGTTATTAGGGGTTTTTAGCAACTTCATTTTAGAATAAGGAATGATGAATGTGCATGGTTGCATGGGGGGTTCTTTTTTTTTCGAAATATGATATTGGTGAATAAGGTGTTGGGTTAATTCTTTTCTTCAACAAAAATTTGGTAACCATAGTTTTAGAACCTTCGTTGCGTAATTAAGGGTGAAAAATCTCTAGAGGGTTGGATATTTAGTGAGTAGCAAGGATGTTTGAGATTCATGAAGTAGTTGAAGGGGTGTTAATGAAAGGTCCAATAAGGATAGAACAATCTTCAAGCCTTATGAACATAAGATTAATTCGAGACAACTTAACGATTAAATAAATAGTGTGATAAGGTGGTAATGGCAACATGAGTTTCATAATGAATGAAACATTTATTTAGATTATGGATAAGCTCAACAAGGAACTACAATTACATGTTGAATCCTGGGCTATGCCATAATGATAGTTCATAATTATAAAAAATCTAAGATGCGTTGAATGGTGCGAACTAGGTAGTTCACCTTGCTATTAGGAAACAGTCAGCAAATTAGACCATGCAACCAATGATAATGTCCAATGCTAGGAATTGAAGATCATGCGAAGATAAAGGTGTTTTTAGTCTCTTAACAACCTTCACAGACGGTTTCAAGTTCATCACCAGAAGCAGGGTCAACTTGCAACAAAATCACTAGGGTGTGAAATTTCGGAGAAGTGCAATGATACTAAGCTTAAAGGGGATCAACTTCAAGATGAATGTGCACCTCTCGCGATTCAAGATCTTCATCATGAAGATGTTGCGTCAATGTCAAATCTAGAGATGATTCCGAAGCTAGTTCTTCATTCACTTGTGCAGCTTGAAGCTCGTACGATGTGGCCATACATGACGCCATAATTTCAAGGAAAGGAAAATAGATCTTTAATCAAAATCATATTGGTAATGAATGTGTGGAGGACTTATTACATTGAGATGCTTGGTTGTAATTTATAGATCAAAGAAAAGGAAGGAAATGCATAAGTAATGGCCTAGAACCACGGTAAAATAAAACCTTAAGATCAATGGAAAAAATGAAGGTTTAAGTAAAATTTGTTAGAGGAAAATGGGAAAAGGGGAAAATGTGTTTCTCTTTCTCCTTCCATTGGCCACCAAACATTGGAACCTTCCAAGGGCCACCAAGCAATGGAACCTTCCAAGGGTCACCAAGTAATGGAACCTTTCAAAGGTCACAAAACATTGGAACCTTTAATTGGCCATTAACCAATGGAACCTTCCAAGGGCCACCAAACATTGGAACCTGTCATTGGCCACCAAGTTGGGATCTTCCTTCACCTCCTTCCTTTTCATTCTTTTTAAAGGGCGGATTCTGATCATTTAAAGTTTTCTTTTCCATACATAATTTTCGATTCAAATCTTGAGAATATTTGTCCCCACAACTTTTGTTGGGAGGAGAAGAATGATTATTTTGGTAGATGGTGGAAAGAGGGAGAATAGATTGGATGTTTGTAGTACTTTTGAAAGAATGGAAGCGAATAGGGATAGTGTGGGGAGCTTGAAATCTTAGAGAAATTTCACAAACCCTCTCGAATTTGGTAACACAACTTTTTATTAGTTTGGGTGCAAATTTTAGAATATGGTAGGAAGGTGCGCCTTGTGGTTAACTTTCTAATGAGCTAAAGTAATCCAGATTTAAATAACGTATGTGATAGGAATAATAATTTGAGTGACTAGAGGTTTGCAATCAAGTTGAACTTTCTACCTTTGTAAAACCCTTTCAGGTTTGGTAACACAACTTCTTATTGGTTTAGGTGCAGAACCTACAATTTGGTAAGTAGATGCACCTTGTAGCTAGCTTTTTAATGAACTAAAACAAGCCAGATTTGGACAACATATGTGAGTATTATTCTAAGTGACTGGTGGTTTGCAGCCAAGTTGAACTTCCTACCTTTGTAAAACCCCCTTGGTTTTGGTAACATAACTTATTAGTTTGGGTGCAAAGCTTGGAATCTGGTAGGCATATGCACCTTGTAGTTAGCTTTCTAATGAGCTAAGGCAAGCCAAATTTGAATAACATATATGATAGGAATAATATTTTAAATGATTGGTGGTTTGTTGCCAAGTTGAACATGGTGTTGAATCCTTAAAGTTAGTTTGAATGAGTGACAATTTAACATAAAATTTTAGGATTTGGAATGTTTGAGCTTGGAAGACATATATATTAATTATAAATTGTAAATGATGCATAAGAGGTAAGCTATTTGGTTTCAACTACAAATGCAACTTAAAATCTAGAAATACACTTTGCATTTTTTCCTTCACTGGTAGCATATTTATTTTCAAGTATAGTCACCTCATAGAACCGAGAGTAAAGGGATAGAAAGTCGCCTCACAAAAATGAGAAAACGAAGTTTAATAAAAACTCATAGGGTTTCAATTTAATATGGACAATCACATAAATGCTACAATTGAAGCACAAGATAACATAGATTTGATTGAATCTGATATCAAATCTAAAACATAGTATGTGATCTTTACAGGAAAAGGTAAGTTTTGGGTTGGGTAGTTTTTTTATCTATGCATTTTCAAGGTGGTTGTTTATTGATTTCCATAGTTTAAGGTTTATGTTCTTATTTTTAGAACTTGTACATACTGAGTTGTTATGTTTTAAATTGTGAAAGCATGCAAAAATAAAGCAAAATGAGGAGGAAAGTGTGACTATTACAGAAGGTTCATTTCAATTGAAGGGTCTTACATTTAAAAGTTGTGAAGAATTACAACCTCTTGTTGAAAAGCATTAGGCTCTAAAAGGAAAGCTAATCATTGCGAGAAGCATTTCAAAAAATCAAAAAAAATGTGTAGATCTAAATGAAGTAATTTTTAAAGAATCTAAGGTTGATTCCTTGAGGATACATGGTTTCATTAAAGGATGCAAAGAGAAAATTATGATTGCTTGAGGTGGAAGAAAAAGTTGTTCATAGATAGTTGGAAAGTATGAAGAAGGTGGGTGGCACCTCTTTTTGGCCAAAACCCATTTTACACCCTGCTCCACAAAGTGTAACTAAGTTCATTATAATAAAGCCATGTGGGTTCTGCAATATAGAGGGTTTCATTGCCATGACATTGCAAGTACCTTTTGTAAGCATGTATTCCATATATTTTGTTTGAGTGAGGCTCTTAGAGAAATAAACAAATGTTTCATTTATGGGCAAACTTTACACCCTGATTAGTGGAGCTCATGGGGCTTCAAAGAGATGGATGAAGAAATGGCAGATTTTGATGTTAAGTTGGATTTGGATGCTTCATGAATAGCAATGAAATAATCACTAAAGGAAGCCATTTCTTTCCATCCTCCTTTTGGTGAGTACTTCCTTTCGCTAGAAATTATTTCATTGTGCTCAATTAAGGAATTCTAAGACTCCACTATGTGCTTTGTTTTCATTTTATTCTAAGTTAACTAGTCATGAACTTGAATTGTACTCCTTTTCAACCTTGCTTTTATCAATATGTCCTTGACAAAGGATTACAACATTGAACTTAGGACTATCATGCCCATGGTGTGCTTAAAATGTAACTTTAAGGAGCATGTTAATCCTTTTCTTTCTTGGTGTCCTAGATTAATGAATATTGGGTGTATGCACTCTATGGTGGCTCATTTTTGGCAACTACTCCACTTCTTAAAAGTCCATATATTAGTGTTAAAATGGTAGTCTATTTTGATATCATTAATTTAGTGGGGAATTACATGGTGATTAATGAATTAAAAATTCCATATAAAGAATAACCATTTTAAACAATTATTTAATGTACATGTTAAGAAAATAAAAATTGAAATCCACCCAAAAATGATTATGATATGGACTTATGAAAATATGGGTTTAAGCCATTTAAAAGTCCATAACTTTTTTTTGGTTAATTTTTTTCAGCAATTTTTTTTCACATATATATTCTTTTTGTTTTAACATATCATATATTGGATCCTATAATATATCCAAAACAAAATTGATACACCAAAATGCATGTATATAGAGACATAAATAACAAACTAGTTTATATTTTTCAACTTCAAAAGTCCATTACTATATATTTGGTGTATATACGTTGCAATTTTCTTTTATAGACGTCTTCTTCTTTAAGTTGAAAATTTGAATCTAATCACAAATTTGGAAAATTATTATTTTTATGCCATGTTAATAGCATGTAAATGCACACCTTTTTGCAAAAAACTGGATTATGATGCAAAAAATGAACCACCCTACCTTGCAACCACCCTATTAGGATTGTTGGGGAGAACTTTGAACATTCCTTAATGCTTCTCTTCCTTGCTTGTAGTGGATCAATGATTCTAAGGACTACTGACAAGGAATTTTAGTAATTTTGAATCCTTATGCTCCTTGTAAGAACTCTAAGCACTCTGGAATGTTTATATTCTTTGGTTGTGGTGGGTCAATGACCTTAAGGAGTGTTGGCAAGTACTTTTAGTACTCATGAGTGTTTATACACCTTTTTATTTATGATTTAAAATAGGTAATGTTCCTCTATCATGTGAGTACATCCCATGGGACATGGTTACAATTGGGTCTGTAAACACATTGTGAGATAGGGTAATTAGTCTTAAAGAGCCTATAAAAATGATGTGGTGCCCTATTACACTTGGATCTACATCCAAAATAATTTTAGCAGATTTCATTTTTGTGACAACTTTTGTAGTTGCTCCCAATGTTATTCCTTCCAAAGATGATCTTGGCATCCATACAATTGGTGATATAACAATGTGGGTAAATATAGTACAATATTCTTCTCGTGTAGTTAGCATAAGTTGGGTTGTCTAATCTATAAGCATTAGATTTGTACATTGTATGTGTTCTATTCGAATGTATATATTACTTTGAATTATTGTCAATCAAACTTGATCAAGATTCAAAAGGTGAATGAGAGGGTGGTTGAGGAACATGAACTATAGTTGGTGTTATTTTCAATTTTTTGCCATCCACATGGTTTATCACATTTTTCAAATTATGGTGTAGGAGTACCTCCATGGTTCTCCTACACCACTCCTTTGGGGTACACTTATTCCATGTTGAATGTATTCTAAACCTCAGTGGCCACATGATCCACTAGTCCATGCCTAACAAACTCTTGAATGAACGAACAATAATAATCACAAGACCCTCCTATTAACAATAGTTCTATTGTTATGGTATGGATCTTGGATACCACACTATGGATTATTTGTTTTTAAATTCGTTCTCCATATTGGTTTGTACCTTGTTGGCCCTTCTCCATTTATGGTTCATTGTTTGGCAACTTGTTCTCGCTAATATCCATAGTTGTGCCTATACTTGAAATAAATACAAATCAAGGTTTTGTTCCATATGAAATCCTAGTTTTTGCTATTGATGTACACCTTTAGTTACATAGGCTTGTTCCTAAAGACTGTAGTACAATATTTTCAACTTAGGGTATCATGTGTCCAACATCATTTTTGTCTAAGTCATCCTCCCATTCCTCTAAGGGTTGATTGTATGATGACATGCTAGACTACCAATTAAATCTTCTGTCTTTTGATCCTAAATCTTGCTTTCCCCATCCTTTTTTAAAACTAGGTGGTAAATACTTTGAATTGTGTATTTTATAGTGTTTAGAAGGTGACAAATTCATTTCTAGTCTTTCTTGCACCCATTGTTTTAAAATGATGTGTGAACATTATTGTACTATCTTTCAAAACATTTGGATCAACCTTTGATTATGTAGATGATCTCAATTACTAATTTGCCTCTGTCCTTTTCTAATGAATGTTTCATGGGGTTCCATCCTTGCTTCCAAAGGCATCCTATACCTTGTAGGTCACTCTTTTATTCTTGGTATACACTACATTGTATTTTGCATTCATTTAGGTGTGTTAAATTGCGTTGCTTCTTTAAGTAATTGTTAATCCTAGTCTTCCTTTAATTTCACTCCTCCATTCTATTGAATTATAGTTTGAAACAATTATCTTTGCAAACTTTTGGTCACCATTTGATTTATGTTTTCCATTCCTACTTTTCTTCTTTGATCAAATTCTTCTACAAATTCAAGATGAAAGCACATTACGGTGGTCAAAAAATGTAGTAACAAATACTGTTTTTTGAAACTATGCAACTTTCAACTTCCACCAAGCTAATTTTAAAACAGGTTTTCATAAATTGTATTCAAAATAAGCAAGGTTGTCAAAACAGACGCAACATAGCCAATTTGTGTTAGATGTCACATCAGCATTTGTCTTGACACGTCCATCACATCTATTAGGACTAATGCAAGGAAAATTTTGAATACATTCAGCTTGCCCCCATTATGCATGGCAACTAAAATCAAATTTGGTCACCACAAGATTGGCAACTGCAATCAAATTCGATCGCCACAACTTTCGATTACCACAGTCGGTAATTGAAATTTTTGTCACCATAGTCGATGACCAATTTTTTGGTTTATTCGATACATTTTTCAAGCAAACCAAAAACTTTCAATAACTACTTAAATTTTTTTCAATCATCTAATCAAGAACAACCATTAATCCAACAACTAATAAAATTTGGTTGTTGCCCCAAAACATTTTGGGCACTACCTGGAAAATTTTGGTCACCAACTTGGGCAACTAAAAAAATTTGGTTGCCACAATTGGCGACATAATGTTTTTGATTGTCCAAGTTGGTGACCAAAAATTTGGCAACCGAATTTTTTGGGCAATGCTTGAAAGTTTTTGGGCAATAAATAATTTTTTTTTTCAGTCATTAGATTGATGACCACTCTTGGTTAAATGAGTGAAAAACATTTCAGGCAAACCTTAAATTTTTTTTGTTTTGCTTGAAAAATTTGGTCATCGATTGTGGCGATTGAAAGTGGGTGACCAAAAATTTTCAATCATTGATTGTGGCGACTAAATTTAATGTTTTGATCGCCACTACATTCACGATGATTAGATGATGTTATTTTTGATTGCCATTAATTACTTTTTGGGCAACCCAACATCATTTTGACCTAAGTTGACCTAGGTTAACCTTACATTGACATGATGCAGGGCTACATTTGCATCCAAATGCATTCATCATGTCATGACAAATGCATACATAGATGCAATGACAACCCTGAAAATAAGGTAGTTCAATAGCTAAATATATAATTGTCAAAGGAAATTAGTATTATTTATTAATATTAAATTAATAAATATATTTGTGAAAATTTGTGTTGTCACAATATACTACAAAATGCAAATATACTCTAACAATTATTCAAATAATTGCAAAAATTGATGAAATATTTAGTCATATATTGAATATGAATTGATTGTACCATTTCAATTACAATTGAAAATTTTGATTCATATGATTTCACAAAAAACATCTAGACAATTTTTCATTCAAATGAACATAAATGTGTTAGAAAAAAACATTTTGTTGAAAAATTACTTTCATTTGAAAGATGACAAAAACCATGTTGGAGGTCTTTGTGTCAAAATCCATTTTATATGTTTATCAAAATGCTAGATGAAATCAAAGAAAAATTGACCCCCAAAATATACCCCAAAAAATGTGTATTTTCTTGCCTAAAATGCCCCCCCCCCAATGTGTTTTCACCCTTTAGACCTTTACAATAGCTACCCCGTTTAGGTTATTTCCTAAAATAAACTAATCAATTAAAAATCTATAAAAACATGAAAACATTTCCTCTTATCTTACCATCTTTAGAAAAATAGAAAAAATATCAACAAAACATAAAAATCTTGATTTCTTCTCTCAAATTCATTTTTGGGGATGGTCGTAAAATGGTAAATACTAAATTTTACAATTTTTTATATTAAAACTTCTTGTCATAGATTTTATTTTTATTTTTATTTTTTTTATTTTATAAAAAGAACACAATATTGCATAAAGTGATGATTAAAACATTTATTTTAGAATTTTCTTACATAATTTTACTTTGCAAAACACAAGTTAACATCAACATTTTTCATCATTTAGAACAAAAAATTATATGCATTAAAAAAAAAATCAAATTCAAGACAATTTTATGATATTTAAAAAAAATGCCACATCTAATTTAAACATCTACCTACAATAATCTTCCCAAGTCCTTTTCTTTTCCAAACACTATGAAAAATAAGGTGATTTGTAATTGTGAAACTAGGTTTTTGAGTTGCAATGACCACTTGTAACTTCATTGCAACTTAATGTATTTTTATAGCATGAATGCTATTGAATGAGTTGCATGAGTTACAACAAATGCAATTCACCATAGGTGAAAATGTATATGGAGGGAATTAGTGCAACTCAATTGTAACTATGTAATAACAACTACCACTATTGGAAAATCTCATTTGCAACTATTTTGGAGACAAAAAAAGTTGCAAATGACACTTTTAACTACCTAAAAAAATCACAAAATGGGGTTTTTTATTGTATTATGAAACTCTAATGCAACTAGTTTGCAACTACCATTATAATGTCACACTAACATTGCTTTTCTTTCATCCATTGATTAATGATGAATTCCATTGATTTCCATTGCAACTATGAGTGTCTTGGAAACACATTAATGCTACAACTAATTTACAACTATGTGACAATTCATGTTGGCACAAGGTAGTACTTGTGTGTAATTAACATTTAAGTGACTCTTACTATGGAATAACTATTAGGCAAGTTCATCTATTAACAAACTTAATGCTTTTATGATTTTTTATTCATCCATTGACGAAGCAAATGTTGCATGCTTTGTCATTCATTCATTAACAAATCTAATGCTTACATGATTTTTCATTCATCTATTGATAATTGAAATATGTTGATATCCATTAAGTATTTAGTTATGGGTTCCAATGTAATTGTATGGTGGTTGATTTTAGTAATATTGGAAAATTAAATTACAACTTATTATGCAAACCTTGTGCACACATTATCATTGTCTAAATTATGACAATAATGTAGAATTGCATTCTGTCACTATTTATAAATATGAAATGGATCTGAAATTGTGTGCATTAACAATCAAGTTTGGAAAATGCATTACTAGAACATTTTTATTTTATTTTTTTATTTAAAAATAAAATTTGACCATAAATTTAAATATAGTACCCAAGCTATTTATAACAAAAATAAAATTCTACCTAAATAAAAGGTCATCACAAAAATGATGAACCGCAACAATCAAATATTTTCATTTAAAATTATTTTTTATATAATTATTTTCATTTAAATATATATAATTTTTAAATATAATTTTATTTTATTTTTGTTGAAATGGAGCTTGAGCCATATTTTTTCATTCCACCTTATCTAGTGGTGGAATGAAAAAATATGGTTTAAGTTCCATTTATGATATTCAAATGTCAAATTATGTGAACTACATCACAAACTTCATGGGCCACAATTTGGCAATAATAGTCATGTGAAACCTATTTTTCATAGGTTTATATGGAATAGATGCGGATGTCATTCATCTATTTGTATTGTTTTGAACATCAATGTTGTGTGCATTGTTTAGACATGAATGTCATACATTTATTCATATTGTTTAGACACATATGTTGTATGTCCATTTGTGTTGTTTACACATGAAAATCATGCACACAACTTTTGTGTTTAAACAATATGAACCTATGCAATAATAGATTTCACATGAATTTGGAACAAACCCATGAAGCCTATAAAGTTGTGATGTGAGATCAATAACATGTACGTAACATTGTAATGCAAAAGATATCTAGATGTCCATCCTTTTGACTTAAATAAAACTCTAGTTTACAACTACAATATCATTAACAAAACTTATTTATCATTAGAATGCAAGATACATAACAATGATTCAAACTAACATGCAATCAACTACATTTGCATACAATCACCATTTGGTGTTTTTTGGAGTATAAAATGCATGACATATTAGCTAGAATTCACCATAACTTTGTTGTTTTGGAATTTGTCTTCTTACATGTATTGGCTTGGATTACTACACAACAAACAACAACAAATTCAATGACATAGTTCTTAACAACCTAACTAAATTATACATTACATGTGCATGTTTTTCGATCCAAGACTTTTTTTTTAATTTTAAAAACACCATTTTATTTATTTATACCTTACCTTGTATGCACTACTTTAATTTTGATGAATCAAACATTATCAAAATTTTGCCCTATGACACAAGAATAACAAAAATAACATGTGTGTTTAATATTTTTCTTTAATATATGCAAATAATCATTTCATGAAACATAAATCACAAATTTTCAACCTTCAAGAACAAGAACAAAAACTTTTAACCTCCAAGTTTTCTAAATAAACAAACAAATTTGTAACAACCTTTTAGGCTTTGACTCTACTAATTTTAAATTGGAAAAAAATAAAATCTTAGTTATCTAACACATGATATGATAATTGCATCACCAAAAGACTAAGAAATGCACAAAATGTTTTAGAAAAAAAGACTTTATCCTTTCTAATTCATTTTTAGGTTTTTGACAATAGGCATAAATTCATGAAAGTCCTTGATGCAAAGGGGGAGACTTGTTGATTTACTACCATATGTCATTTGCTTAAAGGTTTTTTGCCCAAATTTCATAATTTCAATTTTCAAATTTAAAGTTGAAACCTAATTACATACTAATTGTTCACATGTTTGTTCAGTTGATTTGATTACTTTGGCTTACATGTTTACTAGATGTTAATTGTTACAAGGAAAAAAATTATCTTTTCTAGTTCATCTTGAATTTTTATAATAGGCATAGGCCCATGATTGGCTTGAAAGAATTGACCTTTGTTAATCAAGCAATCCCTTGATGTGGTGTGTTATGGAAGACTTTTGGGCATGCACCCTAGTTCCTTGGACATTGACACGAAGTTCTTATAAGACCTTCAAGAAGATTAGCATGAGGTGCTTCATGTTCATTTTTTGGTCACTTAACCTACACAAACTAGACAAGAAGGCAATTAACGTAGTCAAAGTTATAATTGAGACAAGAGATAGCCATTCATTCACATTGAATTCATCAAAGGAATCTATTTTCAAAGGAGGCACCACCTCCTTGTCATAGTACACATTGCAACTTAACATGGTAGTTGCATCTCAATAACACTTTCCCAAATTTCCCAAAAAAGGAAATATAACAAAATTTTAAGGTTTAAACTTTTGAAACTTTGGGAGGTTGGCAAACTTATCCTTGGGTGATACCACTAGGAACGTCACACCCTGAATTTCTACGATAGATCCAACTTTAGGACAACATAGGACACACATAAAGAAAGCTTTTCATTCCAAATTATTTATCAAAAGGTTACCCAAGTCATGTAAAATTCAAAACTCTAACCAAATCTACAAAAAAATGTGTGTTGATATGGAAAATGAATGCATAAGGAAAAAGTTTCAGGAGTGTCACACAAAGAATTTTTTGATCAGAAACACAAAAGGAATCTATTTTTTGGGAATTTTCTTGGGTGTTAATTTTTAAAAATTATTTCAAATGCCAACTTACTTGATTCTTTTTATAGATAATTGATTAAATCAATTTTGATTTAGTTATGAATTTTTGAAATTAAGATCGTGAAGCCCCAAAAGGCCATTGATGTCAAGAACACAAATGATAACTATTTTCACCTTTTGTTGTTTTAATGATTAGTTTGGATCATTCCCTTGTGCATGTACTAAATAAATTTAAAAAATATCTAATGTGTAAGTGTAAAGACATTTAAAAGAAAAAAAGTTGATAATTAGGTCAGGAATGGTTCATGAATCAAAATGTTAATGCAATTGTATGTTTTTGGGTGTTCATTATTTTTCATGAGTGTGTGCATAGGTGGGGAACACATAATCCACCTGATCCAATTAAATAAATCAATGTATAAGTAGATGGATTTTATTTTTAAAAATGGGGTCCAATTTTCTTGTGATTTTGGTAAGGTGGTTCCTAGTGGAACCACCCAAAGAAAAGTTTGCCAAGGTCATAATTATTTTTTTAGAACAAATCTCATTGGGATAATCCAAGGCTTTATTTTTTATCCCTACAATAAATATTTCCAACATGATATCAAGCTCTTCAATTGAACATCCTTTAATCCTTCAAATGATATCCACAACAAGGAATCAAAATTTCCACCTCATTGCAATTCTTCCAATAACCATGACTTTTGGACATAATTTTTAGCCATAAAGTTTATAATTGGGTATTGCAAGCCCACCATATTGTAGTTCACAATGAGACCTTTTTAATTATTTAAAATCATTTCAATTAGACAAAATTGGCATGGATCCTCCAACCATGCCCAAAAATTCAATGATTCCACAAGGAATTTCAACTCCTAAATCACATGGCCAAATTGAAAATGCACATGAAGGTCTTGGGGGTTCCTCGCACATTCATTACTTCCAATTCATCTCAAGAATTTGGTTGAACAATGTCATGCCTTGGTGGGTGAAAGCACATTACGGTGACCCCTTTTGGGGTGTCACATTATATTACTTTCTAGGGATGTGCATGTTTGAATGTATCCCACCTCAAATTTAAAAATATTTTCACAATATTTTTGCATATTATTTTAAAATATAACCTAGGCAAGAAATTAGAAAAGAAATTATTTCATTTCATTTTATAAAGTGGGAGATTGGAGTATATTTGTGAAAATGAATGTCATGTACTTATGTACTCAAAAACACAAATATATTCCAAAAATAATTTAAATGATTTTTAGTCTTTATGAAATTTGAAGAAATATTGAACCATATCATTTTAGATAATATGAACTATGTTTGGATACCATTTGATTATTTTAATGACTAATGAAGCCCAAAAGTTAGTGTAGTCAAAACAAGACTATGGCCTTAATATACCAATGTATATTATAAATATATTCATGGATCCTTAAATATAGATAATGAAAATTATTATTATTTTTAAAATAATACCATATAACATTAGTTTTGTAAAAATAATTGTTGTAAGGCCCAAAAACGAACATTGATACCCAAAATTAAATGTACCATGCTTTTGGAACAATTATACTATATGTACTATAATATTAAATCCAAAAGTGCCCCAAAGGGGGTCATCATAGTGTGCTTTCACCCTAGTGTCATTCTAGCTTGTTCCCCATGCCTTGACCCAAGTCCAATCTTGGTTGGAAGCCCAAGGCTAAGGTTGCAATAATGGTGAAAGGTGGATAAAAAAAAAATGATTACAATTTTCTACATGTTGCAACAAGGAAAGCCCATGTTCAAATATGACACCATTAAAACCTTTCTTTCAAATTTTTGAATGTCTAAGTGGATGTCCAAAACATAAATGTCATTGGATCAACAATTTTGGTCAAGGGGCATGGTTGAATTTGTGTATTCTAAAGTCTAGAATAAGTCTAAATCTAGGTTTGCATTTTTTTAAACTTTCATGTGTAGCAAGGTAATGTGGTAGTTAATCAATCATGGATTATTATACATATATATATATCTTGTAAGATTAATTAGTCCTTACATTCACCTGATTTCCATAGAACAAGTTGTCATGGGGTGGTTGTATGGTAGGATGTAAACAATTTGAATTGTTTTCAATGCAACCCCAAACTAATGTATTGATTAAATATAGATATTGAAAGAAAATTTCATGGAGGAAATGTGTAGTGAAAGCTGATTAACATCTTAATTTATTATCATCTTGGTAAATTGATGCAAAGGTGAAAATTTTGATTGTCCATTCAAGTACAATTTTAATTTGTAATAATTTGTCACAACATTGCAATTATATGAAAAGGATTATAAAATACAAGTTTTCATTGGAATTTGTCCATGACATTTTAATTTGCAGATACAAATAAAAAATCATGCTCAAAACAATCTTCTTTAATTAATCACATGATTTGATGAACTTTTTAGAAATCCATCCACTTCATGGGTTAATGATTTTGATTAGTACGTTTTAGGGATATAAAGATCCATTTTTTCATTTTTTTGGGGGGGGACATATTTAAAGTTGAACTTGGGTGTACCAGTCATAGTTAAACCAAATCCACTTGATAAGTTAAGGTTCAACAAGCCTAATATATCTTGGAAAAATCTTTGCTAAATATTATAATACTAGAATATTTTTTGTCCTATAAAAGAAACATAACATTTGTAACTAATATTGACCATTTGATGTTATCAATTAAATAATTTGATGAATGCATGGAATAAACAAGATTTTCAATGAAACCATGAATGGTTGAAAGTGTGGTTGGGGAATGGAGCAAATCAACAAGCTTTAATTGAAAGGGATTGAACATTGAAACATGTGGGATAATTGGATGCATTTTGAACTTCATTTATTAGGAAATTCTATTATCATCATTATCATGTTTAACTACAAGAAGAATACTTGTAATTTAGGGTGTGTACATTTAGCATGATGGGGAACACAAAGGACTAGTAAAAAAGGCAAGGGATAATTTGCAAAGGTCTAATGGGAGAAATAGAAAGAGGCAAAACTAGTTGCCAACACTTTGCAAAGAATAAAAAAGAATGCAAATAAAAGGCAATGATGGGTCCATTCATGATTGGGGTACTAAAAAGGAGTGTGTACATTCTAAAAGACTAGAAAGGACAACTTTGGATTTTTTTTCTATGTGCATCATTGTAATTGTATTGGATTTTTTTATGCCAATAAATAAAATGGTGTCATGTTAAATCAATAAAATAAAATAAAATAGGACATTATATATGTATCCTTTTGATTCCTTTAAGCCTAACTATATCAAGTGTCTAAATTGCACCTCTTTATAAAAGGAACCAAAAAGAATGCATTAAGAATTACAATTGATGTCAAATTTCTTTTATGGATAAATAAAGTCTACATCTATGTTTGGCCATGTTCATTGCATGCATTTGATTATATTAGAAACCACATGAATTTTTTTTTAAGTAACAAAATTCAATATTTGGGGTTGCAAGGAAAAGGACTATTTTTGGGTTGTTTGGTTGATTTTTATATTCATTAGGCTTAAGATTTATAACTTGAAGTGTGGGTCACATGTGCAAGAAATAAATGTGCAATTGTTTATAAATGCTTATTCAAGCATTTTTTGCATTGTTAGGTTTAAGCCAAGGTTTAAATGCACACCGATGTACACATGAGAAAAATCATCACCACCACATGAATTATCTTAGTTTAAACCATTCAATTTTTTTCACTTAAATTTTTTTTGTGTAGTTATTTATAGAAATTAATGTAAAAAAAGTCATGATATCATTTTCTTTTTTTTTGGGAACCCCAACTGTGAACGAACCTTGATATTATAAATAAAAGACAAGGGATTAAACTAGAATCGTCAAAAAACTAGAATTATTAAATTTGCCAAGGTTGTGATGGATATATTTACAATGATATTGTGATCATTTAGGTGTGTTAATGTGAATTGAATGCCATGTTTGTGGATGTAAAGAATTGATTTACACAAACTATTTTTGTTAACTTCCACAATTAAGTTAATTATTTGCACAACAATGTTATTGTAATTAGGGTTGTGACCAAGGTTAAAGCATGAGAGGAGTGGGTTAGGAAAATGTTTAGAAACTCAAAAAAACTCTCACAAGTGTCATGAAAACAAGTCCCAACACTCCTAAATGGTTTTCTCACTTTGGGCATTAGAGATTAGTATTGTCTTAATTTTTTGGACAAAAATGAAAATAATAAATAGGTTCAAATTGGGGTCCTTTAGATTATTGAAAAGGTTTCAAAGTGTAAGTATTCAAAATGGGCTTGCTTGTCCATTTCAAAACTTGAAACTCAAGTTATGGACAAAAATAATGTCAAAAATCACATTTACATTTTGACTCCCAACCACTAAAACCTAGGAAATGACCTCCAAATCGAGCATGTGATATTTCTTGGAAATGTCTTTTCAATGGCTACAACTTCCCCCTTGAAAACTCATCAATTGGAACTAATACATGGGAGTTATGAACTCACAAAGTTGCATGATTCATAATTTGGCGAATTTGAGAATTTTCAAGACATTTTGTCACTTTGATGTAGCCCTATCACTAGTCACAAAATATAATATAAGGAGGAAAGTGATGAACTTTTCCCAAGTTTGGGGCATGGTGTGTTTTGTGAATTGGGTTACCTATGGATTTCATCCATGCAGCATATTGTTTCCAATTCACAATAACCATGCTTTTCTTGATTTGTGCAATTGATTTGACTTTGAACTCTTGATATTGATTTCATTCGAGTTCCATTTTGAAGCTTTCATCCCCAATGTTTTTCTTAGGAACTAAGAAGCACACTTTGGGTTTGCATTTCATTACAAAATTAGGAATTGACAAGGTTTTTTGCACTTGGATACCACTTGACAAACCTAAAAGTGTGTCAAATGTAAATTTTTAATGGGAAAGCTCAATTGTAGACCTAAATACCTCTGACATAAAATATGTGTTGTTTATGTGTATAAAATGCCATTTGGTGGTGCACACATTTGCATGTAGTGATGCACCAAAAAACTCAAATTAATTGGGAATTATTTATGAATATTGTTAAGAATGATCATAGCATGGTTGCCAATGTCCATTATATTTTGGGTACATCCCAAGGATGTCCCTAGGACCTAAAGGATGTTTTGAATAGGGCATCCTTAATAACTTTTAAATTTGACATTTTAAAAAAGTTTAGAGATCAAGCAATGTTGGGGAGATGTTGAAGGACAATGGGCAATGTTGGAGAAAGATTGCACACATTAGGAAAACACCAAAAGGTGGTGACAATTTTTTAGGGGCAATGGGGGGACATTAGGAAGATGTTGGGTAGCACTGAAGAATATAGTGAGGGACACCAAGTAATGCCAGGGATACATTGGGCAACAATAGTATGTTTAAAAAAATCATTATTTCTTTTAATGATGGGGGACAACATAAAGATGCAAGGGGATGATGAGGATTTTTGGTCACACCAAGGAAATGCCAAGTGGGACATTGACAAGACACCTAGGGATGTCAAGGAACATTAGTAAAATTTTTAAGGGAGTGAAGTAGCATCACAAAAGTTCAAAGGATGTTAGATTTTTGTGGGGCAATGAGGGACACTAGGAAAAGACCGAGGGATTGACAATGGTGCCCAAAAAAAAAAGGAAAATGTTGGGCAATGTTGGGAAGATGTTGAACAACGCCAAGAAAATTTTGGGAATGGACATAATAAAAGGTAAGTCCAAACCAAATAAATTGTGATATACATGTTCTAAAAAATCATCCCTACTAAGTATGCCAAGAGGGGGATTTTAAGGATGTCTCTTGGGACGTCCTTAGCCTAGGAGCATCCTTCTTGACAACCCTAGTTCATAAGCTTGAATAGATACATACTTGTTTTTACTACTTAACTTTGAATTCTTTTTAGTGTATTTTATAATGAGGTATAAGAGGTTGGCTGTTCAAGTTTTTGCTTGAGTTGAGTTGATGCATGATGTGGTTGTTTTGTCATAGGTGCAATACAAGCTCTGCAAAACACACAACTCACTTTCTTGCAAGCCACCTCATGGATCCTTTAAGTTTTATCTACTCGCATATACTCACGATCTTGGCTATATACAAACTGTGACAATTTCCAAAACACATGAACTTGGTCAAGGCCCAATATTGAATTGGTGACATACCTGATTAGTTGGCAAACATGTGTTTTCTTCCTTTGGTGTCAAGGTCCAAGCCTCAATGTTGATCCCCACCACAATTGGCCAATGCTCATTGCTAAAGGGATGTAATTATGTTATAATACATTTCATAGTTTCCTTATGATGATTGTCATGATAAATGGAAGGCGACACACTAGAGGAGTTGCACCGTTATGTAATACTAATTGTAGGTGTGTAGAGCCTTGTGGATTAGTAGCCTATTTGTGAGCTCGCTAATCAGTTGTTATTACATGCCACATTTTTGCTTGCTCACACAAACTCTTCAAGCAACAATAGCCTTGGCTTGCATTTTGTTACCACGACATGAAGGCTGTGAACCATGCACCGAGTGTCTCTTTTCTTTTTTTTGTCCTACAAGTTGGTATGTCTACTATAATTGATGATTGGTCAATGACATAATGAAATACGTTTGAACTTTGCTAGCCAACTGCCTTTGTAGGCCAGAGTTCTTATTTATATGGGAGTCTCATATGGATAGTTTGTTTAAGTTGTATAACTTGTGAATTCAGTTAGATGATATTTCTCCTTTGTTGTTTGAGTTGTTTTTTTGGGAAATTGGTTGAATATTCATACTTTGAAATTTAGCTAATATGTTGTTGATTAATTAGCTAATATATTAGTTTTCAGAATTTTTTTACACTGTTTGAAGGAGGTGCTTACTTTCCAAATAACAAAGTGTGGGGGAAAAAAAAATTTAATTAAGTCTTACTCATTTCCCTTGTAAACCATGTAACCATTTTTTCCAAAATGGAATATCACCAAATTTGACACTGGATTCTGAAATTGTAGGCCCAAGTTATGTGGAAAGGAAGTTCAACTACAAAGAACAGAAAAAAAAACCCGTTACTGTCGCAAGAGGGTACTTACGCCCATGAAGAACAGCGTCAGGAGTCAGGACCTGACTGCTACTGCCAGTGTTTATGTTGAACAAGGGCCCCAGTTTGCCACGGCCTCCTCTACGGGATCAGGAGTGCATCTTATGTGGGGCACAGGGACTCTGCCCTGTAGTTAACGCATTGCGGTATGGTCCGTTTGGACCTTTCCTTTTGGAACCCCCTTAATTAAATTTGTCACATCTTGTTGGAATCTTGACGGGATTCCATCTTCCAACTTGCTATGGGTTCCCCTTGAGGACCTATAAAATCAGCACCCACCGAGGCACCATGAAGGATGGATGGTAAGCCTTCAACAATCAGTTTTCTGTTGGCTTCTGGTTCCCTAGCTAACCATGGTGGTTAGCTCTGTTGCTTGTTTTACTACCTACCTACTAATAAGTTAATAACCTGTTCTACTAACTTACCTCTGTATAAAAAAATATACTTATTTAGTAGTGACCTAATTTCCTACCTATGTACCTACATATACAACCTACTTCTTCCAGAATGGGTTACCAAGGTTAAACCAGATATTAACTCAGTTGAGGTTCATCCACTACTGAGACATAACAGGCATCCATAGATGGTGCTCTTGTGGTGCTGGTTCTCTCTGGTCTGTAACATCATACTAATCAACCTTACTATAAGTATCAAGAGCTCCAGATACCTCAGTGCTATATATATGAAAGGTGACTTTATCCTCAGACTTCCAAAAGTCCTAACTTCTAGTAGGATTAATGGACACCCCTTATGAAACCACATTGGCCTGATGTAGATTTAGTCCATTCGAACCAGGGGGCACCTTGTAACATTTAGGTTTGCACAAAAATTCTGATTCCTTTTATTTGTCAAGACCCAGAAGTACCCATTCCTCAATATCTTTCTACCCAGCCAGATGGATGATTCTCATCCAACTCGATGGTCATCCAAGATCTCAACAGATTTTGTGAGGAGTGACGTATGGTAATTTCTAACCAAAAATAGACGGATCCATCATCCGTGTAAATGTATAGCTAGTTTCCTAGCTAGTCATATTTAAAGTGATCGACCTTTACTGACCCATACATCTCTAAATTGAGTTGAAAGCAGTGTCAGTCTTAATGCTGTTAGGGGACAAGGTGCCCAAAAGTTCAAGGACCGGTTCCTGTTCAGTGTATTAGATTTTACCTTGAACTTTTTATTTGTGCTATAAAGTTGAAACTGGATATTCACGGATATACATTGCACTGTTTGTAACTAACCATTGAGGGGGAAGGGAGGTTTAAAGTTTTAAATCCCTTGGAGCGCATTTTACTATTTATTAATCTTCCCATCAACTGCTTGAAATGGTAGCCAATGTTTTCTTTCAAATTTCTTATTTAGAAAAAGTGGTGAATGTTTTTTGCTGGAAAAAACTTCCAATTTTTTTCAAAAAGATTTTACAAAATAGTGTAAACCTGCCACTAAATACATCACTCATGCCTAGCTTGTATAATGTCTAAAATGCTCTGGAATTTTTGGTAAGTTGGACAGTGGATGAATATTCACCTAATTTGTTTGAAAATGTAAGACAAAGGATGAAAATGGCCTAGTTGGGAAAGATAACCTTCCCAACTAAAGTTATCTTGAAGGTTATCTTTCCCAACTAAGTCCATTTTCATCCTTCATCTTACATTTTCATAAAAAATAGTTGAATATTCATCCAATGGACATACATTGCTTCAAGATGGAATGGAAAACAACCATAATAATAATGTTTCTTGGTCATTCACCCATTGCCCAACTTCCTTGGGTTCATCTTATTGTCTTATGCCTTGGCTTCTTCTAGTTCCTAGGGGTATCCATTGCCCAATTTCCCTGAATTGTCCAACTTTTAAATGCTCATCCATCATTCTATTCCACCAAATCGTCCAACTTCCAGAGGTTATTCATTGTGCAACCTTGCATAATTCATAAATTGTCCAACTCTTCTAGGTTCATCCACACTCCAACTTCTTTGAATTTATCCATTGTCTCAATGCCTTGCATTCATTCATTATTCAACCTGCTCAAATATTCTAAGGACATCCATTGTCTCACTTCCTCAAATTCCATCTATTTCCAAAAACTTAAAGCATTTGACACAAGTTGGCATCCTAGGAAAGTGCTCTTTGTCATATTCAAGTCATGGTTCCTTCCGGTCAAAGGGTTAATCCTAAACCAATGAACATGTCATAAATAGGGTTTCCCATGTACATTCAAGAAAATTTGAAAAAGTATTTTCATATTGGGCAACAGTTGCACCAATGCCTGAACTTGTGTTTTATTTGCAAAGAGAGCTTGCCACTTGAAAGCAAGTGACAATAGCTTCTCGTTTGAGGTGGTCTAGCCTCTAGCATAGTCTCAGACTCCCTCAAATTTTGATGCAAAAGTTTGTTACCAAATGTGTTACCAATTCAGCCTATGAGTACCACTGAAACCAAACTTTATGGGCCCTGTAATTGTTTTGTGGGAATATAGAAACAATGGAGTCCCAAAACAACCCCTGGCCCCATTTATGTGGCTTGCCACTTTGAGTGAGCTATTTTGCATAATTGAATCCGTTAGCACATTGACTGAACTTAAACTTCTTGGCAACATGTACCCTCAAACTTCCTAAGCATTATCCAAATGTTAGGTCACTACATTCACATAGGCACTCAAACTGTGGGAAAATCATCTAGAAAGGGAATGATACCATAAAGTATTCCACCTACATTTCCCCAGCGCTTATATATCATCCAATTGACCATGAAGGTGACTTCTATGCTGTTACAATGTCAAGGTAACACTCTGCATTGAAAACTGGAAATGCAATAACTGAAAGTTAAATCACGGTATCATCAGAAGGTGGAGATATTAAAACCCATTTCATCATAAAGTAGATAATCATAAGTGTAATTAAAGGTTGAATTAGATTGTCAGTGAATTTCAAAAATATTCCTTCTGAAGACGACAATTTCTGCATTTTGTGATACATTTGAATTTGGAATGCCAATTTTTTTCCTCTAAAAATTCCATAATCTTGATATGGATGAGTCAACTAGAAAAATATATCAAGAGTATGTCCATACTCCAGAACCTTACTATAAAGTGTAGAAAACTACTACAGATGATTTGTCTCTATATACTCCGAATTTAACCATTTACGATATTTTATTTTCAAGGTTCACTACTTGTGTCTCAAAACCTTCCTATCCCACTTATTAAATTTATCAATATGATTAATGATTGGTACTCATTACCCTTTGAGACCAACACAATTTTCATTAGTTTGTTAACAGGTAATATGTCGCCAATTCAGCAGATCTAGTACTTTCTTGGATGTTTCTTTCATGTTTGTGAGTTTTTCTGATTGCCTTCATTTCCCCAATTGTGCTCCTCACAAACAACAGATTGATCAGCACTGGGAAGTCTTAAATTGTTTGCATGTCTGTTCATGCAAAATTTGCTTTCAATTTTTAACAATTTCAACTTATTTAGGGTGCCAAAAAAAAATGGTTGAAACTTCATGAACTTCTTTGTCAAAATCAATGTCCCTGACATGTGACATCCCTCACCCAAGATCGGATAGCCTATTAGCCTGTGCGATGTTGGTGAGTTTATCGAAATATTCAGTTTAGAAAGCCAAAGCCATGTGCATGTCATGAGTCCCCGTGCAAACACTGAAAGACCTGGTTATTATTTCTTCAAGAATATTATAATACTGGGGCTCATCCTATCTTCCATGTTCCAGGCTTCCATTCCTGCCTGAACCTTTGTCCGGCCTCAGTTGCTTTTCAAGCTGAGCCGCTACATATTTTTCCTTTTCTTTGCCACTTACAAAAGTCTCACGTCTGAAACACTAAACAGTATACTTTCAGAACCAGAATAAAAGTCCACAAGTCCAACCTGGTTCATCAAGGCAATTCCTTTCCTGTTAAGAATCCTCAGACTATCCATCCAACAGACAGGGGCTCAAGTGCCACGAACCAAGATCAAGATTGGCCACTGACGTAAGAGCAGGGCCCCGACACACATAATCCCACCCTGACCCAAAAAGAAAATATAACCCATATTACGTCTAAATGACATGGAATTGTATAAGACTGGCAGAATAAATTGCTAGCAGATTCAGTGGGTGCAATTAGGTGGTATTACATCTGAGATAGAAATGAAGGTTTTATGCCCTCAAATCAAATCTGATCCAACAGTTATTGGTGTATGAACTATGCAGGTAACCAGACCTCACTTATGCTTGGACATGTGAGGAAGAACATGGGATTTGCTCGTTCAAAGCTACAGCTAGATGCTAAGAATCAATCAGTAGATGCACTAGTAGATAGACCTGCATGTGAAACCAAAGTCACATGATATTGATTTATAAAACTGAATACCTGCCACAATGTGTAGCCGGAAGCTGCTGATTATGCTGAATATGGCCAAAATGCTTTGTGGTGGAAATTCAAACCTTCATCTTCAAAGTCAATAGACACTATCCAAATGAGATGCAAATTATGCTATTGTTGAGGTTGCTGTGACAGGATCTAAGCATTCACACAGTATACATGATTGACTTGCATGGAATCAGCATCACTCCGGCATCTACAAGGATTGAAGGATGGTATGTTTGTCTTCACCCATTTCAACGATGTTGTGAACAAGACTAAGCCAGTTCCAGGTTTTCTCACCAGCTTCTGGGAATGAAAAGTATTCACCAGACAGGAAGGAACCTCTGTACCATGGTAGTATGCAGCTGTTTCAGAAGGCAAAATTCAGCAGGAGATGAGGATGAGAAGGGTCCCTCCCAAATACATGCTCTTAGCACTGCCACGTTTGAGATCCAATGGCTGTTGCTTTCTGAGGGAACAGGGTTAACCAAATACAAACAGCTGCAGTTGCTGATCCTGTCAGTTTCTTAATGAATCAAAGACATTGAAACTTCTTGATCTGATTCTCAGAGAAGGTCCTTAGGAGAAATGTAAGCCTCTTTAAAGGTTCAGCCATGCTCAACACATCAACATGGGCTCCTTTAAGAAATCTTCAAGGACTTTCCTGTGAAATCTTAGCTCAGGAATCCAGTAACAGGACATGAACTGAATCTAGGAAATTAAGGAGCAAGAGAACAGGTATGATCAATCTTTTGTTGTACTGAACTCCAGGAGCAAATTCCTTCTGCAGATCCTTCAGGTGTCTCTCCCAAACAAATATTCTAAAGTGTTGTAAAAGAAAATCCATAGGTCAAGCCTGTTAACTGTACTCCTGATGCAGGTCCCCAAACAACCTCCTAGCCCAGCAGCAATATATTAAAAGGGATTTCAAGAAATTCAGTCTCTGAGCCTTAGCTATGCCATTCATCTGTCACCTCAATTCTGCTCACTAAGTTGCCTACAGACTTGGTGTCAAGGGACAATAATCAAATGGAGACTTAAATGCCAATGTCTTCTTGCTATCGGTAACTCCTGTGCATTTCCCATGGAAACCCTTCAATGTACACTGATGCTATTATATGGATTTGTCCCATGTAATCAATTGTGCCTGTGGAGAGTCTCTAGGACAAGGTTTCTCTGGTGATGGCACTTGAAGTCAGAATTACTCCCCTATTTGTAAGATTATCTCTCATAAGAATCGAGAAATCTCCGCTCACAATTAAGAAGAAGCAAATCAAGGTTAACACTTCTTCATTAAGCCACAGACATTTCCAGAGAAGGAAAGACAAAACTGTGAACGAAGGCACCATGAAACAAAAACCAAAAAAAACATAAACAAGAATGCAGTATCAATAACAGTGCCAGTCTCACACCTGTTCAGGGACCATCATCAATAACATGTATGATAGCGACTTCTCCATTTGTAAGACTTGCCCGTGTTGCTGGGGGACTGGAGCAGAAGATGAAGAGAAAAAAAAGGGTGACAAAGGAGGATAAAGAAGAGAGACAAAGGTGCAGAATGGGAGAGGCAACAGATGCAGTAGGGTATATTGAAAGAACCACATCTTCTCTCGCCAAATATTCAGTCTCTCTCTCAAAAAAAAGATTTCACAATTCTTCACTTCTAAATAAAACTACCGGTTGTTTCAGAGCAAGAATTTGTTGATGTGTCTGTTGCAAAACTCCTGTACATTGGATTAACAAAGGAGTATTGGGAAGTCCAAATCAATGCTGTTTATATCAGCTGTGCAGAGCAGCAATCTCTAGTTCTCAGAGGAGCAGGGCTGCAAGCAATTGCAGGTCTGCAGAGAATGCATCAAGAGTTTTTTTCGAAGTGTTAGATGGTGGCAGAAACAGCACAGGGAGTTGGTAGCTTTGATTTGATATGCTCATGGCTGGAACAATTATGGTGTAGGATGGTACAAGAGGGTTCTATTGATGTCAACATCACCAATTTATATAACATCAAATCAGAGTTTGTACAAAAGGAATGTGGTGAGAGAGGTCTAACAAAACTCATTACTTTCATTGTAAATTGCATGAGGTAAATTATGATGTTTCACTGGGATTCATTTATTTATATTACAGTCCACTAACTATGTTACAGTCCACCCAGAATTTTGGTACCCTCATTGGTAACAATTTCATGAGGCCTGCCACTATCCTCATCAGGGCGGGCATCTTGATACTTACATTCTCAATACTAGTGACAGTTAGGAACTAGTCACTGTGTCTTATGAACTATGAAACAGATCAGAATTGAAGGAGCTTACTGTGATGGAATTACCAGTTTGACAGCACACCAAAGTGGTGACCGCTCAATTCCAGGCATCCAAGCAGTCACTTGTGAAGTCTGAGACAATGAAACACTGGACCAATGAGAAGTCAAGGAGTTTACTGGGCTGAAATTACTATCTTGAAAGAACACCAAAGAGGTAATAGCAACAGCTCAAATCCACACAAAACAAACTTTCACATCCAGGTGTAACAATTCATGGCTGTTTGAGCATAAATTTACCTCTTCTCACCATTCCATAGGCAGAGATGCTGTTTGCATGCCAATCAAAACCCTGTCCAATTGCTGTATCTATGTCTGGCATGGAGGACTCAGGAGAATGCCAAAGCCAATTGATGAACTGATATTTACTGCAGACAAATTAGCAGACTTTGAGAAACAGTTTGCCCCTGGAGCACAAATCCAGTATAAGTGGGCACAGCCAATTGGAGAATTAGAGCCACTAGTGGTATATCTGTCTAAAGTTTATTCCTCAATTCCTTTCGTAAGATTTTGCCCGAAGGAGTAACTGGGATCTTGTCAATGAAGTGAACTGAGTGAAGCTTCTTGTAAAACACAACCTGCATTATCACAGCATAGAGTACAGGTCAGACAACCTCAAGCTAGTGGGCTGCTCAATGTCACAACTTCCACCCACAATTGTGAAGTTACATTTGGCCCACAACACAAATACTTAGAAGCCACATACTAGGTGGTTTTAGAGATCCCCTCATTGCTTTCATAGATCCCCCTCCTTGTGGAGCCCCATGTCTCAGGTTTTTTGGCTTCTACCTGAGAAATATTTGTCTTCCCAACCAACCTGTTTACTGGAATACTTCTAGCATGACCTTGTGTAATTTCCCAGGATTCAGCCATGAATTGTTATACCTGGATTTGAAAGTTTAGAACATGGAAATTCATGAGGCTGAAAACATAGAACATCTGCTTGCATGGCTCTAAATGTCCAGTTTTCAGCCATGAAAATTTAGAGCCATGCAAGCAGATGTTGTAATGACCATGGATAACCCTAAAAAGCAGAATAATACCCTAGCTGGAAAAATGTCGTACTGGAGCAAGATTTTAGTGTTCATTTACAGATTCCAAACTGAATGTTTCTGCTGATTACAAGGATCTGCAGGGGTCCTAAATGCTTATCAGAACATGAAATCTACCTGCTTTGCAATGAAGGCCTTCACATCCTCTTCACTGAGATTAAAGCCTGGAGCCTGTACAATGAATGCAACTGGTACTTCTCCAGACATTTCGTCCTTACGGCTGCCAAAAAAAATTGCAACAAACCAGTTCCTTAGCATAACACCCATCACCAATCAGAACTCCAGCATAAACGTGGAAACACATGCCAGACATGCCTCTGCCCACGGGGATTACCTATTGGCCTTTGCAGGCCCGTTCAGTTCCATCCTGTCACAAATGTAATCCTGAAGTACTGTAATTGACAGCCAAGAGAGGAAAAAGTCAATGTTTGTGGGCACTTACGGGACTACAGCTGCATCAAGAATTCCATCGTGTGATATCAGGAGTGCTTCAAGTTCTGCTGGTGGCACCTGTAAACATCCACACATGGAGGGTCATGCAGCCTGTCAGCAAACAATGAACATGGATGCTTGAGGAATGGAGGCTTGCAGTATTGTTTGACCTTTCTCATGAGGCCAGATTAAACCTTAATGACAAACTAGATGACTCAGTTGTTGACAGTATCCAGTTGTAGCCAACTCTACCTGGAAACCTTTCACTTTGATGATTTCCTTAACACGGTCTACAATGAACATCTCCTCATCTTCATCAATGAAAGCAATGTCGCCAGTGTGTAACCACCCATCTTTGTCTAATGTGTGGGCTGTGGCTTCAGGATTGTTCAAATATCCTGCACATTAATGACTACTGCAGTTTATTAGTAAAGACCTCCAATTCTCATTTGAATTCACTTTCAGCACTACCTTCTCTAACTAATGACTATTGATCCCATTGTAGTTTGCCACTTGCATTTAGCCCCTTTGACACGGTGAAGCAAAAAAGCATTGAGATCATTGGTGATTGGTGTGACCTAGCAATGCTTGTATTCTGGCTTCTGTTCAGGCACTATAACACAATCAAACAGAACCTCTTTCATTTTATTTTTGACAAAGAGTCACATCCTCCATCTCCTCCCACCAAAGAAACTGAGCATGAGCTGCCAGATGAGGTTAGAGATGGACCTTTCATGATTTGAGGTCCACGAATACAAATCTCGCCAGGCTGGTTGTAGGTCAAAGAAAGGCCAGTGTCATTGTCCACAATCTTCACCTCAGAATTGCGCACCACTGTTCCACATGAGCCTGATTTCACTGGGAATGGCATCTTTGCAAATGCCAAAGACATGGCAAGCACTGGACCAGCCTCTGTCATTCCATACCCCTGCCACCAAACAAGAGCACACACATCATTTTAACCACCATTCTACAGTTGGAGAAGCACAACAGGGTGAATGGTGGAGTTCAGATGCCTCCTGGGTAAATGGAGGATACAGATTTACATCCGGTAGTACCCTCAAAAGTCAGACCTTGCTCACAACACACAATAGTCAGTTGGTTGTCTCCTTCCCATAACATCATGTAGAATGTACTATGAACCAAAGTCAGAATAAGGAACCAAAATCCAGGACAACCAATATTTTACACCAACAATCCAACAGATGATTAAAGATGTCCAGATGATGAAAGTTTGTATTGGACCCAATGAGCTAGAGTCCAAAGTGAACTCAAAACAGGAGAAAGTAGGAGCTGGCCAGTGACAGCATTGGAAGGTAAGAACCAACTTTTGTATGTGGGCTAGGTTTCAGTTTGCCATAGCAAATCATTGTTCTCTGAAAAATATTGGACCATGTATGAAGAGATGATGGATCCACCAAACAGAAGCTCTACCTACTGAGATAGGTAGAGAGGGTGTGAATTGACAAAATCTCAGCAAACAGTATTGCAAGAGATTACACCAAGAAGGAAGAAATGGAAAGGAAGAAAACATGGGCATGCATCTATTTTGAACTTACCTGCCCAATGACAGCACCTGGTAACCGTGCTCTGAATGCATCTTCAAGCTCCTTTCCCAGAGGTGCAGCACCAGACTGCATCATCCTCAGACTGGAGAGGTCATAATTCAGCACAATTGGGTTCTTGGCCATGGCCAACACAATGGGTGGGACCGCTGGCAATACTGTGACCTGACACATAGGTCAATTTTCAGTAGCAACAACCAAGCATTTCGCAATTGTGGACTCATTGGAGGATTCCATCATCATCCCTGCATGTGTAAGCTCTGCAGACATCTTCAACATCTGATACAAACAAACAATGGATGGTTTGACACATTGATTTTTACCCCAGGAAAACAAGATGCCATGTCCTTTGGTACTAGCTATCCAGTCAAATGTGTGGCAGAACCATAGTCATGACACAAGGAATGGTTCAAGGGGAGGAGGCACTCTAAAGAATTTGAGATAGAAGTTACCATTGGTTCTTACCTTGTATTTTTGAATGATCTCCAGCATAAGCTGGAGATTGAACTTGGGCATGGTGACAAGAGTGGCTCCCACTCTAAGTCCACAAAGCATGATAGAGTTGAGGGAGTAGATATGGTACATTGGGAGGACACACATCACGAAGTCTTCATCTGTCATATAGAGATTGGGAATTTGGCCATCGACTTGTTGAGATACACTAGAGAGAAGGCTCTTGTGAGTGAGCATCACACCCTTGGGCAAACCGGTGGTGCCTGATGAAAATGGAAGGCAAACCAAATCATCTGGATCTATGTCCACAATTGGGCATTCTCCCTCATCAGCCTCGAAAAGCACAGAAATGTGCAGGCAAGAATCCACATGCTTGTCAATTGTGATAATCTGGCAATGTCAAGCCCCTAGTTAGGACATCTTTCCATTACGCACACAACACAGATTCTATGATCGCAGTAGCTTTCTATTATGTTTTTTCTATTAGCTGTGCTTGCTGTTATCTTGCAGCTCTACTGGTCTAGCATTGAACAATTCCCGAAGCTGTGAGAGATGTGAGTCAAACTATGATTCACCATACAGCACAATCTGTTCTTTTTCTCATGAGAGTATGTGTTTGCAGAGTCCCTAACATGATTAATTATAATTTTTCACCCCCACTTGCAAATCTCCAATGGAATGTGACTGTCCTTGCAGCAAGAAACAAGGCCCTATGTCAATGGCTTTCTATTGTTATATGGAAAGAGACCCTTATGTTAGCATAATGTTCAATCTATTTCTCTTTTTCAATAGGCTTTCTCCTACTCTGCCTTTTCAGACACCGCCAAAAAAGGCATCAGCAAACGATCCGTGCCTCGACAAGACTGCGTGTGCGCCATATGGCGAAGTGTTCTCTGTGAGTTGAGCTCAGAGGCAGTTAGAAAATTCAGCGTTCTGGAGAAAAAAGTCACGGAAGGACAATGCGCAAGTAGGTACCTGCAAATCCAATGCCCTCAGTTTCTCAACGTACGACGAGTGAGTGACGACCATGGTTGCACTGGCGACCCGGATCTGGTTCTCGAGTTCAGCAGGCGTGTAGAAAGGATTGGCAGTGGTGACGATCGCACCTCGAATGGCAGCTCCAAGGAAAACTGCCACGAACTCGCAGCCGTTGGGTAACAGCACGGCTATGACTCCCCCTTTCTCCACACCCAATTTCATCAACCCAGCTGCCACGCGCTGAGAGAGAACGGCGAGTTCCCCGTAGGTGAGTGCTTTCCCGGTAATTCCATCTACAATTGCGACTTTGTCAGGCCACTGAAGTGCTTTCTCCATGCAGTATTCAGCCAGAGTCATGTGATACGGAATGCAAATGTCTGGCAGCTTGGAGCGAAAAATGTGTTCTCGTGCTTCGGGTCGCTCATCCAAGCTAAGCTTCGCTGTCTGAGCTGGTAGCTGCGCGATATCATCTTCCAATCGACTGATAGCATCTTCCGCCCTACTACCCTGGGCCATCTCGAGCCAGCTTCTATTGCTCAGTAGCTCCGCATGCGCTCATGCTCTTCTCTGCACATCAGAAACAAAGAGCCCGAAAAATTGCAAGAAACACATTGGAAAAACCTCTGTCGTGACACATTACTACAACCACAACAACAACAAAGACATCTGAAACACACAGAACCAGAGCAACAACTTCAGAGCTAATGTTACCTCCTGACAGAGGGGAGGCGTTAAATAAGCTAAGGGTCGTTATTTCAGACCAGACAAAAGTACTAAGGACCAGAATGTGCATAACAGGACACAATGTCTATAATGGGCAGCATCGAAATGTGTTGGGCATCTCCAGACACATCTTGGACGCGAAGATTGGCAGCCAGGGAAAAAAGAAGCAGGCAATACGTTTGACGTCTGAAACACACAGAACCATATCAACAACTGTACAGTACCTCCTCACTGAGTTGCTCATTCTACTGAATAATGTCGATATCGAAGTGTGCGTATTAATTTCCCACCCCTAAACTCATAGAACATTTACTGCTGGTCATAAATGAATAATAATGCACACCAAATACTTGTTCATGATTGCGGATTGGAGTTAAATACTGAGTGGTGGCATGCACTGTTCATCAGTCTTATTGAGAATCTTTACTCGCAGTTGCCCCCAATGTTTTGGATGAATAAGTTACCAGTAAATAATTGCGGACTCTGTAGAATTTCTCTGGCTCACCATTTTGGGTGAGGCTGACAAAAGTCACTGCATAATCTGATACTCAGCGTTGTATTTAATATGCTGAGACTCGCAAAGGCCACGGCACAGTCTAATACCTGCTCTTGATTAACGAAATGCCAGGGAGGGTTCTTCTAGGCTTGCTCTATCGGGACTACCTCCCCCCTTCTTCAGTTGATATGCTTCATGCGACTGGCCGAGGTTCCGGCACTTAGTGGTTCCCTTACCTGCATGTGACTCCCCTCTTTGGGGCTCTTTTGCCTGCATGGACTTCGGTCCTTGCTCTTTTTTTCTTTTTCTCTCCCATTCTTGGGTGCTTTTTTTTATAAAGTTTGGCAGGGTTTCCAATGCCTAAATTGATTGATCCAGGTAGTTTATTTATTGATTGATCTTATATTTACAGTCCTAATTTAATGTTTATGGGCAAAGCTTGAGAACACTAAATAAGTAATCTTGGATGTGGGATAATGCTGTTGCCAAGCCAAATGCCAAGAAGGGTGGAGTTGCACTTACTAGGCCAAAAAAGAAGAGCTGCATGTGACATTGTCGAAGTTTTGCTCGGTTTAGACTTTCTCCTCTTCAATGCCCTCCTATTCCCCACTCCTGATCTCTCACTTTCGCCCCTTGCAGGCCCATCCTTGTAACCCTATTCACACTACTGATCTTTTATGTGTTACGTAATGCCCTGGCAATAGGGCACCAGCGGTGGAACCCGAATTCATTGTGTAATGCCTTCTGGCAGGGCATTATCTGGCGTGATGATCAAGGCAGGCCAATACAGCCGAAAGCCCCATCGGACAGGGCCAGCAAAAGCAGGGGAATGTAGCAAAATGGAATGCCTCCCCACAAGTCATTCCACTACTAGTTGAGTTTTCAGCGGCTGAACAATAATCTTTGTTTCACCATTCATTCATTGATTTTGAAGTTAGCAACTAAACTATGACCTACCATTTCTGTCTCTTTCTCTTTATTTTTCTTTCTTAACGAAGTTTGGGAGGTCGACAGCAATTAAATGCAAGTCCTCAAAGAAGGTTCGCTTATTGGCTTGAAGTGTCATATATATATATATATAGAGAGAGAGAGAGAGAGAGAGATACATGTGTACATTGTGTCATAGGGTACTTGATTGATTCAAGCCAACAAAAGAGGCCAATTCCAAATGAAGTTCAATTTCAAAAGATGTCAGCATCTTTGAAAAAAAATAGAAGAGCGAAACCTAAAAAAGAAATGGGTGTGTTAAGTTGCTCTACTTTCTAAGCTTAAGTTAGTACTTACAGGGGGGCGCTCGGTGCTCCACGATTATCATGTTCATGGAAACTCAGGTGCTTAGCGGGTAACTGCTGTGCTTCTTTGTGAGCTGTTTAAACTGAGCAACAGAACATTCTGGGCCCTTCTTGACCTCTGAACCCGACGTCACTCTCCCACCATTTGCCACAGTAACAACCAAAAAAGTTACTCATACCAAACTAGTTTCCTGAGTGCTCACTTTCTATAAGCAGGCAAACAGTGAGTTGGATTTCTTAAACCGTTTGACTGGATTAAGTAAGGGCAGTTTGTAAAGTCAGGCAGACATCTGCCATAGCAGTTCACTCAACCTTTGGCAAATTTAATTAGAATGCTCTTTACAAATTTCTCTCTCATGCTGTATCAGCTGGCATACAATTCAATTTCCGTAGTTCTTAGCTGTTCATGAACCGTTCACCTAATGACTAGCAGATCGCAAACTTCTGGGCCCCCCGGGTTTTCCTTTTCTAGAAAATTGCTTCCCAGCGAAACCACAGGTTACTTGTGTGAATGTGTAGGGTAAAGCCCCAGGGGACCGGTCATTCCCACATCAAGGGGCCTAGGACGGCTTGGGATCCTGTACATATGTGGATGGAGAGGCCCTCCGCCCCACCTGAGCCTCCTTTTTGCCAGGGGCTGGCGACCACCAAGCCCCCCATAAATATTTGTAAGCGCGTTATCATCCATGCTTGCCTATACTAACTTCAGCCAATCACTTTCCCCACTTTCGGCCACTTCGACCTATTTACAGTTTAGGAGGGGAACTTTCATATACTACTCCTTAAAGAGTGGGAGGTATCTTACAGTTCCAAGTTCCCTCCCACTCCAAAAGAGTAGGTGTAAGATGACTCCTATTTTCTAGGATAAACAGGTATTCACGGATATAATGTGCCTCCAAAAACATTAGGGAATTTTTTGGGGTGATTTCTAAGGTCCTGACCTCCCAACATTTCTTTTATTGGCAAATTTTCGACAATTCCCTCCCTGTGGCAACGGGTGGCTATTTTTAAACAATGAAAAAACTTACAATTTAAAGAAATTTGCTCAAATCCAATCTTGTTTGGACAGGGCTCGCATGGGAGGTTACTTAAAGCTAACATTTTTAGCCATCAAATGGCACCTAATTGCACAATCACTGTGCTAAATTCCTCCATCCTAGGTTTAGGGTTTGCTATTGTGGCCATTCCCAGATTGTCACTCTCCCCAAATCCCAAACCTCACCTACGAAGAGGTTGCCATTATTTTGCTGATTTCCACCAATGTTTTTGTTGTTTCTCTCTACTTGGTTTGGCAAGCCAGCACCATGTACTTGTGCAACGTGCTTTCACAAGGGCTGTCTAAGGAATTCAAGTCTCTCAAGTTTGAAAGAGGGTGGAACACAATTGTGAGTGATCTTAGAAGTTGAAACTTAAACGTTAGTCAATTGTCAAGTTTTGGATAGTGCCTCTAAGTTAAAGTTTTTCCATTGAAGATCCAACTCCCAAGTTCCAAGTACACTCATGGTTCAACTTTAAGTTGTGTTGCTATAAGTTTAACAAGAACTTTCCTAGACTTTAATCCTTGTGTTTTTTAAATGTTGAAGTACATGTTCATTGTTTGTTCATCTTCATGGGGATTGGGTACCATTGGTAGGTACTGTTTTTTTTTGTTGAAATGTTGAAATTGTTTGTTGTAATCTTTTACATTGCATTTATCAAATTTGTTAGGGTCTAGAAGCTTTGGGCCATGCCACCATTAGGTCTTCCCAAAGATTTCAATCACAAGTCTTTTTTAATAATCATGTCCCTTTTACACGTCTTACACATGGTGTTAATTCTAGCCAAAGCCTTGGGCCTACTAATATTGATTGTGTTATTTTTTATTAAACCCAAGTAAACATTAACATTGAAAACAGTAAAAAAAAGGAAAAAAATTGTGTGAAACAAATTGTTGTTTTCAAAACACATGAGTTATAAAATTACTTTGAGCAAAATATGTGGGAAGTGCTGATGGGAGGTGCATCAAGTGAAATGCAAAGTCGACAATGAATTTGAGGGTGTGATAAAGCTTACAATGTCAAACTTAAATTCCTTGTGGAAGCATGTTGGCCACAAGAAAGCAATGATTACAACTACAAGTGTTATTTTTTATAAACAAACCAACATGTGTTTAATGAATGTTTATATGTGTCCAAGGGTAGGGATTCTATGGTGCAACAAATAGTTGCAAGTGTTGTGATAGAAAAAAAAAACTTGTTCAATTTGCATTCATCTTCCATTTGTTTTTTCACAATAGGCCAACAACAAAGATTGAAAGGTTTAAATTAGGTTTAAATTTAAAGGTTAACTTAAAAGTTAAATTTAAACTAAACTTAAGGATTAAATTTTTAAACTAAACCTAGGTTAAATATATAATTTAATTTAAACTTGCAACCTTTTCAAAATTATGACATATCCATAAAGATCAATTAATTTTCAAACAATTAATCTAAGCTTTATTTTTATTGGTTCACTTGATACATTTTACTAAATAGTGGTTTGATGTGGTTAAATATTTGCAAGCCCCACTTTCAATACATTTGCCCATCCCTTTCAAAATAAATTCAATTCATTATATAAATATAGACTTTCCATTTAGTTAGGATTCTCATAACCTGTCAAATAAGTTGAACAACACAAGAATGACCACATGTTCATTTTTATTTAATTATTTATAGTTGGTCAAACAAGGTTAATTCTTTCAACATGATTACAACTAGTTGTGTAATCATAAATTATAGTCATAATTATTTATAATCATCTAACCCTAATTATGGTTATATTTGATCTTCCTCATAATTTTTTTTACATAATTATAATCAATACAACATAGGTATAATACAAAACCAAGGATTAGAAGAACAAATGCATAACAACAAACTACCATTTTGGTAACAACCATAATTAGAAAGAAAATAATAATAAATAAAATGAAATTTATATAAGATATTTACTAGACATATAAAACAACAATTTTGTTACAACAAACATAAAAAATTTATCAACAATCAATATTACATTGAATTGTCAAATTTGAATATTTTTCAATGTTGTTAAAAAACAACATTTAAATTAATTCAAATTGAATGCACTACATGCAAGCAAAGGAAAATAACAAATATGGATTAGGAGTATTAGGAATATCTTAACACCAAGATAGTCTTTTAGATGTAGGAAATTACAAAAATAGAGTTGTAGAAGACATTTGAAAAGGAAAAAAAATGCATTACTTCAAATTAATGAACCTTAAGGAAAAACAAAAGAACAACATAATTGTCGCAACCCCACTTTGAGGCAAATGTGAAAAGCACTCACACTCCCGAAAATGGGACTTGGGAGTCCTCTAGGACTCCTGAAAACTCAGAACGCAATTGCAAGGGTCAAAACACCTTGCATTGAGGTGTTCTTTATACCGTTGGAAAGGTCTTGAAGTGTAGCCGAGCTCGAGGTGAAAAGTTATGAACGCCCAAAGTCCCGGGAGTCCAAACCTGGACAGTTTCGGGATTCCACTTTGGGAGTCCCGGGAAAAAGTGCCATTCGAATGCAAGTGCGGCGGTGAGATGCAAAGAATACTATATGGGGGAAGGTGCATTCGGATACAAGTGTGGCGGTGAGATGCAGAAAATACTATATGGGGGAAGGTGGTGGCTTCCCCCGAATCCAGGCCATGGTGAATCAAGTGAATCCAAGGTTGCCTGTGGCTTGTCCCAACACCCAGAGTGTTATAAATGAGTACTAACCAACTTGTTGGTTGGTTTTGGATGTAGGATTGAATAACTAAGTAGTTTGTCCCTCTTCCTAGTTTAATCCCAGAGCTTTCAACACGCCCCTCTTACCCCCCCTTTAGTGCTAGAATCTAGGAATGTGCCCCAAGTCCCCCGCATTTCCGCAATTTGAGTGACCTAACCCCAACTTGAGGTTAACTAGGGACTTGGGAGCACGTCAATAATGAGATGGAAAAGAAAACTTGTAAGTTTAAGCAAATACATAGGTGCACAAAGAAAATCGTCCTTCGAACGCATTAGGGGGAAACATAAAGAAAATGCAAATTATATTTCACCACATGTTTATCATTGAATGGAAAACAAAACAAAGCAAGCTTGAATGAAATCAAAAAGGGAGAATTGAATCTAATTCACAAGAAGAGGGGGACCAAGAGGAAGACCATCATATATATTATAACAACCATTATTAAACAATTTTTTATTATGATACAAATTGTTTAGAAATTCAAAATTTTTAAAACTTTTTGAAGACATTGTTTTTTTTTCAAAATTTATGTGAAAAATGGACCAATTTTGTATAAGCTTTATATTTGTGATAGGGTCAAGGGATGGTCATGAATTTTTTTGTGTTAAAAAGGGAACAAGGGAGTTTGTTTATTACTTTTTGCTAAGGTTGTTATTGAGAAAGGAAAGGAATAAAGGAAGGTTTCTAAATTAATTTTGGGGAGAATGAAGGAACAAGGGATCAGAGGGTTGAAAGCCATTCTTGAGTTTTTTCTTTGAGAGGGCTAGAGGAACAAGAAAGTACAAGGAGTTTTCAAGGGTGAAAACACACTAGGGAGGTGGGGGGGAACTTGGGCAATTTCATAACATGTGTGTAAAATATACACCTCCAAATTGTGTTGCATTTAATTTTGGGTTTCATTTTTTGTGTTTGGGCTTTATATTTTAATTTTCACAAAGTTAATGTTATATAATATTATTTGAAAAAAATTCAATTCAAGGGATACTTGATGTATGTATGGATATGCATTATAATAAAACCCAATTCTAATTTTACAATATAGTAGGTTTTGGTTTAAATTAATCAACCAAAAAATGTTTGAAATGGAAATTTTTAAAATGGTGCACCTTATATTTCTTGTCATCTTCCATTTGAAAGTTATTTTTTGTCAAAATTTTAATTTACCACATATTTATGGTTGTCAACCTAAAAAAACCCAATTATGATATGATAATTGTCAAACTTTTCACATGGATCACAAACTTATTCTAATCATACAACAACACGTTTCATAAAGATTAAAAATTATTCCAACCATTTCTTGAATATAGTTTCATTTTTTCATATGTTGTGATGTAGCTTTTTTACACAAATATACCTTAAAACCACATTATGTCAAATAAAATAATGTAATTTCTTTGGCATTTGATTTCTTTGGGTTTTTCTAACATAATATGAAAAAACATTGTGAAAATCTTTCATAATAATGACATGGTTGAAATTCAAACATGGTACCCTTGAAAAGTAATACAATGTGACAACAATTTAGCCCCCATGTAATGTGTTTTCGCCCAAGTTTATTGTGTGTTTTTGAATTTTGAAAAGATGAAAAGAGGAGTAAGGGAAAAGGGGCAGAATTTGTTTGTGTTTTTTGGGGTTTCAAAAGAAGAAAAGGAAAGCCAATTTCTTTTTTAAAAGGAAGGTTTTGGGAGGAAAGAAGGAAGAGCAAGTGGGTGATTTTTGGATCCACAAAAGGAAGGAGGAGATTGGAGGAAAAGGAAAAGAAAGAGCTTGCTACAACTCTTAGTGCTTGTTGAAGAAAAAAATTTCTTGATGAACATAGGGTTTTGGGTGCAACAACATAATAAAATTTGACTTTCAATTTGAATACAAGTTATGGTAGCATGACCTAGCAATCCTTTAGTTCTTGGACTTATCATTTGAAGAAGAAGAGGGAATTGAGGGAATCAATAAAAGAAGAGATGAAAAGGAAATGAGAGAATAATAAAAGGAGAGGGGGGGGGCCAAAAAGGAAAGTGAAAGAGAAAATAAAAGAAGGAGATGCAATGGCTAAGAAGAAAAAGGAAAGAGAATAGCATAGAAAGCTTGGAAGGTCCGGTTATTCCATCCCGCTATTTCCAAACGATAGGAACCCATTTATCTCATCGTTGCTCCTGAATGAAAAACGAAAAAATTTGTTCCGTATTTGGTTAGAAAGCTTAGAAAGGTCTAGAAGATTAAGAAGTTTGGAATTAGGATATGTCTTCTTCTTTATGAATAATAAAATAGGTTTTTTTTTTAATGAAGAAATGTCAAATTTGTTGATGTGGTGGAGTGTATATGATTGAGAATTGTTTAAAATAAAGTTGGTTTCTTTTGTTGATATCTATAAGATGTAGGCCATGTGGGGACACATGAGTTCATTGAGATTGAACTTCATTTTTTTATTTATTGATCCCATTGAAGGCTAAAAAAAAACTTAAAGATAGTTGGGACAATTCAAGAAACATGTTTATGATCCAACATAGTAATTGAATACACATGAAATTATACAATAACAATCATGTTTTTTAGTGGATATAGGGTAAAAGATTGGATTTTGTGGGGTTGATAATGTTAGGTATAAGAGGAGAAACAATGCAAAGGGTGAAAGCATGAATAGGTGGATAGATTGGATTGTCACTTGTAATTTTTTTGGATTACACACAAACATAAAATTGAAAGCCATATTCAAAATTAACATTGTCAATTTTCTAATTATCCATGTTTTTATAGACTTTGATGGGAATCATCATAAAAAAAAATGGATGAATTTTAAGAGATTATGGACTTGTAATGAACTTTTGAAATGACAACACTACGTTTGTCACATAGAAAAAATGAAAAATGTGGACTCAAAAAAAATGTCAAAGTAATGTCAATTTTTTTTTTTAAAAAAAAAAATTCATCAAATGAAGAGTTTATTAGTGAAGTGCATTGAAATTTCCTAATATATATATTTTTATTTTTAAAAAGATTTAAATGACATGATTGTTGTAAATTTTTTCCTTGAAAGTCCATTTCACATTTAAAAATTTAATCTTTTACATGAATTCTTTTATCAATCACATTTTTAGGGATATTTTAAAGTTGGATTATTAATATTTATGAATAAAATCATAGAAGATAATTATAGAATTTATGGTTTGATAATTGTTAAAAGTGCAAAAAAAATTGTTGGTGTCAGATAATGGACTCTCTAATGCCACTTTTGAGACACCTAACCATGCTTTCACCCCAAAACCACATAGAGGTATTGTAGATATCTATTATATTCTTTTGTAGTTCATCTTATTTGCAAATGTATAAGGAAACCAAGGAAGATGGAGATTTCATCATCTTTTTATTCTTTTGTTTTTGGGGCATACAAAAAATATGTGTATGCAACTTTGTTTTGAATTTTGGTATACCCCTCCAACATTAATTTTGGCACCAAAAGTGATCGATGTCAAGGTCATTGGATTGCAAAGTTACCTTGAGGAACATCCCAAGATGTCTTAGGATGT